>Ga0180432_10000265_pt1 | contig 82940 bp, 77 predicted proteins | sample SS_ome_10_FD_132414 | JGI IMG/M metagenome (GOLD analysis project Ga0180432, IMG submission 132414) | Hypersaline lake sediment archaeal communities from the Salton Sea, California, USA - SS_1_MS_2 metaG | ecosystem: Environmental > Aquatic > Non-marine Saline and Alkaline > Hypersaline >... | reverse complement strand
CTTGCTCTTATAATTGGCTTGTTTAATTTGAAAGATTATCTATGGTATGGAAAGTGGTTTGTGATGGAAGTTCCGTTGAGTTGGAGGCCGAAAATGAAAGCATTGATACGAGGAGTGACATCAGTTCCCGGTGCATTTTTAATTGGGTTTGTAGTAAGCCTGTTTTTACTTCCGTGTACTTCGGGGCCTTATATTGTGATACTTGGATTGTTATCTAAAACAGCGACAAGAAATGTAGCGTTTATTTATTTGTTGATTTATAACTTTATTTTTATCTTGCCGATGTTGGTTATTACATCCCTTATTTATTGGGGATTTACATCGGTTGAGCAGGCAGAAGAGTGGAGGCAAAAGAGGTTGCAGACATTGCATTTGGTTGCCGGAATAATTATATTGTTATTAGGAATTGGGATGTTTGTGGCGCTGGGATTGGGGATGGTTTAGAGGATTAATACTCTTGCCAAATTTGCCATAGTCATGTATAACTATCATCACATTCGAAATTCGAATTCTGAATTTCGAACTCCGATTTTTAATGAATATCGAGCTCAGCTCGGTTCAATCATTGGTTATTGGTATTTGGTGATTGATAATTATAAGTTTATGGTGACTATGGTGTAATGGTTAACACAGAGGATTGTGGTTCCTCTGATACGGGTTCGATTCCCGTTGGTCACCCCAGGATAGAAGCCGACCCTTGAGGTCGGCTTTTGTGTTGGTTGAGCGGAAGCGAGCTAAGGGGATCCCCGCTACTCACAGCGACTTCTCGTCAGAAGCTGGCTTGGTGACCACCTGGTGACCACTTTGTCTCGACACGGTCGTGGGCGTTTCACGGATTCGTCGCTGGTCGAACAAGCTGTAGTCAATCCGAGTTCCCGAGGATGTCAATTGTGTTTCGAAGGGTTGATGGTGCCACATGCGCGTATCGAGCTGTCATTTGAATGGTGGTATGTCCGAGGAGTTCTTGGACCGCTCGTATCGGTGCGCTTGCAGCCATCAAAGTTGTCGCGAACGTGTGGCGCGTCATGTGCCAGCCCGAAGGCGCGATTCCGGCTACCCGGCAGAACTTCTTGATCTTGAAGTTGGTGTCGCCGGGGTTCATTGGTCTACCATCTTGCCGTGGAAAGATGAGGTCGCCTCGTCGCGGAAGCTGTTGGAGAGCTGAAACCACTTCGGTGGTGAGCGGAATATCGCGCAGGCGGCCAGTCTTGGTCGGCTGTAGGCGACCCCGTGATACGGCCCGACGAACGTGGGCCGTGGGATTGGGTGGCTCCAGGTCGACATCTTCCCACCGAAGCCCCGCCGCTTCCCCGAACCGCATGCCGGTGTGAAGTAAGACGAGCAGAAATGTGTGCCAGAAGCCATCGTCTGTTGCTGCAAGGAGCCGTGCCGTTTCAACAGGGGTCAAGTAGCGGTACGGTTGTTCAGCGGCTTTCTGCCAACGGACTTTCGGAATGACGCGAAGCTCTCCCCAGTCGTGCGCGACGGCGAGGCTGCAGCGGAGAACGCTCATGATGTTGTTTATTGTCTTGGATGTGCGACCTGCTCTTTTCAGTCTCGAGGCGAGCGAATCGATGTGGGCGGTGGTTACTTCGTCAAGCCGGAGATGTCCCACTGCGGGAAGAAGATGGTTCTTGAGAATTGCCTTATGGTCGGAGACGGTGGATGGTCTGTTGTTCACCTCAACGTAGTTTTTCGTCCAACGTCGCGCGAAGTCGCGATAGAAGGGGCATGGTCCCGCGAAAGCATCGCGCCCGGCCTCGACATCCTCTGTCATTTCGTTTCGCAGCGTTCTTTCGAAGGACTCTGTCCCCCGCTTGGTCTGCATGGGTGAGCGTCGCCTCACTCGCCTACCACGAAAGCGGAAGTCGACCCACCATTCGTTGTTGCGGTCAGCTCTGCGAACGGCGGTCATACTTGGGTCGCTGGTTAGCTTCTACCCGGACGGAAGCGAGGTAAGCGGCGACGTCTGCTTCGCGAATTCGGATGAGCCGGCCAACTCGATGGTGTGCGATGACGCCATGAGCAAGCCATTCGTACATGGCGCTCTTGGCGATACCAAGGCGCCTGGCGGCTTCTTCGACGGTGAGGAAGTCGCCGGGGATTCTATCGACCGTGGGCTCTGCCACGGCCATTTTTGTTGATTGCATAGATTTTCAAAGGGGCGAGGGGAGGGACGAGACATCGTCCACGTCCCTAGCAGGTGCAGAGAACACCACCCTCGCAAGATAGCATTAAAAGAGAAGATCCTGGAAGAGATGGCATGAGTAGGACCGGCGCGGACGGGATTGGTGCGTTGGTACGTGGTCATATGACATCATCGTACTTGGATGCGCTTGTCTCCAAAATGGGCGCAATCGGACACTTCTGTCCTCCGTTGTCCACAGGCGCGCCTCGACTGCCCCCGCGTTCCCATCCGCAACAGCCAACGCTCGCACACGCGATCGGGTGGGCTATATTCTGAATCCATCCAACATGGCCGCGAGCTTGGCCTCCAACTTGCGCAGGATGCTCGGGTCAAGGCCGGCACAACCTGTGATTCTACCGTCCTCCCAGATGCCTTTCCCGGCCACGGTCCACGCGTGCCCAGTCCAACGCGAAACCATGACCTCGTCGTGAAGCAGGGTGATGTGATAGCGCTCGCCAGCGATGTCGATGGGGTTGGTCGAGATCATTTTCAGGAGTCGTCTCAATTCCGTGGATGTCCGTCACGAGCAATACCATGCGAAGGGCGGTCGGTCTGCTCGACACGCACAGCCCCCTCGATCGGCGTGCTGCACCAATCTGGTACATGTAAGCGGCCAAGCCGCTCGCGAGCGATTGTATGGGTGCGGGATTGAAAGTCCGCGCTATACTCCGGTTCGCGTCGAGCCTCACGTGTTCACGGGCTTGACGGCCGGCCCCGGTTACCCTCCCCAATACCGGGGCCGCTTCTTATCCGGAGGGCAACGCTGCCGGGGCCCAAATTCTGGTCCGACAGGAGCAAGTCGGACCGCTTGTCCTGCAACAACCGCTCAGCCTCCGTCCACCTCGTGGTTTCCAACGCCGCCTCCGGTACGCACACCGACGCGGACACCGCTCGGCTGCTCAGTCATCAATCCGACAAGTCCACGGGCCGCTTCGACCGGTCAACCCGGGCCGAGCGCAAGGCGGTCCTGGAGGACCGCATCCGGCCACCAAGTGCACCGTGTCCGTCCCATCCGGTGGGACGTGTGGGATGTCACACGGGGCCAGGACGGCCCCAAGTATCGGTGAACGAGGTAACCGGTCCGTGCCGACAGACGTTCGGTGGGCGTTCGATGTTGCTGTTCACTCGACGACGATCATGATGTTCGAGATTGCTGGAGATGACGAAAAACGCCTCGACGGATCGAGGCATGGCGTGATTTCTCGCTGTGGATAACAGAGGACAGAAGTGTCCGCTTGCGCCCATTTCAGAAAAAAATCACCCCCGATACTATAGGATGTAGCGGGGGTGTTTGCGCGCGCGATCGTACCGCGCCACGCGCCCTCCAATCCCGCACCCGTCTAGCTTTCGCGAGCCGACCATACGCGGGGAAAGGAGGTGAAAAGTATCTCAACGAATTCTCAACTATTTGTCAAATCATGCGGCGTGAACCGCATTGGCACGCTCAGACGACTTACGCGTCCCGGCGGCATGACCCAGAAACAGCTGGCCGACCTGGCCGGATTGTCAGTCCGCGAGCTTCGACGTGTCGAGGCCGGGGAGGTAACACCCAAGGCACCCGTGCTCATCGGCATCGCGCACGCGCTTCGTGTACCGACGAGCGAGCTTATGGATGCCACGCGAGGTACTTCCCAAGCCACGGGCGTCAAAAGGGTTCTCGCGGTCAGCATCACGTTGCGTCGTGCGGTTCTGGTCTGCATTGACCAGAAGTTCTCGATCATCGACGTCGATCCAGCCTTTCTTCGCCGGTTGTCATCCACATCACGGAAAGCTTCCCGCATCTCGGAGCGAGTCATCGCTGCCCACGATCGTTTCAAGCCCACACTCATCGTCATCGAGGACGGACTCGGCGATCCAGATCGCGACGGCACCGCCATGCTCGCCGAGGATGTCGCCAAGCGTCTCGCCGACCGATGCCCAACGAGGCTTTCGTATCGCAGGGCCTGCCTGCAGATCGCCGGACAAGAGAATCCCAAGGCGTGTGCGGCCATCTTGTCCGCCCAGTACGACATCCTCACCGATCGACTGGCGCAAGCCCGGCGCCTCACGATCACGGGAGACGATCGCTTGCGGGACCAGAAGCCACTTCTTGCCGCCTTGGCACTGGCCCACGCCACCGTGCTCGAGGAGTTTCTGCGACTCGGGTGATATCCCAGCCGTGGAGCTCCTCGGGCCTGGCTGCCTGGGCCGAACGAGCTCGACGCACCAGCCCGTGTCCTCACGGGGCCTTGCTTCGAATTGTCCGTCCATATGACCCAATCATCCGCCCTTCTCGTCACGCTCGAGCTCGCTGAACGCCGTCGAACTGTATCCCTCGACGAGCTCGAACAAGCCCTTTCCAACCGTCCCCTCGAGCAAGCTCTCCTCGAACTTGTCCACAACGAAGCTCATCCCCAACCAATCCCCAGGAGGAGGGGGACTATAGGGGGTGGAGGTTCCAGGAATCCTGGTAACGAACGAAAACGCTCTTCTGAAAATCGTTTCCGTACGTTCGTTCAGGAAGAGAGAAACCTCCAGGCAAGAGAAGAGCGAACGGCGCCGCTTGTGGACAACTCACCGGAGGCCCTGGCCTCGCTTCTCGCGGATCGCTTGCACGACTGGAAGAGCCACGCCTTTTACCGCCAACTCGCACGATCGCTTCCTGAGCCCGTCATCCGCGATCTTCTCACCCGAGCCCTCGACGTTCCGGAGCGAGACATCCGCAGGTCACGTGGCGCGCTCTTCACGACCTTGGCTCGAAAGGCCTTGGCCGAGGGAAAGACTCAACCCTCGCCGTCTAACTCATCCCAGCCAACTTGACCCATATGCCCATTCGCACACCCCCAAGACGCGAACCGCGCGTTCTCGCCGTCACGGGATCCAAACACGGCCTCAACTTCGCCGTCGTGGACCCCTGGGAAGTCCGTGCCGCCGGAATTGTCCAGTGCACCGGCACGACACGCGTCGACATTCTCGCAAAACTCATGCGTCGCGAGAAGCCAACCGCGCTCGTCGGAACCCGCTCGCTTCGCACATCGCTTCTTGAGGCCTCAAGGCCAAACAAGCTCGGCGTGGTCACCCAAGACTTCCCCAGACTGCCGCTCGCCGTTGCTGCTGAACTGTACCCCGAGCTCCCGATGATGGCCCCTGGCAGAGCTGCCCAGCGTGTCGTGGTCCGCGCCATCGCCGCGGTCCTTCACGCCAATATCCCGACTCGAAACTATGAACCTCGCCGCAAATGAACCCTTCTTCGCTCCCACGGACAAGAGAGCCGTCGCGGAGCGCACGTTCCGCGCGCTTGCCCTTGCCCGCTTCGCACGGGAGCGTGAGCTGCTCGCATTCGCTGGACCGCTTGGTCTTGATCCCGAGCTACTTGACGCCTGGGTTGCCTCGGGCCTCATTCACCGAGCCACCGTACGCCTTGATGCCATCTCAGGACCCGATGAGGCATACCTCGCGCTTACGCGCCAGGGCGCACGCATGCTCGCCTCCGAAACAGGTCACACGATCGAGCCTGTTTCGCCCTCGGCTCTGAAGCGCGACTCCCAGAAACGCGCACACGACGTGGTCGTCGGTGACATCGCGCTCGCCGTGCTCGCTTTGGAACGTGACCATGGCATCGAGCTCATGGGCATCGAAACAGATGCTCGCAAGCTTGCCGTGCTTCACACCACGGCCATCCAAGAGCGAGATGCCGAACGAGTTCGCCTTGTCCCGGACGCGTACGTGCTCACCAAGGGCCCTCGTGGTCCCGTTGGACTCCTGGTTGAGGTCGATCGCGGAACAGTGTCCACCAGCCGTATGCGCAAGAAGTACCAGGGGTACCTCGCGTGGAAGCGTGAGGGAGGCCCGCTTCGCGACCTGGGAATCTCAGCCGTTCGCATCCTCACAACCGCACCCGCTTCGGCTCGCATGAAGCGCCTGCGCGACTCCGCGCTATCCGCCAACGAGGAACGTCGCTCCGGGCTACTTCTCTTCACGCTCGAGGAACACCTGTCAGCCGGTCACCCGGAGCGCATGCAAGAGCCAATCGCGGTTCCCGTGGGTGGCACGGACACCGACCGAGTCCCCATCTTCGACCCACCCCAAGGAGCAACGTCGACTCGAGTCGTGCTGCCACCACCTGGTCCGAATTGTCAGGTCGTCCGCCCTCTCGCCGTCGCGGCCCCACAATAGGCTCCGACGCTGCCCGGCGTGCCGGTTTCTCTCGTCTATCCCCACGCGGTCGCAGGAGTCGCCCCGTGGATCCGGACGGGGAGTGCCGACTCGCGGGAGGGCAAGCGACCGGACTTCCTTTTCTATGAACTTCCCCCAAGACCCCCTTCGCCACACGCTCGTGGTTGGCAAGACCGGCACCGGCAAGTCGACGCTCCTTGCCAACGTCGCGAAGGACTTCATCGAACGCGACTGGGGCATCTGCGTCATTGATCCGCACGGGGACCTCGCGGGGGACATCCTCTCCGCCGTGCCTCGAAGGCGACGCAATGACGTGGTGGTTGTGGACGCGGTGCAAGCGGACTGCCCTGGCTTGAATCCTCTCGCTGTTCGTTCAGGTCAGGATGCGTCGCTCGCCGTCTCGGCGATCCTCGCCACGATGCGCAAGGTCTGGCCCGACAACTGGGGACCGCGCACGGAGCATATCCTTCGCCATGCCCTCACTTCCCTCACGGATGTACGAGGCGCCACGCTCGAGGATGCGGCTCGCATGCTCGTCGATGAGCGGCATCGCCGCTGGGTCGTGCGCCAGGTGAAGGACCCGATCGTGCATCGCTTCTGGAGTGAGGAGTTCCCCGGATACGGTGCTCGCCTCATGGCCGAGGCCACGGCACCCGTGTTGAACAAGCTCGGAGCGCTCCTCGGCTCACCTGCCATCCGCGCGTTCGTGACGAAGACCAGGCCGAGGCTCGATGTTGCGAAAGCGCTGGACCGAGGACGAATCGTCGTTGTCTCCGTTCCCAAGGGACGCATCGGCGAGGACGCCTCCAGACTCATTGGAAGTCTCATCCTGGGAGCCGTCCAGCACGCGGTGCTCGCCAGAGCAAATCTGCCACAAGAGCGCCGCCGACCCACGCTGCTCGTCGTCGACGAGGCCACGAGTTTCGCCATCGAGCCCCTGCTCGAGCTTACGGCAGAAGCTCGGAAGTTTGGCCTCGGACTCGTGCTCGCTACCCAGTCAGTCGCTGCACTCGACGCCACGACCAGAAGCTCGCTGCTTGGGAACGTTGGAACGCTCGCGTGCTTTCAGACCGGGGCCGAGGACGCCGAGATCTTTACCAAGGAATTCGCCGATGACTTCGGGATCCGCAAGCTCACACGCCTTGCGATCGGCGAGATGGTTGTTCGCTCCGGATGCTCGGCGCCAGTGCTCGTGAATGAGCACGGCACGTGGAACCCGCCCGCTCGCTGATTTCTCCCCCGTTCCACCTCCTTCGCCGGATGGCCCGAGAGGCTGCCGCGACCAGCGGCACCCCCTTGGTCCCTTTGACCTGAAAGGAGAATCACCATGTCGCACCATCACAATGATCTGCTTGCGAATCTCCCTCCCGGGGGAGTCGTGCCGCAAGCCGCTGAGCACGACCTCGAACCAGCGTTGGTTCGTCTCGTCGGACCACGGTCCGCGTCACGCCTCATGAAACAGGCCGGGGCGGTTGGCGTCGCCAGATGGAATGCATCCGAGCTGGCCGCAACAAGCGGGGTGTCGCTCACGGTTGCCGAACGCGTCGTTGCGGCGCGCGAGCTGGGCGATGCCTCTACCGGCAGCAAGCCAACCACCTGCAACTCATCGCTCGACGTTCGTCGCATGCTTCCCTGGCTCGAGCGCTTTGAGACCGAGGTCATCCTCGCCATCGTTCTCGATGGGCATATGCACGCCAAGGCCACGGTCTTGATCGCCAAGGGTGGTGGAAGCGCGGCGGCGGTTCATGCCCGCGACGTCTTCATGCCGCTCGTTCGCCTGGGAGCATCAGCCTTCGTGCTCGTTCACAACCATCCGTCCGGCAATCCCTCGCCCTCCAGGGAGGACGTGGAGATGACCAACAAGCTTGCCGAGGCCGGTCAGGTACTTGGCATCACCCTCATCGACCACGTGGTCATCGCGAGCCGGGGCATGGTTTCGTTCGTGGAAACCGCGCTCATGCCTACCAAGAGCGAACTGGAAGCAACCATCCCCACGCAACCCGCCAACTGACAGGAGATCGTCATGCAACGCAAGGATGGATACATCGTCCGCTTGAAGATTCACGACGAGAACGGCCGGGTAGTGGGTGAGGTGGAGGCCATCACGTACAAGGGCTTGCTCGCGCTCGCCCACGAGGACGGTCTGAAGTCTGTCTCGACCGAGCTACTGCAGCGTCCAGGTTCGGATAACGGTAACCTCGCCATCGTCGCGGCCACGGTTCGTACCAACAAGGGGCGCTTCGCCGGAATCGGTGACGCATCCCCCGAGAACGTCAACCGCCGCATTGTTCCGCATATCATACGCATGGCCGAAACTCGCTCGATCGCCAGAGCTCTCAGGATTGCCGTGAATGTCGGCGAGGTCGCGCTCGAGGAGCTGGGTGAGGACGTGTCCGTATCCGATGCTCGACCGGACCAACCCGCCGAGCGAGAAGGTCACTCCGAACCGGGCAACCATGGCAACCGAGGCAACGGCGCCAGCCGAAGCCCACGTGCAAACGGTGGTCGTGATGACAACCCGACGCATGCCGCGCCCGACGACCGCAGGGCCATGAGCGATATGCAGCGAAAGCTCCTCTTTCGCCTGGCATACGAGCTTGGCTCGGCCCGCGATCAGGCAGCCGATGTTGTTCTGGACGCCCTAGGAGTCGAGCGTTTCGAACACGCGACGCGCGTCGAAGCATCTCGCGCGATTGAGCAGCTCAAGCAGAAAGCCGAGGCCCGGCGCGGCAACGGTCAGAGTCATCATTCCGAGGCCGACCATGGGCCCTCCTGACCTGCCTCATACGACGTCCGCCTCCCAGTTGTCCTGCTACGTATCCTGCCCCCGCAAGTATTCCTTCCGTTACATCGAGCAAGCCCAGGCCGAGTTTCGTTCCACGGCGCTCATCCTGGGCTCGGCCGTACACGGTGGGATCGGTTGGTACTTCGAGGAGCGTCTTGCCGGCCACAAGCCGACCATCGAGGACGCCTGCTCGATCGCCTCCATAGACGTGGTGGCAGACGTTGCGATGGGTGGCATCCGCTGGCGGACGGCCACGGCCGAATCGCTCGATGAAGAAGCGCGGCGACTGGTCACGCTGTACCTCGAGTCGATGACTGACGCTCCCGTCGTCCAAGTCGAACGAAAGCTTGAGGTCGGCCTCGTATGCCCCAGCACGGGTGAGGTCTTCGGCAGACCGCTCGTTGGATACCTGGACCTTGTTCTTGCTGACAGGACCGTAGTCGAGATCAAGACCGCCAGCCGCGCTTGGAGCGAGTTCGACCTACCACGCAATCTCCAGCTCGGCGCATATGCCTTTGCCCTGCGCCACGAGCCACACACCAAGCTCGCCGCTCACGTGCTCGTGAAGCTCAAACGGGAACCCAGGCTAGACGTGCTGGAGGTGAACCTCGACGGGCAAGCCCAAGCCTGGTGGTTGGCGGCCGTATCCGAGATCGAGCGAGCTATCGCGGCTCATCACTTTCCACCGACGCCGTCACCCCTCTGTCATCAGTGCGAATATGAGCGAGCCTGCGCTAGGCGCTCGCTGTCGGTCGCGGCTCGAGTTGAGCAACCCGCTTCGTCCATCCCGTCCGTCGCGTTCGCGATGTGACCGCTCCTTTCCAAATCTATTGGGGACGCGCCATCTCGCGCGTCCCCGCCTTCCTCCTTCCGAATGTTGTTGCGCTCGTGAGCGTGGTGCTCGCGCGCGAAACCCACCCTCGGTTCCAAGGAGGACCCCAATGCAACACATCTCAACCGCCATCAACGACGTCATGCAGCAGCTTCCGCCCCCCTCGTCGCAACCCCGCCCCCGCGTTCTGCCAGCACCCCTACCAACCGAGCCCACGAACCTCCATGAGCTCATCGGTCAATTCGAGGCACGAGAATCCCTCGAGAACACCGATGCCATCGTCCCCCTGAAGTCGCTCACCATGAACGAGGACGGCAACGTGGTCGTTCCCGATCGCGGAGCATTCTCCTTCACCGAATGGAGTCGCAAGCAGTGCGCATCGCTTCTCGGAATCCGTTGGGATCGTTGGTTCGAAAACGCCGACCCCAAGGAACGCGCTGACGAGCTCAACCGACGCTTTGCTCGAGCTGATGGAACCGTGAAGGTGCGGACCATGCGGACGCTTGGCGACACTGCCATCGGCGTGCTCGCGGCCTTCGTCTCTCCTGGGTACACGCCCATCGCCGACTCGAGGATTGCCCGCTTGCTCGCCGGAGCCCTTGGATCCACTGACCCCGAGCTACGCCTCATCCGCCACAACCTCACCGACAAGACCACCAGCTACGTGATCAAGATCGGCGAGCGGTATCGGCAGGGTGGTCCCGGTGAGGTCGGCGACGTGTGGGGTGGCCTGCTCGTCCGAAATTCGGGCGTCGGATACGCGTCGTTCATGGTGGCGCTGCATCTTACGCGCCTGCTCTGCAAGAACGGGATGGTAGCCCCCGTGCCAGATCCGATTCTCCTTCGGCGTCGACATCGCGGCGCCTCGAACGACAAGCTCGCCGCCCTGCTGGGTGAACAACTTGGAGAGCTACGCGAGCGACTCGGTCACGGTGTGCGGGTGCTTCACACGGCGCAAGAGCGGCGGGTGACTGACGTGCTCGGCACGATCCGCGAAGCCTTGCGTCGCGCCAACCTTCCGCTGGCGCTTTCCGCTAGGATCAGCGACGCCTTCAACGTCGAGCCCAACCACAGCATGTTCGGCATCTCGCAGGCGTTCACGCTCGCCGCCCAGCAAACGCCGCCCGAGATGCGGCTGGAGCTCGAGCGAGCCGCTTCGAACTTGCTGACGAACTGAGCGCGATGCACCTCTCCTCTCTTCAGCCGCTACGGTTCTCGTGGCGGCAGATTTTTATGTCAGCACGTAAAGACGCATGGACATGTCGATTCTCCGCAACAAGTCAGATCCGGGGCCGATGGATCATGTGAAGGACATGGAAGTGGTGCGGAGAGAGACAACGTTGACCAATCAGGGTGGTGATTGCCCGAAACCGCGCACCCATTTGCCCGAAACCGTCCAACTCAGAGCCGATGTTCAGATGTCGATCACTGAAATTCAAGCACTTACATGCTGCGCGAACTGGCACGCGGTGTGCTTTGTCTGTGAGCCCTTCGCAGAGTGGCTCCACTTGCAGCCCAACCGTAATCTTACTAGCGATTTTCCAGTTGCATTGACCGGAATTCCTGATATTGTCAACGAACATTGCGGTAGGTGTCCTCAATGCACGTCCGGAACGGCCATGGGTCGCGCAGATCCAAGGGGATGTGAGGCGCACTGATGAAGCGGTGGCGGTGGGCTACGTTTGCGCGATGGTGCTCGCCCGGTAGTTGTGGTTGGAAGGTATAGAAGAGGTGGAACTCCAAGCGAACGCCCGCGCCTGCTACTCCCCCGACAACGGGCATTCGGCTGTACCTCGAGAGCCGTTGGGACCCCGGAGGATACCGATCCGCACGGCATCACAGGGTGTTCAGGCACTTGTCGTCATGTTCGCAATCGCGTGCGGCGCCTGCACTTCCGGAGACGACCAGTTGTTCGAACGGCAAAGTCCGGCATGCGGACCAGGAACGGGACTCGAAAACGGCGAGTGCGTTCCGGCGATCGATGCGAGCAGCGAGCAAGACGCTTCGGCGGATGCAGGGCTTGACCAACCCGAATCGGGCGCACTCGACGCTCCAGCCGAAGCGGGGCCTGATACTGGTGGCGACACGTACAACGCTGACGCGCATGAAACCGATGTTGCAGATTCTGCGGTCGCCGACACTCCAGACGAAACCATGACTGACGCAGCACCCGACGTCGATGATGCCGGGCTGCTGCCAAGCGATGAGACTTGCCTCAGCGAATACTGGGTGAACTGCTCCGAGTTGGGGGTGGGGCCACAGTGTGAGCCAGCGATGCTCAACTGCAGTGAGACGACCTGTGGTACGGATGGCTTCACGCTCGCGGATTCGCAGATGCTTCCGTTCCAGATCCGGTTGCCGTCGCACCCGAAGCCGGATCCCGCTTGCAAGGACTTTTGCTCGGTCGGGACAACAGTCTTCTCCGTAAAGGTGGGGCTGTACGTCATCGCCCCGGCATTTCGTGTACGAGTCGGCGGGCCGTGGGTCATCTCGGTGACCGATCTGGACCTTGGCGAAGGCAGCGGCTACTGCCTCGGGTCCGACGCCGTGGTGTACAGCGAATGCGCGATCGTGGAGCCGGGGCAGATAGTGGACATCGCAACCACACAATCAGACGCGCCGGCGCGGAACGTGACGATCGAGTCCGTGCCGGCTGGGACGACGTGCCCATGAGACATCATGAGACTGCCGCTGTGTTTGTCGCGCTGGCGACCTTCCTCCTCGTTTCCGGCTGCAGTTCCGATACTCCAGCCGACCAGGCATCCGTCGAGTGCGGCTCGGGTACAGAACTCTCGGGAGGAGTTTGCGTACTGGTGGACGGAGGCGATTCGGGCTCACACACGATCGATGGCGCCGTCGATGGGGCCTCTGCCGACGTCGTCCAGGATGTGGACGGCGATCAGCCCGAGGTCCACGTGCCAATCGACGCGTCAGAAGATCTCGATGGGCCTGGGTCAGATGTCGAACAGGACGCGGAAGGTGGAAGTGGCGAGAACGAGCCGTGTTTGCCAGACTACACGCTGAACTGCACCTCTGTGTGGGGCGACATGTCATGCTCTCCGAGCGCGGATGACTGTGAACCTCATGTTTGCGAGCAGAATGGGTACAAGATCGATTCGCTGCCGTTCACCATGCGGATGCCGTCAGGACTGATGCCGCCATTGGCGTGCAGCGAGTGCTCGGCCTACCTGACCACCTTTGCTGTGTTGCTCCAAATTGATGTCGAGCCGGATCCCAACATGAGGGTTCGAATTCGGGTCGGCGAACCATGGAGGATAGTCGTGAGCCCCTTGACTACCCTCAATGGCGCCTACTGTGACAAGATAGACTCGGTCCCTGACTGCGTTGTCACTGATACCGACACTTGGTTCTACGTGGCCATCACCACGTCGGAGGACCCGACATTTGCTCGCAACGTTACAGTCGAGCAGGTCCCAATTGGTACGACTTGCCCATGAACAGCCTGACATCGAACAGGGAAGATACCCACAGCAACGGGGAAGTGGAATGCGTTTGCCCACTACATTGAAGAGATTCACTTCTTGGATGGCGGCGGGAGCTTTGGGAATCGCGATCGCGTCCTGTTCGGGTGACAAGGCAACAGACCAAGCGCCTTCCAGCACAACCCCGGAAGATGTGGATACTGCATGGGCAATCCACGCGCTGGTCGGACCACCCGACGAGCAACGGCAGGTCGATGTTCCACCACTGCAGCTAGCCAGGAGCGAAGGCGCGCCGGGGGCGTGGTTTGGAGCCATCGACGGGAGTCATGCGGCGAAAGGTATAGAAAATCTTCTGCCGGACGCCGAAGACGACAGTGAGGGAGGTGCCACACCGAACTCGGGCAATCCCTCAGTCTCGCCGGGACTTCACGAACAGTCAGATACCTCCCACGTCACACAGCCACTCTCTGGCGTTGACCTTGCTGATGCTGATGATCCTGCGTTTTTCCTGATCCGGGCTGCCGCGTATGAGTGCGGTATGGGGCTAGAAACTACCGGCAATTCCTTGCTGCCACCTGGCAGACCCTACCCACCTTGGGGTGAGTCCAGGACCGGTAGGGCGACGTATGTCTTCGAGCAACCACCACAAAGCTGCTCGCAGCTTCTCGCCTATCAGGAAGTCGCGCTCTGCATCTCCCAGAAATTGGCCAATGTAGCAGACGCGGTAGATGACGTTGTGTGGACGAAGATGCCTGGAGGCCCAGTTGTCATTCCGCCTCAGGCCAACAAGGACCGTTTCATAGTCCGCGACGCTGCCATCAACGCCCTAGCTGCAGTGGCCGCGATGGACATGATTGTCCCACCGCCCCTGGCCGCAGTGCTAGACGAGCCCCAGACCTGCTCTCAGCTATTCGCTTTCTATACTACGAATCCTGGCATGGGGGACATGGTCCCACTTCTCTTCCACACGACACATGCGTCGGACTATTTCCCGCCTATCGGTGTGGCCCCGAACTCGAAAGAAAACGTGATAGCGATGGCGACAAGTCGCCTGAGCTTCGAAGCTCATACGCTTCGCGCCGGAGCGCGCCTGCTCGAGAAACTGGTACGCGATTCGGTATACGCTGATATGGGAACAGCGTCGCAACGTCGCGCACGCGCGGCCGACCCCTTGCGCGGGGCTCGGCGTGCCTGGGGATTGGCAGACCTCGAGGAAACCGCCGCCTTGGCCGTGCAAAGCTCGTACGGTTCTCTCGGTCACGCCGCGCGAATTCTGCAAGGCCGGCTCGAGATGGGGGCTGCTCAGCCCGATCCTCGCTGTGGCGGGGTTGGGGAGATGGAGCTACTCACACCGCGGGTATACGGCGCGGCTCTCGTGGCGCGCGTCGAGGATCGGCCGATCGCCACCACGGGCCAGTGCACAGCCGCGAACATCGTTGATGCGAGTGGAGTTGTCCTGGCGCCAACCATGCTGGAACAAACCAAGATGAGTGAATTGCGTCCGGCGCTGATCGACCAACTGGTGGCGAGTGCCGGCGCCTTGCACGGCTATACCAATGACCAGGATTTAACCGAATTCATCGAGTCCGGGCAGGGGGCCGTGATCAAGGCCAACATCGAGGATCTGAGCGACGAGGATCTCCGGTTTGGGCTAGAGCGGAGCTTTCGAAGGTACCAGCAGATGACTGGCGTTGACGCCACGGTCGATGAGCCGATCGCGTTGACGGGGCTCAAGAGCAAGAAGCCTGTGGGGTCCCTTCAAGCGTTCAAGCCACTGGTTCTTGACGGAGCGCTGCGTTGCGCAGACCTTGCGTCCGACATCACATCTCGTGCAGGAGGCGCCGAAAGCGCCGCACAGTGCAACGAGGTTGGGGGAATCGCGGGTGTCCTGAATGCTGACTACGGGATTACCACCTCCCACCAGGACGTCTTCTCCCTTGGACAGACGTTTGGTCGGCGGCTCGTTGTTCTGCGAGAGCGGGCGAACGACGCGGGACTCACGGAAGCAGGGCAGCCATTCGACATCGCCAACGGGGCTGCGGCCGAGATTCGGGCTTGGGCAGGACCGGGCCGCGTTGCAGTCACTGCGACTGCACGGTCGGGTAATCCCAACTTGGTAGGGAGGACATATGTTTACCTGGTGGGACTGCAACCTAAGGACCTTGGAGCCGCGACCACGGACGAAATGGCGGACAACATCGCTCTGGTCTACGGTGAGCCATGGGTAGCTGACTGCGCCGTGCGCCTTCGTACGACATGTCCGGACAACTTCGAGAGCGACTACGTCGAGCGAGTCGCACTAGTAAAGACGGGAAAGATCTCAGCTGCGGACTCGGTTACGGGAACGGCGACCTCAGCGATCACAGCGACAACCGGAATGGATGGACCGCTTCTGCGCTTGACGTTCAGGCGTGAGGCACCCGAGTTCGCTCCAGAGTTCGAAGGAGCATCGAACCCGAGCAAACGCTTGTACGTTGTGCAGCTTCATGATCGGGAGCACCCATCGCGAGGACTGGTATTGGGAGCTGTTGCGCTTCGGACGCCATACAGCGGCGGCGGAATTGGCGGCGGAACAAGCTTCGCGGTCAGCCCACGCAAGTGGCAGCTGATGAACCATTCCTTCGGGGTTGCACGAACAATGTGCAGCTGCGAAGGATCAGCCTCAGAGCCGCCAGCGTACTGCATCGAGGGGGTGTCTCGAAATCTTTTCGTTCCTCTAGAAAATGAACTTACTAGCGATTCTGACGAATACGAGAATTCATGGAAACACTACATAAATCTTGCGGCAGTAGCGGGTCAGCGCGCGGATGATCTCTCGAAGGAGATGATCGAGATTGGCGTCCAGACTGACCTGCGCCGCGAGGCGGCGATGGAAGAACTGGCGCGGGAGTGCGGCGAGTACACCAACCTTGATGATATCCCAATCTCGCAGGGTGACTTGGATCTTGAGGGGATTTCGGACGGGGCGCTGGCAGCTTGTCTCAATGACAAGAAGGTCGACCTTGTGTACTTGAGCGAGGATCCGCTCGCCGCAATAGAGGCCCAGTGCGACCCTGGTGCGGAGGTCTGTCCGGACGCGGCCATTGAGAGGGCGCAGAAGGTTGCGCGTCAAACCCTTGGCTGTTTGTCCGAACTTGACGATGTTCCGCCGGGCGCGAAGGAGACGAACCCAATCTGTGGGCAACACACAATTTCTCATGCAGGACTCAACTTGGTGCCGGCTGCGCCAGCAGACACGACCGACCCGGTTGCCGATCGTGAGGACGTCCTGAGTTTGATCGACGGGCTTCGAACAGGACATTTCGAGCCAGCAAAGATGGCCAAGTTGGCAAGACACCCGTGGGCGACCTCAGACCGACTCGAACTCGCTCTTCGAACAGCCCACCTCGATGTTGATGGCGACGGCGAGTGGCGCCTCTTTGCGCAGGGGCACAAAATCATGGACAGTGTTCCGTCAGTGGTGGATGAGCCTGTGTACTGGCCGGGCTGCAATCGTGTGGGCAGTGGCGTCGCGTGTTCGGAATCCGCACTCGCGGAGGACTTCGAACGGATGTTCCGCGTCCCTGCGGACGGGTCGGAAATCTCCGCAATCGAACGGGACCGCATCCTTTGGCAGCTCGAAGGTGCGCTGTGGACCTTGGCTGGCGTCGCACGTATTGCACCTGATTCTCTATTCCGTGTACCGGTCGTCGCTGCTGACTTCTCCAGCCCGAACGCTCCAGCAAATGCGCCGGTCTTCTCGGTATTCGGCCGAAGCCAATTCACTGACGAGGGTTATCTGATTGAAGGTTCGGACCGAGATACATCGACGCTTGGGCAGATGCTTCCGCTCACAAGCACCCTACGTCCGGGTTCCGCTTCACCGTTTGGAGGTGGGAGTCCAGACGAAGCAGAGGCAGCCCTCTCAGCAATCGGGTTTGATCAGGGATACAGGTTTGGTATCTTTTCGAACGCTGAAGTTGCGATTGGCTACCAGACTGCAGGCGACGCGTCGAAGTGGTGGGAGGAAACCTCAAAGCTTCTGGCTTCCGCGTCATGCACATCATTGGCCGGCGGCGATGCGAGCAGCGCGCTGCGCGACAGGGTCGCAGCGCGGAAGGTCGCGTTGCCGGGAATCGCGATGTGCAGCCTTCGCGGCGGCCAGCAACAGCCAACGCTAGTTCTGAAGCGTGGCAACGATGGCAACGCAAAGCTCGGATTCAACAACCTTATCGGTGGCGGGTGGATGCAGAACGAGATCTGCGAGGACTCGCAGTTCGCCTGGCGCGGAGATAGCATCATACCAAATTGGCCGATGACCGTGACAGAGTTGAGTGCGGCGACGGCATGCTTCAGTCAAGCCTCAAGCGAAGGTCTGCTAAGCCACCCCAACGGAACCTTTCCGTATCAATATTGGACTTCGTACCCCTGCCAGAGTCTTCAGTGCTCATTGAGTAGCCGCAGGTGCTTCAGAACGACGGAGTACCCGAACGAAGAGCCCGGATACGGTTGGAGTTGTTTTGCTTGCGCGGCGAATGACCCCAGCTGCATTCAACCGTGTGAACTTGCCTCCACTGAGTGCGTTGGCGTAACGCAGCCGGACTTGTCGAAGCTTTGTCCCGCAGAGATTGCAGACGGTGTGCCTATGATCGGGCCAGCGTGTACGGAAGACATTGTGGTACAGAATGCGCAGAACATCGTGTTTGACTTCACACGGCGTGAATTGTTGCCCACGTCTTGTACGCCACGAAACAGAGTTCCTGCGTTCGTCAACTCGTATCCGCCCCGTACGTCATGCATGGCGGCCTGGCAAGCCACCCAGGCCTTCGCATTGGCATTCTACCTTGGCGCGACAAACAGAATGCTTCCTGCCTTGGATGACCCACCCGAAATCAGGACAGTGGAGGATCTGGATCACGCGGTGAGATGGATTGACCGAACGGCGGAAAACGCTCGTGGGTTGCTGCGCGGACTGTATCTCGAGCAGGTACCACAGCGGGTCATCGATGACTACACCACTGGACGCGTCGGTACTGGGAGCCTTCGCGGAAACCATGGCACGCTCGTCCTGGAGCTCGAGAAGTCGTTGCAGTTGATCGCCGATTCATGGGGACAGGTCGCGGGGGATCTCGAAGGACTGCGTGACGCGCTCGATGCAGCTCGAATCAGTATCGTACGCGCGAATCTCGCGCATGAGAGCGAAGTCACGAGGCTCGCGATTCAGCGATCACAGATCTACGTCGGAATGGCACAGTCCGTCGCCGCAGCGATATCGGCCTGTAGCCCGACTCAAAGCGTCGGCATGAGCGCTGGACTCACAGGGCCCAGTGTTTCCTACGGAATGTCGTTCAACATGGGCGCGTGTATTGCCCAGTCGAGCGCTTCGGACTCAAGCCTTGAGCAGAGCTCTTACCAGCTTGGCGAAATTGACAGCTTGGATGACAACAGCGAAGCCCAAAAAGAGAACGAGGTGATCGCTGCCCTGAACCATCTTGAGATGCAGGCTCACCCCCTCTACACAGATATGAACCGCGCCCTTGGACAAGCGCGGACCGCAACGGCCGACGCCCTCGCAAAGGCACATGCCCTAGTGGAATCTGAGCAAAAGGCGCGGTATGAGGTTTCGAAGGGGACCGGACAGGACTTCTTCATCGGTGATGATGGCCAGCCGGTGATGATGCCCGTCAACACCGTTCTGCGGCGCCAGTACGACATTACCAAAATCCGTTACGAGAACGCTCTGCGCGAGGCCAAGTACTATGCCTACCTGGCTCGGCTGGCAATCGAGCAGAGGATTGGCAAACGGCTGAATACCATCACCGAGAACGTTGGAGTGCTTGATCCCCCTGCCATGTGGGCTGATGACGTTTGCAGTCTCGTCGGAGTGGACTACGCGGAGCTTCGCGAATGCGACATCTCCGACGCTGACGGAGGTACTGGCTCGAGCTCGGAATCGGCATGCGCGCACGACAAGGAGATCATCGCGAAGTATGCTGACCAGTACATCGGCGACTACGTGGCGAAGCTCCAAAGCTTCGTCGAATTCTACAATGTGGAGTACCCATCACACGAGGGCGACGACACTGCGATTCTCTCCTTCGCTGATGACTTCTTGGCCACTGGCAGTTCGTGCCTTCTCGACACACCAAACCTCCTGTACTACTCGGCAGAGCTTCAGCGGTCTGATCTCATCAAAACCGACGAGATGACGGATGCGGCGCTGCATGGGTGGCGGCTGAACCCTTGCGGTGATGGCGATTTGAAGTGCCTTCGTGTGGACGCAGCTGGTGCTATGAATACCGGAACAGCCATTGGCGGAGACGCTGAGCCAGGAAGTGCTGGGCAAGGTGGACTGGCCCCACCGGTGGACGGAGTGAACTCAGGAGTGACTTGGCTACATGAGGAAATGATTGAGATCGGGGAACCTGACGACGGCGAAGTGCCTGCTGAGGCAGGCTGGCCGCGATCGGTGACGCAGGAATTGAGCCTTGTTGCGGGACGCTTCGTACTATCGTGGTGGGATCAAGCTCGCGCGTTCGACGGTGCACCGTTGGAGGCTGGCGCAGCGCCACCTGGCTATCGTGTGGAGTTGTTCGGCTCTGACGGATACCTTGTCCCCGATGCGTCGTTTACCTCGAGCCCGTATGTCGATCCGACCGGGGAAGGAGGGTGGAGTCCGCGTCATACGCTGGTGTTTGATATCGATACGGCCGGCAGGTATACGCTTGTCGTCGGAGCATCCACGAGTCTCACAGAGCCAGGCAGCATAGCCCTTTCGAACATGCAGTTGGAGCCGGCTGGTGCGGGTGACCAGCCAACGGTCTACATTGGAACGACTTGGTCCCGCAAGTACGTGGCGACTGACTGTCCGCCTGGAGCTTCCGCTGATCTGCAGTCCGCCTTCGAGCGGCGCTGCGATTCGACAGGCTGCTTCTACGAATTCGGTGCGCCGATCGTGATCGACACTCTCGGGTTAGCTACAGGCAGGTCCAAATTCACCGGGAAGCTTGCAGCGGGCAATTACAACTACCGCCACCGCACGCTTGCAGTGAACCTTGTGGGGACCGGAGTGCATGACTGTTCGGATGAGTCCAGCATGTCATGCTACGGATCCGGCTATACTGAGTACACGCTTGTCCACGACGCTTTCGACGTTGCCGTTGTGAGCTGGAACGGTGACATCAGCCGAACTGACGCTCAGCACTTCAACTTCGGGCAAGCTGCAATCCGTCACGGCAAGGCGCTTGCCGCCGAGAGGTACATCTCGCTTCCACTCGGCACTGCTGACCAGTCGTTGGTTTCCCAGTCGGGCATCTTGAAGGAGGAGATGCGAGGCCGACCGCTGGACGGGAGCTACCGTTTGCGTATCTGGGAAAACCCGGATCTGCACTGGCACCGACTCGAAGACGTTCAGCTCATCCTGAACTATCGATACTGGTCGGTGATTGAACCCCATCCGTAGCCTGCTTCAGCAGAACGCACCGTTAGGAGAACGAAGAGGAGGTGTCTCGTGGGCGTGTTGAAGCTATTCCCCGTCTCCACCAGCAGCACCGTCGTTGCAGCTGCGCTAGTGCTCATGGGTTCCGGTTGTGTCGATCCACCAGACCCAGGTGGAGACGGGGGCACAGACGCCGACCTCGACAGTGCGGATGTGATGAGCGATGCACCCGACAGCGATGACGCGCTCGATGCCGGTCCGGAAGTGCAACCGGACGTAGCCGATGACGCGTCGGACGGATCTACCGATATCGACGCGAATCCCCCTGACGCATTGTACGACGTCACCGAGGACGTACCGGAGGACCAGCAAGTTGACGGGCCACCCGACGGTCCCCCGGTGCCGAATCAATGTGGAGACGGCTGGAGGGATCTGCTAACCGAAGAGTGCGACGATGGCATCGATCCGTCGTCGAGCGACGATCGCGCTTGCAGTTCCGCGTGCACGGTCGTCGACCGCATCGCTGGTGACGATCTGGTGACCGAGAGGTTTCTGGGCTTGGGCAGGCATCCGGTGGCCGGGAATGGCGAGGGTCACGCCGTGGTCCTGCTTGAGCTCTCCGGCGATGCAGGTGACGAAAGTCGAGTTGCGATTCATACTTTCTCTCCGGTCGGCGTGCGTCTTGGCTCGGCGATGTGGCCGGAAGTTCCGTTTGACGCGGATCCCGTTGTGGCACCTTTGCCATCGGGAGGCTTTGCGATCGCCTTCGGGGACTTCTCGGCTGACAGTGACGGTCTAGGTATCACCGTCGTTGGCGTCTCCGGCGATGCCGGTTCTTCAATGCCGGCTACTTGCGCGAACGAGACCGAGGACTTCTCCCAGCATTCGCCAGACATTGTCTGGACCGGAAGCGAGTTGGTGGTCGGCTGGGAGGACGAAAGCACGATTCCACGGCGTATCTGCACGCAGAGATTCAACGAGCAGCTGGTCAAGCTTGGTGACCAGAGCTGTACGACCGAGTCGTTACCCGTGAGCAGAGTTTCTCTCGCTTCCTTGCAGGGACAACTTATCCGTTCGTGGCGTGCGGATGGTCTCATGACCTCCTACCGCGTTGAGATGCCTGGCGGTGTTTGGGGTTCTGATCTGGTACCATCGCCAGCATTCGATGAGACGATCGCTCTCGCTGAAGTTGACACTGCAACCATGTTGGCAGTCTTCTGCGACGGCTTGGGCGAGATGCGGGCCGTGGCGCTCGACGCTTTCGGTTCAGAGCTTGGCGACGTGCTCGTCCTGAACCAAGGAGGCGTTCCACGCTTCCAGCCATCGCTAGCGTCCACCGCGGATGGCGTCTATCTGGCCTGGCGTGAGCCGGCACTCCCGCCAGATAGCGGGGACGAGTGGGATCCGGTGTTCGACGAGCTCTGGCTTCAGAGACTTGCGTGGGACGGAGTCATGCTCAACGTGAGCGCGGATCCGATCCCGTTGCCGCGCATTCCCTCTCATCAGCAAGGCGATCAGGCGAGACCCGCTTTGGTAGCGATACCCTACTGGCCCGGCGGTGCTGTATTGGCCGCCTGGGACGACATGGTATCGACGGGCTTCGGTGCCCAGTCTGAGCACGGCGATGTAGTCCTCGAGCTCATTCCGACCCCGGTCCTTCGAACCCCATTGGCATACTGATGAAACAGAAAAGAGAGCTGGGAATCCGGGGATTGGAACGCCGACCGTTCGCCATCCTGGTGCTCGTCCTATCTGCCTTTGTCCTGCCTCGAGATGCTCTCGCGGCACCAAAGGACGCCCCTCCGGCTAAGGCTACACCAACGGAGGAGCCCAAGACAGGAGCCGTCACGGAACCTGTCGACAAACCAGCACAGGTTGAGGATGCAGCGACCAAGCTCTCCGTCAAAGACGACAGACCCAAGCTCTCCGTCAAAGACAAGCCTGAGATCCAACCAACAACCGTGACGACCAAGGCGCTACCCACCGGAGAAAACAAGACGGGTGTGAGCGCCCAGTCAATATCGGTGCCTAAGGGCCCCGGCACCATCGAAGGTATGGGCGAGAGCTTCAGTGCCCAGGCCTCCACTGGCATCGCCACGTTCTCCGTTCCCTTCGCACTGCCCAAGGCGCGAGGCGATGTTCAGCCATCGCTCGGGCTATCCTACAGCTCGGCGCGTGGAAGTGGCGTGGCTGGCGTTGGCTGGAGTGTGGGAGTGCCTTTCATCGCGAGACAGACAGATCGCGGACTCCCCTCCTACGACGACGAGGCCACCTGGCATTGGCAGCAGGACCGGTTTGTGTACAACGGCGGTCAGGAACTGGTGCCGGTGGTCGAATTGCTGACAGGCGAGTCCGTGCCCGAGTGGGCGGGAGCGGGCTGGCAGTATTTTCGTCCGCGCGTGGAAGGGAGCTACCTCCGTTTCTTTTGGAACCCGACGCTGAGGCTTTGGCGGGTACAAAGCAAGTCCGGTGTAGTTCTCGAGCTTGGTGTCGTGGGCGGTGAGACAGACGCTATCGAAACGGATCCACATGGAGCGAAGATTTTTCGGTGGAATCTCAAGCGTCAGATCGATGCCCACGGCAACGAGGTCCGGTACTACTACGACCTGCACGACGGCAATCTGACCTACCTCACCGACATTTACTTCACAGCACCCGCCGCAGCGCAGGGGCCCACTACTCGCTCGGCTTGGGCTTATCACGCGTACCTAGACTACAGCCTTCGTGAGGACACGGCATCCTCCTTCCGCCGCGGGTGGGAGACGGTACAGCGCTACAAGCTCGCCTCGGTAGAGGTCTTGGGCAAGGTCGCGGCGAGCGACTCAACTCGACGAAGAATACGCAAGTACACCTTGTCCTATGCGAGCGGCTCTCACATGCTGCTGCTCGACTCGGTTCAGGTCGAGGGTCGATGCTCAGAGGCCGAGGCCGGCCAGCGTTGCACCCTACCACCCATGAAATTCGGCTACACGCACGTCAAGTCCAATCTGGACGGGAGCGGTGTGTTCGTGGATGGCTTCGAGGTGGTCGATCCGACCGTTCGTTCGATGACGAACAGTCCAAAGCATTCGGTCAACGAGGACTACACCGATTTGTACGACGTCAACGCTGACGGTCTTCCCGACGTGGTGACGATGATGCCCGGTCTCTACGGAGGAAAGCACGCCCTATGGATTCAGGGCAAGAACGGCGATGTGGACACCTTTGGGGTTCGGGAGCCGATGGGAGTTCTCGGTGTGCTTGGCGCGAGTGCCTCGGTCATCAGCAAGCACAACCCGAATGTGGCGGCACTCGACATCGACGCGGACGCAATCATCAACCTGCTACACATGCCCAAAGTCAAGACCTACTCGGTCTACGCGCCCGAGTGGCTCAACGAGTGGACCTGGGTGGGCCGACCCGTAGCCACTTCGGACAATCTTGACGCCCGCATCGATCTTGGCTCGGACGCGGACGAGATCCGCGTATTCGACGTCAACGGCGACGGGCTGGTGGATGTGGTCGAGACGACTGGAACCGCCCTCAAGGTGTGGTTCTCCCTCGGTCGCTATCCTGGCGGCGATGGGCTGTTCGGAAGCGCGTACTGGGATAGCCCGGATTCGGCCACGTTGTCGATGGCCCCCGTGATGCGGTGCGTCCCGCATTCATCGTTGCCCGTTCGCTTCTCGGATCCTGAGATCAAGCTCGCGGATATGAACGGTGACGGACTGGCGGACATCGTCCGTATTCGCAAGGGCGATATCCGTTACTGGCCGGGGCGTGGCGATGGGACCTTCGGCACCGGGCCACTGGGCTGCGCGGGGGGGAGCTTTTCCACGAACAGCTTCGTCCAAATGGAAGACAGCCCGTGGTACACGGATCCAGACAACAGTGGCCTCCGATTGAACGACGTCAACGGCGACGGAACCGCTGACTTGGTACAGATCCGGTTCAAGAACGCGGACATCTGGTACAACGTTGACGGCAATGGCTGGCAGGATCGCCGGATTCTGAACAACACTCCGGCCAGTCCGAGTTATCAACAACGTGTTCGACTGGTGGACATGAACGGCTCGGGCACCGCCGATATCCTTTGGGGCGACGGACTTGCGTACAAGTATGTGGACCTTTCCGGTGGAACGCGACCATGGCTTCTGAACCGCGTGGAGAACGGGTTGGGAAAGGCCACGGAGGTTTCGTACACGACCTCCACGGCGGAAATGCTTGACGCAAGGGAGGCAAACAACGACTGGAGTGAGCGTTGTCCGACAGTACTTCACATGGTGGAACGTGTCACCGTACGCGATAATCTTGGCACGGTGGGCCGGCCTGACGGCGAGTATGTAACGGAGTACACCTATCGCGATCCGCACTTTGACGGTGTCCAGAGGGAATTCCGGGGGTTCGCGGAGACGACGGTGCGGACCGTTGGAGATGCGAACAGTCCAACCTCTGAGTCGCGCACGGAGTTTCTGCTAGGGCGACGTCCGGACGGTCTGCAGGTGTGGGAAGACAACCCTCATGAAGCGCTCAAAGGGTTGCCATCCGTCGCGGAGACCTACGATCCGGCAACGGGAGTGTACCTCTCGACCACGGGCACGACCTACGCGCTACGCAAACTCTACGAAGGACCGGATGGTCGAGGGGTCTATGTAGCCTTTGCCAAGCAGACTGACGCGTGGCGGTACGACACATCAGGATTCGACAACTTGGAAGACGACGGTAACACGGCCGTTGACGACCTCATCCTCGATTCGAACGACGAGCTCTTCTCGCCCAGCGCGAAAGTTCGAGCCCAGAACGGCACGGCCCATACACGCAGTGCCGTTGTGGTCGACCGTTTTGGAAACAGGAAGCGATCGATTGCATATGGCACCCTCAACGAAGGTGACTTCGAGGCCGACGAGATTATCTCGACCTGGACCGTCCCCGAGCTAGTTCCCGCGCTCGAACTGGCTCCGGATGGCGACTGGAAGCAGGGCAATTGGGCCTGGCGTACCGTAGAGTCGTGGGTGGAGGGAAACCAGCATTCGGGGAAGCGAAACTGGACCAAGACTACCTTCAACAGCCACGGAGATCCCATTGCCTCGCATGTGCATGTGAGTGGTTCGCAAGGCGTCGTGTGGGACGGGGATGTTCCAGCAGGATCCGAGCCAATGCCAACCGACGCGCCCCTGCAAGAGATGTGGTATGACACGAGCCACACCGTCTACGACGACTACGGTAACGCGGTCTTCACATGGGCCGCGGGCAACCGATGTGCGGCGGTGTCATACGACAGTGACTTCATGCAGCTCCCCATGCAGGAGCATGTGTTCGTCAGAGAGCCTGCCGTCGAGAAGAACGTGCCGTCTGGTTCGCAGGTCCTGACCTTTGTTTGCGGCGCCGACCCTCCACTCACCGCACAGGCCAACTACGATCGTGGCCTGCAGGCAGTCGTGGATGTGGTCGACATCAATGGGGGCATGACCGTGGTTGAGTACGACCCACTTGGCCGGATCGAAAAGATGTGGGCGCCCAACCCGGATGGGCCTGGCGTGAGCGGCCAGCCGTCACTGCTTCTGGAATACCATCTTCCCGACGAACCCAACCGCGAAGTCTCCCTGCTACTGAGCCGGACCCAAGACGGACTAGACCATACGATTGCTGAGTACCACGAAACGTACACGTACATTGATGGCCTCGGTCGGACCATCGCAACCCTTTCCGAGGCGGATCCGACGGACGACGGCTTTGCCTGGGTCGTCGAAGGGCTGACAGACTACGACAAGAAGGGGGCGGAACGTAGGAAGTACCTCGCTTGGCCGTATGACGGCGACCCGGCCTTCTATGATCATGTGCTACATGAAGGCAGTCCTGCTAGATACGGGCAGCGGCGATACGATGCATTCGGCAGAGCTATCCAGACCATGGGACTCGATGGCACGGTGACACTGCACACCGCATACCATGCACTGAGCGCGGATGCCTGGGACGCGGAGGACCTGGGCCCTGGTCCGCATCAAGGCACTCACGCCAGCGAGCGCAAGGACGGGCACGGTCGGGTGATCGAAACCACTGAACGCGTCAAGTCAGGCACCGCAATCGAGCCCCGCTATGTGCGTATGGAGTACCTGCCCACTGGTGAACCCACCCGGATCGCGCGGGCAGGTCCAGGATCAGACGTTGAGCGCACCATACAGTATGATTCGCTTGGACGCATGGTGGGCAACTTCGAACCAACCGGCGGTCCCAATGGGTGGCGTTACTTGTACAACATCGCTGGTGACCTGGTGGCAAACAGCGATCCGCGTGGCTGCGGTCAGCGGTTCGCGTACGATCTGGCGGGGCGTCTACAGAGTGAGGACTATGTGCCTTGCGAGTCTCGCCAAGCGCCCTACACGGCGGCGGCCGAAGTGACCTACGAATACGACAGTTCGCCCCCCGACGCTTCGGAAGCGTTCCAGAACCCCTATCTTCCAACAGATGCCATCCCTCCTGAGAAAGATCCCAACTTCATCGGCAACCAGGACTGTCGGGGAACCAACTTCACCAATGGAAGGCTCGTAGCGGTTACCGATCGCGCGCAGCGAAGCTTGACTTGTTATGACGGCCGGGGTCGCATCGTGGAGGTAGCCAAGCGACTCGCAAGTCCCGGTGGTGTCATCGACGGCAGGTGGTACAACCGCCGCGCCTCGCATGACGGCGCCGACCGCCCGACGCACGAGGGCACAGGATCCACGGCGCTTGGGCACTCACAGGTCGAAACGACCTACACCGCGCGAGGCAAGGTGTGGCAGGTCAACTCGACTTTCGGCATGCTTGTCAACCATGTGAAGCGTGATGCGGACGGATTGGTCAAGCAAATCCAATACGGCGATGCTGCCGCAACCACCACGGCGTTCACCTATGACGACCTGCGCCGGCTACGCAACCTTACGACTTACCGGTCGAATCTGAATAACTGGATGAATGACTCAAATACCAAGCAAATGCTCCTGCAAGACGAGCAGTTCACCTATGATCGGGTGGGCAATCCGGTCGAGATTCGAGACTGGCGTGACCCGGCTGAATGGGAGATAGGTGCCAAGCCCGTCACACGCAAGATGCAGTACGACGATCTGTATCGCTTGTCCCGCATCGATTACCAGTACCCAGAATCAGGCTCGGACTTGTGGAAGAATCCCTATGCCGCCGAGCTCGACGACGAAACTCGCCCACAGCCAAGCCCCCACGCCGACTTCACAGGCGAACGGCGAATTCAGTGGCAGACCTACGCATATGACTGGCTCGGCAACACGGCAACGACGCATGACGACCTCGGAGCATTCTACGACCGGTCGCTCGGGGAGGTGACCAACGATCGGTACAAGCTCAAACAGGCGGAGATTCCTGCTGGCTCTCGCATCGGCAAGGTCAATGCTGAGTACGACGATGCGGGGAACCTCACCGAATTGAAGGTGGAACGTCACGGGCACTGCGCCGGTGCCGCCTGGTGCGTTGATGACCAAGACACGCTCGTACAGCACTTCGCGTACGATTGGGACGAGGTGGGTAGGTTGGTTCGGGCGCGTCGCTGGGACATGCCGGATCCCGCCGCCCTCCCCCCGGAGGGCGGCGAAGACGCCGAGCTCAACTTCACCTACGACTCGTCTGACCAACGGGTTCGAAAGACCTCTGGCAGCCTCCACACGCTCTACATCTTCGCGAGCCTTGAGCTTCGAGGCGCCGAGTATGTGCTCGAGGATGGCGCGTACGACTACGAGCGCACGTCTACGACAGAGGTGCCCTATCTGCTCGCGAACGGTGTCCGCCTGGCGCGAGTCGTCTACACAGACGCGCCTGAACTGGATGAGTCGTCCGCACATGTATTCCTTGAGCTGGGTGACCACCTCGGGTCTACCAGCGTGGTGGTCGACCACGGCACCGGCGAGCTCGTGCAACGAAGTACTGCTTACGCGTACGGGGCGCCCGAGTCGAGCCATAGGCCGGATCGGTGGAAGGAGTTCCGGGAGGATTATCGCTTTACCGGCAAGGAAGATGATGTAGAGGTTGGGCTGGTTTACTTCGGAAAGCGCTTTTACAACCCGCTCTTGCAGCGGTGGATTTCTCCTGACCCCTTGGCTGTTCATGCTCCTGGAGAGGCGGATCTGAACCTTTATGCCTATGTCCATGGGAAGGCTCTGGCTGCTGTCGATCCCGTTGGACTGTCTGGCGTGGACCGGACTACGTACAACAATAAACGAATTCAGAGCGTTATCGAAGCGCTCGCTGACGCGTACAATAACATTGAATACCAAGTGCGAGGTGGACGAGTGGTGTCCCACACTGCCTTTTACGAAAACACCCATCCACCAAAGAAGTCTTGGTCGGAAAAGACGGGCGCCGACAATGCCCAAAGTCTGCGAATCGGATTGGGAAAACAGAGCCCAAGGCAGGTTAGGGTGGCGACCCAGAGAGTGCTTGACGCTCTTGGCTCATCTGCTCCGACTAGGCCGGTTGACATCTATCAAACGCAACGTGACTATGGAATAGGAATAGACTGCTCCGGCTTCGCTCGAAGAGTGCTTGCTCGCATTCGTGGCGGTCGCCAGCCAAAGGGGTTCGAGCACGACAAGGCAATGAAGGGCTCGCTCAACATAAGGTGGGAGCGAAACGGGCTTCTAGTACCAGGTTGGAGTAGCGTTGCGATTACTGAATTGCGTACCGGTGACGTATTGAACTTTGCGAGCTATCGAGCAAACGGACAATTTCGTGGAGGACACAAGACCGTCGTTCATTCCCATAGTGTATTTTGGTTGGATGAGGGAGAATCGGGGGTTCTTAGAGACAAGGACAATGGTCGTACTGTGCCCCTCGAGGCAGGCGACAGAATGCACGCGATAACCGTCTATGCCTCTTGGGGGGCGGGCGGTGTTGGAAGGCAGAACTGGTTCTACAGTGAGCAGAGGGACAAGTGGTACAATACATTCAAGCAAGAGTGGGTAGACAACCCATACAACTACGAGACCTATGAAGGCTTTCGGGAGAATTGAGGAAATGGCCGGGGCATGTCCTGAAGCGTGTCATCACTTTGCGTTGCTGACTATCATGTTCACTGCGCTGTGTGGAGCATGCGACGCGACGAGGTGTACCGAAGGTGGACATACCGCGAGTTCGAGACCGGCAGCTGGTGAGCAACTCGCCGATTCGGGGGAGCACAGGCCTCAGTTTCACGTTGTGGCGGAGGGGGCAAATGTCATTGCGCCGCGTACGCCGGAACTGTATCCGGTGTTTCTAGGTGATTCCGTCCTGCTCCATCCGTCGTGGATTGCGTTGAAGGATGACGAATTTGCCGGCAGCGGTTTGCCACAGATATCAGGCGCCAGCTTCGTTTTCGGGTCGTCGCCCAGGCTGTTGTACACAGCAGGCATGCAGGATGACGGCCTTGTCGTAAATAGCACTATCGACGATCGGGTCGCTGTGGCGCGCGCTTTCAAAACAGCAGAATCTGTCAACTATCGCTTCACGGCCAGTCCCTGGATTCACGGCGAGTTCTTGTTCGTCGCGAGCCGTTTCGGATATGACCCAGAGGCGGTACACTATGCAGCACTGGGAGGTAACACTCCGGCCCCTCCCCTCGTTCTAGCAAACGGGGAAAGGTTTACCTATGTAAATGATATTCTGGCAACTGAAAAGGGTGCGGTTTTCGTTCTCGGGGCAGCGGGCTCAACTGATCTAATACTCGCCTACTGGCGCCCTGGCTCGTCGAACTTCGCACGTCTCGAAAGCGACGCGGCCTTACACGGTTGTAGACCGCAACACCTTTCCCGAATCTTTGATGGTAGCGTCGTAGCCATGGGCAGAAAGAACTCCAGCGGACGCGCGCAGCCATGCGTAGAACGGTTTGATGGTACCAAATGGCAGTCGGTTGACGGGCCGGATTTGCCAGGACGTGCGAAGTGCTATGCGCAGGAGCCCCGTGGAATTGAATGGCTTGTGACCGAGGGGGATTCGAGCGGGACGCCACCAGGGCTGTGGAGCCGCCGTGAGGCCGGGCAGTGGGAGGCTGTTGCTCTCCCGGATCCCGTTCTTGCTCGAACCCGCCAACACGGGCCGATCGAGCCAATATGCGTTTGGGCGAGACGAGATGCCGATATTTGGGTTCAAGGGCAGTATCGCGAGCTGTGTATTAGAGGAGTGGTGCTTCGATCTGTGGCGGCTCGCAGGCCGTGCAGGGTTTCGGAATCCCTTCCGGACTGCGCAGCGTCCGCCGATGCCGAGCCGCGAGGTACAGTGTGTGAAGAACACGGCGGGCAGTGAACGTTGGTTCGACCTTTTCGAGGGCAGGAAGACAATCTCAACAGAAGTTTTCGCGAATCCACGAGTTTGAATCCACTTTTCTGCAGGAAACGAGATGGGTGCTACTCGTGGTCGATTTCTGTGAAGAACATCAGAACACGCTTGGCGCGAGGGGCTGCAACGTACAGCAATCTGCGTCCGTCCTCGACCTCGTCATCCGATCGAGGATCGAGCGGTGAAGTGTGGGAAGCGACCCTCGTGAACGTCGATGACTGCCACGGCACTGAACTCGCGCCCCTTTGCCTTGTCTTCTGTGTCGCTCCATCGACGGCCCCAGTCAACAGCGCATTTGGGTGGGTCACGATCCACGATCCCGCCGCCGACGGCCCAGCTCGGGCCCGACGAGAGGGCGGCGGAGTGGATCCGATCCCGGCGCCAAGGCCATGTGCTCTGGTCGAGCTCCGGCGAATCGAAAGAGGCGAAGCGACTCGAGATCGCCATCGCGAAACTCGCTCACCAGTCGGTATGAATCGTAGATGAGCATGCCTTGGCGTCTCCCAGATGTCTCCAAAACCAGGGAGCATTCTGGAGCACTTGAGGGCACAGGAGAGCCCTCGTCGGGGAATTCCCTGAGAAATCCAACGCGTTGGAGCGAGAGACGTGCGACATCAACCTCTTTGGTGGATCGCTCCAATCGGGTTTTCATCCCCGGTTCGGGGGCGGCGCAGTTCAATCGTCGTTCGGTTTTTGGTCGCGGCGGCGACGCAGTCGTGGCCGGTGTTGAAGTTCCCGGCGCCGATCTCAGCTGCCGTCTGTTCTGAGCATCCGCACGATCCGGATCGAGTTACTCGCCCGAACATGTTCGAGCTCACCCCGCTTGACCATCGCGTACACGGTCGCCGTACTCACCCCAAGTATCGCGGCGACCTCCTTCACAGTCAGGAAACGTCGACCCTCGGCGCCCAGACCTTGTAACAAGGATGTAACAAGACGCGTGCTACAGCCTGCAACTCGTTGTGAATTCTCGAGTCCGTCACGATTTCGATCTTGAGGATTTTCAACAACTTGCATCCCATTGCAACCCCCTGCTGACCCCGCGTTTCTTACTCCGGAACCGAAGGCCGCTGGTTCGAATCCAGCGTGGCGCGCTACCGCAACCGGTTGAATTCCCTCGGGTTCTCCGGTTGGTCCCGACCCCTCCTCCGACCCCGATTCGTCCTCCTGTAGCAAGGATGTAACAAGAGCCTCGGGACCGTCTGCTACAGGTTGCTTCTCGCTGGACGACCCGAAGCTCAATCGGTTCACCTCGTCGCGCAGGTATTCGGGCAACAGGTGGCCGTACACCTCGGTCGTGATGCGTGGGTCCGCGTGGCGAAGGATACGCTGGACGGACGCCGGATTGGCCCCCGACATGAGTAGCAGGCTCGCCGTCGTATGACGCAGGTCGTGAAAGCGGATCTTCCGGACGTCGGCCTTGGGCCAGAGGAGGTGGCCATGCTCGGGACATCTTCGTCGTGCGTTGTCCTCGGCGCGCTCTTTGTAGCCGCACCCCTTCTTCCGACAGACGTGAACGTAGCCCCGAACGATGCCCGCACGACCGAGCGCACGACGCAACACGGCCTCGAGCTTCGTGTCGGAACGCATCATCTCCCCATCCTCCTTTGGGAACACCAGGTCGGAAGTCGACCGTTCCATCGCGGCCTTGAGATAGGGGGCGAGCTCGGCCGCGATCGGAATTGTGGCGGCAGCCTTACCCTTGGTCGTGTCGTTCGTGTAGGACCGCTCGATGGTGATGAGCATGGTCGCGAAGTCGACGTCCGACTTGCGGAGGCCGAGCAGCTCCCCCTTGCGCATGCCCGTATAGATGGCGGTAGCGAAGAGCGGCCGGTGACGTTCGGAGAGCACCTGCAAGACGAGCGGCACCTCCTCGACTCGCAGGAAGTCCGGCAGTCGCTTGGGTACACGACGTCGAGGCACTGCCAGCGCGGGGTTGGTTCCCGTCCATCGTCCGGCCTGACGGGCCTTGTTGAACGCTGTGACGAGAAAGCGCCGCAGGTGGTTCAGGGTCTGGGGACTGAGGTCGCCGGCTCGGGATTGCAGATACGTCTCAATCTTGCCGGAGGTCACGTCTACCAAGTGCAGCGTCCCGAGCTCGGTGTTGATGAGGTTCCTTCGAACGGCCGACTCATTTCGACCATGCGATGTCGTCCCCTTGGAGTACGTATCGAGCCACCACTCGAGAAGCGCGGCGAGCGTACCGCCACCGTCCTCGGGTGGAAGCTCCTCCAGGCCATGGCGCTGCCGTTCGGCTCGACGCTCGAGCTCGCCCGCGAGCTTCCTCGCCTCTGTCTTGGTTCGCGCGGTCGAAGCCTGCGACCTCCACCGACCGGTTTCGTCTTTGAACCGCAGGTACCACTTGTTGCCTCGTTTGTAGACGGATGCCATGTCTCACCCCAGCTTCTTGAGTGGTAGCGCGTCCGATCGCATGGACAAGGTTTTCGCGTTAGGTCTTGGTCGATTTTCGCCTCGCACGTACGCGCGGACGGCAAGTGGATCGAACCTGAGTAGTCCACCAACGCGAAGGCACGGAAGCTCGCCCGATTCGGCGCGGTGATACACCCACGAGCGGCTCACCTTGAGGTAGGCGGCGACATCGTTGGCGTCCCAGAGACTCTCCTCGGGTGCTGTCATCATGTTGGCAACTCCGTGGGACCGTATACGGATTCACGATGGAATCGCGAAGATGGCGAAGATGCTGGCATCGCCCAAGCTGTCTTCACAGCGACGCGGGATCAACCTGAACGAGCACCCTGAGCTTGTCGGCAGGAATGGTCGTGGACGCGCACATGGTCTTCAACACGCGCTCGAGTGATCTCGCGCGATCAAGTTGGTCGTCGTGCGAGAGTTCCGCATCGACTCTGAGGGTGACGACTCGCGCAACATCGAGGTCGCGCTTGCGGCTCGTGCGAGCGAATAGGCCGAATGGTAGAACTTCGACAGTCCCGGCCGTTGCGAGAAAACTCTCGGCGGCTCGGGTGACGTGCTCGACCAGAGTGTCGAAGGACTGGTGGTACGGAACCTGTAAAACGAACGTGGTCATCTTGGTAATGTCTCCATGTTGGGGTTGTACTGACTACATGACCCGGGCGACGAGATCGTTTCACGAGTCAGTCGAAGACGTTCCTTCTGTCGGGAGCAAGCAGCGCGAATTGATCCCATTCGAGTCGAACCACTGGCTATACGAATAGGAGTAGTCATGATGGAGCATCCATGAGTGGGATGCGGTCCTCCCTGTCAAGCGCGAGCATACGGCCGGACACGGCCGATGCGGATCGACCATATGCGGTCTCCGGTGAGGTGGCGCGTGCCTCCAGTGGTGCGCTACCCCGCCGCATACCCGGCGTACCGATATTCCGGACCCGCCGGTCCGGCCGTATGTCGCGTGGAGGTCCCTCGTCGTCTATTCGGCGGTCCTGAGCCACTTGGTGTCCCACGGCCAGGTCAGACGTTGGGCCACATCTTCGAGTGTAGCCTTCGTAAACTGCTGGTCCGTGAGTCCGAGCGCACGGATCTCTCCCCGGTCAACATATTCCCACGCCGAAACGGAGTTGAAGAAGATGGCCTTCTCGCGAGCCGACCGCACGGCCTCATCAAGGAGCGTGAGGCAATCGAGCAGTCCCATCTCCACCAGGTACTTGCGCTGCCGTTTGATTCGCTCCTCGTTGAGCTCGACGTCGCCTCGGCGAAACACAATGAACTCTGGCAAGATGTAGTCGCCTTCATCGCGAAGCGCCACGGTCGCATCCGGTAGCCGATGGGAAAGCCAACGGCAGAATCGGGTCACGACGCAAGCGCTCCACTCATCGCCGGCTACCTTGGTGAATCCAGTTGCGATTCTGGGGCGAGTATCCTTGGGATCCGCGAAGTAGACGAAGTCGTCGTCTTGCTCCGGGGCCCTTGGTTCGTCGAAAATCTCCAGAGAAAGCTCCTCGCACGTCCATGTGAAGTGCTGGTTGAGCATGTCCTGGGCGAGAAGAATCTCCCGTCTTGTGTCGCGTGGGAGAGGTTGATTGAGAAAGATCTCGTAGGTGAGTGTTCTACCCATATGCATATCGTTGAAGAATTAGACATCGGGCCCGGTCCCTCGGTACGCGCGGGCAGGTCCACCCATGGTCAACTACGCTCCGTAGTGCGAACGACCTCCTACGGGCTCCATGCGACGACAAGGCGATTCGTTTCAGCTACATGCTCTTCCGTGATGCCCTCGGGCGTCCGTGAGTGGCGAGTGCGGTAGTCGCGGCGGCCGAACCCGTTCCACTACCGTTTCGCCTTCGCGGCCTCGATCTTGCGAATGATCCCGAGCTCTTTGCCGAAGAGCGCTTCCCGCGGGACAGTTTCAACCCGAAGTCCGCCGCTTGTCCCAGCTTGCCCGCGGGCGCCGGAAGGGCCATCGCGTCCCGGTTCACCGCTCTTGCCTTTCTCACCCTTGCAGTCCTTGCCTGAAGGACCGGCATCGCCCCCGTATCCGCGTCGACCTCCAACGCCCCCGTGACCACCGCGCCCAGCTTTGCCGCCGCGACTTGATGCAAGCACTCGATGACGGAGCGTGTCGGCGGATGCTTCGTCGAGCATCATCACGATGGAGCCTCCATTGCCACCATTCCCTCCGTCGCTACCGGCGGTCCCGGCGGTGCCGTCTCCACCATCGCCGCCGCGTCCGCATGTACTCGTTGCGTCGCGTCCATCCGAGCCGGCACGTCCCGCTTCCCCGGCGCGACCGGGGTGGCCATCCTCGCCTCTGGTCACGATGGTGACCGGCTTGTCCACCGACGGACTGATGTAGTAGCGGGTGCTTTGATCGCCTCTTACCCGGATGAGCGCCGCGTTCGGATAGAAAGGAGTCGAAAGCGCCGTCACGGCGATCTCCAAGTTGGGGCCCGACTGCCCGTCAGCTCCGTCTGCCGGGGGTTCCCCGGTTTGCCCGAGGAGCTTGCCGAGGAAATCCGGGTCATCGGGAGGGGCAAAGCCAAACGCGTCCTTCTGCTGGCAGTCGTACACGGGCGTGAGCTCGGCCGTCCCCTGCGAGCTTTTCAGTAGCTCATCATCGATCGTCGTCTCGAGCCAGGCGGTGAAGGTTATTCCGGAGGCAGCGGTGGCGAGCGGGTTGGAAGGGGGCATCCAGATCCACTCGCTCTTGTCCTCCATCTTCCCCGAATCCCCGTTCAGCCGGATGTCGTCCGGGTCGATGACGGCATCTTTTTCGCCCATGCAACCGAGTGCCGGCTCAACGCTGCTACAGGTCGACCCGTCATTCAATTTCGCAATCACCTCCACCTGGAAGGCGTCGCCTGGGCAAAAGAACTTTTGACCGGAGGCGGGTCGGACGCTCACGTTCGCGACCTGTCTTGGGTCGAGTTGCACATGAGATGGGCCGCAGGCAACGAGAGGCGTTGCCAGAACGGCGACCAAGAACGGGATAAGAAGACGGATCGGTTTCATGGCTTCTCCTCGAAAAAACCGCGCCCTCATGGCGCGGATCGTGGACTTTTCGGTTACGGGGTTTCGAGTGGACGGCTCTTGGTGGGGTCGATGCCTTTTGTCAGGGCTCGCCAGCAACCGCGAGGGACGTCACGCCAGATGCCGTGAACAACCACGGCCTTGAGCACAACTCGGCGATTCTTGGGTTCATCCACCTCGGGAGCCGTGTCGATGGCGGGGCAGAATTCTCCATACCCAACCGGCACCAATCGCGCGGCTTCGATACCGAGCGATTCCAGGGTACGCGCAACAGCGATTGCGCGACGGTCGGTGAGATCTAGATTGTGTTCGTCCGTACCCTTGGCGGAAGCGTGGCCTTCGATCTCTACGCGCGTGATCTCCGGGTGCTCGCGCAGCACGCGCGCAACATCTTGGATGGTGGGTATCGCATCGTCGCGAATGCGGTCCGAATCCGTGTCGAACTCGATCTTCTTCGACTCGGGCACATACACAATGGAGGATTCGGGGTCGTATGCAACGGCGCGCGATCTGGGAGGCGTGTCGGGACAGCCGTCGTCGTCCCGGTATCCGTTGTATGTCTCGGCTTGGTCTCGGCATGCGTCGATGGCGTCAGCTATTCCATCGGAGTCACGGTCCGGGGCTCGGCAACCATCGCTCGGGTTGGGCGGCAGGTTGTCCTCGAGCTCATTCGGGCAGGTGTCGAGCGCATCGGCGACCCCGTCGCCATCATCATCGCTCGAGGGGCAGCCGTCGGTCGGGTCTGGCGGCTTCCTGTCCTCCTTGGCATTGGGGCACTTGTCCTCGCTTCTGGCAATGCCATCGTTGTCCCAGTCGCCGGCGGGGCAACCATCGTTGGCTTTGGGTGGCAATCCATCTTCGGGATCATCCGGGCACGAGTCATCGATGTCGGCGGCACCGTCTCCGTCGCGATCGCCACCGCGGTCAGCCACGGAGTAGTGGGGACGGGGTGGAGCCTTGCATCCGGATACGACAAGCGCAAAGGCAAGCAGAAAGAAGGTTCGACCTTGCACTGTATGACTCCTCTCCTATTCGAGCCATTCGAGGGATTCACAGATGTATGGCCGCTCTAGGTCGCAGTCTGCGTCATTCCAGGTGCCGTCGCCGCCACCGAAGTAGTTGATGTCGGCGCAGTCCTCGTTGCCCATCTGATTATTGGGTTCACCTGAGCGCCAGTTGGTGTATCCGACGGGACTTCCGCTCGCCCATTCCCAGCTGTCTTCCTGAGCCAGGTCTGAGAATCCAATCCACCAAGCTCCCGAAGCCTCGTATCCCGCACGAGTGGAAAGCCACGCGTTTTCCGCTGAGCCGCTGATGGACACGAGGTGGTATCCATACGGGCATGCAACTGCTGCTGTTTCCCAGGTCACCTCGGTTGTGCAGAATAGGTAACGTCGACCTGTGCCATTGAATTGAAAGCCCCAGCATCCACAGAGGTAGTCTGTTTGGTGGTGGTCATCGATTTGCCCGTTGCAGTCATCATCCAGACCGTTGCACGGCGTATCAAATGCATGGGGGAACGACGTCTGTTCGCAGACAAGCTGACCGGCTGAACACTTGATTTGGCCGAAAGCGCATATGCCGGTACCGCCGCTTTCACAGTCGTCACCACCGCCGGGATTGCCTTCGTCTACTTCGCCGTCGCAGTTGTTGTCCTCGTTGTCGCAAACCTCTGCTGACGGAGATGTGTTCGCGACGCAGGTCATCGTGGCTTGGACGCATTGTTCGAGACCTGGCCCACACACGCCCGGCAGACCAGTGTCGCAGATGGCACCTGGTGGAATGCCATCGTCCACGGTTCCATCGCAGTTGTTGTCGATGCCGTCGCAAACCTCGGTTTCCGGGAAGATGGTTTGCTCGCAGTGCAACGCCCCGCCAAGGCAGACTTGGATTCCGTCGGAACAGGGACTCAGGGCAGGAACGCCGGTCACCGAGCAGACGTCGCCTACTCCGGGTAGGTCGCCGTCATCAATGTCACCGTTGCAGTCATCGTCGAGACCGTTGCAGATCTCGGACTGAGGCGTGTTCACGCCTTCGCAGACGATTTCTCCGGATACACAGTGATCGATACCGATGCTGCATTCACCCTGTTCCCCCGTGTCGCACGGCACTCCACCACCTGGGTCGCCTTCATCGACTTGACCGTCGCAGTTGTTGTCGATGCCGTCACAAACCTCCGGCTCGGGCTCCGCGGCTTCGCATACGATGGCACCCGAAATGCAAGCTGACAGGCCTTCGGCACAGGGTCCGGGCTGGCCGCTGTCGCAGGATTCACCACCACCCGGATTGCCGTCGTCAACCTGCCCGTTGCAGTCGTTGTCGACCCCATCGCATTGCTCGGGGCCCGTGGGAACGCACGGGTCTTCAATCGTGACGTCTTCCGTCGAACCGGTGTCGGCCGCTACGTCTGCCGACGCATCCTCACCAGCCTCGAGCTTGGCGTCCTGTGCGATATCGTTGCGGACGTCAAAGATTGCATCCGTGCCCGCGTCGGCGAAGCCGTCATCGGCGGCTTCAGGGTCTTCGCTCGCACAGGCAGATGCGACGATTGCAAGAAGTACCGCGAGCGCATGCCACAGATGCACTTTGCCAACAGCACGTTCTGCGGCTCGCTCTGTCGACTGTTTCGGTTCCCAACGACTATTCATGACGCCTCTCCCGTGATCGCGAGGTCACTCGCGCGAACGGTGCACTCGCCGGCTCGTCTACCCAGCCCGTGAGGGCTGGAACGAAGCCACTTCGCCTGAGAGTGGGGATCCGAACGGCTACAGAATTCCCGGCCTTCATGACCCGCCGTGACGACAAAATGCCCCTTGTCGTCCTCCTTGATGGAGGGGGTTCAGTGTCGCCCAAGCGTTGTTGGACGTCAAGCGGTTTCTCCTCGTCGTTTGTTGTTCTTCCATGGACGGATTCGCTCGCATCGCCAGCTGAGTTTGACGGGGTGCACGGATTCATTGTGGGTGGCGCTGTGGGGGCCGACGGTTCGTTGGTCACGATGTCGACGGCGTCGATGACGCCGGGCATCAGGTTTGGTGGGAGGGCGGCCTCGAGCTTTCCCACTGCCTCCCGGCGACGTTCGTCCACCAGATGGAGGTACCGTCGGGTCGTGTTCAGGTCTGCGTGTCGGAGTAGGTCGGAGACGGTAGACAAGTCAGTGCCGAGCGTGAGCGCAAGGGTGGCACACGTGTGGCGAAAGGTATGAGGAGTGATGTGCTTTGCAGTGCCCATGACATCACGCATCTTCGCCACAAGGCGCTGAACCGAGCGGATGCTGATGCGGCGTCCCGTCGATGAGACGAACAAGGCGCGCTCCTCTTCTCCAGCCATCTCTTCGCGATCCGTCATCCAAGCGAAGATGAGAGCAAGTGTGCCGGGGTTCAAGGGCAGGTCATGAACGGTGCCGCCCTTTCCGTGGATGCCAATCAAGGTCGAGCTCGGAACGTCAACTTGCTCCAGATTGAGTGCAATGAGCTCGTGCACGCGAAGGCCGAGCTGCACGAGCACGGCCATGATCGCGAGGTTGCGCGCGCGCTCCCGGTCCGATGACACATCGACGATGACCTCGAATGCCGTCCGCACCTCTCCCAGCCCAAGAACCGGCGGGTCCCGAGGAGGTTCACGTTCAAAGGGGATGCCGTCGGTGGGGTTGTGCTCCCAGCCGAGCGCCCGCTCCGCGAACTGGGCGAAGCGACGAAGTGCCGCGAGTTCTTGATTCCGCGTCGATGCGGCTCGACGATCGCCTCGCGAAGTGGGTCGGGCGAGGAACGCCTCAACCCGCGCTTGCTCGTGTGCGGTGGGCGCTGCATCGGACCCGTCGGGCGTCGAGAATGCCAAGAACGCGGCCGCGATGGCGCCGTACGTCTTGACGGTGCGTGGCGCATGGCGCGTCGCGAGGTGTTGTCTGAATGCGTCGATGATGGCGATCATATATGGACGGTGAGCGGGGACTCTGAAACGTCGAGGCCGCTCACGACATGAAGAAGGGCATGAGCCTGCACGAGCTGTACATCGCGTGCTCACCCGAGACGTACGAGAACCTCATTCGTGTCCTCGCCCGCGCCCTTGAGCTAGACGAGGATGAGGCAGAATCCAGGCTTGAGGAGATTCTTGCTCGCGTCGTTCAGGTGGTCGCCGCGAACCCGGAGTTGCTTCAAGCCCTCCTCAACGCAGGCATTCCTGAAGGACCCGCAGCGCGCGATCGCGAACCTCGGGGCTCAAACCCCGAAGGAGGCGAACGATCGTGATGACCTCAGGCAGCTCCGCGCGCTTTTCGCCGATGAGTGCGTCGACCGTGGTGTCGAGCTGACTCGCCAGCCGAAACGCGACCAACACTGATGGCGTAGCCATCCCGAGTTCGATGCGCGAGAGGTACTTTTCAGCGATCTCGGCATCCTCGGCGAGCTGCCGTTGGGTCAGACGGTTCGCTTCCCTCGCCGCTTTGATGGCCCGCCCGAAGCGCTTTCGAAAGTCCTCTTCCTGCATGTTGCAGGGGAAGGATAGGTAGAGGGAGCGCGCAACCGGAACTATCGATAGATGGGTTCTTGGTTGATTACAGTATATCTATAGGTATACTTGGTGACCAGCCATGGGAACCTTTCGATGACGCAGCGGCAGGGCACCTTGGGAGCTTCTGGCGTCGTCCAACAACGCTTCGGCGACGCGGCCTAGGATCCGAGGGTGGGCATTTGGGCTTGCCAAAACGATTCCGTCGCCTTAGTCGCACCGTCGTGCCGAGGGCCGGGATTGATGATGAACGCTCTATCAAAATTCGGGGTGTAGCCGTAGCGGATTCTCTCCCCCTCAGTGACGGTGGGGCCCCAATTCCCTCTGTCGTCCGGGCCCGAATTCCCTTTCCACCATTGCGGTGGGCTGGGGGGGACTGTGGGCAGGCTCTGGGCTGTCCAAGGAGCTGTGGGCAAGGCCTTTTGGTCTGCTCGTCCTCCGCTTGTCCCCAGCTCCGGCAGTCTCCCCAGCCCTCGCTCGGATTCGGGCCCACCACCGTCGTCGCGGTCTTTGGGGCCCACCGACACTGATTGAAGCGAACCATCAGTCGCACCGTCGCTGGCCCGGCAACCATAAATGCATCGGCAGCACATATGACAACGGGATGGATTTGGCCGGTCGAATGAGGCAGAATCCGTTGTTGTTTGTGACGTGTTGGCTGGACAATCATGCGCCCGTATGGGGGTCGCACTTGTTGCGCGCCGTCAATCACATCGAGGGTAAAGTGGAAATTCCAAAAGCTCTGTTGGGCCAGATACAAGAAGGTCGCGCCGTTCTGTTCTTGGGTGCGGGGGCAGCCATAGGAGCTCAGCATCCTGCGAACAAAACGATACCAACTGGTGCTCAATTGCAAGTGATGTTGGCTGACGAGTTTCTCGGTGAGAAGTTTCGCGGGAGACCACTAGACACGACAGCTCGGCTTGCAATATCTGAGACAGACTTGCAGGCAGTACAGCAGTTTGTTTGCCGGGTATTCGAGAGTTTTAATCCGGCACCATTTCACTTGCAGTTGCCAGCTTTTGTCTGGCGCGACATCTTCACAACGAACTACGATCTGATCATCGAAAGAGCCTATTCGCAGCCAGGGCGCCTCCAGGATCTTGTTCCCTTTTTCTCAGACAACCAGCGCGTGGATGATCGGTTACGTACAGATCGGAGCTTGGCCTATATCAAGCTACACGGCTGCATCTCTAGCACCAATGACGAACGCGCACCCCTGATTCTGACTCCCGAGCAGTACATTTCGCACAAGTCAGGCAGAGAGAGACTGTTCGCACGTTTCGAAGAGTCTCTGCGTGAGCACCCAATCATCTACGTTGGGCACAGTCTATCTGACCCCGATCTGCTCTACATCCTCCACCGATTCCAAAAGCTTGGTTCATTGCGTCCGCGGTCGTACGTTGTATCCCCTCACATGTCCGCGCCGGAAAAGCGGTATTGGGAGGGCGAGCGCATATCGCCACTTGAGGGCACGCTCCAGGAATTCCTTTCAGTTCTCGACGCGAGACTGCCAAAGACGTTCCGGGGTCTGGCTGCGACGATCGAACAGCGCGATCAAACTGTGCTGAAGCACATGCAGCGCAAGCCGGCGGACGGACTCACAAACAGTCTTCAGTTTTTCTTCTCGAAGGTAGTCGATCACGTGGACGCGGGGATGGCGACGGAAGAACCCGAGCCTAGGACATTCTACCGTGGCTACTTCAGCGATTGGTCGCCGATCGTGGCGAATCTTGACGCACGAAGGACCACCACCATGAACAGAATGCTCAAGGAGATCGTTCTGCCGAACGATTGCGAGCGCAGGTTCAGACAAGAACTCTTCTTGCTGAAAGGTCATGCGGGTGCGGGGAAGTCGGTCTTGTTGCGACGAGTCGCATGGCAGGCAGCCGTAGAACACAGAGTGCTTTGCCTCTATGTGAAACAGCCGGGCCTCTTTGAGTACGAGCACCTCCTTGAGGTTGCCGCCAGCACGCAGAAAAGGATATTCTTGTTTCTCGACCCGGCGGGTGATTGCGTGACTCTCATTCCTCAACTGCTCGAAGCCTCTAAGCGGGATGACGTTCCGCTAACCATCGTGACCGCTGAACGTCATAACGAATGGAACACGCAGTGTTCTGTCCTACAGAAGCATGTGGTGCAGGAGTACGAGTTGCGATATCTATCTCGCAGCGAGACGGAGGCGCTAGTTGAGCTTCTAGCCGAACACAAGTCTCTGGGGCACCTCGAGAGATTGTCACACTCTGATAGAGTGCGTGCATTCGAGAAGCGTGCAGGTCGGCAACTACTCGTCGCGCTGCACGAGGCTACGTCGGGGAAACCCTTTGCTGAAATAGTGCTTGATGAATACAACGGAATACCGGAGGGCTCAGCACGAGATCTCTACAGAACAGTCTGTATTCTCCACCGCCTAGGAGTTCCGGCTCGTGCCGGGTTGATCTCCAGAGTCCACGGAATCCCGTTCTCTGCGTTCGAGGAACGGCTTTTTACTCCTCTGCAATTCGTTGTCTTCGCCCGCGCAGGTACTGGCGTTCGCGATCACGTGTATGTCACGCGTCACCCTCACATCGCTGAACTCGTGTTCGAGCAAACTCTGCTCGACGAGCAGCACCGACTTGAAGAATACCTAAGAGTGATAACGCGACTGGATGTTGGGTATCAAGTCGACGCGGCTGGACTTCGTGGATTGATGAAAGCGAACGAATTGATTAAGCTGTTTAGTTTTCAAAACGCGAAGCGACTTTTCAGCGCTGCCAAGCAAGTTGCACCGGAGGATCACATGCTGTTCCAGCAGGAGGCCATTCTCGAAATGAAGGCTCGAGAGGGGGACCTTGAACGTGCGGCGGAGTTGCTCCAAGATGCAGTGAATGCCACCGAGCACCAGAGTCCCGTAATCCTCCATTCGATCGCGGAACTCGCTTTACGAAGAGCCAAGGCTGCCGAGTCTCACCTGGTGCGAGAGAAGGCACTCGGTGATATGAAGGTTGCGATTGCCGAATTGCTGAAGATGAGGAGTCAGAAGGAGTACGCATACCATACCGTTCTTCGAAGCCTTCTTTGGCAGATGCGCAGTGCATTCAAGGAGTCCGAAGCCTCCCGAATCGAGGCCCTCGCCGGTGAGTTCCAGGTGGTGCTTGCACGCGCGATTGAGGACTGTCCGAGCTCGAGTTATGTGCGTGACGCGGAGTCACGGTTTCGTTCTCTTCTTCGCGACTCACCCGGAGCAATAATTGCCCTCAAGAAGGCGTGGCAGGCTGATCGATCGAAGTCGCTTGTGGCTATCAGGCTAGCTCGCCTGCACGCGACAGATGGCGATCTGGATTCGGCTATTGCCGTTCTGAAGCAGTGCGTCGATGCCAAACCTGCTGACAAGGATGCCCACTTTGAGCTGGGCATGCTGCTAAACTCCTGGTCTCAGGCCTCGAATGAGGAGCGCTTACACCATTTTCGTGCAGGCTTCACACAAGGGGACAAGCGTTACGCGCAGCAGTTTTGGTTTCTCCGCGCATTGTTTCTCTCTGGAGACGAAAAGGCCGCAGCGGAGGGATTCAGGAAGCTCGGCAATCGCGCTGAAGTCGATGTGGATACCAAGTTGCGTGCCAGAGGTCGAGTAAGCGGGCGACGGTACCGCGGTGTCGTCGAGAAGGTTGGTCCCTACTTCACCATTCTTCGGCTTGACGGGTCAGGTACAACTGTGTTCGCACATCGCAGTTCGTGGCCGGACCAGTTATGGGAGAAGGTCAAGCCGAATGTCCGTGTCCAGTTTGCGCTTGCGTTCAGTTTCCGGGGGCCAGTCGCCGAGTCGGTGCGTTGGGAAGACTTGTCGGAGCTTTGAATGAAACACAACACGTGTGAGCATCCGCTGACGACGAGCGACCTGCGTCGGATGGGATGGGTGGGGCCCGAGTTCCCTCTGTTAGTTCCGGGTCCCAATCCCTTCCCTCAATGCCTGGGGGACTGAGGAGTGTGCGCAGGCGGCAGGCCTGGGCGTCTCCGAGCTCCGAGCCGCTTGTCGCTTGTCTTCGGCCCCCTCCGGCAGCGTTGGTCGAAACGCGGCTGTCATGCTGAAGGCGGCAAGAGAGGCCGTGACCTTGGGCGGCGGGCGGTGGAGCGAGTCCCTGCCGAACCTGCTATTTGTCTGCAGTAGAGCTCATTCCAGGCTGTGCCCAACCGAAGGACACAGTTGGAGTCACGTCTGTTTGGTTCGTCACGTGAACGGATACTCCGGCGCCTATCATGAACCGCTCGGCAACCGCGAACTCGAGTTGTCCGCCGGCCCGATGCGAGAGCCCGGTCGATCCGTCGGAGCGTACTTGCCTGTTGCCGTATAGATACTCTCCTTCAACGGCCATGTAGCGGGATGGTGCCAGCGAGAGTTTGCCACCGGCGACGATCCCCGCTCCCGACGTTGCGGCTGGTAGCGCTGTGCCGGCATTGCCCCAGGTGACACCGATTGTTGGCGTAATTGCGAACGACGCCGATGAGTTGTTGACCGCGCGCCAGTCAACAGCGGTCCACGCAAAGTGCCCCAATGTAGTACCGAGCGAGCGTAGCGAGTACCCTGCTCCAGCAACGAGCACTGGCTGGCCTTTCTGGCTTCCACATGCGGCAGCAACGGAATTTAGGTCTAGAGGCGTCTCAGCGCTTGCTTTCACCTTGTCGTGGATGCACTTCATGAAACTGTGGTGAGTTCCCCCCGCTGCGTCCAGGCCGTCGACTTCGAACAGGTCTAGGGACACGGCGGCCAGGTATCCACTGAGAATTTGCGCGGAACCTGGTGCCGTCTCTGACCTGGTACTCGCAGCGGACAGCTCCAACGAGTCTGCCCATCCGTCAACCACGTTCCAGCTGTCTACCGAATACCCTTGAAGAGACTCCAAGTTCCTCTGGTGTTGCCGTCCAGACGCTGGAACATCAAGCGCCTCAATTATGCGCGCTAGTCGAAATAGCCGAAGTGGCCGAATCGCCGCGCCAGCGCCAAGCGGCCCGGCTCCACCGTTTGTAGGCGCTCCGCCACCCGCTCTTATTTTTGCGATTGACTCGTCCCCTGGTCTTACAATGACTGTCGCCTGGTTTCCAGCGAGGCTGAATGCAGGAACAACGGGTGGAGGATCTCGCAAATCGAGCGTGTCTGCGGCGGGGCCGGTATCCGGCATGGGCGAGGGATCGGGACTTTCCGTGCAAGGACAACACAATTTGTACCGTTTCGCGTTCTCTGGTCCGCACTCCTCACCAGGTCGCAGCGAATTGCAGATACCGATCGTCAGGCATCTCTTGCCGCACTCGTCGCCAGTCTCAACGAAGACTTTCGCTGAGCCGCCGGGCGTTCCAGGTGCCCCATCACACACAGTCGTTATGTAGCAGGCGTCCCTGTCGTGGTTTCCACACCGAGGCCGACCATCGTTGTCTGTGGTCGGAGCTCTTGGACATTTGTAGTCGAAACTCCCATTCGTAGGGCAATGGTAGATGTGGGCGCCTGACCTCCCATCGCAGAGATCGTGTGAATTGAATCGCTTCGTGAATAGGTTGCATTTGCAGTGAGGAACGACTCTCGGTCCAGCGGCTTCTGCGTTCGCTCCGACAAGGGTCACGAACGACAGAACTGAAAAGACGAGCTCCAGCTTCATCCTTGAAACCTTCTGCGCCATCTTGACGGATGGCGCTGTTCATTCTGCATTTGGCGGGGTTGATACCGCTGGTTCTTCAGCGGGTTGCTGTTCAAGCAGTTGAGAGACTTCGTTACACCATGCTCGTATCCTCTCTAGGGATTCTATGGCGCTACGCAGTTGGTCGCCGTTGAGGATTACGGGTTGGCCGACATCGTCAACCGGGATTTCAAGTTTCGAGGAGAGTCGGTCCACCTTACGAAGAGACCGAAGAATGGGCGGTGTCGGTGAACGAGAACGCCTTTTCGATTCGCTGGGGCGGTGCTTTGCAGCGGTTGCGTCGAGATGTTGGACAGACCAACTCTCCTCGTTGGCGGCTCGCAGTAGCCACTCTTGCGTCTGGTGCGGCAAACCCAGTACTACGTACAGGTGACTAACGGACAGGTTCTTCGCGGTCCGAAGTCCGGGCATTCGACGAACGAGTTCGTACACCCCAACGGCACGCCAAAGCCGCATCGCGGAAAAGGGGTGAAGTCGGCACGCCGCAAGCTTCGTGAAGGAAACATCCTTGCGTCCGTTTGCGCGCATGCGATCGACGTCAGCGCCAAAGATCTTCTCGAACAGTAGTTCCCCGATGTCCAGCGCAAGTTGCATCGCTGATGCGTTTCTTATGCGTGAGAGCTCCTGCGCAACCTGTACAACAGTGTCGTCCGTGACCTCGTCAGCGACTGGCTCTGCAACCTCTTGTTCGCTCGGTTGTGGATGAAGATTTGTAACCGCTTCGGCAAGCTGCATCGACATGCCTGAAAACCTCGTCCGTGAGATGTCCGTACAGAACGAGGTCTTCGGTAAGCACGAGGGGTGCCAAGACCTGGGCGTGAGAATCCGCTCAGTTGCGCCGGTGACGGAAGCTCGAGTTGCCCGATTTCGGGCAAAGGCGGTCGATTTCGACCACTCAGCGCTGCCGCGAGAGCGTCGCTACTTCCAGCTCGGCGGTGACGATGACCGCGCGACCGTGCCGTCGCCCATCTTCTCAAGTCGTCGGTCGAGGGCCTTGCGGTCGAGCCCAACAAGGCGCGCGGCGGCGGACTTGTTGCCGGCGTTGACCTCGATGGCGTGGTGGAGGATCGCGGTTTCGATGAGGTGAAGCTTCGAGCCCAGGCGTCCGGGGAGGTTGAGCAAAACGTGAGCGATGCGGTCGATCTCCGCATTCGGGTCAACGCAGGTGGCAGCCCCAACGATCTGCTCGATGTCTGCAGCGCCTATTGTCTCGCCCGTGGCCAGCACAGCGAGCCGCTTGACGGCATTTTGTAACTCCCGGACGTTCCCCGGCCACGGTCTGCGCATGAGCCATGAGATGGCCCCGTCGGAGAACCGAAGCCGTCGGCCGCTGTCCTGCACAAACCTCTCCACCAGCTCGGGAACATCCTCCAGGTGTTCGGAAAGCGATGGGACCTGGATTGCCACGACATTCAGGCGGAAGAACAAGTCACTGCGAAATTCACCCCGTGCAATGAGCTGCTCGATGTTCGCGTTGGTAGCAGCAAGGATTCGAGCGCGAAGAGGGGTTTCGCGTTCGGCGCCGAGCCGAAGGAAGCGCTGGCTCTCGAGCACGCGGAGCAACTTTCCCTGCAGATCGGTCGGCATGTCCGCGATCTCATCCAGTAGTACGGTTCCGGTTCCAGCCACCTCGAGCTGGCCCCGCTTCCTTCGATCGGCTCCAGTGAAGGCGCCGCGTTCATGTCCAAAGAGCTGGGATTCGACGAGTGTGGAGGGGAGTGCCGTGCAATTCACGGCAACGAAGTCGCTTTGGCGCCGTTTGCTCAACTGGTGGATGGCTTGGGCGACCAATTCCTTTCCCGTCCCGGTTTCTCCCCGAATCAAGACCATGGCGTCGGAGGCTGCGACGCGCGTGATCATTTCCCGCAGCGATTCCATTTGAGCCGAGGAGCCAATCAGGGCCCCCAATCCCCACTTTGCGTCCACTCGCCGATGCAGTCGATGCACTTCCTGGCGCAGCTGCAATCGTTCGCGCTCGGCCTCGACGATTGGCAGGACCACTTCTTCGGACAGCTCGTCCTTGATGATGTAGTCGCACGCGCCCAGATGCATGGCTTCTCGGATTTCGGCCATTTCCGTTAGGGCGGTCACCATGATCGCTCGAACGCTGCTGCCCGCGTCCCGCAGTTCCGACAGCAGTTCTAGGCCCCCGCGGTCTCGAGGGTCATTGGACAGCCGAATGTCCAGGAGAATCAGGTCTGGAGATGCCACTTGCGCCTGGGCGAGAGCCTCGGCCTTGGTGGATGCTTCAAGCAGTTCGGTGTCGGGCAGATCGGCCAGCATGCTGCAAAGGACGCTTCGTGCGCTTCGCTTGTCGTCAACGATGAGGATCTTCATGGCTCGTCTTCTTCCTCACTCGGAGCGGCCACGTTGCCGATGTCGCTCGAGGGTATCTCAATCGTGAATACGGTTCTGTTGCTCACACGTTTTGCGTCGATTCGCCAGCGATGAGCTCGCACGATGCGGTGAGTGATCGGTAGCCCCAGCCCCGTTCCGGTTTCCTTGGTGGTGTACAGCGGTAGGAAGACCGTGGCCGGTTCGCAATCAAATCCGTCGCCGCTATCCCACACCGTCAAGTGCCCTTTCCCGCATACGTGTCGCCACGTAACTCCCACGCGCCCGTCTGGCGCTGCATCCAGGGCGTTGGACATCAAGTTGACGAGCACTTGGGTTACCTTGTCGGCATCGCACCGGATTTTCAAAGCTACGGAAACGTCAATCTCAAACTGACGCTCGCCGAGCCTATCACGAAGCAGCACCTGCGATCGGTTCACCAGCCGGGTCAGCTCGATCCACTGGCACAGGAGCTTTGGCCTGACGACACGCCGCAGGTCGGCCACAAGCCTCTCGAGACGCTCTACCTCCTCGCATCCGATGTCCACTTCCTCTGCCTTCAGCAGCTTCTCGCCGATGCCGCGCCTGAAAAGCGAACGGAAGTAGTTGACCGGGTAGCGAATCTCGTGCGCCATCTCGGCGGCAAGCGTCTCGACGATGGCAGTCCGCTCAATCCGCCAAATCTCCGCGTGCTGCTTGCGACGCTCCTCCAACTCCTCATAGCGCTCGGCGTGCGCAAGCGCGAGGGCCGCCTGGTTTGCGATGGTTCGAAGTAGATCGAAGTCATCGTCAGTGTACAGAGCCCCGCCCCGCTTTCTGCCGACATGCAGCACTCCGAGCGTTTCGCCACCGAATCGAGCGGGAATCGAGATCTGTCCGTCCGGATTCGAAATCGTGGGAGGCCTCGGCATCGGGAAGGAATCAGGAGGTGGTGAATCAAGCGACACAAACGAGATTTCTTCAGTTGGGAGCCACCTCCGAACCGTGTGCTCGACGGCCGACGCAACGTGTCCTCGCTCCATCACCGCAGTCAGCTCCTCGCTCAACTGTTCCACGGATGGCTTGTATTCCACCCGTGAGCGAAACAGGCTTCGATCGACGACAGCAAGAGCAGCCCCAAGCAGTGTTGCCGCGAGCACACTCGCGAGGCTCGAGGCGATCACCGCGTTTCGCATGGTCATGTCAGCCAGCGCCACCGTGAGACCACTTGCCACGGCCGCTGCGGTCAACGCGCAGCCAAGGGTAATGACGACGCGGGTCGCGAACCGTGAAAGTAGCGCACGGCTGCCCCAGAAATCGTGACGAACAAAAGCGGCGAGGCTCAATAGCGGAATCAGGGCGAACACAGGAACAACCCAGAACCCGGCACTCGCCTCGGAAACGCCGACCATCACGAGCAAAGCGGCAATCCCAACGATTGCCGAGCCGGGCACCATGGCCAGAAACAGCGTGCGCATAACAATGCGGTCGTGGCCGCTGGAGCTGACGTATCGCACCACAAACGTGATGGCGGAGGCGAGTAGACCGATTCCGAAAACCAAGGAAACGACGGATCTGAGTGCGAGGGTTCCGTGACCAGTCGCATGAAATGCGACGAGCATGGCGGCCAGAACTGCGCCAACCCCGTCCATCACGTGTTCGACCCAGGGGTATCGTTCTAGCCATGATGTGTTCGTTGGCAGGCGCAGGGAGAGCGCCAACGCGGCGAATGGCACCATGCAAAACGCGATCTCGAACAGCGGAGTGACCCGTCGACTCGTGTGATAGTCGAAGATGGTGAACACAAAGAGCGCGAACAACATCGCCGCTTTGGCAAACGTTTGCGCGAGTTGCCCGCGAGGTCGGACAGTCAACGCCAGGGCGGACACTCCCAGGTACAGCGCGCCCACGAGGAATAGACCGCCAGCGTAGATCCACCACGTCAACGAATCGAGTGGGGAGAGTTTCAGCTTGAGGCTCCGCAGTCGCTGACCGGTCTGAACCCGTACCTCAATGTGCCGTTGTCCCCGTTCGGCCGCATGCGCAACAACTTGATCCCACGCGTCCCCATTCCCGGGTCGAGAAAGGTTGTGGCCCTCCGCCCAGACCACGCGATCTGGGAACCGCAGCCCCTTGCGGTATCCATCCCACGACGGAAGCATCACGCTTGAGACGGCGAGATCGGGGTCCACCAAGATTCCGGCGATCGGACGCTTGTACCAGTCCAGAGACTCCCAGAAAGCCGCCAAGCCACCCAAGAGCGTCGCCCCGAGAATGATGTAACCAATCCACGGTCGATTCTTCTGCCAAGGCATTCCGGGCTCGCGCGGCTCGTACCCAGTCGACGCAGCAGGTTACGCCTGGAGGGCTCGTTCGCCAAGCCCAGCATCAGGAATCCACGCGGTTCACACTTGTTGATCTGGGCCATTCAGCCGCCTGAAAGGGTGCGGAACATGGATTCGTAGTTCGCCGCAGCGTCGCTCCGAAGTGCGATCGGCCTCGTATCACGAGCGGTTGACATCGGGTCCACCCCTTCGAACAGGTTTGTGCCAACGAACAACGAACTCACGCCGAACTTCGCTCTCCAAAGATCATCGTACTCAAAGAGTCCCTCGCGGTGCCCCTCTTGCACGGTCGTCTTGGCGACCTGGGCAGCAAAGACGCCGGACCAGATGGCTGGTCCGATTCCATGGAACGTGAGTGGATCACCAAATCGGCCGGCATCACCACACAGGATGATCCCGTCCTCCACACGGGAACCGGAGCTGCAAGTCACGGGGATCATCCCACCGCGTGCGCGTCCGCGCTGTCGCCCGCTTCTGAGTTGTCGGCCCCTGGGGTGTTCTTGAATGAACCAGGCGAGCTCGTCGCGCAGGCTGTTTCGAGGCGCGTAGCTGGCGACGCCGATGTTCGCAGATCGGGGGCCGAGGGGAAAAATCCAGAAGTACCCAGGCAGCACTCGCTCATGCAGGATGAACTCCACGGAATCGGTGAGACTGTCGAGGTCGTCGAAGTATGCCCGCATTGCCGTCACCTGTGGTTCCTGACGCCGAGCGCAGAGATTCGTTGCGGCGCCTGCGGCAACGATCACCAAGGGGGCACTGGCCGAACCCACATCCGCCCCCTCGAGGCGGACAACGAACTCATCGAGCGCCACTCGATCGATAGTCCTCGCGCTGCAACCCCCGATGAAGCAAACTCTCGCGAATGAGCGAGCTGCCTTGACTAGGAGATGATCGAGGTCGATCCGGGGGATGAGTCTCACGAATGGCTCGCCGTCGCGGACGTGGACCGAGTGCGAGGTTCCATCGGAGAGAAGTAGTCGCAGATGCTGGGTCTCGAACACGGTCCTTTCCTTCAGGATCGGCTCGACTCCAAGGTCTCGAAGCGGCTCGATGCAGCTGTACGCAATCGCGTCGCCGCATACCTTTTCCCTTGGAAACTCAGCTCGGTCGACCAGCAGCACGTCGAATCCGTATGAACCAAGCAGTGCGGAAGCGACGGACCCCGCCGGGCCAGCTCCAATGACGATGACGTCAGCCTTCAACATCCGCATCCTCGTGACCGAATGCGACCTGTGCCAGGCGCCACACCGCGTGTTCGGCATCGCCGCACCGCGCTGGGTTGGCAAGAGACTGGCTGAGGCCTTCGCACAGGTCGTTCAGTTCGGCAAGAAGCGCTTCCGGTGGCTTGACGGCCCTCGGAACCGTTCTTAGGGCCAGCAGCAGCTGGCGAAGCAACGCCCCTGTTCCATGTGCGCGCAGGCGGTCAATGTCGATCGCAACGAGACGCAAGTGTCGCGCGAGCACTGAGAACGTGTGCATCACCTCGCTGCGAGCCAAGCACTGCCGAGCCATCCACAGACCGAGTTCGACCGAATAGGCCGCCTTCAGACTTGGGTCAGAGCGCCGCATGTCGAGCCAGCGAGCGGCGACTTTGGGGTGCCCCATCTGAACCAAGGCGGCGCAGAAGGGATCTGAAACCATCAGGCAGGCGCGGTCGGCTTGGAGCCGTCCGTAGCCATACTTGGCGTTATGCCCATCGGCATCGCGCCGTGCGGGCATTGCGTCCCACGGATCTGTCAATCGTGAAAGCTCGTCATCCGTCTCGTCCGCCGCCGGAATCGCCGATCGCTTGAGAACGTCTTCCACCTCGGACTTGGACAGCCCCGGGTTCGACGCAATCACCACAAGCGCTACGCCCGCCGCCACCGCCGAAGCACCGCTTGACTCCGCGTGCGATGCGCCGCTGGGGCGAAGGGGCGACGTCATGTCGTCGCCGGGAGCAAGAAAACGCACCGCTGGGCCACGGTTCGCGAACGGGCGAAGCCCACCCTTGCGCTGCTCCCACAGGAACCATCCACCGTTTCGACCGCTCGGGCCAACGCACAAGATCCGAGGATCGCTTGCCGGCTCCCCGAGCCCGATCGACCAGCTCACATGGCTCGAGTCTGGCGGGCTCGATGCCTCTCGTCCGGTTGGCACCACGATGACCGACCCCAGGCCCCCTCGTCCAAAGCGGGACGCGAATTCCAGCGCGTCGTCTAGCATCGGGCTCGTCGTTCCCTCGAGGTAGCTCGGGCACAGAATCACGTCAGCACCGTCAGCCGCAGCACGAATGATGGCAAGAGGCAACGAAACGACGTCGACCCCGGGCTTTGGAATTACATAGAGTCGAGCCGAAGCGCCTGGGGCAATGCCTTCGAACCTCGACGTACCAACCGCCCACCCCACCATCAGTGTTCCGTGTGGTTGCGCTCGCGGCCGCTCCTTGACGCTCACCAACACCTCGGCATCGACATTCGCAAGTTCGAGGTCGGCAGCGTCGTCGTCGATGACCGCAAGGCGGGTATCCTCCCCGCGCCCACAACTCGCTCGATCCAGGCAGACGCCTCGGGAAGCATGCGACCAGCACGAAGGTGTCGGCGTTAACGGAACGCTGGCGCTCCGACCGCTCCACGCCCCCGCTTTTGGCTCCAGCGAACACGGGCGGAACTCTTCGCCGAGCTGAAGCGACCCGTGCCTTGATGAGGCAACATAGCGCACCGCAATGCCGCTCGCCCCAAGGCATTCACTGATCGTGCGAGCCGTGGTCGGGCTCGACATGCGAACCCGATGCCAAAGCACGGGCCCAAGCGTGACCGTTGGCTCGACCGAGAGTAGTCCCGCTCCTTGGGGAATCGCCGAGCGGACTGTCTTTGGATCGAGGCGACGGCTGCTTGCGACAATGAAGTCGTCGTACGTTCGATCAGGGCTCGGGTACCGCGAGAGTGGACGGTTTTCGAAGTCCCAAACTGGCCCCCCGGAGGCCGCGCGCTCCGTCATTGCAGCACCTCGTGCTCGAGCGCCGAGAGCGCACGAAACCGAATCACGTAGCCCGGGTGCCGTCCCTCGAGTTGCGCAAGCAAACCAACCTCCTGTTCCCGCTCGCGGCACCAACGGGCAAGGGACGCCGCTCCCAAGGCCGCTGCGCGTGTCCCAGCGGCTCGATATCGCCTGCGGGAGAGACGCAGCATGTCAGCGAGCACGCCCGACCCGTGGACCATCGCGTCTACAGCCATCTTTCGTCCAGCTGACTTGTGCTGGGCGAGCGCAATCGCCCAGGCGCCGCCGCGCTCGGCATCTTGCTGCCAGTCCGCGACGTCATCGTGGGCCTGTAGCGCAAACCAGATCGCCAGGAGAGTCCTATCTAGCATGGCGATTCTGTTCGGTGCCCACCCGGCAACACGCGCTAGCGCGAGGGCAGCAGGCATCCCGACTGCTTGCTTTCCCGTAGATACGCGCTCGTACTCCGCAATGGATACCGATGACTGCGACGACAGGACCTCGCGTTCGAGACGTATCGCTGCCAGGGTTTCGGCCTCAGCCTCTGCATATGGACCGCCCGCACCGCCAGCGACGCGCGACAGGGCTTCATCTCGCTCTGCGCGCACCTGCCCGAGAGCGCCTCGGAGCGTGGCCGTCCCCTCTACCTGACTGTCCTCGATACGATCCGTACCGAAAGCCTCGATGACAGCCAGTAGGTGGGCCAGTGTGGCGTCACGAACGATGCCCTGCTCAACGTTTGGCATTGCGTCGGAGAGCACCAAAGGTGCGGCAAGCGTTACCTCATGGTTGAAAACCTCGCTCCAACCAACATCTGTTGATGGCACCAACCCGAGCGTATGAGCAAGACGCTGAAGGGGCGTCCGCAGGCCGATTGGTGCTCTCTGGCAGAATCCGTCGTACAGTTCGTCTACAATACGATAGTCCTCACGCATACTTGCCCCTTCTGTCGCACACGCCCGGGGTGGCTGCGGACGTCACCGCAGCTCACCCCGAATTGGCCGCTCACCGAGTCAGTACAGGTTCGATTCCTTCCACGGGGAGAGCGCAACGTTGATCCGCTCCTCTACCACGATGCCCCGCCATTGAATGACCTGTTGAGCGCTAAGGCCCTCGAAGCCGTCCACCCAATCGCGGATTCTCGAGTTGAGCCTCTCTCGCACCTGGCGGGCCTGTTCCGGCTCACCATCGCTCGAAGCTTCGTACTGGGCGAGAATGCTCTTGAACTCGTCAAATCGGCCTTGATGCTCCAACAGCGTCATGTACAAAGAGCGAAGTTGAGCGTGAGAATCGTCAAACGTGCCGTCGATTTGTGCAGCTTGCATGTGTTCCTCCGTTGTCGTCCCGGGAGTGTCCCGGCATGACTCGGCAATGCAGAGGGCGGGCCGGAGCGCCGAACAGCTGCAAGTCCTTGGAATCATGTGATATGCACACTCGCCGCTAGCCTTCAGCCTGCCCGAAATCGACCAGATTGTGCCCGGAACCAGGCATAGGACCCAGCGGCGCGAGCGTTGTGAGCCGAATCTCAGGTCTTCACCGCATCGCCAATTCGGTGTTCCGTCTAGAGTAAAACTGGTGAATAATCGGTGGGTTAGGCTTACCAAATTGTTAAGGTCCGCTGCGCTGCACAGAAACAGGAGCAAGTTGCTGAGCACGTATTGGCAATGTCCAGCGACAGAAACCCAGTGTAGGTTGCCGCCGCAAAGGGCGGTCAGTACCGATGCCAAGCCCCGGCAAGTACTGGTGCTCTTCGACTCGCAGTCCGAACCGCAGCGTCAGGATCCAGTGAGAACGGACTTCGCGCATGCAACACTGAGGAAATAGGCGACAGCGGGCCCAAGAACCTTGCCCGGACGGAATCCCGAAGGCATGTTTGCGCCTACTAGCTCAACCTTCAGACGCGAGAACGGTGATCTACTGTGCAGTCAACCAAGTACCCTCGACCCCTTCCGAGCACGCAGACCCCTCTAGCCTCGCGACGGGCAACCAAGCCAACCGATGATCCACCGGACGCCACAAATTGCAGAGTCGCAAGGGGCGAGTCGACCCCAGTGGTCCGGCTTGACCGGCAAGCGTGCTGTGCACTCATACCACACCAGCCTAACTTCCTTGAATCGCTGTCCGTTGCATCGGCGGGCGGCGTACACGATTTCGATGTAAGTTTCCGCGCACGTTTCTTCTGGGATTGGGATTTCCTCAGATGTCGGGTGTACAAAGCACTCCCTAACTCTGTCATGCTTGAGGCCCTCAGCCAGGCAGCAATCGCGGCCTTTCGGACCCGCAGCCTCCCGGGTCTTCCGGCCACGACCTATATCAAAGAGTTGAGAAACATTGCACCCTTCTTCGAGTCTCGGGACGGAGTGTTGTTCGGAGAATTCTCCGTGCGAGGGTTGGTGCAGTCGTCCCGTGGCCTGCATGGCGTGATCAAGGACTCCGTTCTCAGCGACGAAGCTCTACAAATCATGACGATCACCGAAGCGGGGTTCCTATTGATTCAGGATGAAAGGTAACCCATGTCCATTCCTGAAGACCATCTGCCCAGTGCAATTGTACGACACTTGGCACAGTTCGACCGGGATCCGACACAAGGCTTTCAGTCGGAACCGCTCTATAGGCAAGCAGTTCAGGCTTCCTACAAACGACTTGCGTCGATATGCCGCGACCGGGACCTCGACATCGAACCGACGTTCGCGGCCGCCTGGCGAACGACCGACAAGAACGGTGTGAGGGTGGTCGACTCGGTGGTACTTGCACCTGATCGAGTTCGTCGATTTGAAACTCCCTTAGTTGGACGACCACTCGATATCAGTGGTCGCGGTGCCATCAGTGACGTCGAGGCAACTGCGTCAACATGGATGGTACAGATTGACGGTGACACCATTCTGTTGCGGGACGTCACAGCGGGAAGCTTGCAGGAATCGTCTGAAGACCGAGAACTCCTCCGTGCAGCGAGCGTTGACCAAAGGGTCCTGGAAATCCTGCCTTCGTTCGACGTTGCGCTGCTCAGGCAGATCGGGCTCTCCGACCGTCCGGTTGACCTCACCGTCGGATTCTCTTTCTTTGGGCTGTTCTTGAGTCACAAGTCGACCGGCAGCCCTACCCAAGCAGGCCGCGCCGATGAATTGGCACTCGTTGCCGAGCTTGACAGACTCGCCTCAGAGTGTTTCCTGATAAATACAGTTCTACTCTCACGCGACATTGTCAATCTTGTGGCGACGAAATCGATCGCAGATCTATCAATCTACTTGACGGCAAACCTTCGGCACGAGTTGCGGTACCCCTTGGCGAGGCTTGCGCGGTTCGTCTGCGCCAGCGCAGGCATTCCAACTCACACCAGCACGGCGCTTCACCTGCCAAAGGCCGATGCTGCGGCAAGGACGGTCAACAAGCCGCCCCTTTCCTCGCTGATGCACAAATGCCCCACACCCTCCGCTGACAAGGCACTAGACCTCATAGACAGCATGGATCGCTCGGTGTTAATCCCTGTTACTGTTCCCATACGCCTGCTCGCTGACTTGGTGCCCACAAACGACGTGCCACCGGGGACAGAGGTTGACGCGAGCTTGTGGGGTTGTTTGCGCGACCTTTCAGGCGTCCTTCGAGGCCAATTGACTGGGGATGAAGATCGCTTTGACCGAATGGGGGTTTCCGAGAACCTGAAGAATGTCCGGGCCACCCAAGATGTGCGCGTGATTCTCATGAATCTCCTCCTGAATGCGGCCAAGCACAGCCGTCCCAATACTCCGATCATCGTGGCGGGTGAATTGCAGGGCTCGATGGTCCAGATCTCTGTTAGAAACGCAGCGTCTGACACGGCGACCACGCGAGTCGCTTTGCAGTCAGGGCTCTCGCACGTCAACGAAGGCGGGCTCTTCTACTGCCGGTTCTTGGCTGGCCGGCTAAGCAATGGCAGACTGACCCTGCAACTGGATGGAGATGACGTTGTGGTAACGCTTCGTTTCAAACCGAAAGGCGGGTGATGAACGTGTCCCAAACGATCCGAGTTCATGTAGTCGAGGACGTTCCAGCGTTGGCTGACGCGGTTGGAGCATTTGTTGCTGCTGTGGGTGGGGCCGACGTTGATGTCTCGGTAACGACCGCCGCCGACATTATTGGAAGAATCCCCGCAGACGTAATAGTCGCCGATGACAAGATCAACGGACTTGAGGGGGCTGGCTCGAGTGAGGCCAAGAGAGCATGTATTTCGAGCGGAGGAGTCGCGCGCGCCATCATTTTCACCAAGGAAAGCACATCGTGGGGACAATCATCGAGCTTCGCTTCCGCCTTCGTCAGCAAAGCTGGCGACGACGACGACGCGTTAGCTGATATCTTTCGACGAGTCAACGACAGCACTGAACTCATTGCATTCCTTCGGGATGGTACAAACGGCTCGGCTTCCAATGATGCCTGGAAAGCCGAATTCAGTGTGGCGTTCGACTTGGCATTTGCAGTTAGGACGGCAATCCGTGAAGCGCGGGTTCTGAAGGCAACGGTTCCTTTCACCGTTCCAATGCCGCTCCGATTGGAACTTGCGAGGCTTCAGCCGACAGATAGGTCTCTGGCGGCGGTAGCTCGATCAATTCAAGCTCTCACTGCATCGCTCGACCCCGCCCAGCGCAACCACGGCTCAGCCCTACTCGCCGCTGCGGCTGAGTGGCTTGAGCCTCTTCAAGCACCCCATGCGAAGAACCTTCTGGAATTGTTACGGGAATTCGCATCGACAGAGCCGTTCCTGTACGCCGATCCACGAGACGAAGCTTCAGGTCGCTACCGCGAGCACTTTTTTCACGCCACTCAGGTTATGTTACTGGGTATCTGGATTCTCGGGAGGCTCGAGGGAGCAGCCCTGTCGCCCCCTGAGCTCGAAAAACTGACAAGGTCGTGGATTCTGACATCGCTCTTTCACGATGTTGGATACGTGCTCTCTGCCGGCGGAAGAACCCTGAGCCGATTCGCCACCAGTCTCGTCGGTGCTGCGGATCGAGACGAGTCTTGGCTCTCTTCGATTCTGGGCGCGCCGGAGTTTCGCGCTGACCTTTCCTATCTTAGTGCCCTTGCCTGCGATTCCGGCAAACGAATCTGCTGTAGTCACGTCGATAGCGGATTTCATTGTGCACGAACACACCTCGAGAACCAAATGTCCTCCGCCGCCCGGTCGCGTCTTGACCATGGCGTAATAAGCGCGTTGGTTCTGCTGCGCAACTACTATCCAAACCCCAATGACATTGAGGACAAGGTTGACAAGGAGAAACTTCGTGATCGCGTTGCGCTTGTGAAGCGGGCTTCTGTGGAGGAGAGCCTAAAAACTCTGTTGGACGACGATGGAATCGTGGACTTGAATTTCCATCGAGACATCCTAGCGAAAGCTGCTGTTGCGATAGCGGCGCACGATCAGGTTTTTCCCCACTTTGCGCCCATTACTTTCGAGAACGAGCCACTGACCTTCATGTTGAAGTTCTGCGATGTGTGCCAGCAATACGGGAGGGTTCCTGCGCTTTTCGGAGACTTTTCTCGTTCGGACGACACTGCCGAACTCTTGGGAGTCCGGTGGATGCTCGAAGATAGGGTCCTGGAAGTGACTCTTGGTTGTCAGTCGACAAAGCGATGGAATGCTGTGCGAGGCGAAGCCGCTCTTCTCCTTGGACGCTTTCTAGCAAGCGATCAAGTGGATTTCCGGCTTGTTGCGCTGAATCTTGAGAACGAAGAGTGTGGTAGGCAACTCGCCAAATCGATCCAGGTCGCAGCCGCCGGAAGGCCTGTTGGTGAACGCGACGTCCTCTTGCTCAGGGACGGCTCGCTGTGCTTGAAGTCTGACTGTGGGAACACTGATTGGATTGACTCGTTCTCGACAAGGAAGCCATGACCCAATGAGTGTCTCAGCTCATGTCAGAGTACTTCTTGCCATGCCGAAGGGGGGATTCGCTGACGAATTCGTTCCCGATCAAGCGGATGAATCAGTCGGAATCGGCGTACTTGCCTCCTCATTGAAAGCTCATGGCGTTAGCGTCGAAGCCATTCACGGTGCGGGGAGCCGGTCGTTCAGGCGGGCACTTCAGAGAACCGACCCGGCCGTTGTGGGCCTCTCGGCGACCTGGGCGAATCTGGCGCGGTGCCTAGAATTCGCCAAGGTTGTCCGCTTGGAGTACCCGAACACGCTGATCATCATCGGTGGAGCCGGCGCGTCTTTCTGCGCCGAGCAGATACTTCGTGGAACAGACTCTGTTGATGCTGTCGTAGAGGGAGAAGGCCACGAGACTATAGTAGAACTGGCAGCGGCTGACCGCGCGCCATCCCGCTTGCGGGGCGTCCGCGGGATCGTTTTCAGGGATGGTAGTCGTCTCGTTCGCACGCCGCCGAGGTCAGGGCTGGCGAACCTTCAGCAGCTTCCCAGGCCCGACCGTACTTGGTTTCGTCAGAACTTCGCCAATTTCGGTGCAGCCACAGCGCGCATTCTCGGAACGTGGGGGTGTGGTTCGCGGTGCACCTTTTGCGTGAATCCTGAGTGGTGCGCCAGGTTCAGACCGGCGAGCGCGCCAAGACGACTACGCAGAACGCCAGACGACGTTCTTGACGAAGTCTCCGAGTTGGCCCGGCTTGGCGCGCGTACAATCATCTTTGCAGACGAGGACGCGATCGGCCGTTCGGATGCGGACGGTTTTCGCATCGACGCGCTTGTGGAGGGGTTGCGGCGGTTGCCGGGACAAGCTTTGAGCTTTTCCGCGATGACAACAACTGACGGAGCGCTTGAACGTCGGCAGCAGCTTTCGCAATTCGCTGAGGTTGGTCTTCGGCGGGTCTTTCTTGGTGTGGAAAACCTGTGCAACAGTGAACTACGCCGACTGGGCGCCAGTCAAAAGACCTCGCCTGAGCATGTCGCCTTGGTCTGTCGGTACCTACAGGAACGACACGTCTTCTGTATGCAGGGCTTCATGCTGTTCAACCCGTGGACGAAAGCCTCGGAAGTCATCGCGAATATCCGAGCACTACGATTGATTCCAGGTATTATCGCGCCATACGCAAGCGCCTTGTTCCGACGGGCAGAACTGTACCCGGGAAACGCGCTGTATTCCCGATACCTAGCGCTGACTAATCACGCGCCACACGGGCCTCTGAGCTACCGATTCGAACACGACTCCGTTCGCACTGCCTCCGATTTCCTGCTCGAAGTCTCCTCGAGAGTCTTTGTTGAGGATGCTCAACTCTGGAATGCCGAGGCAGAAGTCACATATGAATGCGGAGGTAGCAGGGCGCGGGCAACATTTGACCAGATGCTCAAGGCGCTCGGATCCCTCAACCTTCGATTGGCGGAGGCGGCACTTCGTCTGTCCCCAGGTTGTCGGGCGGAGCAGCTGGAGCTCTTCAACCGGTACATGAGGGAACGGGCTACTGTCCTTCGCGGCGCGACGAATTCAAGTCTACACTCGCGAGCGTCTACCACGTCTGAACAGTCGCGAGCGCCGACAGCGTCTGAAGCCTGCCATGGCTGAAGTCGTCAGCAATCCTGCGCTTTCGTGTCCACGGATCATCGAAGCCTTGGTCCGCCGATGCGCCAGCAGTGTTTGCCCGCGAGCTACTTTGGTGATATCGTTCGAAGCAAACGAAGAAGACCTGTATTATGGACAAATCGACTAGCCTACTTATCGGCGCCGCGCTATTCCTTGTGGCTAGTCTTGTGAATGCGTTCGCTCGACGCCCACACAGAGGCTTCGCGGACTACTTTGCGCTGCCTGCCCGAATCGGACCCGTGGTTCTGGCATTGACGATCCTCGGTACACTCGTCGGAGGGGGAATTGTTGTTGGCTTGGTTGAGATAGGTGCGAAAGGAGGTGTCGTTGGGGCCGTTTTGGGCCTCGGGTACGCCCTCGCATTTCTCATCCTAGCGAGTCTTGCTGGGCGTCTACGTGCAATGACTGTGGATATCGGTGTCGTATCGCTTTTCGACCTCCTAGACATGCGGTGTCCGGAGCAGTATCGCGTGCCAGTGCTCGGCGTTGTCGTTACCGTTTCGCGTCTCTTCGCCGCCGTATACTTCGCGTCGTACTTCTTCATTCTAGCTGCACAAGTTGTCGTTGTGTCCACGTTTATCCAGACCTTTGCACCGGGCCTCGGACACGCCAAGGCCGTTTTGACAGTGGGTGCTCTGCTGTACGCATTGAACACTGTGCTCTACACCGCTTGGGGCGGTATCGAAAAGGACATTAGGACTGACATTTTTCAAATGGGTCTCGTTGCAGTGTTTGTTGTTGGGTTGACGACATTGAGCGTCGTTGGTACTGGCGGCAACGTTGCTGCGCTGAAGACACTGCCAGGTGAGTTTTTTGACGGCACCGGTTACGGCGTTGCGTTTCTCGTGGTAGCGCTGTTGGCACCTTTCCCGTCCTTGTTTGTACGGCTTGACCTTTGGCAGCGAATCATCGCGGGGCAGAGCGTTGTCGCACTCAAGCGAGCATTCTACTTAGTAGCCCTTGCTTGCGTCCTCGTGTTTTCTCTATTCGCCTTCGTCGGAATGTATGCGCGAGCCAATATTCCGGATGTCGTACAGGCCCCGGAAAGAGCTGTGTATTTGCTGGTTGACGGTTCACGAAACGGCTGGGCCGGAGGGATGTTGCTGATCTGCCTGTTTGCTGCGGTCTTGTCGTCCGCTGACACTTTTCTTAACGCCGCTTCAGTTTCTCTTAGTCGGGTCTGGTTCCGTCGAGAATGGGCGTTGATTCCGAAGTGGAGTATCGATAGTAAGACCGATTCGCGCGCAGAGAAGTCGTTGCGGCGTAAGGTGTCGTTTGTTACGCTCGGCGTCGGAATAGTCTCAGTCGTTTTGGGTGTCATTCTCGGAGATGTTGTGGCTCTACTCATCGGGGCGCTCTCCGCGTTGACAGTTCTCTTTCCAGTGTGTCTGGTTGTCGTGCTTGGAAAGGACGTCAAGGTTCGAGAGGCCTTTTGGAGTGTTGCCATGGGACTGTCTGTCTTTCTATTGGTCGTTTTCGGGTTTGGTATGGCCGAGGTGGCATTTCTCCCCGCCTTCTTGGTCAGTGGCGCCGTATTTGTCGCCATGCGCCTGTTCGGTAGAAGAGCTGCTAGGTCGCGCTGACTGTCGCTGGCACTTGGAAAGCATCCACGCTCTGAAGATGTGGATTTGAGAGTCTTGGGTGCATATCCGGCCCAGTATGGATTCGGGGCTGAGGAACGTATGGGGTCTGAGGCATTGTTAGGGCCGAGTTGGACATCGGACGAGGAAATGCGTGTGGGAATGATGGTCAGATGCCCCTTCCCACCAGAAGGGCCAGGCGAGCATGCGAGATCAATCCCGATGTGTACGGATGTTGCTGGCCAAGGAAACAGCCTTCCAGGCAGACCTGGTTCGGACCGACGGCAAGTCCCATAAGCGCCCCCAGCTCTGCCTTGGCACGCAGGCCCATCACCGCCGCATGGACCGAAGCAGTAGCCGTACCGTCGCCGGGAACCCCTACTGAAAAACAACGTCGTTTGGATCAATGCTCGCATCCAAGAACACGTTTTCCGCAAAAGCGCAGAAAGACCTCTCCCCGTCTCCGCCAATCAGCATTCCCAAAAGCTCCCGCGTTGCCACCTCGTCGTCAGAAAGAATCCAGGCCCCAGAGTCGCCTGCCCTCGACATTTCCTGCAACACATAGTGGTGCTCGCGAGATCCAATCGTAAAGAGGTCTTGGTAGCAGTGCGGTTGACCATCGATTGTTATCTCCTGCCAGTGCGAGAGCTGTTCAGTCCGTGCTTTGCACCGATCACTCTCCTTTCCTGTGAATACGGCTGGCTCATATTCTCCAATTTCGTCTATTGGACGGAGCGATGACACAGGACCGAGCTTGCGGATTGAAAGAGCCGAATCCACACCGGAATCCAATGAGACCACCGCAACGTCCGATCTCGACGCATAGGTAGCAGTACGGTTGCACTTCCCACTAGTCTTAGGTGTGGGACGCTCAACTGCCAGAATCTGTCCAACGCGCCTTGCTCGCGCGTCATCCGAAGCAGCTGGGTGCCACACCTCGTCCCCTATTCCGCCATCGAGAACATGGGCGCATGTCAGTGCCAATGACGTTCCGTGGCGTCGAACCACGCCTCCAAGCGTGCCGCTTTCGGTTCGGATACCGCCACTGGGGCCGATGCTGATACCTCCGATGAGGGGGGTGATGGGCATGCGGCTACTGTGTGCCTGGACGAGGGGCCGAACCTCAAACTGGATCGGATACTCGTCGTAGTCCGTATCGTGGAGTTCGGACAGTTTGGTCATCGCAGTACCTGGTCGGAGGGAGAGCATGATCCGGATTGGTTTTACGTTGGGTCGCCAACCTCTGGACGAGCAGTATCTCTTCCACCAATTCGGCCGTTTGCGAAGATCTCCGAGACTTGGGAGGGGGAAGCCCAGAGTGCGGAAGAGCGAAAACCATGACGGTTCGGGCCTCATTACCCCCGGGGGAGGGATGGGGCCGATGAAACGATACCAATGGTGATGATACCACCACCCAAGCCAAGCCTCATCGAAGGCTAGTCGAACGCCGTGAGTCTGGCGCTCAAGGAATTCCGAATGGCCAATGAAGTGTTCAATGAACGTCTGGAAAGCTCCGCTTTGGCTGATCTCTCGAAGGATTGAAAACATGCTGCCACCTCGAAGGTTGCTACTGCGCCAGAACAGCGGGAAGACCTGAGTACTGCTCCCATCCGACACCCGCGGTAAAGACAGTCGAAAGGCGTGCCCAGTTGTTCGAGTCGTCTGTCGCGAGTGAGTCGATCACGCGGGGAAAGACGATGAAGCCAGTCAGCAGTGAGAAAAAGGCAAACCCTATGAGACTCTGTGTTAGCTCCGGCCATCCGCCCTCGGCGCGGAAGTGCCGTAGGAGCGGCGCCGCGAAGACACCGGCCGAAAACACAGCGTATTGAATGAACGCACTCGGAGGCGGCGTACGCTTCTTGCCGTTCTTCGCGTGAGCGTTAGCTCCTACTCTGTGCACCGCATCCACATAGGACGTGTTCGGGTTGAACCAACGAATGATCCTGTTCATGGGCTGAGCCTATCTCGCGTCGGGCGCGGCTCGTGGGGAATGTTCTCGAGAATTTCGGTTTCCTCGAAGTGCTCGAGGTCGAGGCGATGGACCTCGTCCTGCTGGAAAAACATCACGCTGGCTACCTCCTGCAGTAGGTCGACGAGAGGCGTTTTCGCCCCAAGCTGCTCGTTTACGGTGTGACCTAGGACCTTCATCAGATCGATAGTGACGGGAAGCACGTGCTCACCCTTGTCCTGGTAGCCAGTCATCAGCTCCTTGTCGAACCTGAGCTCGTCCCAGTGTGCGAAAGCCGTACCGGAACCGCCGTCTCGTTCCACTTCCATCTGTTGTAACTTGCCCAGCTCGGCCACCGCCTCGGGTGTGAACCGACCGGTCTCGCGATCGTATAGACTGTGCCAGTCGTCCCAACCGATCCCGAGTGTGTGCCCGATCTCGTGGATAATGGTGCCGGCGATCTCGTCGTCCGTGAATCCTGCGAGGTACTTAGTGTTGAACTCGACGCGACCGTAGCGGGTCGCTTCCTTCCAGTAGGGCTTGTAGGCGCGGGCGATGGTGTAGCTGTTCTGCGTGAAGACCCCGAGGCGGATGACGATGGAGCGCTTCGGCTGCACGAAGCGATTCCAGAAGTTGCACGCTATTCGCGCTCCCTGCTGGAGCTTGTTGCCCATATCCAACACGATCTTGTAGGTGATGAGGGTGGGCGGTGGGAGTGTTTCGGGTGGCGGACTCAGGATGTCGCGGGCGCGGATCAACCAGGAAATGGTGTGCTGGATGGTTCTCAGGCGCGCCAGTTCCTCATCGGTGAGTGCCCGGCCCAGTCTCTTAATCAGGTCCGCCTCGGCCTTGAGAGTGTTGATGAGCCCGTCAATGCCGTCGAGCTTGGCGTCGGCCTCGTCAACGACACCCAACGTCGCCACCGCTTCCGAACGCTTCTTCTTGAGAATCTTCATCAGTCGGCTCTCCGAAGGTGGAGGCGCCTCACCGGAGGCCACCGCTCCGAGCGCAAGCTCACGACCCCACCCGCTGAAGAATTTCAGGTTCGTGGCTTCCTCAACCTCCTCTAGCGTTGCTGGGTAGTCCTCGGGCGATGTCTCACTCGGCGCCCCTTGCGGGATGATGAAACAGTCGATGTGCACCGTCGAGAGCGTGTTGTAGGGGTAGGTATACGGGTCGACGATCACACAAAAGTATGCGTCTGGGATCGGCAAATACTTGCCTTGCCCGCGGTTGATCGAGGCGGGTTGCTCGCCAAACACGGGCCCCACGATAGTCCACACGTGATCCTTTCCTTTCTCGTCCTTGATCTCTCGGATCGCCGCCTCGAGTTTGCTCCACACCCCCTGGTTGAGTGATGCGTACTGCGGGCTCATGTTCGACATGAGAAACGTCTCCATCTGCGCGAGACGTCCGAACTGCTTGTTGATGACTTCGTTGGGAGCCATGTGCCCCACATTGAGTTGAATGCCGCCGATCTTCCCGAACGTTTTCGGGCCGATCCGGTGCTCAGGAGCGAGCCGCATGTCGTCGTAGTATGTCAGGGGGCGGTCGTAGTCGACGTCATCATCCGCATGGGCGACGCGGTACGCCGACCACGCTGGCTGCAGGCGGTCTGGGCAGAAACCAACAACATAGCCGTGGTTCACGAGTATCTCGAGGTGTCGGACCTCGTCGAGGTTCTGAGGTGCGCCGCGCCACAGATGTAGGTCAACAAGATGCGCCTGGTTGGCGCTCGACGGATGAATGCTCGTATAGTCCATTGCCACCTCCTCGATGGTTGCCCGATCCGAAACCGGCCGCTCCAACCCGGCATCACGGGCCGATAGATGCCATTGCTGATTCCCAGGCTGGGGCAGAGCCCAGGCAGAGCCCCAGGCTCGGGGACGCTGCTGCCGCCCCCCCCATTCCCAATCGCATCTTCCGATGGTCCGATTCCTTGATCAAGTCCAAAGACAACAACCTACGGTGCGTGCACTACGCGCGGAAGACATCTGTTCTGTAAGCCCACGTCATCCCCAGCGGGACCCAATCGCTTCAGCGAGAAATGCCCGTTGGGATCCCGCTTCCAGCTGTTGAGACGCGACAGACAGACCCTGGTGCCGTCGAGGACACTACGGACCCGCTGCTGGCGCTCTTCTTGGCTTAGGCTTCGCAGCCGACCCAAGATGCGGTTCCTTGGCCTGAATACCTTCGAGGCGGCGGACGACGCTCATGACGCTGGGGGGTCTTGGTTTGGTGTCGCTTTGGCGACGTGTTCTCTGAGACGCTGCGCGCTCCAGCCCTTGAGTGTTCCATTCGATGGGACGTACGTACTTCACCTTCAAATTCATCTGGTTGGAACGTCAGGCGTACCGGAGCGGCGAACCAGTGTAACAATTTGGTAAGCGCAACTCGTCGAATTTACACACATTACAAATATACTTGAACCGAAGACCGGTACGCTAGGTGTGCGCCTGGCTGATGAGTCGCGAAATGGTGGATGGGTGCACCCCAAACAACCGTCCATCGCTCACGTCGTCAGCGGCTCTCCGAAGTCGCGGCGCTCAAGACCTCCCTCCGTTTTGGCCAACCGAGCGAGATTTGCGAAGCCGGAACGGACGCCGCCATCATCCAACACGAACGGCGTGGCTCCCAGACGTACCCGTTTGACGCCCGGTTTGGTCACGATCGCCCTGGCAAGTGAGCGCGCACGTCGCGGCGTCGCGGCAACGACGGTGACAGTGGGAGCGACAGCGCCGAAAATGGGGCGTCGAAGCATCGCGGCCTCATCGTATCGCGCGACTTTGCTCGCAACCCGTTTGGGTGGCTCGGTACCCGTGTCGATCTCCAAAGCGAATGCTCGCTGTCGTCGCGACACGGCGAGCAGCATGATTGCGTCGGGCACGATGAGTGCTCGAGGGTCGCTCGAGCGAAGGTCCCACTCCGGGGTGAACCGGACGAGCTCGATGTCGCCATTGGCGCCGCACCCCCGCGCGAGCGCGATACGGTATTGGTTCAGGAGATCAAGATGCAGCGTGCTTCTTCCATCGACACGAGGGGCGGCACGGAAAGCCGGGACCTGGGCTTCGTCCTCGACCGCCTCACAAAGGAAGTCGTGGCCAAGTCGGGTCAGAACGTACCGGTTCTCGGAAGCTAGGTAGGTGACGAGGGTCCTGACGAGCCCGGCGTCAAATAGCTTCCGCATTCGTTTTTGGCAGGTGCCGATCGCGCCAAAGAACAGGTTCGAGATGTCTGTGGTCCGAAGCATGCGCATCTTGGCGAGCGCGAGCAGGATATCGACGTCACGATCGCAAAACCGGATGCCGCGACCTTGGACCCGTCGTCGTCGGGAGGCTCGGGGCTTGAAGCCGTCGCTAGCGGGGGCGTCCATGACCGCAACACGGCGCGGGGCCCGAGGACAGGCAGTTTGAATAGGCTGAAAAGAGCGCGATTGCGAGAACGAGTAAGACCCCGTATCGCACACCACTTTTGACAGTGTCCGATTGCATCAAACACCTCCATTTGTGAGAAGAATTGGGAGAACCGCCGGGCGACGTCAGTCCAGCGTGCGCGAGGATGTCGCGAGGGTCGGACCTTCTTGTGCCGCATCCTCCAAGTGCGACAACCTCGAATCCGCCATCGGCGACGTACTCTTGTGCGGGTCAGTGCCGGGCTCACGTACCCGGCGGTTTCCCGTGAGTGCCACTTGAGTGTTGGTAGATGTTCACGCTGAACTGACCACGCGAGACCAACTGGAAGCTCGACTAACGCGACCGCGCTTCGTCGTCCGCACCCTCGGACCCCTCGAAGAACGTGAACTCAATCTCTACCGGGCGTGCACCGTTTTCAGGTGCTTCCCGACGGCTCATGTTCACGGTCATGCCAGTCAGCCCGGGATGTAGTTTCCGTGCCTCCTCAAATGCGTCCACCAGGTGTTGGCAGGCAGCTTCAAAGGGTGTGGGTTCAGGTGTAGATGTGTTCTTTGGCATAAGATTGATGTCGAGCCCGACACCAAGCCCGCGGAAGGAGCACATCAACGTGGCGATTGCCAACGCTCTCCAGACATTCACATCTTGTACATGCCCGTGGGGAACCGTTCGTTACGTCGGGCGCTGCACGTCAGGCCGGATTGATCCTGAATCCGATCCGGCGGGCAAAGACGAAGGGCGCAGGTGCCGCCACGCCGTGCCGGTGTCGGAAACGAACTTGGCGACGGTTGCGGGGTGGTCTCGACACGGTACACTCGACGGTGGAGAAAAGCGCGATGGTTTTCGTTGGAGCACCGCTGAGTTATCTGAAGGGAATCGACCCACGGGACGCGTACGCGGGCGGGTCAGACGAGACAAGTGTCGACGAGTTCAAACTGTACGTCATATGGAAGACGAAGTGCGGTTGGTGCAACTACGTCCTGACGAAGACCAAGATGCACAACTGATTCACATCGACTCGGGCGGAGGTAAGCCGGCGCACGGTGCCGTCGGCACGCTCTGCGAAAGACACGCTCGCTGCGCATGGACCAACCAAACCTCGCGCTACGGCCTCCCGTTACGACCTCGGCTGGCCGTAACGCGACGTTGATTGAGGAATTCTGTTTGAAATACGGCCGGTTGCCCACCGGGCGAAATCCGCAACATGGCATACTTCTTCATACACAAGTCCGCCCCCTCCGGCACCCGACTCCGAACGCCCCCTCCGGCTACCACAAACAGCTTTTCGGTATCTTGTTGCACGGCGGGTAGGTCCCATACCTGTCTCTGACGCAAAACCCGGCCGCCTTTAGTTCACTACACGAGAAATAGTCCCGCGCACTAACGTTGCACCGGGTCAAGTCAGCTGCCAAGCAGTCGGAGAGCGGTCGAATGACTCGCCACTGCACTTTCCCGTCCTCCCCGCAAGGGATGCGGCGTCCCTCTCCACCAAAAAGGAGTAGCAACGTCTCACAAAACGAATGCTTTTCGGACCGGGAGAGGTTGGATACCAACTTGTCCGGGTCGACTCCCAAAAGCGGTACACTGGCACCGAATTTGGCCGGCTGCTTGACTGAAATAGTCGGTGCGGCACCTGTATCCGTCGACGATGCCGTTTGTGGCCTCAAATCAGCCGTTTCGACCGAGCTCGCCCCTTGAGGCCAGAGCACCCAGGTCATCGCGACCACGACCACGCTAAGGAGAACCCATCCGGTTGCTTGATTCATCGTATTCAACCCGTGATTGACCATGTTGAAGTGAGAACGCTGCCGGGGACCACAAGTTGGTCATGCATGGCCCACGTCCGTTGTCGCGTTGGATGAGTGTTCATCCGAGCTGTCGAGGCCGTCTTCCTCGTGAGATGGCTTTCGACTCGCCACGTCAGACGCACGGCACATTTGAGCGTGTCGTCGCAAGGCCCGTGGCCAGGCTCGCGACCCCGGCAGGTTCCCCGCGAACACGACGATCCCTCGAGGCAATAGGCCACGCCCGACCTACCGCTACGATCTGTCGCTCGGCGGTTTGATCCGCCAAACGCCGACCGATACGCGTTCGATCCGTGGGTGCTTTTGAACCTGCTGCCGGACCTTGGCCTTCCAATGGGTCGAAAGCCAACTCGGGTTAGACTTCTGTTCGATCGCGACGTACAGGGCCTGGAGGTTGGCCTTTCCGCCGATATCAAGCAGGGTTTCGTACACGAGCTGGCCCCATGGAGGGCGCGGCCCAGCGGGGTTCGGCACCGTGGAGGTGTTGTCGTCTTGTTGCATAGCGTTGAGTCAGAGCCTGACCTTGGCAGCCATGCGACGAGCACCTCGAACGTGCCATCCGCCTCTTGAACCGGGGTGTTCACATAGGGTTCATGCGACGAGCCGCGCTGCCGTTACATCCACCGCGTTCGGATGTACCTCGCAAGTTGACTCGGCGTCGCCCGGTCTTACCTTGCCTGCCATGGCGAAACTTGATCACGATGAAGTCCTCGAAGATCTTGCCGATGAACTAGCCGAGGGGCTGGCGGAGGGCGAGCGGATCTGCACAAACCCAGGACCTGAGCACAACTGCGGTATCAAGGGTCTCTATCCGGACTTAATCGTAGCTCGTAAGAAAAAGGCTCTACGCATCTACGAGGTCGAGACGGAAGACTCCATGAACGATGTTGCGCAGTGGGAGAACTATGCCGCGTTGGGCGTCCCATTCACGCTGATCATTCCGGCAGAGAAGCTTGACGTGGCTGAGGGCTTGCTCGACGAACACGGTATCGAGGCGGACATCATGACGTACGAACTCGACGATGATGGCGACATCGTCTTTGAGTAGGTGGATGACGATTCATAAGTCGAATGCGTTCTCACAAACCGCGAATCTGCCCCACGGTTTGCCATGCACCGTTGATCTCGGTCAGCCGCGTGTTGGCTAGCTCGCGGATTTCCGGCGCGGCCCGCGCAACAAGATCGGGGTGGTACTCTGAGACGAGGTGTCGATAAGCCTGGACCAGTTCCTCATCCCCGACGGACGGATCCACGCCAAGTACCGCCCATGGGTCCACCTTCGCCTGGGCATTCGAAGGAGCCGATGTCGATGCACGTTCGCCAAGAACCTTTTCGAACTCGAGGATGACGGCGGTAGCTTGCTCCCTTTGCTTCTTGTCCTCGATGGCTTTCATGCCAGCATTGGAGTCGAACAGCAGAGCCGGGATGAGTTGAACGCCGAGTTCTGCCAAGACTTGTTCGCCCTCGTTTGGGCGTTCGCCGGTGTGGTATGCGATGGGCTCGCCGTTGGCGAACAGATGGTACCCGACCGGCCAGGTCAGCCAAGGCTGCTCCCTTGGTCCGATGTGTCGCTCAGCCCAACTTGGGAAGACGATCGGAGACAAGTCGATCTCCCCGCAGGCAGTCCCGGGGTACTCAGCGACGAAGTGCTCCGCGACCGGTTGGAGGAACCTCGTTCTCTTGACACGGAAGACGAGCACGATTGCCAGAGGGGAATCGTTCTTGAACTGGTCAAACGACGCCTGGACGAGGTGTTGTACGGGCGTCCTGGCCCTCAAAGCTGACTTCACTCGGACCTCCTTCGGGCGTGCTTGAACGTTTGAGCAGCACGGAAAGTAAGTCTCGTCCCGATGGAGTCAACCCTGGAGAAACGGGTTGCGAACTGCCAGACCACAGTGCTCGCACGGGACGTATCCACAGGATTCGCGACACACCGGGCAAGGTTGAAACGCCCAGCCCGCGAACAAAGAACCGCAGGTGCGGCACTCGAAGACTCCCTTGAGCTCCGAGGCGTGCCCTGCCGGGCACCGCAGGGTGCTGGCGAACACGAATCGCAAGCTCAACGCCGCCCGCGCTGTCCGCCAACCAAGATGCACCAGGGCCGCGACCGCGGAAAGGCAAACCCACGGCGAGAGTAGCCAGATCAACGCGAGAGCGGCGATGACTCGACCGATCGTACGATACGGCATTCGAGGAAGGCCAAACATCATCCACCTCATCCAAGGTTCGGACCGCCACGTCGGCGCGTTGTTCGTGCACGCCGTTGAGCCGGTGGCGGTACAACCGGCTCGGGGTCCGGTGGGGCAGGGGCAGAAGCATCGGAGTCGACGTCGGCCGAGTCCGCGTTGTCGTTCGTCTCCCCACCGGTATCACCCGCGAGTTCCCGCCGAAACCGTTCGCGTTCACGCCCCGTGACGACAACGGCCTGCTCGTCGGCGGCAAGGACGCCACGCGAGATGGCGGACCGAAGCTCTGGCGGCAGTGAATTGGCCCGCGCTCGCATCCGGTCCATGCGAAGGGTTGCCGAGCGCATTAGAACGGCATCTTGCTGACTTCGTCGGTTCCAGAACCAAAACAGACGATCCGGCATGGAGGGGACCTGTTCCACGAGCCTCCTGCGTTCGTCATCGATTGTGAGGAACTGTGGTGGATTGCGTGGATCGGGAAAACCGCGCTGCACGCGGGGGACGCGTCCCGTCACGGGGAGGATGTGGGAGAGAGCGCGCGCATCCGCGATGTCCGACCGGCCCATGAGCTGGTAGTTGGTGTTGGTGCGAAGCAGACGAAGAAGCGTCGGCGACACGGCCTCGACCTGGGCGGCCTGCTGGAACAAGCACCACAGAAAACAGCGCTGGCTGCGGGCGAGTGTGAGCACCCGCTCGAAGTCCGCGCCGATGTCCGGGGCGAGCATGGCCTGAAACTCGTCAGCCACGATGGTAACCGGCAGCGTGTTGGGTTGTACCCGCCTGGCGAAGATCGCGCGTACGAGCTTGCGAAACAGAAGCTGGCCGAAGAACTTGCCGACCTCGCCCATGCCGGCCGGGGAGCCGCCCAAGCTGATGATGGTGATGCCGCGCTCGAGCAAGCGATCGAATCGGACCATGCCGCGTGAGCGAAGCATGCGCCGAAGCGTTTCGTGCATGAGGAGCGTATCCAGGCGAGACAGCAGCGAGGCAACGGACCCAGGGCGTTCCCTTGGGAATCGGCCCGCGAAGTATGCCCTGACCTCCTCGAGACGGGTCCGTTCGACGGCTCCTCGACGAAGGTCGTCGTCTTGCAGGATCCTCGGCAGATCCTCGAGCGTCAGGCCCACATCGATGGCGAGCATGAGCGCGTACTTCAGGATGGTTCCTTGAAGGACGCCAAGGTCACGTCCGACGGTGTTGCCGAAAGAGGTCGCCACCTCGGTGGCCTGCAGCTCGACCGCAAGAGATGGGTCACGCGTCAGGACCTGGAAGGGTGGTGTTGCGTCGCGATCGAATGGCGCGATAACGGCGGTGCTCGCGACGATGGCACGAGCTTGCTCGTCGAGTAGGGTTGCGATGAGTGATGGCAACGCGATCGTGCGAACGAGCTCGGCGAGCTCGCCCTTCATGTCGATGATCACGATGTTCTTGGGACGTCTCGCGATGAGCTGCATCAGGATGGACAGAACCGCGAAGCTCTTCCCCGATCCGGTTGCGCCGGTGACGAGCCAATGCCCGCCTCCGCGCACCTCGGCCTCGTCCATCACGATTGGAGCGGGTTGTCCGTTGCCACTTGTGCCAATCCCAACGTGTACGGTTGGGCGGTGCCTCTGGGGCAGCAAGAGGCCTTCCTCGACCTGTACCCGTCGATTGATATCAAACTCCTCGTGACGCTCGGCCGCGCGGACTCGTTCAAGCGCCGACGTTCCATCGCGCATGAGCCAGCGACGAAGCAGCTGTGCGGTTCGAAGAGCCCTCATGGTGGCAGTTGGTTTTCGGGAGGAGTCTCACGCCCGCCATCGGGAAGTGGGAGGACTCGCCGCCGACCGATTCGTCGGACTCGTAGGACTTCCGGATCGGGCGCGTACGGGAACGCGCCATCCGGCCACTTTCGCCGGTACAGGGCGTACCCCACGACAACGTAGAGGATCAGAATGATGACGAAAGCCCCGGACATCAGATCTCTTCATCATCGATGAGATCGGCCGTGGACTCACCGGGGGCGAGTCGACAGACGCATGCCTCCCTGCGGTTGGCCCTGGCCCAGACGGTTTCAAGCGGGGCCTTCCAGATCCAGTCAACCTTGTTGCCAACGAACAGGACCGACCTGGAAGGGTCGATGGTCTGCTCGGCATCAACACCCGAACCGAGGAGCAGGAGTGCCAGGGCGATCTTCGCCGCACAGACGGTCACATGCTGGATGTCGATGCCAAGCGCGGGTTCAGCGGCGAGCTGTCCGGTGGCGATGCCATACTCGGTTTGGCCGCGACTGGGCATGTTGGCGTCACGAACGGCGCCGAGCACGCAGGCGTAGCAGGGGGTTTGGTCTGGGAGGGTGTAGATGACCTCGCCGCCCGTGCCACGCGCGTACACGCCCGCGAAGACCGCAGGGGTCACATGGTATGAGAGCGCGCCGATGCGTCCTTGGGTTGGCGGGTGGTCCGTGGTCGCGACTACCAGATCGACGCCGGCAATCAGCTCCTCGAGCTCAGAATCGTCGAGGTCGCCAAGGCAATCTGCACGTGCGTCAACCCGGACCTCCCCGCGGATCGCCTGCAGGTGACGTTCGAGTGCGGTGACCTTGGGCTTGCCGATGTCCTCCTTGTCGTATGCGGAGCGGCAGAGGTTGGTTTCGGACACCGCATCCGGGTCAACGAGGACGAAGTGTTTGACGCCAGATCGAGCGAGGAGCATCGCGGCCACGGACCCCACGGATCCGCACCCCACGACGAGGATTCTCTTCGATGAGATTGCCTCGGGATCGAGTAATCCCTCGTGACGCTCGTGAAACGCGTTCATTGGCTCAAGCCTCCTCGGGGGTGAGAACGAGTCCGGACGTCTTCCGCCGAAACCAACTTGCCGCGCGATGAAGCCGGCCTGGGGTCGCACGCCTTGAGGCATACGTCTCGGCCTGCCCGAGTACCTCAAGCAGGGATCGTCTGCTGGACCACCGATCTGTCTCGGGTAGGTATTCAAATGGGACAACGATGAGCGCATGATCTCGGACGGCCATCACCTCAGGCGGCGACAGGGGGTACTCGGGCGGGACGAACAGCATCAGCTCCACGCCCGTCCGCGATGCCGTGACGACAAGATCCTTGTCGGTGAGCGACTTGATGGCGCAATTCCAGCCGGCGTTTCGAAGCTCGTGGCAATCCTTGGCAAGCCGCACGGGGCGCGAATCGGTGGCTGAAGGTGCCGGGCGAGATGTTGACGACGGCGGTTGCGCCGAGGAGCGACCTCGCCCATCGCGGCCCGTGTGCGAGGCGATCCTTAGACGCGCTGACTGAATTCGAAGTCGTCCTCGATCAAGGCGTGCAACGAAGACTTCGGTGTGGAAGCCCGAGCCGGAACGCACCGAAAGCGGCATGATCAGCCTGGATACATTCCAGTCGGGATCGGACAGAATCCGGGTCGCTGCCTTGTGATCGGTGGAGGAAAGCTCGCCCACGCCGCTTGGGTGAACATGCCAAATGCCCAGGAAGCGCTTGCCTTCGTCCTCGGCGCGTTCAAGCAGGGGCTGGAGGTACGCAGCATCAAGCTGAAAGGACGAGAAGGATCGGCCCGCGTCCGGGCCGGAGGGGATGATACCGGTTACGGTGTCATCCGATGGCCCAATGACGATGCCCCCCGTTTCACCTGGGAACCGGCTCGCCTCGCCATGCATTTCGTCGAGCACGTCAGTCGCGACGTGGATGACGGGCGTGTCGCCGAAAACCTCGGGCTTGAGGCGTGTGCGTGTCTTGCGCGTACCCTCGGCAGCCTCGGTGGATTCGTTCTCCTCGGCCTCGGCCGCATCCTCGATGCGTCCATCTTCGGTGACGAACACCTCGCGGGCGTTGCGCACATCTTCCATGATTCTATTCAGGTCGCGGGCCATCTCTTCACCTTTTGGGTTGGAGGGGGGGGGCGGAGTCACTCGATCTCGCCGAACTGGTTCACGCCGTCGGGGAGTTGACCTCCCGCTGTGCTTCTCGTTCTCTCCATGCGCGTACGCACCCCCTCGTTACGGACCGGGGCACGATTTGGTGTCAGAAGCACGTCGGCGAGGACGCTTGCGACGTTCGAGAGCTGGGATGCAGGCGTGGAAACATCGCGGCGTACTGGCTGTCGTGTGGGTGTGGTTCGCTCTCGTTGTTCGCTCCCCGATCGCAGCGGGGTAGCTGTCCGGTGGGAGTCTCGGCTTCGATCAGCCTGGTTGCTCAACATTGACGAACCATGTCGGCCTTGAGTTGTCAGGCGGCCGGCGATGAAGGAGAGGAGGATAGCCAGGAGGACGAACCCCAGCGATTCGGATGGCGCCAGGGGTTCGCTCGAGATTGGCGGGTCCAGCTGGATGGTAGGCTGCGTCTCCATCGCTCGATCCCTTCAGTGTTGCGGGGCCATCCATTTGCCGGTCGCCTTCCAGAATTCGTACGCCAGAAACCACGTCACGGCGCGGTTGCGCACGACAAGAGCTGTGGTCTTGACGCCGGTCGGGCCGCTTCCAAAGAGGCAGAGCGAGCCGTCCCCCCACCGATGAGGTGCGCCTTTAACATCAGGCGAAACAACGAAGGCCTTGGGCCGCTCGTGTGGGAAACGGTCCGGGTACACCACCTTCAGGCGGTATCGAGCCCCGGACTCGGCAACGAGATCCTCCACCCAGAAGATGGTGTCCCCGTCTCGGGCAAGCGTCGCCCTTGAGCGGGTTTTCATGATCTCGACTTCCTTCAGGAGCCGCTGCCTATCGCGCTTGTACCATGTCATGCACGGTACATGTCGGCGGGACCGAAGACGTTACCTGCCTCAATACGTCGAAGTCGATTCACCGTATGGGGGCGTGCCCGGCCTAGGCACGCTTGTTGCCGGGACCGAAAGAGAAGGTGAGTGAGGATTTCCAGGCGTATGTCTATGCCGCAACGCACCAAGAAGCCCGTTCGGAGATTCTAAGCCCAAAACAAAGCCCAGCGCGTAACAGAGGCGGTCCCGGCGACATGAAGGACACGTAGCAAGGACAAAACACTAAGCCCAACCCTTCGGCGTTTTCAGTGTAAACGGAACGCACAATCGTTGAGTCGAAGGAGGCTTAGAATGTCGTCTACTTCCGTGCCCACGTTTCTAAATGCAGATGTATCCTACACAACGGCGGATCGGCCTCTCAGCGAGGCGGAGTTCGCTGAAACCTGGGCATACATCCAATCGAAAGCGTATGCCACCGCACGGCGGTTCGGAGCGTCAGACATAGACGCTGAGGATATCGTTCAAGAAGCGAGTCTAGTTTTCCTTCGCCAAGTTCGTTGCAGCGCTGTCCCGGCCGCACTTCCTGCCGTAACTAAGTTCGTTCACGGAGTTGTGTGGCGTCTCACGGTGGGGCTGCACCGACGCGCAAGAACGACCGAATCGGACGCGGATTCAGTTCCAAGCCAACTTGTCGACCCCGAAGCTGCGGTCCAGCACCATCTGGATCTTCAAGCCGTTGACGAGGTGGTTAGGGCCAAGCTAGTCTCCAAAGACTTGGAGGTCATACTTGGCGGGCTCAACGGGGAGGGAAGTGACGAACTTGCTGAGCGTCTCCGCTCGACGCCAGGGGCGGTGCGCACCCGACGGTCGCGTGCCATCTCCACCCTCCGCAAGGAACTCGAGCGGCGTCTCAACCTTGACGAAGCGGCGTAGAGATTTGGCTCAACAAAGCGAAGAATTCTCGCCTCGCTGCCTTGGCCTTGACAGAATATGTTCGATATGCTACACTTTACCGTTATTTCGAAGAATTCGACATTGGCATCATGGGAGCGCGCGGAGCACTCAATCTGGGTGCACCGCACGCTCTCAGGATAAGTGACCTTTCGGGGTCACGTAACCCCGGCGCATTGTCGAGGACCAATCCCCCGAGGGAGGAGTTATGCCCATGTCGAACTACCACATCAAGAACCCTTTCATCGGCGTCTCAGCGCACTTTGCAGCTCGCTGGGAAGCGAGCGAACGTGCTCGGATCCGTGAACTCAAAGCAGACCCACTCTACATCGACGACCTCATCACGCTCGATGAACTCGATGAAGGACACCCTTCAGGGCTATCCACCGAGCCTGACAAGTAGTCACCCAAGTTTCGCACCTTTCTCTTCAGCTCTTACGGGGTCAAGACTCAGTTCTTGGCCCCTTTTCGATTACCGCCGAAGGTTTCTACATGGACCATTACCCGCATAGACGCGAGATTATCGTAGACACTGCGCAGGATAAACATCCTCATGTTGCGCTCACTGATGAAACACAATCAAGAGCGGGGTGGTGGCTGGGATTTCTTGCCACATCTGTCGACCGCCGTATCGACGGAGCGATTCGCACACCGTCAGTGCTTGGGGACCTATCCGCATCCTACGTTCAGTTCCCGACCATTCGGAAGCTCGAAGCGCCCACACCGAAGCCGGCTCATCTGGTGGACGAGGGAACATACGCGTTGATGGTGCATCCGCTTGGATGGCTGTTTGGCCTGCATTCCGAACGCCCTGCTTCCCTTAAGCTCCCTACCAGTCGTTTCAGGGATCTTCACGGCTTCCCTTGGTTCAAACAGGGGACGCTTGTGACCTCTAATCCAGGAACGCCAGACGAAGACAGTGCCATTGTGCTATCCGTGGATTACTTCAATGAACGCTGCAGAATGCCGACTTTCCTAGGGTGCATGGCCTACCCAACAGCATCGTCAGGGCTTGATACCGCAAACCCCAACTTTGCTGCCATACTGAAGTCATTGGGAGCAGTCGAGTTTCAGGATACAGTTGACGGGGACACTTGGTATGCTTTTCCTACGCACGTAAGGACGTATGCGATAGACCTCGTCGCCACGCGATGCCCGAAGTGTCAACGTGCAGTGAGTCGCTATTCCCGAAGCGCGCCTTTTCGCAAGAGACTAAACCTCGTCGTGCGGGATGGTTGTCTTGACTGTGACGGAGGGTCAGATTGGCCTTTCGCCACATCGTCAGTCTCGGGCGACGTGTTGACTGACATCGTCCGAACGACTGTTGCGGCAATCGCGCCAGGTTCAAAGCTGTTTGACACGTACTAGCTCGACGCAAGGTGGAGTCATGGCAAGGATGTATCCCTTCCTAACGCTTGAAGAGGAAACGCGGGTTCGACGCGTTCATGTTAAGTACGACCAAATCTTGGACTTCGCGGATGTTTCGGTTGTGAACAAGCCACGAGGATCGAAAACTGAATGCTCACACACCGGGCGTGTGGTTCTCGAACTCGTCGTCCCCCAGGGTACCAAAGCGCACGAGCGTGGTATGGACGCAGTGGAACGACTTCAGCAGCGGTTCACAAACAGAGGCGATGACGTACGTGTTTCGTACAGGGAGGCTGCGGACGCAGGAATCGAAGCATCACACGGATTCAGAGTACATCCAAAAACAACAGAAAGTAGCACTTGGGCGATAGGCCGCAGAAGAGATGGTCTTCAAGTCAGAGTGTTGAGCATACCGTCGGGATTGACACCTAGCCGGCTCATTCTGGTCGGACCCGGTGAATCGTTCATTGGTGAGGTTACGTTCGACGCTGAAACCAGCATTGCTCGAATTCCTGAAGAATTGGCGAAACGACTCCTGAAACAGGGAGGGCGGCTACGAGCCATTTGCGCATGAAAAAAGTCAAGGATTCATCTGCGAGACTCTGGAACGAGGTGCTTCGCGATATCGACCAGCTAATTGAAGCCGTCGATAATGGAATCGAGTCACGTGAATTCGCGGCGGAGGTTCAATTCCTTGACCGCGTCTGGAAATCAAGCGAGCGGAGCGTGCCTGGAAAAGTGAAGCGCCAGCTTGCCAGGCTTGTATTCCAGGTAGTTCTCCGCCAATCAAAGCTAACTGGCACCGATCGGTATCTCTGCTCCCACAGCCTTGCTTGGGCGAACCGAGTATGGCGACACGAGTGCGACCGGGCGGTTGCACAAATAGCCGCTCTCTCCGCGATTGGCACACATTTGTTGTACATCCAAGACCCCGACTGGCGGGAATCAAGCAATCCCGTTCCAAGCATCAAGGAACTTTGTAAGTGGATCGATCGGACATTTCATATAGAAACTGACGCAAAGCTTCTCTCCTTCGTGCTTTCGATGTCAGTTGATATCGCGTCGGCTCACGTTCAACGCTTATCAGCATACAACCCTGACGCAAAACAGCTGCTCTCTTGGTATGATCGCCGCTGGGTGGATGTGCAGATCGCCGTCAGTGAAAACGACGCTGCAAAACTAACAGCACAACTCGCTGCGCTGGCACAGATTCTTTCCTGTCTAACAGCATCGGGGCGTGTGAGACATGAACTGTTCCGCGCGACTGTGCTATGGGCAAACCGATTCCGTCGACACGCGCTCCTGCCCGACTCGAGGAAGAGCAAGCCTTTGCCAACGGTTCCGTCGACAGATCGGAGTTCAATTCGATTCCGTAGAGGAATCAGACGCGAACAGAGCTTTCTGCTTGGCCAGGAGCCGATTCGGCTCCTCACGTTGGCAGCCAGCGCGGCGGCACACGCATGGAGGGACATCTCCGAAGCTACTAACACCAATGATCTAACGGACATTGGCCCCTTCCGACAACTGGAGGAGCGCGTCGTCTCGCTCGCCGAAAGCACAGTAGACCAAGTCTGTGGCTGCCGGCAACCTGTTCCTCCTGACGTCGCGGAAGCAGCATTCTATTCGAGAATGTGGGCAACGGACGCGTGGCTGGAGCGTAGACAGAACGACGAGATGGCCGCCATAGTTGCTGAGACTGCTGCTTGGTCTACTCTTGTAGCTTCGTTGTCCTTCCGACACGGAGCCGAAGTAGAACGAACGTTCCTATTGGAGGCGACCGCTTGGTGTCACAGAGTCTGGAGCTGTGAGAGCGTTGCAGACGACAGGCGTGTCAGCGCCGTCTACTGCTCAAGTCGGACATTGCTCTACCTGACTTGTCCCATTATCACCCCAAGATTCGAGGATCGTGTTATACACTATAATGGTGCCAAGTTCTGGTTGGCTCGCGCGCGTCAACAGGCGGTAGTAGCCTCCCCCGACCGCATTGCAATACTACTGAGTCTTGCGCAACTTTTCGTTCGCTACGCGCAGGACTCAATTTCATTCGGGCTATCAAGTTGGCAAGACCACGCTGACTTGGCGCTCTCCACACTCGAAGTGGTGAGTGAGGAATCCAATCTGAAAAGAACAAGTATTTTATCGAAAGAAGTACTGAAGGACATTTTGTCGACATACGCCAGAATAACAGTATTGTACTCGCTGAATGGACGATATGGTCAAGCGAACAAGAGTATTCAGCGTTCCGCGCGAGTTGCACGAATGTATGGCCTCGAAGGCGCGAATTGGCACCTCATGGCAGCACGTGTATTGGATGCACTTGAGGATTCTGTGGGAATCGAGGCTAGTGAAGACCAGTACTGGGCGCTCTGCTCGACGATTGACGACCTGGAAGATGCGGGATCCGTAATTCGTGAAATCAAGACAATGGATCTACGTCGCGCTGTAGCGCCTCTCCGCCTGGCCTCAGCAGAACTTCTGGCACGGTGCATCTCTCGAAATGTTGCTTCTCACCGGCTCAAGGCCGAGTTCGAAAAGTGCGTCGATGGGGTACCGGAATGGATCTCGTCGGCAGACAGTTCGGCGTTTCGTGTGCGTGCTTTCCTAAGTTTGCGTAATTTGCGCAGCACAAGCGTTACAAGGGCGCTAGAGGAAGCGGAACTCGTTCCTTCGGAGCAGAGTTTTTGCAAGTTGGTGGAGCGGATTCTGATGGCTACGAGCGTAAGTGATTTGACGCTCAGGATGCAGCTGGCACTGCCTCTACGTAAGAATCTTGAGCTATTCGAGAATCCAGCTGCGCTACTCAGTCACGTGTTGCATGTGTCATATGAGCGGCTGGTGGTCCTGTTCTTTGATACGGGCCGAACGATGCTTAGGGTTTCCGTCTCCCGTGGCGTGCCCTGCGTCGTCGGTATCGACCGGAACAAGGCCGTAGAGCTCTGCGAGGCATTTGATAGGCAAGTCAAGGTGCTTATGGCACGGGGATTCGGGGCGAGTGTGCGAGATCGAGCATACAACACTGACTTGGTGGACATCATGCGAGGTGTTGGTGAACTGTTTTTCTTCGGGCTTTCACGGGAGCCCGCACTCGT
>Ga0180432_10000264_pt1 | contig 83039 bp, 141 predicted proteins | sample SS_ome_10_FD_132414 | JGI IMG/M metagenome (GOLD analysis project Ga0180432, IMG submission 132414) | Hypersaline lake sediment archaeal communities from the Salton Sea, California, USA - SS_1_MS_2 metaG | ecosystem: Environmental > Aquatic > Non-marine Saline and Alkaline > Hypersaline >... | reverse complement strand
ATCTCCGCAAAAGCTTTCTATCGCGGATCGCAAAAGCTCCCTCTCGCTCTCCGAGATCTCGATCGATCGTTTCTCGCTCATGCTTTCCCCCTTTCGTTTGCAAGCTCCCCCGATCGGAAGCTTTGATCGGAGCTTCGGAGATCTCCCCCGAAGCTCCCCGCAAAGATCCCGATCCGATCTTGCTCCGAGCTTAGTACTTTATGATCTCGATCGCTTCCGCTTCGATCAAGCTCTCGGAAAAGAAAGCTCCCCTTATGTCGGGAGCAAGATCCGATTTTACGATCGCGATCGATCTTACTGCTAACCAACGGGAAGCAAGATCGATCCCGTATGCTTTGGCGGAAGCGGGATCTTTAAACTTGATCCCGTTTCCCGCGAAGCTCTCCGAACTATCCCGAACTAAAATCCTATATGCTCCGTTTGGATCTTCCCCGTTTCTCATGCTTCCCCCTTTCTTTTCTCTCGCTCCGCTTTCAAGATCTCCGCTGTCGCTCTCCGTACGTTGATCGCGATCCCGATCGCTTTCTCAATATCCCCCGCGATCCCGTTGATCTCTTGAGCTTCGTTTAAGCAACGGATCGTTAAAGCTCCCTCTCCCGCTTCGAGCTTCGCGATCTTCCGATCGAGAGCTTCCGCTTTCCGCTTGAGATCTCGGATCATGCTTCGAGCTTCCCGCTTGTACTTACTTTCGATCATGCTTCCCCCTTTCGCTTGCGAAGCTCCGAAAAGCTCCCCGCTTCCCTCATTAGGCGATCATTGATCGCTTTGCTCTCCGCTTCCGGGAGCGGAGTACTATTGATCTCTCCCGCTCTCGCTTCCCTTAGTTGATCCGCTCTCCGTTTCCAAAGCTCGGAGAGAGGGATCAAGATCAACGATCCCCCGCAAGATCTCCGCTGGCAAGCGTATAACATAAGCGTATCGCTTCGAGCGGGATACTTTCTTTTATACTCCGCTCCGCAACGATCGCAACGTAGCAAAAAGCTCATGCTTCCCCCTCTCCCCGCTCAAGCAAAGAAGCGGGATCTTTATATCCCTTTGTAGGATCTTCGGGATCGAGCAAGCAAGCAAACGGAGCGATCAAGATCTCCCCGTTAAAGGGATCCCGATCGATCCCCGCGATCAAGATCGCTCGATCCCCGCTGTCGCTCTCCGTTTCGATCAAGCAAAGCTTTCCCCTCTCGCTTGCGTACAAGATCCGATCTAATATCTCGCTCTCGCTTTTCGTGATCATGCTTCCCCCTCTCCCTCGATCCCGTATCGCTTCGAAAGCTCGGAGCGATCGCAAAGCTTATGCTCCCTCAAAAGCTCGAAGCTCCGCTCTCGGAGCTTATTAAAAAACAAGTTTCGATCCCCCGCGGGAAGCTCGAAAGCGATCCGCAAAGCGAGGGAGCAAGCGACGATCGGGATCTCATTTTGGAGAGCTTCGATCGTATCGCTCAAGTTACCATTGATCCAAGATCCCGCAAGCTCCCGGGAGCGATCCCCGAGATCATAAGTATGATCCCGATCGCTCAAGTAAGCTCGAAAGCTCCGCTCCGCTCCGCTGGCGATCGCTCCCGCTTGAGAGCTTGAGCAAAGATCAAGCTCCCGATCTAGCATGTTAAAAACAAAGCTCCAAAGATCGGATCCGAGATCTTTGATCCGTTGATCCCTATAATGATCCCTCATGCTTTCCCCCTTTCTCTTTTCCAACGATCCAAAGCTTCCCGCTCCGCTTTGGATCCCCTATATTGCTCGGATCGAGCGGGGAGAGCTTCCCCCGCTGTATATTCCGAGTAATAATGATCCCCGCTTATCGCTCCGAAAGCGATCCCGTATCTCTCGCAAAAAGCGATCGCTTCGAGAGGGGATCGGAAGCTCCCGCTCCCGCTGTCGCTTCCCCGTTTCCATACTAAGCGGAAAGCATACGGGATCGATCGCTCCCCGTTGATACGCTTTCCCCCTTTGATCCCGCGGAGCTTTTCCCCGCTCCGTTTCTTTCGAAGCTCGATCCGCAAGCGGATCCCGAGCTTTTCTATGATCATGATCTCGCTCATGCTTCCCCGTTTCCCTTTCGCTTGTACTTTCGAGCTTGCTTTATATATCCGTTGATCTCGATCGTCTCATTAATGATCGAGATCTCCCCCGCTTCCGCTTTGCTATCTAGGATCCGTTGGATCGTTGATCGGGAAGCGATCCGCTCCCCGTTGATCCGCTCGATCAAGCGTAACACGGATCCCGCTGTCAACGGGATCGGGGAAGCTTCGATCGTCGCTCCGATCATACGGATCAAAAGCTCCCGATCTATATTCCCGCTTTTCTCCGCTGTCGCTTCGCTCATGCTTCCCCCTTTGAAAGATCAAGCTCCCGAGTTTCCCCCGTTGCTTGATCCGTGATCTTAAATACCGTTGCGATCGAAGCGGGATCCCGTTGGATCTCCAAAGCGAGATCCCCCGCTTGCTCGAAGCTCTCCGCGGAGAGATCTATCTCCCAAACGATCCGAAACTCCCGAGTTTCCCCTTTCATGCTTCCCCCTTTCAATAGATCCGCTGGCGATCCGCTTTGTAAGCTCGGATCGCTTCCGCTTCGAGCTTCCCGAGATCCGATCCCGAAAGCTCGATCCCTTGCTTCGAGAGCTTCCCTTTCAAAGCTCCGATCATATACCCGTATACATAAAAGATATTTTGATCGGAGAGCTTCCCCGCTTTCTCTCGCTCTCTCCGTTGCTCCGCTTTCGCTTGCTCCCAAGTTTCCCTCATTTTAGTTTCCCCCCGCGATCATAGTTACAAGCGACATAATTATAGAGATCCGCTCTCTCGCTCTCGGGAGTTTCGATCTTATATCCCCGAGCTTCGAGAGCGATCCGCTTCCCCTCGATCCATGCTACGCGATCGATCTTGCTCCAAAGCGAAGCGGGGAGCTTGCTCTCCCGTTTCCACGATCCCGCTTTGTACTTATGATCTAGATCGCTCCAATAGTGATCCCGCTTGATCATGATCGCTCCGTTGCTTCGGATCGAAACGGTATAGCGCAAGCAAAGTTCCGCTCCGCTTGTATACCCGCTTTTTACCGTTTCCCGTGTTAGTCTCAAGATCTCGATCCCGTTGCTTTTCAAGCGAGCCATTTTGATCCCCCTCTCAAAAGCTCGAAGATCTCTCCCGCTTGCTCCGTAGGGATCCAAAGCTCGATCCCCCGTTGATCTTCCGCTGTCAAGATCCGAAGCTCCGCAAGCTCTCCGCTTTCGTTTCTATATTGAAACTTGATCTCCCTCATGCTTTCCCCCTTTGTTACAGGATCCCCGCTTCTTTGAAACTCAAGTAAGTTTCCCCCGCTTGCTCTCTCCCGCTGTCGGGAGCTTCCCCTAGGATGATATGATCCAAGATCTCGATCCCTAGGATCTCCCCCGCTTGCTTGATCCGCTTTGTAAGCTCCCGATCTTCCCGAGAGGGAAGCGGATCCCCGCTTGGGTGATTATGGATCATAATGATCCCCGCTCCGTTTGCTAGGATCGCGGTTTTAAAAAGCTCCCGCGGAGATACAAGCGATCCGTTTAAGCTCCCGATCGAGATCACGTTATACCCTACGATCTTATTACGGGTATTCAAGATCAAGATCGCGAAGATCTCCCGATCCGCTTCGGGATCATGAAAGTATCTCGCTCCCCGCAAAGCTTCCGAGGGATCGCGGAGCGGGGGAAGCTCGATCCCCTCTCCCCGCTCTCGGATCAAAGCGATCCTATAGTTGAAAGCGTATCGCTTCCGGGAGAGATCTCCCGCTTCCGCTTTTCCCGCTCTCATGATCTCCGCTCCCAAACGATCCCCGCTGTCGCTCTCTCCGCTCTCCGTTGCTTCGATCCCCGCTTGAGCTTCCGAGCTTCCCGACAGCGGAAGCGATCGAGCTTCGCTTTGCTCTCCCGCTCCGCGAAAGCGACGATCAAGCAAGATCCGCATATACCCGCGATCAAGCTCTCTCCGCAAGCTTCGCAACGATCGATCCCTTTAACTTTCATGCTTCCCCCTTTGTTAGGGGGAGAGCGGATCTCTCCGCTCCCCCGCTTCGTTAAACTTGAGCTTTCGAAAAGCTTACTCTATTGATCTTCGTTTGCTTGGATCCCTTATATGTATCGTGATCTTTGATCGTAAAATCCGCTTTGTAAGTTTCCCCGATCGCGTATCCCCGATCTTGCGGATCGTACGATCCGAACCATGTTAGATCGTTGCCAGCGGGATCCGAGAGCTTGACTAAGTATGTCGCTCCGTAATATCCCTCAAAATATCGGATCGAGCGGATCGTTAACATGATCCCCCGCTTCCGCTCCCCTTTCGATCCGATATGCTCCGAAGCTTTCCCCCGCTCTCGCTCCGCTTCCCTCTCCGCTTGCTTTGCATGATCGCGGAGATATACGGAGATCAAGCTTGCTAAGTATCCCTTAGTCTTATACGTTGCGATCCCCGCTTCCGCGATCGTTTGCAAGTTTCGGAGATACTCCGATCGCTCAAGCTCTCCCGCTTCCCGCTGGAATAACCAAACGATCGAGCTTTGCGCAAGCTCAAGATCATGATCTTCGGAAGCTTTGATCCCTAGATCCGCTTCCCGCTTCGCTCTCTCCCGCTCTCCCGAAAGCATGAGATCCCATATAAGATCCGCTGTCGGGATCGTTTGGAGATCTTCCGCTTTCGCTTTGGAGCAATATCCGATCGAGCGGATCACCGTTGCGGAATATTCGAGAAACTCTCCCGCGGGATAAGCAACGATCCCGCGATACGATCCCCCGAAGCTCTCAAGCTCGGGATCTTCCGCTTCGGAAAAGAGCTTATACAAGCGATCGTATAGATCATAAACGTACAAAGCTCCCGAGGGATCGATCCCGAGATAATCTGCTATGCAAGATCTCCCAACGATCAAGATCTCCCCCGTTTCCCCGCTTTGGATCGCGAAAGTATCTTTTCTCCGTATGCTCCGCTTGCAATGATCGCAACGGAGAGAGCTTACTTTCCGAAACTCCGCGGGAAGCTCCGCTCTCCCGGGTAAGCTTTTGACGATCGCAAGATCTCCCCCGCTCTCATGATCCAAAGCTCCGATAAGCTCCCACGATCCCGGAAGCTTGATCTCGGGGAGCAAGATCCTAAAATCCGTTGCTTCGATCTTGATCTCTTTTCCCGTGGGAGTTTCGATCTTGCGGAGCTTGCTCTCCCCTTTCAAAGCAAAGATCCGAGTTTCGATCCCTTTCTTTCTCAAGCGATCGTTGATCCGCTTGATCTCGCTCTCGAAGCTTTCGATCGAGTAATAAGGGATCGTCAATTCAACGATCCGATCTTCCCGTTGCTCCCTCATGCTTTCCCCCTTAACATGATCGCGATCTTCCGCTTTTCAAGATCGCTCCGTTGCTCGCTCCGCTCCCTCTCTCGGAGCTTTGGAGCTTCCCCGTACAAAGCGACAAAAAGCGGGAGCGATATAAGCTCTCCCCGCTTCCCGTTGCTCCGCTTCCCCTCTCTCATGCTTCCCCCTTTCTCCGCTCCGCTGTCGCTTGCGAAGCTTTGATCGGGAGCGAGAGATCCGCTCCCTCGCTCCCCCGCAAAGCTCCGAAACTTGCCAAAGCTTCGATCCGTTGCTTCCCCCTCATGCAAAGCAAAAAGCGAGAGGGGAAGCTTTCCGCTCCCCGCTCCCGCTTTCGTTTCCCGTTTGCTCAAGCTCTCCGCTCCGCTTATACGATCGAGCAAAGCTCGAAAAGCTCCCGCTCCAAAGCTTCGATCTTGCGATCCCTCATGCAAGCTCTTATGTCGCTCGATCCCGTGATCCCGTGGGAGAGAGCTTCGTTTTTCATGAGCCAAAGATCCGAAAGCTCAAGCTCGATCCCCGCGATCCGAGCTTCCGCTTTTTTCCGCTCGATCGTTTCTATGCTGTCGCTTCCCTCGATCCCGATCCCTTCGTATCCCTCGCTTGTTCTCATTTTGCTTTCCCCTTTCTCTCTCATTATGTCGATCTAATATGCAATGATCTTGCCAAAATGAGCCAAAGCGGGAGCTTTTTTATCGCTTGTAACTTATTGCAAAATAAAGCTTTTCTCATTTTACCCGCTCCGCTCTCCGAGCTTCGATCCGATTTTATCCCTTATTTTGGCATTATGCAAGCGTAATAAAGGGGGATCTTCCCCTCGCTCTCGGATCGCTCATAAGTTACAGAAAATAAATGAGATAAGCGTATTTTCTCGAGATCCCGCGATCTTGCGGGGGAAAGATCCCCCGATCCCGCTCGATCCCCCGCTTGTATCAATATAAGGGGAGAGATCCGAAGCTCCCCCGAAGCTCTCCCCCGCGGAAGCTCCCCCGAGAGCGGAGATCCCCGAGATCCCCCGAGAGCGAGATCCCGACAGCGGGAGATCCCGAGATCCGCGAAAGCTCCCCGAAGCTCGGAGCGACGATCCCCCGATCCCGCTCCCCCTCGATCCCGGGATCCCTCTCCGCTCGATCGCTCTCTCCCGGGAGCATACGGATCCCCCTTTGTCAAGCAAAAAAGATCGATCTTTTTTAAAGCGGGGAAAATACCATAGGGGAGCGATCCAAGATCAAGGATCGTGCCATCCAATATATTGGATCTCGAGATTTCTGTAACTTATTTATTTTCTATAAGATACGGAAGCTCATATTTCGCTTTTAAAGCTCCGAAATAAAATATCCTTATTATTCCATAGAAAGGGGAAAATAAAGCTCTCATATCGCTATTTTGAAAGCGGAAAATAAGCTTTTTATTTTGAATAAGTTACAAGCTCATATATGGGATACACTATTTTCTATAACTTATTGATAATAAAGGGGATAACATAATATCGCTTTTGTCAAGCAAAAAGATCGGGGATATTTTATTTTCCCCCTATATCCCCTAAAGTATAACTTGAGCTTACCCGCTCCCCCTCGGATCCCCCGTATGTCGCTCCCCCTTGCTCCCCCGCTCCCATAGGGGAGCTTTATACGCTTATTGCGCATATATTGCAGCGGGGAGAGGGGAAGACGTTGCCCCACCGTGGGGGAAGCACTACATGTGTTTTTCCCCCCATGGGGATATCCCCACACCCTATTGGCATGGGCTTTGCATAGCAATATCCGTGCCAGCCTAAACTATTGCAATTAAAGTACTTATAGCTATACGTATGATGCTACTAACCATACGGTAAGCATACATAGGGCGAAGGTGAGGGGATATTACCCTATGTAGGGAATACCCGAATAGCGTGTAGGGGATATACCATAGGGGCTGTAAAGTACTGTATATAAAGGCCTTATATAGGGGGGTACCTATAAGTAGTTATAAATAAAGTACTTATGGGATATACTGCAATAATTGCGTATCGAAATAAATCCTTTATTATCTATAGCTTATGGGTGGCCTAGGCTATGGCATAGTGGCATAGAGCTTGCTTATGCATATAGCATGCCAGGATCAAGAAGCATGCCAGTCCTCGTAAGTCGTTGCGTATCAAGCACTTAGCGGTGCGTGTTATTCACCACGTAGGGGAATCCCCACGGGGGCTTTTCCCTACATTTGGGGAGCCAGCGGCTGCGCCCCCAGAGGCAACCTCCAGCACGCCACCTGCAATTTTTGCAGTCATCCTACCCGCCTAGGTTCTCCTTGACATCGCCGGTAAAGTATGGTATAGAGCGACTTGCTTACTGACCGCCTAGGTTGACATCCGAGCCAGAGTATGATAGACCTAAGGTATGCGAAGATACTGTCCTTATTGTGATTTCGGAGGCGAGTGGGCTATCTGCACCTGCGGGCTTGCTTACCCGGAGCTAGCGGACGATGACCCCGACCTCGAGAGCCTCGAATGGATCTCTGGGTTCATTTTAGTCGAGCGCATCAAGAGGTCTTGGCCCAATTGCGCCGTCTACTAAGGAGATAGCATGGAATTGACACCGTACCAACAAGAGCTAGCTGAGCGAATCGCCCAGAGCCTCGAGACCATAGCCGAGAGCCTCCGGCAGGGTGACTACACCGTCAGACGCACACCTGAGCAAATCGCCAAGGTCCTAGAACTCGCCGAGGAATCCCGAGCCCCCAACGGAGCCTTCTACGAACGTTACGAAGAAGGCATCCACGACTTCGCAATGTGGCTCTTCGGCAAAACAAACGAACCGCCATTGGAGGATTGAATGGAGCTTACTGCCAAACGAGTGGACGAGGTTTTCAGAGACTGCCTCTTCAAAGAGGATGAGGACAAAACGAACTACGTCAAGGCCGAGGGCATCGTGACAAACGTCGGCTTCCACCCCGATCGCCTGAGCAACTACAAGGACGAGATCCGACAGATGCTCGACGAGCTTCCCGATACGTTCAAAGAGAAGAGTGGGGGCGGCTGGTCATTCCTGCAGGCGTGTGAAGACAAGCACGGAAACCAATGGACCGGCGAGCACCGAAGCATGGAGCAGCTGTTCCTACTCGGGCTCGCAATCGGTGCGGTGAAGTGCCTGCTTCCGAGAGCGGTGTGGGCCGCGCTCCCAGGTGGGATGCCTTATTACGTGATCCTAGCCCAGTAATGAGCGAAGACGACTACACCTACAAATGGGTGAAGTGCTCTCGGTGTTCGAAGCTGAGGCAATGCACTCTCATCGAGGATCCGTTCCTGCGAGAGGTGTTCCCCGAGGGCAGACCATACGGGAAGGAGTGGTGGTGCGACGACTGCGCCGAGGCAAGGAGAGATGATATATGAAGCTCATGAAAGCACTGCTGAAATCGATCTTCTTCACGACTGTGCTCGTGTTGTCGATGGTCGCTTTGCTGATCCTCATGAACTCTATAACAAAGGTGGTGCCGATCGAGATCTTCGGTGGAGCATTTCTCACGTGTATCGTCGTGTTCGTCACCTGGCTCGTCTATGAGAGGGATTGATAATGAACCGAGTACATTTGAAGGTTAGCTATCACATCGCATACGCCGACAAGCTTCGATCAATCATCCTCGACACACTAAACGAGCTAGAGTGTAAGCTACGCCACGACAACTTCGAGTTAGAGTACGAAGTAAACGAGTGGCATGGTCGTACATTCACGAGGGAGCCTGATGCCAACAGCAATCCCTGATTACGAAGAGCGTGTCAATAGGTTCGAGCGCGCCAAGTTGCGCTTGGCGAATTATCTGATGGGGCACAACATGACCCACGAGCTACGCCAGCGCATAGCATGGAAGATTTATCACATTCGTCTCATGCAAGTATGGATGTGGAACGGGAGCTATAGAGCCAATGACAAAAAGCGCGCATGACCCAGGCTGTGGGGCACGAAAGAGGCACCCGGAAAAGTGCGATTGCAAACAAGGACACGATCGTCGAGTGCTTCAAAAGGCCAAGAAGTTCCTTGATAGGCAACGCAAGGAGATCGCAGAGAACACCGGGCTCCCCTACGAGAAGACCATACAAGAGGTTAAGTATGATAAGTGATAAGCAGCTGGAAGAAGACCTGGAGATCTTTCCGGATACAGGCGAGCCAACCGAAGTACCGAAGTCATATATCCATCGTCTGCTGTTGGAGATCAAAGAGCTTCGCAACAGGCCGGAGATGTGCCAACATAACCTGTGCCGTAATGGGGTGTGTGTGAATTGCGGGAAGAGGGTGTGGTAATGAAAAAGCGTGGCACTTGTTACAAGTGCAGGAAGCGTAGAGTAGTTGAAGAGGTCAAGTCCGGCTTGGGTAAGGGACGACGATACTGTAAGAAGTGTAGAGAATCAGAACCGAATATTGGGAACAGGTTCTTCGTGGAAGGTGTAGAAGTGTTCCCTGTGTATGGAGAACCTGAATGATCATCTCATGCGATTGCTCGATCGAAGTTGACGTCCTACCTGATGTCTACCACGAGGAGATGCGTAAGGCTCGAAAAGAGCACACGTGTTGCGAATGTGATCGCACCATCGAGCCCGGGGAGAGCTACCACCACGTCACCGGCAAATGGGAAGACGAATGGTCGACCTTCAAGACATGCCTAGGTTGCTCGAGAATCAGGGATCATTTCTGCCGCTTCGGTGCGGAGTTCGGGAACCTACCAGCGCAGATCGAGGAATGCGTGGGGTTCAACTACGTGAGTGAGCAATGAGGATAATCATAGATCCAACCTGGTCCACCTGGGAGATAGCGTGGAAGACGTTCCTGCTCCAGACTAGTCCTGTGCTGCTCCTGATGCTGATACTGTACTTACTAAACCTATGGCCATAAGCGTGAAAAGGCTTAGTCAAGCGAAATCAGTTGACTTTGGCTTAGTCAACCTGAAATGGTTGACATCTTTCTTGAGCGCCTAGGTTGACATTGCCGCGGATGTGTGGTACCGTAGTTATGTGGTCGTCGTCAATGACCGGCGTATACCAGGGTCGAATTGATGGGCCCGAGGTCAAAGGCAGGGGCGGCGGCTACTGGTATCATGAGCCTTGGCAATATAGCCGATTGTCGGTGGCCACTAGGCAACTCGGTTGAGCCTTGGGGTGTTCGTGGGGTTCTAGCCTTAAGAACCCCACCCGGGACTTATTTCTTGCAAGGGTAGCCAGCGGTCGCGGTACCGTAGGCCGGGGGTTATGGTTCGATTCCGGAGTGGTCTCCGCCTCTCACTTCGGTGACTGGCTACTTGGATTTATACGGTCTGATTCACTAGCTAAATGATAGCGCCCCTCTCTCCTTCGTGAGAGCCAGAAAAGGGAGTTACTGGTTCAATCCAGTGTGAACAGAACGGGTGGTACGGAAGGATCTGCGGCCCGAGCAGGGGAAGCAACCGAAGTCCTCCCAATCGCGTACGGAGGCTACGTGGAGGGAAAGCGGTTAGTAGCCGTTAGTACCTTCGGGGGATACTGCTTAGTCCCAAACCACCCAACAAAAACCTCTGAAGATAAGGAGGCATCATGGCACACGTTCCTCGAGCAATCTGCGGTGACTGCAACATCGAGATGCGCCCTCAAAAGAACGGGGTCGACATCGAGATGATCACCGAAGATGGATCACCCTACTACAAGATATCGAGTGATCGATACGCCTGCCCGAATTGCCTGCGCACCATCTATGTCGGAATGGGAGAGCCCTTCGCGTTCCACTTCCAGGACAACTACGACAACATCAAAGTCGATGAAGTCGCGAGGTTCGCGGTATGATCATTAAGAGAGTGACATTCAAAAAGATCGTGGTTCCGGACGAGTCCGCAACGAATGGAACCAGAGAAATGATGGTCACTGTTCCAATCCGTGTTGGGTGCCTACGTCATATCCGCGCTGCGCGAGAGCCCAAGTCAAAAGGCTCTGCTGATATCCAGATTGATGCTGCTGCGTTTGTCCCCGGAGGATGGAAGGCTGCTCCCCAATGGACGACATTGGCCTATGGAGGTAGCCCGCGTCACTGGATCCGTCTCGCACGTTGGTGTCTTCGTGTTGCCTACACGATCAACGCCAGCAAAGGTAAGGAATCAAGGGAAGAGGCGATCGAAGCCGCTTGGGTCGCTCTTGAGGGTTGGTCATGAGAGTCTGTCGTTGGTTCTCTAAAGGATGGGAAGCAGGTCTCAAGCCGGGCCGGTGGTTCTTCTCTCGAGCCATCTCGGGACGCATCGCCGGATTCGCCTACTGGCTCCGGAAGAAAGGTCGGCGTGAGGTCCCGAAGATCGCCTGGCTCTCTCAAGAGGAAGTTGATCGCATGGCTGGAAGAGTTCGACCGAAACCGCGAGTGTTATATGACAAGTGAACTATGCCGCACGCTCGCAAGTTTCTTCTGCAGGTTCGGGAGGCGAATCTCCAAGAGGCTGCATCTCGCACCAGAGATCCTCCTGTTCATCCTGTGGCTGTTCTTCTTGCTCTACTTCATTGCAATGAGCTTTATAATGGAGGGTATGTGAGAAGAGTTGACATTCGCTCTATCCTCGCCGACCCGGAGCAGAGACGGCGTCTGATGGTTGACTGCATTATCGCGCTCCAGGCGAGGGAGGGCATCGAGGTATCGCGTGAGCAGGCAGAAGCAGCCTACGACGAGGTCCAAAAAGCCGCGGCTTCGTCCTTGCACAAAGAAGGATCTCGATGAAGCCTACCGATCTCTCTACGACGGAGAAGGCGACCCGGAAGCCGCGCTCTACTACTTCCGCTGCAAAGAGAAGCTCCGGCGGGAAGCGAAGAAGCTCGAGGAAGAACGAAACAAGCTCCGATCGCGTCGGTGGTACAAGGTCAACAAGAAGAAAAAGAAAAAGTGACTCCTACATCAGGAAGTGTTGTCTTCCCGAGACCGGCGGGTGTGGATGCACTTGGACCTTCGAGGGAGAGGATGACGGATCCCCGGTGCCGTGTCCATGCTGCGAGCACCCGCTGTCAGACATTGTTGTGGTAGTACAAGCAGAAAATAAAAGGAGGTAGCTATGCCAAGACACACGCCAGGAGGTAAGGAAACCAACTTATATCTCGCCGCCCTCCAGCAGGCCCATGGGGAGATCGACGAAAACATTCGCAACATCTACAACCTCGATGATGACGAGATCAAGTTCGGGATCGCCGGGATTCTCCTTGTGATCGCCTGTCAGTTGGTGGGCGAACTCGGCCAAAATCCGCTCGAGTGGCTCGAGAATGTGGCCGCGGATAGCAAGGCACTCGGAGACCAGTTTAAGGCTGCAGAAAAGGCCGCAACTAACTGAGATGTCTCAACTTATCCAGACGCCACCCCCTGTAACCGGGAAATGTCTCAATTTCCCTTATAATATGGTATAGGGAGAACGCGACATGCACCATCACCCGAAGCGATTATCTGTGTATTCGCTTCACCACTTGCGTAAAATAGGCTCCTTGATCAATAAATCAAGTCAAACCTTTCACTCAAGTCAAACGGAAGGACAGAACGCGACATGATAGAAAAACAGACCTTACCACCCCACGTCAAAGAGCGACTCGACTGGTTCATCAGCGGGCTCGAGATCGAGGAAGGATGGGTATGTGGGGGAGCCCTGCGCCGCCTATTCGCCCGGGAAGAGCCCAAGGATGTCGACGTCTTCGTAAAGGACGAGAAGCAGCGGAAGCGTATTATTGTGGACCAGCTTGGCGACGATAAATGGAAGTCGGCGGGCTCCGAGCCTCGGCGTTGGATCATCAACTCGGATCTGACCTACGATGTTGTTGGCCCGACTTTTCCTTCCATAAAGGTGGTTCTGGAGGGATTTGACCTCACGGTAGCCGCAGTTGGCATAGATCTTGCGACCAAGGAGTTCTGGTGCCACCGTAACTTCTGGCACGACCTCGCCGGTCGCCGCCTCATTCTGATGCCACCCCTAATTCTCCCATTTGGGACCCTCAGCAGGGTCATCAAGTACAAAGGAATGGGGTACTCCATTTGCCGCGGCCAAATCCGGGTTCTCTGGAACGAGATCCGCAACGCCGAGCAGGAGCCCGAGGGCGAGCCCTTCTACATCGATTGAGAAAGTTTATTTTGTTGCTGGAAACCCTTGACAAACACCATGGAATTTCCTACAATATTATTAAAGGAAATTAGGAGGTGACCATGGGTCGAATCAGGAAAGTCAGCGAGACCGAGACAGATTACACTCTCTCAGATGGCACGGTAGTCAGGGTGACGGAGAACGCCGGGATGCCGGTCGAGTTTTTGGCTTGCTCCCCGGGAGAGGATTCATTCCGCGATCCCACCAGTGCAGAACTCCACGAGGCCGCGAAGCTCCGCGAGGGCGAAAAGAGCATCGAAGACGAGAATTCCGAGGTCATCGAGGCCTTCCTCCAGCGACTGAACTACATGGGCAATGACACCCGAATGGTCAGCCAGATCTACGACCACCTCTTTCGGGAGCACCGAACGATCCAGCAGAACTTCTTCCGCGTGATGAAAGCAGTCATCGAGCGGTATGGTGAGTTCCAGGGTCCGGCCTATGCTGACGGACGCAATCAGAACGCCAAGGAGTGGGCTCTGAAGGTCCGCGAGGCCGGGCGAGACGTTTACCTTCCATACGTCTAGAAAGGAGGCTCTATGGCCCAATTGCAAAAGACTCCGTATTTCAAACCCATCTCATGGGATCTCCCCGCCGGAGAGTACACCAAGGAATCGGAGAAGAACCAGGCGGTCTTCGATAAGCTTTGTGAGAAGGCCGCGGAAGCTGCCAGGCAGGGCAAGGTCATCGGACGGATCGTTTCCTTCCCGGTCGCCGATGGGGCAGCTTACTACCTCGTGAAGAAGGAAAAGCCTTTCACCCTCCAGTGGATCAATGTTGGTGATTGCTGGCAGGTCCATGCGTACACGATCCGCGGTCTCCGTGTCGCGGATATCCTGTAGGAGGTCCTATGCAAAACGGACTGCACGTAGAATGGTCGAACGTGAATCAGGCATGGTTCCTGATGTGGTTCGATCAGGTTCTGCGCATCTTCAACAAAAAGGCCGATGCCGAGGCCGAAATGGAAAGGTTGTTGACATGACCAATATGAACACTCACGACCAGCTGATCGATGAAGCCGGTTCCATCCTCGAGACGGTACGCCGGAATATTCGAGCCGCACGTGAACTCGCACTCCACATGGACATGGAGGTAACGCGTCACGATCAAATCCTCCGGAATATTCACAGCGCCGAACTCGAGGCCAAATCAATCGCCACACGTCGGGACGACTGCCCGTACTGTGGCGGTTCCGGGCACATCGACGACCACCCCTGCATTTGCGAGACCCGAGTATGATTGACTACCATAAAGACGTCTCGAATCTCGAAGTCGAACTCATTCCGGGTATGGTAAGGGTCGCACTCTTCGCCAATGGTGACGATCCTTTCATCCCGGATGACTACACCACGGACGCCCTACTCGCCCTAGATCACGTAGAAGAGGTTGGTGCCTGCGGAGCCCAAGACTACCACGTCATTCTCCGCTTCGATTCGATCGCGGAGATGTTCGAGAAGATGCATGCGGTCCAAATCGAAATAAGCGCCACGCTCGTTGGTTGCCAAGTGGTGAAACTCAAGCGGTTGGAGGATGCAGCCATAGAAGAGATCAAGGAGATGTGGGAGGATCATCAGATGCACGCATACACCAACAAGGAAATCAACGGGCATATCCAAACCATCTGCACCCGTTACGACCTCACAGTAGACGAGTGGCACAAGCTCTGCGAGATGGCAAGAGAGCAGGAGGGGATATGAAACGATATCAGAGCGTCAGCCGCTGGCTTCAGTGCCGCAGACGCCTGGCAGAAGGACAGGAACGTTTGGCACGTGAGGCTGAGATCGCCACCTGCTCTTGTGGGGCTCAGGTGCGGTTCAACGGTACTGAGTGGATCCATAGTGGTCCTTGCAAGGAGGAAGCATGAGCGAGAAACCAATGATGGAATGTGGGCACGCTGCCAACGCTACGAACTCCAAGGGTGAGCCTTCCTGTGTTATCTGCATCGGAATTCACCCGGGAGCGGAGAAGGTGGTCAAGAAAGGTCCGAACCTCACAGGACGGATCGCCAAGTGTGCCTACGGTTGTGGGAGCGAGAAACCGTCAAGCACTTCACTTCCATTCTTCGAGTACTGCGGTGCGGAGTCTCGTGAGGCGCAAGAGACCTGCAAGCACTGTGGGTACTCAATCGTAGCTCACCCGGGTGGACGCAACCACAAGCCTCAATTCAAATGCAAAGGCTTCGAGCCCCGCGGCGATCGTGGATATGATCGCTACTACTGCGGATGCCGGGGTTGGGACTAATGCCGAGTATCGGATCAAGGTTCAATCTCGGCCCCGCTAGGATCAATCGAACCAACAAAGAGGGGACATGCCTTTGGTGTGGAAGGAAACTCCGACGTTGCGGTAAAGAGTTCGGAGACTACGCCGACAATGCTTTTTGTGGGCTCAGGTGCGGTTACCGTTTCGGCGTTGCAGCCGCGATTAGTGGTATGCGCCTAGTCAAATATTCAGGAGATTCAAAATGATCAACGAACTCTGTGAAGGCTGTTGGCATCTTACACCGGAAGGATGTGCGTTCGCTTATGATGGAGATCGCGAGCCGCCGAATCCTCCGGACTGTTACAACTTCGACGAGGGTGACCTCGAAGCTCTCGTTCTTATCAAGGAATAGGAGGGACTATGGAAAACATGACCTGCAGACATTGCGAGGATGCACACCTCGAGTTGGACAATATGATCGGCCCGTGGAAGGGCTTCCGTTGTCCGGCCTGCAACCATTACCATGCCGTGATCGATGGCAAGCTCGTTATCTTCCATGACAACCATTGCGGGTGCGACGAGAAAGGAACGGAGACCTTTGAAGCAGGCGCTTAGGTTCATCACAGCTGCCTGGGTGCTGAAGCTCCTCGCCGTCGCACTCTTGTTCCTCACATCTTGCGCGGGTCGTGTCGAGACCATGATGTACACGCAGGAGACGCTCCCTGCGTGGATCCTGGCGGAATGGGAGAACGCCCAGGACGAGATACTCGCTCTCGAACCACCAGTCTCACATGACCCGCGCTCGATCTCCGCATACAGCTACTCATGGGTTCAATTGGAGAAACCTTTTCTCTACACGACGAACACCGAGCGCAAGATGCTGAATGGTCTCTACAATCCGGACACGAACGAGATCATCGTGTGCTGCGGGTACAAAGAGACTGTTCGTCACGAAGCCTTTCACGCTATTCTCCACGCAATAAATGATCCGCGGTGGAGAACGTGTTACCCTTACTTGAAACCATACATCAGGAGGTAGTCTATGGATCCCAATGTTCGCATGTACAAAGCTATCAATGGTCAGGTCGCCGAACTCGTTCCAAACAAAGCACCGGAGCCTGGTGCAGATGCGTGGCGTATCAGACGATGGCTCAAGAGACAAGAGCGCATGAAGTTCGCCGCACACCCAAACTGTGTAAGAGCCAACGAAGGAAGAGTTGGGGAAGGCGGATAGAGATGCCAGCACCTGATCAATGGTACCCCAACGGCATCTGTCGCATCTGCGGGATCAAAGGACAAGTCAAGAACATCAATCTGTACGTTTTCGGCAGTGAGGGGGTTGACATCTGCCATAATTGTAATATGCTACTTGATGAATTCGTCAGCCTCCTCGCTCGTCACCGTTCACGAAGACAGATCATGGAGAAGAAGAATGAGGTGGCGTCTTCTAATCGTTCTGGTTAGCCTCTTGTTGTGCTCTTGTATCCATGAATGCCCTGAGGAGTGTGAGTACGTAGATAAGAGGTTTGTACCAGCACACTATGAAACAATTACCACACTGGATTGTGGGATTGGCTTTGATGGTGATGTAGAGTGTAGGCCTGTCCTCAAGAAAGTGTGGGTCGGTGACGCATGGTATGTTACTTATAGAGGTAAGGTCTCTGGAGATCTAAAGGAGATCAGCGTAGCTGAGGAAGAGTTCAGGAACCCTGAACGTGTGAGGGTTCTGAGTTTTTACCGAAGGCACTGCTTGACAGGAGAGGTACCATGAATGCATTGTACGAGAAGGACGGAGCACAGGTAGTATTCGACAAGGTTCTGGTGATTCAGGTGTGCGTTCCGGAGACATGGACCGACGAGCAGATCGTCGAGTTCGCAGTTGAGTACGAGCGCACGACAGTCTCTCCAATGACAGGAGAGCCTTGCGGAAGGCCGAATCCAATGTTTGGGATCCTAGAAGACGCCGGTCGTGTCCTGTGTCAAGACAGGAAGGGATACATCCACCTTTTGCTTCATCCTTAGCGGAGGAAAACAATGGAAGCTATTATAACTGTAGTCGTTCTTGTCGTTGCACTTGGGCTACTGTGTGGGGCGTACGCCCTCGGTTACTCTGACGGATGTAAGAGGTTCCATAAGCAACAGGACGGTGACGGTCGATAAGTAGATCGAATGTGAAGGTGTATCCTGACTGCGCACTATAATCTTCAGCAATCCCCCTCACCCACGCCTTCGTCCAAGTGGTCCACCTGGTCTTACGTTTATCGCGAAAGCGCAACTGAAGACCCTCTTCAAACGCTTGCATGAGCAGGACCCTCAACTCCCGCTTCATATAGTGACCCCTTACCCTGTACTCACCGCGCTTTCCGGGGCTGCAGGTGATCTTCAGGTTCTCGATCTGGATGATCATCTGAAACCTCTCGTACTGCGTAGGCGGGCGATCTCCTTCTCGAGGAACCCTTCCCTTTCGCTCAGCTTGTGGTAGCTATCCTTGAGGCTGATATATCTGTTGAATAGCTCCAGGACCTGATCGGGGAAATCTTGGTCCGGCCAACTTCCAGTGTCTCTCCACTCCTCAATCTGTTGTTGCGTTATCATCGTCGACTACCCTCAAAGCGAAGTTCAGTTGCAGGTTTCCGTTCAACGCGGACTTGACCATTCTCTTAACATACTCCTCGAGGCCGACCAGCGAAAGGTGTCTCTGCTCGCGTAGCTCAATAAGCGCAGTGTCGGGAGTCTGTACTTTACTTGTCTGCGTCCCCTCGATCATCAATCTTAATTTCATTGGCCTCTCTCAGTTCTTCCATCTCCTCTTTACTCAGATGGACTGTAGGTGGATTGTTTACGATGTCTTCATTCGGCATCATCTCTTCTTCCTCGGATGCTTCTTCCTTCTTGTTCATGTCGTCGTATATCTCATTCCTGAGAGCGCGCAATTCTATCAGTGCGGCATAACTCAGTAGAGCATAGCAACCGGCGCAAACCATGAAGGCGAACTGCATACCGTTCCAGTTGTACCCAAAGATTTCACAAGGACTCTTTTCCCCACACACAGAGCAGGGGATTACTTGATCTGCCATGGTGGACTCACAATCTGTTTGTTAGCGGGTGCATCCTTCATAGAAATGACTGCTCCACAGTCGGCACAACGCCAGGCCGCGGTCCCGGAGGTGTTGGTAGTCGGATAGCCGCGGAGGTGGTAACAGCCGGTCAATTCCCTGAACCACTCAACGAAGTCATCGGGAAGCGCGCTGGTATTACCGGTTAGGTGGTAATCAGCCAGCATAGTCTCGGTCACGATCTTCCCATCCTTCTCCCATTGCTTCGCAAGGGAGTTGTATACCCACTCGCTCATTTCCCTGCTTCAGCCTCTTTCCCTCTGTTCCTCCAGCCTCTATCGAGATCCTTCGGGTAGAGCCCAAGGTATTGTCCGACACACGTAGGAGAGCAGAGGTCAGCAGGAAGGACAGGATCGCTGAACGACCTGCCATCAATCCCAACGATACCAATGTGTATCCAATTCATGGCATGGATGGTTTCACATTCCTTGCCACAGTTGTCACATTTGATTTTCTCGTAGGTAGCCATTCAGTGTGTCCTTTCGTTGAGTAGACCTTTCAACGCTTCGCTGGTTTGTCGCTCCATCTCTATTAGGCACCGGAGACAAAGCTTGAAGACCTGTTTGCCGACTGCATACTCGATGCGTGCCGGTGCCATGCACTCGGAGCAGTAGGTTTGTGGTATTTTGCCCTTCATGTCAATAAGCGGGATCGTCGAGACTTTCATTGAACGACTCCAACGCTTTCAGGACTTGCTCGTCGCTCATGAATCCCTTGTCTCGGAGGTGATTGACGAACAGGTGAAGGTGTGACTGCGAGTAGGTAACGATAGCTTCGTTCAATGAATCAAGAAGCTGACCCAACTGCTCTTTCTTGGTCGGGTTTTTTGGTGTAGGCATATCCACTTCCTTTCGTGGTTGGTAGCCCCGACGGGATTTGAACCCATGTCGCCGCCGTGAGAGGGCGGAATCCTAGACCACTAGACGACGGGGCCTTTAGATCAAACTCCAAACATTTCATCCTGGCAGTTCTGGCACATGCCGGAAATAGTATACTCCTTCTCGGAAAGGGCGTCACGGAAATTCGCCGCAGGACCTCCGCAAACCATACAGCGATCTTCGCGGATGGTAGCTTCACGCTCTCTCCCCATCATGTTAGAGATGAACTGATTGATCTCGGGCGCTTTCTTTGTAGGCTCAGCCATGTCAGTCTCCATAGTACTCGATAATTGATCTCCAGGTATGTTTGATGTCTTCCTGGATCTCCTTATCGATCAGATCCCACTCTTGCCTTAGACCCTTTCGATTTCTTAGATCCGCGATGATCTTGTCGACGATGTGCTCTGCTAGCTCGATCGGCATGCTTGCCATGCTCTCTCCTTTCTCTTGTTCCTACGAGTTCAATCACCCTCCCCCTGAACCCGCAGTCTTTGTTCGCGCAGCACCACATGAGATTGCCGTTGCGTGCAAAGAAAATCCTGAATAGGTCCCCTCCACATCTCTCGCAGACTTTGAATAACAGATTGGATGACAGCGTTTCAGTAAACATTTTGGTACCCCTGCGGGGAATCGAACCCCGATCCCAGGATTGAAAGTCCTGTGGCTTTACCAATGGCCTACAGGGGCACTTGCCCGGTGACCAGCAGGTAGAGAGCATACACGACGAGCGCCATTGCGGCAAGTCCGAGTATCCCTCCCATCACACCAAAGATCCAACTGATCCAGAAGATCAGGCTGAATCTCCTCTCGAAACTTCCGTCATTCATAGACCTTCTCCATCATTCTTGCTCGAGCCTTCCTGAGTTCCACTTCACTCATTCCTTTTGGCTTCGGCACAGGATTGATCGGTTGCGTATCGGATGGACCCCTACCTTTGAGTATCTGCAGACTCACCGTTCGATGGTGACCACAGCCGCAAATGAGTTGCACGGCATCGCTGCCTTGTTCCACTCTCATTTCCTTACCGCAAATGCATTTCGTGTCCATAGGCTTCCTCCCTTCACCCGTGACGTAGCGAGAACGTCTTCATCCAGTATGAGACGATCTCGGATGCATCGTTCTTGGTCAACTCTGAAAAACCTTCACGCAGGTACCGAGGGGATCCATACATGTTGGTCTCGCCGGACTCACGAAGGTTATCCAGGAATTGTAGGTGCTCTTTCCTCAGCGCCTTCGGTTTCACCGGAAGTTCTTGGTCAGTCCCTTCACCCTGAACCCCGGTGCTCCCTGTGTTCCTTTCTCGTCCCATACAATCTCCCTCTTTTTTCTGCAGGTAGGGCACCGCGGGATCTTGTCGTTTGCTCCGATGATGATCTCCTCTCGATGTCCTGCTTCACACTCGACCGTTATTCTTCTCGGCATTGACTTCCTTTCGCTTCCTTCCGCAAGGCTGACGCCTTCGTCCCTCACAACGCTCTACATTCTTCATGACAGGGCACCTTGGTATCGGTTTCCCGTCCTCGAGCCAGATCGTTTGCTTATGTCCATAAGGGCACTCAACATTTACTCTCCGCATTTAGCACCATGTTCCAACTCTTGGTGAGTCCATTTGACAGCTTCTCGAGTTCGGTCTTGATCGCATCGATCCCGATCTCGTCAATGGATGTTTTTGGGTCCTTTGCCTCGAGTGCCCTTAGGCGGCTTCTTAGGATCTCGATTCTTTCCTTGTCCTTCTTCTGACACATATCCTTCCATTTCCTTCAGAATTTTCTCGGCCACTGCAAGCATGGGATCTTTCTCTTTGTTCCTAGCAGCCATGTCTTTTGTGATATTGTCTATGGCGTCGATGACGATCGTGCTCAGCGTTCCAGGTACCTTCATCGTAGCCCATGGACCGAGTCTCAACTCATTGGACAGCTTGGTCAACCTATTCAACAGATCCATGAGGATGATCGATACCTTCGAGGTCTCGTCCATGCTATTCAACAAGTTGTCTCTTGCAGAGGGAGACATACCCTTTAACATAGCAAGTAGCATATCGGCGGTCATAGCAGATTCTCCTTGTACTTCTCACAGAAGCGTTGGAATGCCTCCACCCACATGTCGAATTCCTTCTTGTCGACCTCTACATCATTTACGAAGTAGTGGCGAGGTCCGTACATTGCTTGCGATGGCGAAGAGTTCCATACTGGATTCACCTGCTCTCCACACTTCTTACAGATATAGTAAAATCTGCCGGAGCCACCAACGAGTTTCAGAGTTGGTAGTCTGCGCTCCCCACCAATGAGTTGCCATTTATGTAAGTGTCCTTTGCTGTCATAGCAGAACCATTCCGTATCCGGGATAGATAACGGTGTCGTATCTTTGACTTCTACCTCGATACGCAGCTTAGGCAACTCTATTGTGCTCACGCTCTGCTCTCTTCCGTCAACACACGAACACGATCAGGTCTGCGCTTCTCTGCAACGATACCGGAGATCATCATGTCGAGTTCGGCATCAGGGGCAGTGTATGTGTCGAGTCCCCGCATGCGAGCCTCATTGACGACGTACGCATGTTTCGCTTCACTCGTAAGATCATCCATTTCATCCGCGGCCTCGATGAGAGCCTTGATGACCTCATACCACTTTTGTCCAATCTTGGAAACGACGATCGCTTTGATCACCGGGTTGCTGAGTAGCTTTTTGATCAGAGGAAACAGGCCAATGAAGAATCCGCCGATCGCTTTGAAAAATCCACCTATGCTTGCCATTTCATCCTCCTAGCCAATAGCAGTAAACAAGGTCGCCGGTCTTACCATCCTGCAACGCTTGTGCAATATGCCTATCTACGTCGTGGTCGAAATAAGAGTAGGTAACAGTGCCATCAGGTCCTAGTGTGACGAGATCCCGTGCCCTCACTGAAGATGATACAATGAGCTTCACTATCCCTTTCGGAATCGGAGCCCACAACGGGAAGTTCCACCGCTCCGCTCCGGGACGCTCACACCAAAACAAAGCTCTGTCCCCAGGTTGTGCAATTCGTGCGTATGGCCAGTTGTCGACAGCCATCAAACGGTATTGTGGATGGACTGGGGGATCCTCTCCATACACTAGTTCCATAATTTGCCTTTCGTTACTGATTTGATAACGTTTTGCCTAGGAGGCAACCAAAGAAGTTGGAAGGTAGCCGCAATGGAAGGGTGTACTTTAACGTGGTCCGATCGTTTGTGGGCGATCGCTTGGTCCCAGTCTCCATATATGTTCGACATTGGCTATCCTCCTAGGCGCTTAGGTTATTGTATCATCCTGAGAAATCCAAAGTCAAGTGGAAGCCCCGCCTGGACTCGAACCAGGATCTTTGCCTTCGGAGGGCAGTGCTCTATCCTGCTGAGCTACGGGGCCAGGGACGGCATTACCCTCTTTACATAGGGGACATGGAGCACCGAGCATCTTGGGGGAGATGTTCATCCACCCAACCACGCCGCAGCCGTTGTCGCAAACGATTGTGGAAGCCCCGCCAGGGGTCGAACCTGGTTCTCCGGGTTCAAAGCCCGGCGCTCTAGCCGGTGAGCTACGAGGCTCAGCAAAGAATACGACACTAACGGCCCCATCAGGGATGTCGATGATTTCCTCATGCCATTCCCAACTGCCGTCTACCGGTTGCCACCAGCCGATACGAAAAATCTTATCACGCATGATAACTTCCTTGTGTCGGGAGGGGGCGGGATTGTGGCTACCTCAGAGTAAGAACGATAGGAGCGACTAGCCTCCAAGGTTAGCTATCGCTCCCGTTCCCTAGGGTCCTGCCCAAGCGGATTCCCTGCGCATCCCCCTCCCAACCTCTGGAGCCCGCGGGAGGAATCGAACCTCCGTATACCCGGTTCGTAGCCGGGCGCGTCGTCCACTACGCTACGCGGGCTTAGTATGAGTGAAGAAAGCCAATGCCTCTTCACCTTTCTCCGTGATAGACAGCTTCTCGCCATCCCAACTCAGGCACTTCATCGCAATCAAGTAAGCAGCCTCGAAGTGAGATCTCGGTGGTAGTCCACTCTTCACTCTGCTCAGTGTCGGAACGCAGTCACCAACTTCTGAATTGCGCATCCAGTAGGCGACATTGTTGAAGCTGATCTCCCTCACTTTGTCAACCACAGCAGGAAGAACGCCGTCACGAAGATATCAGCTACTGTTGCTTGCTCTGTGAGCCAGACCATGAATGGCATCTCACATGTTTCACAACCCATACGCCAACCGAGCACGAAATAGATGGCGATCAGTACGACGGCAGCGAGGGATACTGCCTTAGTGTACATCTTCCACTTGGATAGTCTTCGGCGCTTCAGCCATTCTTTGTTATACGCTTCCTTGTCCATCGGCATCCTCTTTTTGTGGTGGGGCAGGTAGGATTCGAACCTACAACGCCCGGTTTCCCGAGTCCGGAGTTACAGTCCGGCGGGGCCCACCAATCTCCCCAGCTACCCCTAAAACTTCTCGCTGTCGAATGCCTTGATCAGCTTCACTGCTTCTTCGGCATCTCCAAGCATGAGTTCGTCTTTGATCTTCATGAAGTACGCATCGAGTTTCTTCTTGCGCCCTTCGTATGTCCCGTCGAACATCTCGTCTTGTTCGAAGAGTCCATCGGGCAGATCGAACACGTCCTTGACGTCGGCATATTTGTATAGCTCCGACTTCGGACGAATAACCTTGACTGCCCCAGACTTGATCTGCTTCTGTAGCTCTCCATGCGTTATGGGAGCCGGTGAGATGTCACAGTGTTTCTTCAAATCTGCAGCCTTCTCTTTGTAGATCCCTTGTATGCGTTCCAACGCATATTTCCTCTGAGTCTGATTCATTTCTACTTCCTTTCTTTCAGAAGTTGGAGCGGGCCGGGGAGAGAGGACGGAACCCCGCTTACGTCCATATCTCGGCCAACCAAGATACGAGAACCCGCACAAGACTTACCTCTTGTTCTTCTCCTTGTACTCGTCGCTCCTGATCAAGATATCCTCTATCATCGCCGAGCACGGGATGAAATCGATTGGGAGATCGTAACACCTCGCCAACCACTCGTTGTACACAGCCAATCCATCAGGATCAGCAGGTCGCTCGAGGATTCTCATGTACATTTCATTGATGATTCGATCGTAGCTGACCTCAGTTGGAGGCGGTGGAGGCTCGTCACCAACACAACCTTGTCCTTCTACGTAGTTCTTTCCGTCAGGACAGTTGCACACACATGTAGTAGTATCCCAAGTCCCTCCGGTAGCTCCACACTCAGCCGGGGCTTCACAGACTTCTCCGCCGAACTTCGTCAATGCCCACTGCTCCACACGAGTCATAGGCCGCGGCCAGTTCAAATCACACTGCACACCCTTCTCGTCGTGGACGATGATGTAATCGAACCCACCGGCCTCTAGACTCTCAAGATGCTGTTTGTACATCGACCAATTGCTTGTCCATCCACCACTACGGTACCAACCTTCCGCCCTAGGCCGATCTTCCTGCTCGACATAGTACATACTCTCATTGGATCCGACCGGCATCCCACGAGCGTCGGTACGGAGTTGATTCATCTGCGCACGGTTGGGAAACTGCTCCCATCCTCCATCCCGTGTTGGGTGAATCATTCCTGCTCTGTATTTGCCAGCTTCCGGTCCAACATCAAACGCAAAGGTATTGCCCCCGCCACCATCGACGATTTTCGGAGCGTTCCAGCCCGGGGAATAGTTGTCCCTGTCCCACCGAACTGCCCACATGTTGACGTCGTTCAACGTGTGTCCGCTTTGGTTGTGTGCGTTCCATTCATTTCGCATGTTCGGGATGATCAGCGCCTGCGGGTACTTTGGTTGTAGTACCTCACCCATGTAGACACCGACTACACGAATCACATGATCAATCTCTCCTTTTGGAATGTCGTCATGCTTCAGAGTCGCATCGATAACTAGCTCGAACGCACAACCGGTCTCCTGACTCGTCTTGAAGAACCACTCGAGCACTGCTTTACCGACAGGGTGTACCTCGGTTTCACGGTTACCGTCCCTCAAACGAGCGCGTACCCAAAAGCCCTGGTCTCTTGGCTCGCTTCCGAACATACAGTTCTCTGGAGTACCGTTCTCGTCATCGCACGGACTCCACCCGGCAGTCTCCAGGAATACCCGAAGCACGACATCTTTGCCGAACAGTCTCTGGTTGTGCTTCACCCATTCCATCGCATAACCAAGATTGTATTTCCCTCCACCTTGGCCCGTGTAGTGATAGGTGATGATGTTCGCCAGCTTGAAGCTTGTACGTCCCCAAACGATATCCTTCTTCTCACCGTTGAACCAAAACTTTCCGTTCTTGACCACGACCTCAGCCGAAGCGAATGAGGCAATGAGCAAGAACGTGAATACCAGTGTCAGTTTGCGTAACATTTTTCGCACCATCCTTGGAGGTTGTCGTAAGCCTCCGTTTGGCGACACGGATCGGTTTGTGTCGCGTCATTGTAGATCCCTGCTTCTTCCAGGTGGGCGACGAGATCGTTCTGGAACGCTCTGTAGTATTCCTTCCTCACGACCGATCGCCCAGGGAAATCAGAGTTCTCCATCGGTAGCCGCACGATGAAACGATCAAGGCGCGCCAACAGTCCTTCAGGACCCTCCACTCTCTCAACAAGAGCATCGAGGTCTTCAGGGTCGACTCCAATCACGTGTAGCTCGTCTCTGCAATCATAGCGTGCCTTATTCGGACCTCTGTATCCCTGCCATATCAACTCCTGTCGCTGCACACAGAGCTTCAGTACCATCCCAGTGGCGTCTCTACAGTCCTGCGTGTAATCTGCAGGCAAAGTTCCCGCAAGATCGAGCGTGTAGTAATCCTTCGCCTGTATATCATCGATCGTCGTCGTAGTGCTGGTCGTGGTCGTCGTTACTGGTGTTGTCGTAGTGGTAGTGCTGGTTGTAGACGTCGTTGTAGGAGGCGGCGGTGGAGGTGGAGGCGGCTCGATAGGCCAATTCCCGCAACTAAGTGTCAACCAGACCAGTAATAGACTAGCCTTTGATACAAACCACCTGCTTGAGTTCATGAACAACCTCCACTAGGTCCTTCTGCGCTTCCATGACCGCGTCAATATCCTTGTATGCACCTGGGGTTTCATCGAGGACAGAGTCATCTTTCTTGCACTCGATCCCCTCGGTGGCCTTCTTGTGATCCTCGATAGAGAATCGCTTCTTAGCTGCGGTACGAGACATAGCCCTTCCAGCGCCGTGCGAGCAGCTGTGGAAAGATTCCTGAACGCCTCTTCCACGGACGATATAGCTTCGAGCACCCATGGATCCTGGAATAATTCCAAAATCGCCTTCTCTAGCTCTTGTAGCTCCCTTACGAGTGACCCAAATGTTCTCGTTGTAGTGATGCTCGAGTTCGACGTAGTTGTGGTGACAGTCAATGATCGGCTCCTTTCCATAGCAGTGGATCTTGGTTGCATGCTCCATAGCCGCCAGTGTCTGGTTCATCATGAACCATCTGTTCACCTGCGCGAACCTCTGAGCCCACTTTACCGCAAGTATGTAGTCGGTAAAGTTCGTGGTACCCTCGACAAAGTAAGCCAGATTTGGATCCGGTAGAGTGATATAGTACTTCTTCATGTCTTCCTTCGCTAGTCTTATAAAGAAGCTACCAATCTTGTTACCGATCCCTCTCGAGCCTGAGTGGAGCATTACCCACACGCTGTCGTTTTCGTCCAGGCAGATCTCAATAAAGTGATTACCCGTACCTAGAGTCCCGAGATGTCTGGTCGAGTTCGCCTTTCCCAACTCAGGATACTTCGCTACGAGTGTAGCCAACTTATCGGGGTCACACTCGTTCTGCCACGCGGTGTTCACGCCCGGTGGAGGTGTTCCCCACGCACCGCGGTCCATCGGCCCACCATTATCCGTCCTTCCGTGGGGTACGAGCTTCTCAATGGCTTCACGCAGCTTGCTAAGGTCCTTCGGAAGATCGTGGATACCCCAGTTGGTGTGGCAAGCCTGCATACCACAACCAATGTCCACGCCTACCGCCGCAGGGATGATGGCACCCTTTGTTGGGATCACTGATCCGATAGTAGCACCCATCCCCGCATGGACGTCGGGCATAACCGCAACGTGATGGTGGATGAAAGGCATTCTCGAGACGTTGAGCACTTGTGTCAGTGCTTCGTCCTCGATCGGTACACCCTTCACCCAGGCATACACCGGTTTACCATCAGCCACGTAGACATCATAGTGGTGATCGTTCATCTCTTCGCTACCCTAACGAAGTAGGCATCGAATGCTCTCCACAGAGCGACACACTTGCCAATGTTTGGATTCACCTTGTCGGTCGGCAGTCTTTTCGCAGCACCGGCAGAGACCATTCTACCGTACTTATCTATGATAACCGCAGTGGTGAAGTTGTCGTAGAACGTGAACACGACTCCGGTCTTGATAAGCTGACTAGCCAGCTTCATGTTACCGGCGAGTACACGGGTTCCGTACTTGTGTAGTAAACCGAGGTAACCATTCTCCATGGCTTCTCTCTCGATTTTCACTCCGATATTCCATTCCTTCTGTCTCATAATCCCACTTCCTTTGTTCCGTAATGCTCCTGCAGGAACATCCGAATGGTTTGTTTGGTGACTACCATATCCCGCTTGCAGAACTGACAAACGAAGTTGTCACTTTTCACATCCAACCGCATATAATGCCTACTGTACCCATCACAGAAGATGACTTCGTTATAAGTCATGTGAGGCAATCGATAAGCCGTCACAGGCATTCTGGCGGAGGGTGGAGGATTCGAACCCCGACCCCCCTTCTCGGGAGGTCCCCCGGTTTTCGAGACCGGTTGGGCACCCATTGGCCCGGCACCCTCCAGTCTCGATGATCCTTCACCTTTCATTAATCGGTTCCTCCAACCTTGTCTTCTCCGGCTTCGAGTTCCGGATTCATCACCTCGAACAGGTGAAAAACGAGTCCGTCTGTTACCCATGCGTCGATGAATTGCAGATTCGCATGCTTCGTCGTGTGTCCAGTTCCTAGAAAAACGAAACGGCGTTCACGTATAACTGTAGGTTCATCGTCCACCAGTGCCCAGATCTGCAAGTGAGGGCTCCTGGACGGTTGCACCCCCATCGTTGTTATGATTCCAGGATTAGGTATCTCGAGTGTAAACTCATTCTCGAACCTGATACCGTTTCCAGTGAGCGTAGCCGGAATTTGGTACTTGTAAACTGTTAACATTGTCCTCTCCTTTCTTTTGGCGGAAGGAGGAGGAATTGAACCTCCGTGCCGGTTAAGACAGCCTCCGGGTAGCAGCCGGGCACCTTACCACTCGGTCACCCTTCCACTTCAATCACTCCATTGCTCGACTCCGTTTGTGCCCTTTGTGCGATCCGAAATAGGAGCATGTCAACAGCGTTCGCGACGGCACCCTCAGTGATGATAGGGCCGACGTCCACGTGTACTGCCCACAGTTTGTCGTCGCCACACTTTGTCAGAGCCTCGATGCGAACACGCTTGCACGCCATCGGATAAACACTGAACTGGACCGCATAACGAAGCATATCCTTCATTTTCAGACCTCCCAAACGGTCACTTGCTCTTTCGCTTCCGGTACGATGATGTTGCCTTTGATGATCATGATTGAATCGTATTCCCAGTACTCGACCTCGTCGACCTCGTCAATGTCGCCAACGAACTTCGGGACGAATTTACCTTCCTGCAATGCGATCTGTAGATCTCTTTTGCTACTAAACTTGTAGACCGCAGTCTGATTCTCGTTCAGTCGCTGAATCACGAAATAGTCAGCCATTTCAGGTTCCTTTCTGGTGCCCCCGGGTAGATTCGAACTACCAACCTTTGGCCTCTCAGACCAACGCCTCTGCCAGTTGGGCTACGAGGGCTTTTGCGTACTTGCTTATGAGTTCATCGGCCTTTGCGTAGCACTCAGCGCATGGAACGATCTTCAATTCAGCTGCCTGGCCTCTATAAAGCGCGATACGCACCGTGATAGGATCACCAAGGTCCTCCACAGGATTGAATTTCTTTCCGCAAATCGGACAAGTCAGCATTTTATGACTCCTGGTACCGGTGGTAGGATTCGAACCTACAACCTCCTGGTTCTAAGCCAGTCGCCTCTGCCTGGTTGGGCTACACCGGCACTTTCTTTGGCGGCGCGCCTAGGAATCGAACCCAGCTGCAAGGTTTTGGAGACCTCGCTCCTCCCAGAGGGCACGCCTAGACACCACCATACTTTCATGATCCTAAAGCCTTTGCTATTCCTTCGATCGCGCTTGCAAGTTCTTCAATCGTTTCAATTCCTTCACGCGTTCTTTCTTCTGCCGACGTTTCTCTTCCTTCGCTTCTTTCCTCGTTGTACCACGGAGATCGATCCTCCGCACGAACCCCCGACCGTCCAGCCAGTACTCTCTCAGATTTGGCGCGAGAAACTTTGGCTTCTCTTTTTTCTCGGATCCGCTCTCGGATTCTTTCTTTCCGCCTATGTTGATCTTCAGCCCCTCCGGCAGTTTGGGTAAATTTAGTTTCATACGTCCCCATCCTTATCGATTGACGTTCGCTTTTGACTTCACCCGGCTTTAAACGATCCCATGAGTTATCCCGATATGGAGGATACTTCTCGTCAGCTTGTCGCTCGTCCATTCCATAGAGGATGGCCATCATGGCGCGTTTCGATCTGATCTTCCCACTCGGTAGCACATAGGCAACGTCATCTTCTTTGACAATTCTGCCAGTAGGAGTAGTGGTGCTCCCAGGTGGAATCGAACCACCGACGCCCGCCTCTTCAGGGCGGCGCTCTACCTTCTGAGCTACAGGAGCACGATCTGTTTGCCTATAAGGTCCCTTCGCGTATCCAACCGCCTTGCTGACTTTGTTACCTCTACTATTTCGGTGAAGCCAGCGAACGTTTCCACGTTCATCCTCGACGATAATTTGTCCGGTTAGCTCGTGGACTTTCCTTCTGCAGTCTTGGAACGAGTAGCCCTGACGAAGAAGGCCTTCGACCAGAATGCGAAGCTCCGTTGCTCCGTAATCCGCCTTCCATCCAGGTACATTAATGGTCGGGAGATCGCCAAACTGTCCTGAGTTCATCAGGCTCTGCGGCGACATCTTCCCTTTCTTCGCTCTTCCCCGCCTTGGCATTGTTTTCCTCCAAGATCTGCTTTAACAGATTCCTCCAATATTCGCAGCAACGGCACCACTCCGGATGGGGTGGGCGTCCTACGAGCCTCGCACCATTGCTCATTCCGGTGTATCCAGAATGTCTGAGATGCGGTGTGTTACAAGAAGAACCTTCACCGGTTGCTCTTGGACTTTCCCATCTTTGTCCTTGAGCAACTCCTTCTTCTTGTAGTTCTCTTCGAGCATCTCCTTAACCTTCTGTGCCGCTCTGTCTGCAACATTGTGCGGATTGTGAATCGAATTATCCGCCACGAGGTGCGCTTCGATAACGACATGCTTGGACATTTGATTCTTCCTTTCGTTAACGGTGAGGGCGACCCCGGATCCCCGTCAAAAGGGATTACCCGGATCGTCTCGGTCACCCTCTACCGGGTTCTCTCGAGGACGACTTCTCGAGAGTCTCTGCTCAACCCAATGCTTTCGTTTCATCCATCCGGTGTAGAACCCTGCACCGAAGGCGAACGCGAAGTACATCAGAATGAAACCAGTTACGAACAGATCTTCTTTCATCATTCTATAAAGATGATCGGTACCCTGCCGTTGTTCGCGTCGTACCAATCGGTGAAGATCTTGTCGATCGTCTTCCGCATTCCCTCTTGCCGCGTATTCAGAACAACCTTAGGGGTTCGAATGAAGACGACAGCATCAACCTGCAACCCGCTTCTCAATGCTCTAGCAACCTGGACACCTTCGACAATGTATCGTGACTGATCCTTCAGTAGCTGGATAATGAACTCCGGCTGATCCTTCCAGTTGAGATGCATGAAGTCATCCGTGTGGTAGACTCGCCGATTGGGAGAAGCTCCCAATGCAGCCAACGTCGTCTTGCCTGTCCTCGGTCCTCCAGCGATTGCGACACGATTGTACTTGGCTATAGCATCGACAAACTTTTTAGACATAGATCACTCCTGGAATAATTGCTTTGGTTGGTGGCTGGAGCCAAGTGGTACCCCCGAGAGGATTCGAACCTCTAACTGCGGGGTTTGAGCCCGTCGTCTTTGCCAAGTTAGACTACGGGGGCTACGCTTGGAGGGCATACGACCGCCAACTCAGTCGTGACCGACTAAATCGATAAGCGAGTCGCAATAAAGGTTGCATCGTAGCTCTCATTCTGTATCCTCTCTTTCCAGCGGGTGAAGCCCTCTAAGGAAGAACTCACTCCCTATGAAGTAACCGCCTAGGAAGAAAGCATACAAACGATCGGCGAGAATGTCAAGGACAGAATTTACCTGGGCCTCTGGAGCCTTGAAGTACCACAGTAGGTAGAATCCCACACCAGCGAATAAGGCAATCAGGAAGTTCCTGGTGTAGTACTTCTTACGCCCGAACAGCGAAAAAGGTAGCGGGAAGAAGTGGCCCATGAGGGCACCCAATGCCGCCGGGACCCAAAGCTGAAATACGGAGATCTCAACGGTCTCGGTCGTGATTAGAGGCACGTATCCTGCCACGGCAACCATTTCCAGAGTGAAGAGTACCGCTGCCGTTATGACAAGGAACCAATCGGTGATGGAAGAGATAAACTTTACTCTAGGCATCTGCAATCTCCGCTAGAATATCACCGTGGCACGGCTTGGGCTTACAGTAACACCCAAGCCGTTTGCCACGCAATTCTGTCTTGGCAGCTTTGAGTAGCTCAGGCTGCTCAGCAATCCAGAGTGCATACTTACGGATCGCTTCAAGCCTAGCCTTCTCAGATCTGCCCTTTGGTCTAAACGGATTCCCCCATTTCGAGGGACGTCCGATATAGACATCGTAAAGTTCGTAGTTCTTGTTGACTACTGTGGTTTTCATAGAGACTCTATGGCACGTTCGAGCGCGAACCGGAGTAGCCTCCACTGCTTCTCCGTGTATCCAGGCTGAACATCCAATAGAGGTCCATCCGTACCGTCAACTACTTCCATGATATACTTCGGTGGTCCTCCAATGACTCTGCCCAACTCTCGGTACATAGCCGTTAGCTCGTTCTCGATCCTGTCCCTATTTGCTCCGGTTCCCCATTCAGGGTCGTAGCTATCCGATACCGGCCCAGGCATTACCGCACCGCGCCTTCCCAATACACGACACGTGTACCCTTCATCAGCTTCCGATTCACGCTCGTCGACTGAATGAAGATGTCGTACTGCCCGTGGTCGCCAGGACGCAGTCTGACTTGTCCGAAATCGGGGAGCCCCAGCATTTGTCTTGCTGCGGGACCACCATAGCACTTTCCGTTCTTCCGATTCCTGATCACGATCTGCTTGTAGTCCTGAACTGTCTCCGGCTTCGTGAGTTCGTAGAAAGCCGCACCCTTCAGGTAGTCACCATCGTTGGTGTGGAACTCACAGAAGGTTCGGATTTCACTGCCAGCATTTTTGACGGGCCACACCTCGATCTCCTTCGAGATATCCTTGAGGTTTCGTTTGACCTCGTGAATGCTGACGTCACTGAGGTCAGCGTAGAATGAGCGAGAGCTTGTCACACCCTTGCTGCGCTGCGTGTAGTAATGAGTCACCGCACGCACTGTGTCTTTGGTCGCTCTCTCCAATCCATGCTGCGTCTGATCCCATTCGAGGATGTTGCCGCGTGGGATGCCAAGTTGCTCGAGGTACCAAGTCTCTCCGCGGGGAACCCTGAATGTGAAGGTCCAGCGGTCCGAGTACTGAAGCTTCTTGATCTTCTCAGTGAGACTGTACCTATCCCACTTGTGTGAGTCGTTCTCCTGTCCATCTGTGATCACAATCAGAAGGAAGGAGACATTCTGGTCTTGTGCATCAGGCATAGACTCCATGATCTCGATCAGTTCTCCAACGGAGTCGAGAAGAGGAGTGGAGGACCCATTCGTAAGGTATGTTTGTTCTGGAATGGGCTTCAGCATGTGAACGTTCGAATTGACGATCTCACGCTTTACCACGCCGCGATCATTCCAACCTTCGCCTTTGATCCCACACAGTACTGTGCTTACGATCGTATCCAGTTGGTGTGCGTTCGCTGCGTCTTGAACTGCCTTGACGTTTGTGTTGTAGTCCCTAGCTGCTCCTGCTGCCAGGTGGGTCATTGAGATGGAGTGGTCCCTTACGAAACCAATATACTGTTTCACTAGCTCTCCCTTTCATTTTGGGTTGGTGGTTGTTGGGGTGGCCGACGGGACTCGCACCCGCATCCCCGGCTTCACAGGCCGGTGCTCTGACTACTTGAGCTACAGCCAACACAGGACTCCATATAGTGAAGCGCATACTCTGATGTGAAGATGATGGTAGCATCTCCAGCCCAAGAATTATGCCATGTTTCTTCATCGGAAGTCAACTTTCTCTTGCTAGGCGGTTTGGATGGATCCTTGATCTCGAAAAGGAAATTGTAGCCCTCATAGCCCACCAGGATATCAGGGCATCCCTTCCCAACTTCGTGTAAACACTGGACGGAACATCCAGCATCTCGCAGTTCTTTGACTATCTGCGCTTGGTTCGCATCGACACGTTTAGCCATCGTACTCGTCCGGGAATGTTGGCAAGTCGTGCGGATGATACCTTAGCAGCAGCCTCATGATTCGGCAAAGAGCATCAGTTTGTTCACTTGGTGTCAAGGAGGCGCAAGGGTTATCGAGATACTGCTGCAAGGTTGCACGATCTTCTACATCCTGATCGTACTCCTGCTGATCCTCAGTGAGGTAGCCAGCGTTGTGGTTATACAAGACGAGTTCGATGTCTGCTATATTTTGTGCCGTCAGTGTATAGCTATACTCGAGCCAGATCTCTCCGACTTCTACATCCACATCATTGTAGTAAGGATCTGGGTTCGATGATGGTGTCCAGACTCGGAGGTTGGAGTCGATCGAACTGTCCAGCGGTTCAAATCCAGCAAGGGCGAATAGAATGTCTGGCCTCAGTCCATAAGCATCCAGTTCTTCTAGAACCAGATCTCTATTGAAGTCTTTCAAATATACTCTGATCAGCTTTGTACCTTCACCAGGTGGCGCATCGAACTGCACGGTTGCCCACGAGACCCTACCTCTTCTACGAGGATCAGGAGTCTCGAGTGATACCTGTGTGATGATTGCAGAGTCGGAGTCAGGAACCTCGAACAGTCCCCAGCTTACCCAACAAGTGCTCCCTGCTCCATGAACATCTGGTGTCTTGAGTGCGGCCCAGGATACCTGTCCGGCGCAAGGGACATACTCGGGCACCTCGAATTCAGCCCAGCTTACGTTACCTCTTGCGTCGGGCACGGGATCGCCCACTTCGAACGCAGCCCATGACACCTGTGTGCGAGGTCTGCCAGGAGGGTCATTGACGGCAAATCCCCACCACTTTCGCGCAGATCCCATAACGTAGGAGTAGTCGATCGTGAAGCCAACCGCATCTAGAGAAATGAGGTCGCCCTGGATACCTATAGATCTGTCGTGTTGGTTGAGTGTTACTCGAGAATCCATCAATGAAGCACAGTTGGTAGTACCTGCTCCTACTTCATTGGTCACCATTCCGGCGAAGTCACGTGATGGGAGCGGCTCAGTGAAGACGGAAGCGAAGCCGTTTGCCCCAGCCTTCAGATCTGTCGTGTAAGAGTCTCGAGCATCGAGCATGTTCGTGCCGAGGAACACGAAGTCAGGTGTGAAACCGATCCCAGTTTTTTGGTATGGTCCTGTAGCTGTAGGAGTGTCGTATGTGAACTCTTGAAGGTATGATCCGAAACCAAGGCTGATCGCGAGGTAGGCTATATCATGATCGAGCCCTCCACCCCCACGAGCAAACAAAGAAAATCCATCTGCATCAAAGTTATCCACCTCGACAGTGTAGTTCGTTCTATCCGCAGCGACTCTATTGGTGAATGTCTCCGCCTCGGCTGTGCCGGATCCTGTGTTTGCAGGATACTCGAAATATTGCCCGTACTGATTACCACCGTTGACTGCGATGCCAAAAGAGCAGCGATAGTCTTGTTCAACGGTGCCATCAAATAGATTGCTCCCACCACCTAGAAATAGGAAATCCGGTCTGAATCCAGGATCGGTAACATCAATCTCTAGATCCATTGTATTCAGGAGATTCTCCACACCTGCGTGAACAAGTACGTCGTCACCAGAGATCAAGATTATGAACAAGCTCACCGGATCCGGTGGAGGTGTTACCCAATCGAGTCTTAGTCCATCCGGCACAAATGAGCTTAGTCGTGCATCGGCGGTGAGGGTGTTACCATTGTATTCTAGATGTTGTACAATGCTTCCAGAGTTGGATACTCTTCTCGTCTGTGTGGTACCTGAAGAGTCTCGACCACGCCCACACCATACATATTGATCAAGAGCGGTAGCAACTCCAATGGACATGCGTGCATGATCCGTGATTGTAGATATCGGATTGGAGTAAGTGGAGAAGATGATCGCAGCCCTTGGTACAGCACCATCTAGAGGGGTCAGAATCTCCTGACCCCCCGTAGAGGTGATAGACTGCGTTTGTATGGTCGAGAACTTCGCACCCATCGGAAGCCCCTTCCTAGGTGAATGCTTCTATCCTGCTGTAGAAGTCTTCGCTAGTCGTGAACGCAAGCCCGGATTCGGAGAGCAACAAGATATCGTGGATCATTCTGCTGAACTCGAAGCGCCTGTCTGCAGCCAATGCATCGGACTTATCCAGGATTTCGTCTAGCTCCAAGTGATCTGCGACCTCGAGATTGAACATCAGGATGATGTCATCTCTCGTAAGGATCCCGCGATGTCTCTCAGCGATAGCAGCCATGAAGTTGTGGACGGCAACTCGCTTTGTTGGATCCGTCCCAACCAGTTTGGCGTAGAGGGACATTACGAGAACTCCCTTAGGCGGCGAAAATAGGTGCCAATTCCTGTTGGAATGGTGACTGTATCATCACCGCTCGCAATGCTATACAGATCCCTGAGAGAGATAAACGCCTGTTTGACATCAGTGAGTTCATCCGAAGAGATACCAAGAGCAGATTGAATGTCGACGTCGGTCTTGCCTTGCTTGTAGGCCTCCCACTCTTCGTTTAGCATGTTTCCGTTCTCTATTGCACGCGCCAAATCCTTTGCGGTGCGCCCAAGCTGAGTTTTGATCGCCTCAGCGGTCACGTCTTCTTTGTAGGTTCCAAAAGCCATTTCCTTTACTCCTTATGGTTGGTTGGCAACGAATCTCAAGAAGAGGTCGGAATAGTCGGTGATGTTTCCGGCCTCGATTGCGGACAGTAGGTAGAAGTACTCGGTGAACACGTTTGGTACGTTGACGATTGTGGTTGTCGCGATCAGTGTTCCTTGGCTGGCTTCGCTAACGTATCCTTCACGTAGTTCAACAGTGAGATCAACCTGCGAACCTGTAGCCGGATCTTTCCTTGTCCTGAAACGGATGTAGTGCCCGCTTGTTACGTTCGGATCCGTTACGGCAGACAGTTTCGTTACGTAGGGGCTGTTCGCGGGCGCATATTCGGAGGTAACATAGTCGGAATCGCTTGGAGACACCTCGTCAATAGCTTGGTAAATGAGAGATGTGCCACCAAGTTGATCCTCCCAGTTACCGATATGTGCATCGGTGCTAGGTCTTCCAAACTGAGACATTTTTCAAATTCCTCCTATGTGTCCGCGATGATACGAACATAGAGAAGCATCGGATCTAGAACGAACTCTCTGTTCTCCTCAGGTACGACCAATTCTAGATCAGTCAGCGTACTCGGGATATCGTAGAATGTTTCGGATGCAATCAAGCCGGTAGGTGGTGGACCGGCACCGGTACCATAGTTCTGGTATAGCTCAACGGTGAGATCGAGTGGTGTGATAGATGTGCTCGCCTTCTTTGCTCTTACACGTACGGTCCAGTCCCCCGCGAGATCCTCCGGGTTCACAATTTGGGAAAGCTTGCAGACGTAGATAACATTGCTGGGAAGATGCTCTGTGTGCATCCAAAAGTCATCAGATTGATCTCTGATCATCGTGTAGAGGTCTGGATATGAAACGTCGGGGTAGGTTGGTGGTTCACCAATCAAGTCACCGCCGCCACTCCATGTCGCGTCGGCGTACGCATCTTCTTCAGGTAATGCTATCTGGGTCATGCGTACACTCCCTTGAGGGATGCAGAGAAAACAAAACGCAGATAGAGATCGTCGTAGTTATCTATACTGGCTGCTTCCTCCGGTGTAACGACAAAGCTGTACTCGATGAACTCGGAAGTGATGCCTTCAAAGATGTGGGAAGCGATAAGCTGACCAAGGTCACCATCGCTCTCGAGCGCATCACCCTCTACATTGTAGTCCTTCCGCAGTTCTATGAGGCAGTCGACATTCACACCATCAGGTTCGTTCTTCGCCAACCTTGCACGTATGGTGAAGCCTTCGTCTATCACAGGATCAACCACTTCGGACAGTTTGCAAACATAGGCAGTGGATTCCGTAAAAGCTGCTTCTCCAGGATCGCCATCTTCGTCAGCATCTGGAAAGAGGGGACCTAGTATTAGATCTGATTCAGCGTAGTCGGTGTCGTTCGGAATGTTCGTCCCAATTCGCTGGAACAAGTCAGACGTGCCTCCGATGTTATCGCGCCAGCTGTCCCCGAATGGCCCACCATCATACTCAGGTGGAGGGATATACAGAAAAGCGTCTTCAATAGGTCGGGCATACTGTGGCATAGGTTGTGCTCTTTTGGAGCGTGTGACAGGATTCGAACCCGCATCTCAAGGCTTGGAAGGCCTGCGACTTACCATTAGCACCACACACGCTCAACCCTTCTTGCGTTTCCTTGCATACAATGCAGACACAAGTATAAACGCTACGAACGTCAAAAAGCAAAGTAGGCAACTCATTGATTTTGGCGGAACCTACGGGATTCGAACCCGTGACCTCCCGGTAGACAGCCGGGCATCCTAGTCCTATCTAGACCAAGGTTCCGTCCGAATTATACGTGGTTGGGCTCTCTGCGTCTAGTCCTTTTCGAGATCCATGTCAACTTCGGTATCTATCCTCTTCAGGATGACCCCCTTTGGGAAGACACCGGTTGAATTGAACTCCTCGTCCTCAGATGCGTCCATAGCGAGCCAGAGAAATTCGTCATCCTCTTTCACAAGGATCCCACAGCTGGTAATCTCTGCTGCCTCGGTAATCTCCTCTTTGGATACCCAACCAGAATCACCTGTGATATCTACCCATCTTATGCAGGTGACCACAGTCAATAAGGCGATCCATTTAGCAACACCTAAATTCCAGGTCATATTACCTACTTTCTGTGTTACCCTCTTTTGTACCCTCAAGAGGGTGTATTACCTCTTTGCATACACTCAAGGGTGCATGGCGGAGGTGGTAGGACTCGAACCTACACGCCCCGGCGCTGACCGAGGCGAGCCTCGCTTCCAACGAGGGGCGATAGCCTATTTCCGCTCACACCTCCATAATGTCCACAATTATGTACCCTATCCCTACTTAAGGTAGATAATCGTATACTTTTTGGCTGGGGTAAGCTGTGGGACTGTTTACCGTGTACCCACCGTACCCTGCGTCCAGGATAGCCCCCGCGTTGGCTTGCCATGGAGGGTGCCAGACGAATCTCACCCCAGCCAAACTTGGTGCCCGATGGAGGTAACGCTCCCCCGTCTTCCGGGTGTAGGCCGGTGGCTCTCCTATTGAGCTAATCGGGCTTTGCTCTGCAGTCTATCTCGTACATTGTCCCATCATCTTTGATCCCACAGTGGATGCCTGTTTTGTGGTAGTAGATTACCCCTTTACGCCCATAGCACTTCGTACCGTCTCCAAGAGGCATCTCCTCACCAACTATTACTTCGTGCTTCAGAAATGGGATACCACACCGTGGACAACGCTCTCTCATTCTGGCTTTGCTCCTTCCCCGTTCTCGGCTTGGACACTCTCATGAGGCTGACAACCTTCCGGATTCTCGAACGCGTCCTTCGCAAGTTTTTCCTTGTACCACTCGGGTAGTCCACTCGTCAATGCTCTAGAGATCTGTCTCCAAAAGTACTTGAAGATCTGTTCCTTGATCTCTTCGGCGCATTCCTTGTAGACGTCGCTTGGGACTTCCTTCATGAGAAGTCCAATGTCCCGTGGAGATCCCTCGAGCTTACCAGCCTCACGAAGGTGCTGTACGGCTTTGTTCCATCTCTGAGGCGTTTTGTAAGTCTCGATGATCTCCTGAACGATGTCCTTCCGTCCTGGATTGGACTTCTTCCACTCACCTTCATGCTTCTCCTTGAAGTCTTCGGCAACGAACTTAGCCATGAGAAGCTTCTTGTCGATACCGAATAGCATCTGACTCTTTGGCTTGATTACGATCCCCTCGATCGGTCCACCAAGTATGGAAACCTTGGTCAGGAACTGCTTCAGCTGGTTCATGTCGTCGATCATTCCGGTGAAGTACACAGGAACGACATCGAACCCGAGCCGTGTTGCTTCCTCCATTCGCTGGTCTGGAGTCAGGAAGTCATTCGGTGCCTTCTCGATATCGAAGATCACGACGTTTCTATTCGGTACACGCTCGTAGCATAGTGTATTGTGTTTTGGCTTCATGAGATACTCACCACGATACGTCCAACCTTCGGAGAGGCGATCGGCAACCTCGAGTACAGATTGTACTCCCTTCTCGAACATCCCCGCATTGCCGGGGTAGAGATCTGTCTTGCGAGAGCGGAACTTCACCTCGTCTCCTTCTTTACGAAAGGAGAACTGGCTTCCATCGATCTTCTCTTCGACAAAGACCTCCACCTCGAAGATGCCTGGGCGATCTTCGTAACGGGCGAGCATCTTGTGCCCAACTGCGTACGGGCTGCTGTAGCTGTGTACTCTCTCGTCGCTCATTGTCCTAATTGGAAGCGGAGGCTGGGCTCGAACCAGCGACCTTCCGGTTCAGAGCCGGACGTTCTAGCCAACTGAACTACTCCGCTCCACTCTCCTTTCTTTCGATGTACCAATTCAAATAGAATACCGCTTTTTTCAAGTCCTCGATCTCTTTACCCTTGGCTTGTGCTCGAGCAATGTACTTGACTGCGTTACCAAGCTCGAAACCGAGGTCATGTCGATTTATGAACTCCAGAACGTCGTACCCCTTGTAGTGGGCCGGACCGTCTATCATATCCCCCTTTGGTGTCCTCTTTTTCTCTACGTTGCCTTTCTCGGGCATCCTTCATCCTTTCTGAGAGACCACACGTGCATTCCTTGTAGTTCTTCTTGCAAATGTGGCAGTAGATCATTTGGTACCCCCGGTAGGATTCGAACCTACGACCTCCGGATTAAGAGTCCGGCCTTCTATCCGCTGAATTACGGAGGTACATGCCTTTCTCAACTCTTCCTCCAACTCTCCCTCGTCGCGCTGTCGGTAGAAGTCAACACGATGGACATGACAACTGATTCCGGTTAGTTTTTCCTCGATAGCCTTTTCGTATTTTACTGCCATCGACAGTGCATCTGCACACGATGGTTTCGGTTGATACCAACGCTCCAAGCTGTCTGCGATCGCTATAGGAGACCTACATGTTCTAAAAATGAGATCCGGTTGTAGTTCTCTGATCTCCATGAAAGCTAGCTCAGGTGTTTTCACTCCTCTCGGTTTGTTACATTTGCTGTGAACATACTCGAGCATCGTTCTCCAGATCGCCGTGTTCTTGGTCAAGGTCGCTGCCACCATCTGTGAATCTTCGTAGAACCCTTTCGGGTTGCCAGCATTGCCTGGTACTAGATTATGTCCAAAACAAATGCCGATCTTCTCATGAAGGATCCTAGCAGTGACGCTAGTCCCGCTTCTCGGTGGGCCAACCACGAGTACCAGTTTCGATCTTTGCTCTTCGGTCATAAAGCACGATTGCTGCAGCGGATGAAGCATGCAGCGCACTCTTCTCGAGCGTGATGTAGACATTATAACCCGGCAGTAGTTCTATCTTCCCTTTATTTGGTCCGAAGATGTAACAAACGTCTTCATCGGGATGGATGAAGTTCGTTAGGTTCTGTCCCACCTTACCAAGTGACCTCAGCACTTTTGCAGGTTGGACATTTACATAGTTGATATCACCGAGCACTCTCTTCAGCATTGGGAGATCTGCAACGAACCTTTTGTCCTCCCCTCCTCTTCCTTTGCTCCAGAACCAGTCTCCGTCTTTTTGTAGATCGATTGGGATGTAATAGTGAATGTCGATGCCGAATCCTGTATCCAATATATCGAACATCCAGCGATCGTACGCACGCCAACCGATCTTCACTTCCTCTATGTAGGAAACTAGATAGATCATATTCCCCCTTTCAGTTCAGGGCAGGATCGTTCGTTGTAGTGATCCTTAATAGGCCTCCCACATTCCTTGCATAGCGATTCGCCGGTAATCGGCTCGTCGTCCTCGATCAGTGTGATCCAACCTGGATCATTTGGTGTTATGTCCACCATCTTGGAACCCCCGGTAGGGCTCGAACCTACATCTCCTGGATTAGAAGTCCAGTGCCTTTCCTATTAGACTACGGGGGCTCTGGTGCCCCCAGCAGGATTCGAACCTACATCTCACGGGTTAAAAGCCCGTTGTTCTGCGCAGTTGAACTATGGAGGCGGTGTTACTCTTCCCGTCTCCTACGTTTGAGCTTCTTCACTTCTTCCTCCTCAGGTGTTTCCCAAATGCGAACCATCGGCTTCTCAGGAAACAGTCCTTTGCCACATTGGCAAGTAGGAATCCAAATTAGTTCTCCCTGGAATCCTTTTGAAGATCCAGGCGTGCCACACTTAGGACACTTTGGCCAATCCATCTTTGATCTCTGCCTTGATCAGACGTTCCTTGAGATTCCTTCGTTGGCGCTCCCTGTTGTAATCATCTCCAGCACCACAACAAGGACATGCTCTTTTAGTCCATTTGCGCCCCCATCTCCGTTTCAAATGACTACGATTAATATGCCGTATCATTGGAGCCCCCGGCAGGACTCGAACCCGCATCTGGTCGCTTACAAGGCGTCCGCTCTTCCAATTAAGCTACAGGGGCTAATTGGTATCAACTTCCGTCATGGCGTCCGTCAGCCTGAGAGCTTGTATGATGGCAGGGAATCCTGTAATCAAGAGCCCCATCAAATCCATCCAAGCTTCCACGCCGCCTCCTTGATTCACTTCGTTGTGCTTCCTCTGTAGCAAGTCTGCGTACTCGCCGGGAGACAATGAGATCAACTTGCCTTCCTTTTTGTCGAAAACTTGCATCTTGCCCCTTTCATCGAAAGTCTGCATCCTACTTTCCAAGAACACCCCAGTGGCACGGGGGGAGCCGACAACATCTTTGGGCTCTAACTGCAACAGTGACGATCTCATTCGTATCGTATGAAGCCTCCCCGTGAGATGTCCCACTGGGTATGTCTGTTTGGTGGACCAGGTCGGGGTCGAACCGACATCTGAATGCTTGCAAAGCACCCGCTCTCCCATTAAGCTACCAGCCCACTAATCCGTAATCGACCTCCCACACTCGCTGCACTTCATCGCGTTCGTTATGTACGGAGGTCCGCTTGCGCTCATTGTTTGCCCGGTCACGTCGATCCCTTTTGCTTTTGCTTCCTCGAGAGTCCCCATGAAGTCGCCCAGGAAATCGGCGCTCACGAGCCACCTATTGATCAGAGCAATCCCGCGGGACCACATAGTGTCCTTACGGCAACTCTTGCAGTACATTCTCTTCGTCGCTCTGTTCATGATAGCTGGCTCAGAGGGTGGGACTCGAACCCACGATGACCCGGTTAACAGCCGGACGCTTTAGCCGCTAAGCTACCCCTGATCTCCTCCAACATTAAATCAACCAATTGTTCATCGACGGTGCTCTCCGCAGTCTCATATACCCTCAAGCAAAATCCTCCGCTTCCTACACTGCGGACTACCCGGAAACTCCAAGCACCGAACTTAGCTCCTGTGGATGAACCCCCGCGTCGTTTGCGGAACGTATCTTGTACTTCCTGGACTTGAGCCATCTTTTCCCTTTCCTGATCGCATCGTTGTCCCGAACTTACTCTTCCGCGTTAGAACACGAATCGGTTCGCCCTCTTTCCTGAACTCACGTGGGCCGATTTGCTCGTACCCTTGCGTCATCAACCACCGCTTATAACACTTGAAGGCTTCTTCGTGTGTCGCGTGAAGCTTGACACTCGCTGCGTGATTCAGCATCGCATTTGAAATGTGGTGAGTACCGAAGCATTCCTTCTCTGGCACACCACAGTAAACTTTCTGTGCCATGATACACCTCCAGCAGGAAATTGGTTAACGTCCTGCTGAAAGTGACTTGACACACCTCCTATTCCTTCTTAGTTGGTCCGGCCCCGTGGAATCGAACCACGCTCGACCTACATTATCAGTGTAGCGGTTACGACCAGCTTCCTCGGGCCGGAACGTTCATTATTTCTGCGTGTCCACGAAACGTGAACAGACTAATTTAATGGACAAACCTTATTTACCCCTAAAGTAAAAAGGCCGGACCCCGTAGGACCCGGCCTATGAATTGTGGAAGTATGGACCGAGCCCTACGTAGAGGTATCCCCCTTCGCGGAGGCATTAATGACCACCTGAGTCGTCCTTACAATGCCTTTAGGTCTCATAATTTCCAACTTTCTTTTTGGTTGGGCACCTGGGAATCGAACCCAGCGCACCGGCCTTATAAGAGTCAGTGGATCGACCAGACCTCCGTGCCCAGTCGTATTATGCTTTCGCTGACTCTCATGATAATTCCTCGGCCCCGTTTGTACCCCGGTTCCGACCGTGCCCGGCTCCCATTTGGGTAAGGCTGGGATCAAACCTCGAATATGGTGGCGGAGACTGGATTCGAACCAGCGATCTCCGGGATATGAGCCCAGCGGGGACGGCCTCTCCCCCACTCCGCTACGTGAATAATTGTAGGATCCAGTAGCTAAGCTGTCAAGCCTTTTCTTTCTCTTCTTCGATTATTGTTGGGACTTCTGTGACGAAGCCGGATGCTCCAGGGTGGCCCCCACCACCGTAACGTTTCGCGACCTTTGAGCAGTCGAAATCACTCCGTGATCTCATTCCCCATTGACGAACGCCGTCAGCGCGATCCATGTAGTATGCGGCGAATGAAGCATTTGGATACAGCTTCAGAAGGCGTGTTGCTACTTCGGAAAACAGGATTGTCGCATTGACAACCGGTACTTCATGCCCACCGATTTTCATGATAACAGCCTGTTTGCACATCTCGCTGATCAACGCCTCATGTCCACGCTGGATTGCTGCACCTTCACGCTCCACGATCTCAAAATCCATTTCAATCGTCGTATTGAGGTAATCCCAGTTTTCATAGGACATAGGGTAGGATCGAATGAACGCTCTCACCTGTGCAGACTGTGCCAGTTCAAACCTCCATAGATCGTGTTCACGGATGTACTTGACAAATTTCGGTCGTGGCTCGCCTGGATGGAAGAAGTCCCATGTCAAGCTCGCACCCGATTCGTTCATGTCGAAGTATGCCCAAGGCAGTCCATGCAGCTGAGCTTCAGCAGTCTTGTGATGATCGAGAACGATCAGAGTTTCCACCGCCTTCTCCATCATCTGGAGACCCTCTCTGGGCAGGGAGAAGTCAGTCATCAAAACTTTGGACCCTGGTGGATCCGGTAATGGTGGACACTCCCCTCCATAGTTCACAGGGCGGATGTTTTCTTCTGGCACACCAGCGTTACGTGCGATCCATGCCGCAGTAAACCCATCGTAGCAATTTCCGTGGTAGAGAACGTGGGTGATGCCAGGATTGTCAGGAATTTTCTTATCCATTCAGTCCTCCTAACGAAAGAATACATTAGCACGTTTCCCCGCTTGTCGCAATCTCCCTTTTATATATTGTAGAGGGAGAATGAGACATGGTATATTGCGGCCTGGAGGTAATGATGTCAGAAGAAAAAGACATGTGGATAGAGTACCACCGTCTACAAGATCTAATCAAGATGGAGCGCAATCCCAAACTCCATTCCGAGAAAATCAAGGACTCCTTCGCCAGATTCGGCTTCGTGGATCCTGTATTGATAGATGAGGGCTCTGGTAAGCTCGTAGCCGGTCATGGAAGGCTCGAGAAACTTGAGGAAGAGCGCGACTCCGGTAAGCCGCCCCCAAAGCGTATAAAACTGGATCAGAATGGTGCATGGTGTATTCCGGTCATCCGCGGCGTGACCTTCGAGTCCGAGGAAGATGCAGAGGAGTACGGAGCTACAGCCAATCTATTGACAGTCGAGGGAGGGTTCGACGAGGCTGAGCTTCAGCGCATGGTTGAGGAGTTCGATCATGATATTATCGCCGCTGAAGCTGTACTCGAGGCCGACATTGCGGAAATAGCAAACGAAGTGGAGCGTGAAATTGAGCATCACGACGAAGAAGAGTTCGAAGTGCCAGAGATCAACGAAATCGGTGAACAACAGCCATCGGAACAAAACGAACGGGAACCCACCGACTCACAAGAAGAGCAGGAAGAGGAGAAAGAACCCCACGAAAAGAAGCTCGACGATCAGCAGATCTATGATCAACTCCCTTTTGAGCTTGAAGGTGTCTTCAAACTTTCTGAAGAGGAGTACTGGCTTCCAGAGGATGATGACTTCGCAGATCAGTGCATTGCTGGAGTCAACAAGAAACAAGGTGGTGGATGGATCACGTTCCCCGGTGCCAATTCGATCGGGATTCCTAACCTCCGTCCTGACATGCTCGCCGAGACACTTCCAGACGATATCAAGATCTGGGGCGATCGCCTATCCACTCCAGACGATGGAAAGAGCTTCTACTACTACAACTATGGTGCATGCCCACACCGTGGATTGCCGTTCGATCGTACGATCTTTTCTTTCTTCACGCATGACGCCCACATCGAGACCTGGTGGGCGACTCCAGCGTATCGTGTCGGTCAGATTCTAGTCGCTGGTGTGAAGACGATCGTCGTCCCTGATTTCTCCTTGTGGGATTTCGCTCCGACCGCCGCACATATCTGGTCACTTTATCGCTCTGCCTGGCTTGGGCGTTACTTCCAAGAGGCTGGGCTGAAGGTGATCCCGAGACTTGAGTTCTTCCAGGAAAAGTCACAACAATATTGCTTGATGGGTATTCCTTTCAATCCTCCTATCGTTGCAACACAGTTCCAAACGGAGTTTGATCAGGAGAGGGTGCCAATTATTGAGCGTAATCTGCTTGATGCCCTGGATATTCTCAAGCCGGGACACCTTCTAATCTATGCCGGTAAGAACGGGAGGGAAATGATCGATAGCTTCAACCTTCCCGTACCTACTACTGTATTGAGGACGTCTTCCGAAGTTCGTAAAAAGGAAGCTAGAGTGAAGGAGACGGATCCTCATCTCCTTGAACTCCGCAAGCGTCGGAGAGGAAGAGAGACGAAGCGTGCCACAACGCCAGAGAAATAGTGTTCTACCGACATGTCCTAACTGTGGCAAGCCTGTCGTGAGTGGTAAGGCACGTTGGGCTGATTGCCCACCAACTGATGTCGTACCATACTCGCGTTCCGAACGCCGTATCGTGATAGGACATGTGTATTTTCACGATGATGGTACACTCTGTGACATGTCCATTTTCTCAATAAAGCAACTCCCGAAGCCTGTTTTCCTCCGTCTCGGGGATTCCAAGGTAGATCCAAGGACATGATTTATGGTATACCAGCATCGGAGGCAGGCCCATGGCAGACGCTTGTACTCATATAGCGTTGGGCTTCTGCAGATACGCAGACTTCAAGCCCGGCGACTTGGTTGAATTAACCGTATGGGGGTGGGAAGCGGGTCTTGGTGTTAATTATGCCTACACATTTGGAAAGGTCGTCAAGTTCGAGAATGGAATCTTGACGGTTCTCCGTGAGGGTATGAAGGAGCCTCAGAATTTTCATCCATGCTATTGGATAAAGTCCACGGAGAATGAGATTGAACAATTACGCAAGGAACAATATGCAGAGTTCTGGTTGGATCACTGCCCTGATGCTGCAGATGATCTGGCACTGAACGAGTAGAGGTATCATGGCAACCCAACGCCAGAGAATACAAAAGCAGGGTGAGACACGCAGACAGCGTCCCCAGGCCGGTAGACGCAGGCGTAAGCGTGTTCGCGGAAGAAAGCGATAGTGCGACATGTCTTTCGGAAATCTCGTGAAGAATCACGAGCCTGGGGATTTGGAATGCCCTGGTTGTGAAGAGCAGTTCGGGTATTGCAGCTGTGGAGGTGTGATACACTGTGAATATCAAGAGACCTTCAGGCGTGATCCACTGACAGGTGAGATGAAGCCTGGAGCCCTATTAGTATTGGAGTGTGATCGCTGTGACGAATGCGAAGTCGAGTGAGGTAAGCGATGCGCAGGACCGGGAAGCTCCGGAAGCGGTGGAGAAGATTCCTTTGCCGTATCCACCTCCACAGATGGGAGACAAGGATAATGGGCACCGGAATGCGGATGCGCCTGTTTCGGAAGTGCAAGGAATGCGGGGTGACGGATATCTGGTAGAAGGCAGGCCGGTGTCACCCGACGATGTTACACTACCTCCTCGTTTTGATCTCGCTCCAATCCCGCCGGAGAACAAGGATATCGCGAGACGTCCGCGGAAGTTTACTCACCAAGCCAAGCGTAAGATCCTCGTCGCGCTCAAAATGGGACACACTCCTGAGACCGCAGCAGACCACGGCGGAATCACGAAGAAGACCCTACTGGATTGGTGGGCCCGCGGTCAGATGGCTGGGCCAGACTCCGAAGGTATCGATCTCGAGCTATATGAATTCTCCGAATTGTGTAGACAGGCACGTGCTGGTGGAAAGATGGGGCTCGTCGCTATCTGTTGGCGGCATGCCCGAGAAGATGGAAGGGTGGCAATCCAACTTCTAGAGAAGCTCTTCCCGGAAGATTATGGAAAGCAGACGACACATAAAGTCACCGGGAAAGTAGAACACGAGCACACAGCCAAAAGGGTAGACTACTCTGGATTCACTGATGAGGAATTGGATCAAGCAGAGAGCCTCGCCTTGAAAGCCCAAAGAGAGCGGCTGAAAGAAGAGGCTATCGATGCAGAGATCATTGAATGACGATCCGACCCTCGAAGAGATAAAAGAGCTAGGACCTCTTCCAAAGAAACCCAGAGCCCGCAGAAAGCGGGAAATCACCGATACAAAAGTTGAGGCCTTTGATCGTATCCTAGATCTGGACTCCATACGTGCGGAAAAGTCTTCTCGCCATCTCATTACGTTTATCGAGAATGCTTGGCATGTCATAGAGCCGGAGAATCCGTTCGTCAGCAACTGGCATATAGGCTATATCTGCGAGGCTTTGGAAGCTCTCGCTGTAGGCCAGATCAAAGACCTATTGATCAACGTTCCTCCGCGGCATACCAAGTCCATGGTATCAACAGTCATGTTCCAACCGTGGGTCTGGACGAAGTGGCCACACCTCAGATGGATCTACTCTTCTTATTCCGCAACCCTTTCGCTCAAGCACTCCGGGTATGCAAAGAAGGTGATGCAGTCTAGGTGGTACAGAAGACACTTTGGGCACATGTACACGATCACCTCTGAGGCTATCAAGGAAATCGAAAACGACAAGATGGGATACCGCCTCACGACATCCGTTGGTGGTATGGCGACCGGTCGTGGTGGTGACATCATCGTAGTGGACGACCCACACAACGTTCGTGAAGCCCACTCGGAGATCAAAAGGGAGGGCGTACTCATTTGGTGGGATCAAGTAATGTCGACCCGTGCCGAGGGTGATCCTAGGAATCTTCGCCGGATGATCATTATGCAGCGTGTTCATGATCGTGATCTATCTGGACATGTGCTTGAACAAGGAGGATGGACGCATCTTTGTCTTCCAATGGAGTTCGTGAAGAAGAGTCGATGCATCGTCCCGGATCTCGGTTTGACTGATCCTCGTGAGAAGGATGGAGAGCTTCTCAATCCAAAGCGTTTCGATCAAGAGTGGGTCGATAAACAGAAAGGCGCGAACGTATCCGGCAAGAACCCCAAGCTCAATCGCAAGATGGATTCCTGGTCCTACGCAGGACAGTTCCAACAAGATCCCGTACCCCTTGAGGGTGGTATGGCGAAGAGAAAGTGGTTCGAGGATGCATTCTACAAAGACGATCCGATGGAGATCTATGAGAGAGCATACAAGATCTTCACGTCATGGGATATGAGCTTCAAGGATGAGGAAGAAGCCAGTACCGATACCTCTTATGTCGTCGGCACAGTGTGGGCACAGATTGGTTTGTATCTCTATCTCATTCATATGTTCCGTGCGCAAATTGGTTTCAACGACACGCTCAAGGCTTTCATCAAGGTCCACCAAGATTTCCCGAAGGCGCAAGAGAAGCTCGTAGAGGATCGCGCCAATGGTACCGCAATTATGGCGACGATGCGCAAGAAAGTCGCTGGTATCATCGCGGTCGACACAGGGAACGAACCGAAGACTGCTCGCTATGGCTCTGTTCTCTGGTTGATCGAAGCTGGTAATGTACGTCTTCCTGATCCAGAGATGTATTCTTGGGTCGAACTTGTTTTGGATGAAGCTTGTAGATTCCCGAAAGCATCTAGAGATGATATAGTTGACTCCATGACGCATGCACTGATACGCTATGCTGCATTCCAAATAGATCCTGATGCTTTCCCGACTGGTGTCGGCTTCGAGAATAGATTCCAACACGAGACTGGATGGTCTCCTGAAGATAGCTATACTACCCGAAAAGATGTCATGGGTAGTTGGGGGGTCCGCCGTAGGTAGAACAGGTTTGTATGAAACACAAGAGGAAAAGACCGAAAGCCCGCCGCGCCGGTTGCCTTATGTGTAAGCCTCACAAACTTACCGGAGAGAAGAAAGTGAAGGAGCTTCCCCAATCTGAACTCCCCCCACGTCACCGTTCCAAGAAGAAAACACGGAAATGGTGTAAAGGGAAAGTGGGAATTTCCCACGAGCCTGCGTGGGTTCCTAGCGAAAGCTATGGTTGGCTCTCCGTAATGCGCCCGAATTACGAATACGAACATCAGGTTTACAAATGCCGGAACTGTGGTAAGATCCTAGATTGGCGGACGCTTCACAAGGTCTGCGGAAAGGTCCACAACAGCTGGCATGGCTGCGAAGAAGGAAAAGAGACGTAAGGGGAGCAAAGTAAACCGTTCCCAAAATGGGAACGTTTGCACCCATAGTGGGCATAATGAGTACTACATTTGCTCACGTTGCGGACAGTGCTATCCTTGTTGCCATCAGATAATCATTCACCGCCAGGAGAAAGCCGGTGTGTCGTGCTGGTGGAAGTGTCGAGATGGCTTTGAGAAACCGGCCTACCTTGATCATGGGCAGTTCAAGCCTCTCTCTCACAAGCTCTCCTCGAAAGGGATACCATGGGAAAACTTCGTATAGGAATCGTTGGGTCCAGAAATTTCGGTGACCTCTCCCGAGTCTCGAGTCTCGTAGAAGCTCTGCATGAGGCCTACGGCGATGGGATTGTCATTGTCTCTGGTGGAGCCCGTGGTGTTGACAAGACTGCAGTCGACACCGCTAAACGCTTGAAAATAGAGTACAAAGAGCACCTACCCGATCCAAATGTCAAGCCATTTGTCAAGGCTGCGAATGATCGAAACACGAAGATCGTCGAGGATTCGGACAAGATTTACGCCTTCTGGTCCGTAAATAAAGAATCCACTGGCACCGTTGACACCATGTATAAAGCATTGATGGCTGGGAAGTTAGAGATTGTCTACACCCCGAAAGGCGTCCTCAGAAATACCTATAATCAGCAGAATCAGTAGCATAGGGGTTAACTCCATATTTTTTGCGTATTTCTGGAAATAGCATCTTGACAAACGTGGTAGTTTTCCTACATTCTACCGTGGGGAGAACACCACATGCCAAGCACTACTCCTATTTTGAAGTCGGCCAGGGAATACCTGGATCCTAAAGACTACGAGACCTACCTAGAAAAGCAATCCGAGTTCATGCGCGACCTCGGTACTGGCTACGATATGAGCCAGGTCGCCAAGCGAATACCTCGTGCTGCTCATTTCAGGGATGTTGGTGCTCCTGGTCTTAGAATCTATTCAGGGTTTCTCGAGGAGGAATTCCTTCCTGAACTCCGCGGGCATCTTGCTGCGCGTGTCTATCAAGAGATGCGTGACAATGATCCGACTGTCGGCGCGATGCTCTACGTTATGGAGCACCTTATTGGTAACGCGACCTTGAATGTGCTAACCGATGATACCTCTCCGCAGGGCGAGAAGGCGCGCATGCTGGTTGAAACCTCTATCAACGACATGATCCACCCATGGAACCATGTCTTCTCTGAGATCCTCACGTTTCTGCCGTTCGGTTATTCGTACATGGAGGTGACGCTGAAGCATCGTAGGGGTCACCACAGAGATCCGAATAAGGATTCTCAATACAACGATGGTTTGATCGGTTGGAGCAAGATGGCGCTCCGCGGCCAAGATACTACGTATCGGTGGCACATGGACGAGACCATGAATGTAGTTGCTCTTGAGCAACTGCCGCCACCGCATTTCATAAATACCCTGGTACCAAGGGAGAAAGCTCTTCACTTCACGATCCGTCCGTACAAGTCGAATCCTGAAGGGCGCTCCATCCTACGCAATGCATACAGACCTTGGTTCTTCATGAAAAGGATCGAAGAGATCGAAGCCATCGCCGTTGAGCGTGAACTCAATGGTATGCCTGTATTGCAGCCTCCTGAGGGATATAACCTATGGAACACGAAAGATCCAGTTGCTCAAACCCTGTTGACCCGCGCAGAGGAACTGGTGAGGAACATTCGACAGGATATGCATCAAGGTGTCGTGCTCCCATTCGGATGGACATTGACTCTTCTGAGTGCGACCGGCCAAAGATCTCTCGACACATCGATCATCATCAACCGTTACGCACAGCGCATCGCTACTGTAGCTCTTGCGGATATGCTTCTTATTGGGCAGGAACGTGTTGGTTCGTTTGCTCTCGTTGCGGCGAAAGTGAGTTTGTTCAGCAAGGCACTTAGATCCGTGGCAAATGTTATCGAAGGTGAATTCAATCGACACGCCATTCCTAGACTGCTCCGAATGAATGGGATGCGTACAGAGAAGACGCCGTACATTAGATTCGGTCCGATCGATACTCCAGATCTCAAGTCACTCGCAGAATATGTGAACAAGCTCGTTGGGAACAATGTATTGACTCCCGACCAGAACCTCGAGAGACACATGAGGGAGATTGCATCATTTCCAATACGAATCGATCCTAGAGAGACATTACCAGCGATTGGTGACGTGATGGATCCTTCAGACGATGATGATCCACATGATCAGCCAAATGTCGGTGCCCGTCCGGGACCGGCGGAGGACGCTTTCTCTGATCAGCCGAAGAAAAAGCCGGGGGAGGAACAACAAGCATTCCCACCTGAGGGAGGGGAGACAGCATAATGTCTGAATTCCACTCGGCGTTTCACCAGAAAGCAAAGGAACTCATTCCGGAGTTCTTGTACGAGCAGATCAAGTCTGCCGCCATCCCTATGTCGGGGGCACAGGCCAGATGGAAGATGTCTGGCCCGTCTATCTTCGAGAAGATCGCGATCCCTCAGCTTAGGCCGGAACGCTTGAAGAACCTAAAGGATAAGGAACTCAAAACAATTCTTTCTCGGCTCAATAGGATATTTGTGACTGCGAAGCGGACGAAAGAAGACACATCAGCCTTCCTTAAGGCTAGCAATTGGGTGGTACAAGAGATGCGTGAACGAAAACTTTCTATCGATACGAAGCTGGCTGTTATCCAGGAGTACATCGGGAAGACTGACGACGAAGTCGAGAAGACACTCCAGGGTGAAATTATGCGCGATGCTCCAATGAGCGATCGAGGCTACACTGTAGAAGAGACGCTTCAGATGGTTTCGGAGAATGGTAAGTTCACCTTGGAACAGGCGAACTATATCGATCGCGCTCCGGATGGCCACACTACTTGCTCCGGTTGCCGTTTCTTCATGCGCTCCATGGGTGAGGCGGGGACATGTCAAGTCGTGGACGGCGATCCCATTTACTGGTTTGCCAAGTGCGATCTCAACATCTGCGCGAAGTATCTATCTGAGTTCAGGTTCCGTCTTGCGCAGGAGCTTATCCATTCTGAATTGATGGACCAAGCTCTCGGTCTACACAAAGCATCCGAGATGGGAAATGATGATGACGAAAATACTGATCCTAAAAAGCCAGTGATGGAACTCGTCAAGGCCAAGATCCGCAAGCGTATTCGTCCTACTGCTAGTGGAAAATGGGAAGTAACTGATGATTCTGGGCAGAAAGTTCTTGGAACACACGACAAGCGTTCCGATGCGATTCGCCAACTCGCTGCTATCGAGTCCTCGAAGCTCAAACGGCAAGGTGAGGAAACTGTGAAGCAGAAAGTGAAAGCCAAGCTGGAGCGTGAAACCAACAAACTTGACAAGAAATGTGGGGGAAAGGTGGATAAAGGACAGCCCACACTTGGGCAGGTTCACCAACCAGGTAGTGGGAAGGACGAGGATGAGGAAGACGACGAAATAAAGAAAGAAGATGTCTGGTTCAACGTCCCAATCGCGAAAATCGACAAGAAAAAGCAAAAAATTTACGGAATCGTTCTCGAGCCAGAAGAGACCGACACTCAAGATGATACGGTGAGTGCAGAAGAGATCGAAAAAGCTGCGGAGAGCTTCATGCTCCGTTCTCGCCGGATTGGTCTGCGTCATCGTAAAGTCGCGGAAGGTGTTGAGTTGACAGATAGTTACGTGACACAAGGGCGTACCAAGCTCGGTCCAAAAAGCTTGAAGGTCGGCACCTGGATCATTGGGGTGAAGGTGAAAGATCCTGCACTCTGGGCCGGAGTTGAACGTGGTGAGTACAACGGATTCAGCGTTGGAGGGCACGGAACTCGCAGAAAAAATGCCTGATCTGGGAAAATCCTCTTGACAAAACCTACGCAAATTTTGCATCATCCAGATGATGCTGGGTAAGCCTATCGACGCTCCTCAAAAGTAAGCGTCGACATCGCGCTTCAACCCTACCCTACTTGCCTCACCCGCAAGGGTCTCGCAAGGGTCGCGTTGAGCAATCCAGAACAAGTGATTGCCATGACTACGCGGCTTAACGAGCGAGCAAAATACAGACTAGCAGACATTGATGCGCGAGAGGTGTCCCTAGTCCCCAAAGCCGCAAACAAGCAACGATTTCTACTCATGAAAATGGAGGATCCAATGTCGGATCTCAACGACACCCAGCAATTTGAGGAAGAGATCCTGAAAGCCGACTTGGAGGAAGCATTGACTACCGAAGTTGAGAACGAAGACACCATTCTTGAAGGTATGGTGGAGAAAGAGAACCTCTCTAGTCGTGCCTGGAACGCCCTAAAGGGCACCCTCCGACTTTTCAAGGCTTTCGGAGATGAAATACCCGAAGACGTCATCGAGAAGATTGCACCACAGTCCAAATACGTCTACGAGTATGGTGATGTAAAGATCACCAAGGAAGAAGTTGACGCGTACCTGGAGGCGACCGAAACTGCGGAATGCAACGTAGATAAGGCGGAAAAACCAACGAAGTCTGAGGGCGGTAGAAATTTCTTTGCCTCCGACTACGCGTACGTACCGGACCCTCAGAAACCATCAACTTGGAAGCTACGTCTCACCAACACTCCTGGTGGAGCCCCAGATCCCAGAATCGTCGGAGCAGCTGTTGCTGCACTCGGCAAAGGATTCCGCGGACAAAAAGTCCAGCTTCCTGCGGCTGATCGCGGGAGGGTAAGAGCTAGAGTTCGCGCTGCGTGGTTGAAGGCCAACCCAGAAAAGTCTCGTGAAGACCTTCCAAACATTCTCAAATCGGACACGGAGGAAAAACCCATGGCTGATGAAAAGACTGCTCTAGAAGAGGAAGTCCAAAAGGGCGAACTCGAGGAAGAGCAGACACCGAAGTCCGAGGAAGTAGAGAAGGCCAAAGTTTCGAAGCAACCTCCTATGCCCTCTGAAGAGGAAGAAGAGGAGGAGGAAGAGAAGATGAAGAAGGCGAAGATGAAGAAGGCCGACGAAGCTTCCGAGGAAGTAACCATCTCCAAGGCTGATTACGAGAAGCAGCAAAAGGAAATCGCTGCTATTCGTAAGGAGCAAGCGGAGACCAAAGCAGAACTCGAGGCAGAGCGTAAAGCTCGTGCCAACGAGAAGGCGATCGCCAAGGCCGCAGAGGACTATCCGAATCTTCCTGTGAAGTCGGATGAACTCGGTCCTATGGTCCAGGCGGTTCATGAAGCTCTCACGAAGGAGCAAGCGGAGACCTTTGAGCGGATCTTGAAGGCTGCTGACGAAGCCATTGCGGCAACGAAGGCTTTCGAGGACGCGAAGGGCGGATCGTTCCAACTTTCTGAAGCTGGATCTGCATACGCTCGTATCAAGGAGATCGCGAAGTCCATCGTCGAGAAGAGTGAAAACGGCATGACGGAAGCGCAAGCGTTCGTCAGAGCTACCGAAGAGAATCCGCGACTCTATGACGAGTACCTAGCGGAAACCAGGGGGTAACTAAACATGGCTACCGAACTTCATGGTTTCAAGATCACTAGGGTTGCTGGAGAGGATCTTTCGGACAACCAGTATCGCTTCGTGAAAATCGACCCTGCCAACCCCAATGAGGTCATCAAGGTGACCGCAAATACGGATGAGCCTGTTGGAGTCCAGCAAGGTGATCCCGAGGAAGGGGAAGAGGTTGAGATCGTTGTATACGGTATCACCAAGCTTGTCGCCGACAGTGGTATCAGCTACGGCGACGAACTCGGAACCTCTGCAGATGGTGAGGGAGACACGATTGTTTCTGGTATGGACGTGACGCAGTTCAAGCTTGGAAAAGCTATGGAAGATGCGTCCGGTGCTGGAACGATCTTCTCGGCGTTGATCGATTGCGCAGCGCCTTCCAGGGCTGCATAAGGAGGATTGACCAATGCCACAACCTACACTCAATCAAGTTCACGTAGACGCGATCCTCACCCAGGTCTCCGTTGCGTACATCCAGGAACAGGATGCCTTTTGTGCTACGAAGGTATTTCCGATCATTCCTGTAGACAAGAAGAGCGACCTCTACTATGTCTATGACAAGAATGATTGGTTCCGCGATGAGGCGAAACGGCGAGCACCGGCTACCGAGTCGGAGGGGTCTGGATATAACGTCGGAACCGACAACTACAACTGCGACGTCTGGGCCATCCACAAGGATGTGGACAACCAGACTGCGTCCAATACGGACGTACCTCTCAATCCGTTCCGTGATGCCACTCGGTTCGTGACGCAGAAGATGCTTCTCCGTCAAGAGAATCAGTGGGCGGCTGACTTCTTCACTATCGGTGTTTGGGATAGCGATATCACTCTCACCGATTCCTGGGACGACTATGCGTCCTCCGATCCTATCGACGATGTCGAAGAAGGAAAGGAGACCATTCTTGGTACGACCGGCCACAAGCCTAACACGCTTGTTATGGGCTACCAGGTGTTCCGGAAGCTGAAGAACCATCCGGACATCATCGACCGGATCAAGTACACGCAGTTCCGTGTCGTTGCTGAAGATCTTCTCGCCACCCTGTTTGGTGTAGAGCGGATCATGGTGTGTCGTGCAATTCAGGCGACCAATGCTGAGGGTGAGGCCGAAGCTTACGATTTCATCCAAGGAAAGCAGGCGTTGCTCATGTACGTTGCCAGCGCACCTGGGCTCTATGAGCCTTCCGCTGGATACACCTTCGCTTGGCGTGGAGTCAGCCAAGGTCTCGGAGAAGCCATCGGAATCACTCGTATCCCAATGCGCCTCAAGAAGGCGGAGCGGGTCGAGGCCGAGAAGGCGTGGGACAACAAGGTTGTCGCGCCTGACATGGGCTACTTCTGGACTAACGCTGTTTCCTAAAGCAGCGTAACCGTTAACTGAGTTGGTGGGCCCTACGGGGTCCACCAGCAACTCAGAGAAAGGAATCTGAGATGTTGCACCAAGTTCTGAAGAAGTTTAAGGCAGAAGGACGCATGCTCGAAAGAGGGGAGATAGTTGAGACGTCTCACTGGAAGAATGAGCGCCTCCTCTTGGAGCACCGATTCATCGGTAAGCCTTCTGCGCCCGAGAAGGACAAGGAGCAAGTGAAGTCCGGTAACCGCATCGTGAAGAACGAGCGTGAACCGCTACCTACTTCTCGGGAAGTTTCTAAGCTGTCGGTGTCACCGAAACCTCCTGTTCTCTCCGAGAGACCTGGAGGGAAGGATGTAGGGGATGTCCCTGCAGTCGGAAGGGTGCCGGTGGCTAAAAAGGGGTAATGTGAAATGGGAATTCAGCAACTAACTCGAGCAAGAGCACGTGTGATGGATGGGCTTCTTCCGTCTATCAAGAGAATTCGCATCAATGCTGCACCCGATGGTAACATTCAAAATACAGGATTCACTCTTCCCTCCAAAGCAGTCGTTCTCGATGTCTTCCTGGATGTTCGCGTAGCTGAAGTTGCAGGAGCCGCGAAGACGCTCGACGTTGGACGCACGAGTGATCCGAATGGGTACATGGCAGCAGTTGATGTTTCAACGACAGGTCTGAAGAAGGCCACACTCGACAATGCTGGGCAGACAAGAGGTGATCTGCTCGTGGTGGATGAAGACGGAGCAGGTACTCTGGTTCCTGAAGCCGATGTCGATGGTGGTGGAGAGACCATCCAGTACCAGGCCGGATCGCTTGGCGACTGGGTCCAGTTCCGCGGGGATATCTACATCCTCTACGCGAACCTAGTCTAAAACAATGCTTTCCGGGGGAAGGGCGTGAGTGTATGCACCTCTGCATAGGGGCTCTTCCCCCAGAGCCTTGAGGTGTTGAAATGAAGCGTATAGCTTTCGCACTCGCGCTCGTATTGTGTCTGGCAATTCCAGCCGCTACACAAACGGGTGGCAAGCGGGCAGATATTTTCGAGAACTACGACCTCGACTCCGTTGCATACGTCTACTGCGATCCTGTTACGTACGCGACCAATCCTCCCGAGGGCATGGATCAGTGCTCCACCGGAACCGCAGCTGAAGATGGATGGGTTGATGCGCGTACTGAAGACTTCAAAGGGATCGCTATGCATGTCGATGCGATGGCACTAGCAGCCGGAACCATCGATATCTCTATTTACGCCAGAGTCAAGGTAGGGACTTCTCCCATTCAACTCGGTTTGACAAACTCCTTCGCAGCTGTCGGCACGCACTACGTAGTCATCCCTGAAGCCCTCAGACAGATCCGTGTGGGTATCAGGATCAATGGTGCGGACGATGGCGATGCGGCGGATGAAGACATCTCCATCTACTACTACGGTTCGCGGAGACTGAGATAATGAAACGCACATTCCTATTCTTTGTCGTGTTCTTGGCTATCGCCGGGATGGCATCTGCACAGAGTAGCAGACAAGGCGGAGGTCTGTCGTCTAAGGCGATTATGGCACTCGAGAACTGCTTTGACGCCTACGACAACTTCGTCTGTGGTGGTGGTGGTGGGCCTATCCCTGCTGATAATGTGACCGGTACTGGTGTGTCTCCGTATCTTGTTCGTTGGAGTGGTGCTCATACTCAGGACTCGAGCGCGCTTCAAGACACGCTCACCAATCTGATCATTCCTTATGACTATCAGGTTGATTTTGGTACCGGTGCCAACATTACTACGCTTATCCACCGCACGTTCGGTGGTGCTGCAGATCGTTTCGAGATCGATGCACAAAACAACAACGCCGGTATTGCGATGTTCGTTGGTGGTCCTTGGAGTGTCATCTACGATTATGGTGGAGCCAACAAGCCATACATCAATATGAATGCTCTTGTGCTAGCCGGTACGTCTGGCCCTCAGTTCAATATTATCGGTCAGGGTACTGAAAGTGCGATGGACAGTGCAGATGATCGACGGTACCACCTTAACATTGAACCCGCTTCCGGAGCACATACTGCAGGAATCAAATATGGTGCGTTTTGGGGATCTATCACTCCATCTGCCGCAACTGAGATCCACACACAGCTTGGTAGCGGATGGGATCACGATTGGAACAAGGGTGATGCAGCTGGAGCGAACAATACGTACCTGGATTTTGCTGCTCCGTCTGGGAACAATACTGTAACGATCCCTGCGGCCACTGGTACGATTATGCTCTCTGCTGGTGGAACCACAAACTACATGACCAAGTTCACAGGAGCAACTACAATCGGTGACTCTATGATCACCGATGATGGTGTAAATGGTGTACGGTTCCCTAACGACTACAAGCTATTGTTTTCTAGTTGGCCAGGAGGCGGAGGGATCTACGAAGTCTATTTCGATTCCGGGACTGGAACGGTTCATAGACGGCACCGCCTCGATGTGATTGACACGTTGATTAACAACGGCTCCTACCAAGAATGGACGGTTGGTGCGGCAGGATTGAATTCTGGTGATTACAATGTCAGGTATAGAAGCAATGTACCTGCACCAGGGATTCCAGATACTGGCTGGTTTATGTACGACGCCTACGCCCGCGATATGAACGGGACCACACGAACACTTGTGGACTTTTTCAGACTTTCGCCTACGTTTACAGCAAATACAGGAACGGGCAACGTTGCGAATGGCTTCAAGTTCTCGAACATCACACCAGGAGCCAACGCGACCCACAACGCGATCAACTTCGGGACTGGTTGGGACAATGAGATTCGCTACGAGACTGCGACGTTCACGACTGATATTGGATTCAATACTCCTACCGCCAATCGGACTATCGCTGTACCTGACGTGTCTGGGACGTTTGGAGTTGTGACGTCGACAGCAACTAGACATGTGTACCAGGGAAGCACAACCGGCGAGCTAGTTGACTCCGAGATTGCAGAGGCGGCAGTGCCAGCAGCGGCATCAGGAGGGGATGTACTTTCCATCGCACCAACGCTTAATGACCCTGGTGCGGGGAATACAATCAACCTCTTCAATTTCAATCCGGACATTACGGCATTGTCTAGTGGAAAGACCAACTACATCAACATGAACTTTGGTGATGCGGACGATTCCTCCGAGGTTGTCTACGGTATAAACTTTCATCAGACCTCCAACGATATCGGAGAGATCCGCCACATCCATGCTGATGCCCCATACGGTATGAGACTTGGGGCTGATGTAAGTTTCAATTTCGTGATAGATGATGATGCAACCGCCGATGAGTGGTGGTTCCAGTTGTTCACACCAGCTGCCAACGGTAGCTATATGGGTGCTGGGAACATAACAACTATCGCGATGGCTCCAGGTGATGTGCAAAAGCTATTCAATATGCAAGTGGCTCAGGGGGCGCACACTGGCGGAGAATGGACCTGGCTCTATCTCGATTCGTTCACCGCACCAAATGCAAATGCCGACGAGTGGGGTATCTACTTCGGGCGTTACATGGATGCAGGTCTAGCATTTGAGGGGAGCGTCGGCGATGCGTGGGAGACTACAGTTCATGTCGTCAATCCTACTGCTGACAGAACAATCCTTTTTCCAAACGCTAGCGGTACAGTCGTACTTGAATCCGGCTTGACAGCAAACAAGATCCCTTATTGGGATGGAACAAAGCTGGTGGACTCCAACATCTGGGACTGGGGAACTGATATCGAGTACGGGACCACAGGAGGCGGGCTTGTTCATTGGTTCTACCTAGATAGTTACCCAACCGGCATCTTTAAGATACTGGAAGAGAACAACCAGGAGCGGTTTCGTGTGCATGCCACATTTGGAGCGGCTGGAACTAGCTCCAATGACATAGTTCACCTAGGCAATCCTGCAGTGATGGATGGTAACGATGTCAAGAATATGTATTCCTCCAGTATCACAAACGCCGCACACACAGGAGCCAATAACTGGTTGAATGCTTTTCGTGTACAACTCTCTGCTAACAGTGCCAATGCGACGGAATCGTTGCTGTCGATGAGGAATACGTTCGATCACCTGCTGGAGGTCAATACGGACGCGACTTCCGGTCAGGGAAACCAGTTCTTCATTGACGTGCCGTCCCCATCGGGCACAAACACTGTTACCTTTCCAGACGCAACAGGGACGGTTGCGCTGGTTAGCGCAGGATCCGGAACTACAAACGTCATCCCAAGGTTTGCTTCACCGAATATCGTAGACGGATCTATGAGTGATAACGGGGCTGGAACCATCACTAGAGCAGGTACGCTTCAGTTCGCCGTGAACGGTGGAAACCTATTGCTCACTGCGAACGGAGCCGGAGACGACATTGTCGCATCATCCGATAACGGTTACTTCCAGTTCGCAAGTGCGCGCAGATTCAACATCTCGACACATCAATTGAACGCGGGGACACTTACCGAAACTCCGATGCAATCCCCAACCGGTTCGTGGAGAAACGTCGCCTGCATTACCGGACCTTGTGATTTGTCGATTGCGGAAAGCGCCGGAGACATGCCTGGTGTATGGTTCTACGTACACAACCAGGGTTCCGTCGATATCACTGTGAACGATATCGCAGGACAACAAGAGGTACCTGGATCCGCGTTCACCTTTACGCCCGGGTCCACTATTGGATTCGTTTACCAGACAACCCCAACAGCACAGTGGGTCATGTCTAGCTATTTCGATCCAGGTGCAAGTAGTGTACCGCTTTCTGGTTCCAGCCTTACCTCCGACGCTATACCGAAGTGGGACGGTAGTGAGATGGCGGACTCACAGATCACTGATGATGGTGCTGATATTACACTCGGTGCGTCCGGTGATATCCAGATTCCAAGTGAGGTTGAACTCCACTTCGGGTACGACGCAACAACGGATGGATACATTAAGCTCCGTGACTTCGGAGATCCGAACCAGAGGCTAGAGACCTATACACCGTATCTAGGGTCGATCGTCTTCGCTCCATCAACCGGTCCAATACGTTGGGCAAGGTTGACAACTCAGGATCCTAACTTCGAGATGGGATCAGAGGTTGCGGCGGGCAACTCCGGCTACAGCTTCCTGATGGAGCAGACGAACGAGACTGCGATGGACAGCGCCGGAGATCAACGTGAGTTCTTTAAGGTCAACTTCCCGTCTGCCGCTCACACCGCTGGGAACAAGTTTGGTGTGCAGTGGTCCGGTATCTCTCCATCCTCTGCAAACGAGGTTTTGCACGTGATGGGTACTGGATGGGATCACACGTTCTTGTGGGGAAACACAACGACTGGTACCTATCTTGATTTTGCTTCTCCATCTGGAGTGAATACGGTGACTATCCCGGCAGCTACCGGAACGGTCGCTCTCCAAAGCGGGGCTTACTTGGATCTAGAGCACCAAAGCGGTGCTATAGCCAGTCCTGGTGGAAGCGATATCAGGTTGTATTTCTCCGATGTGTCAGATCGTGGTGCCGGTGGCCCCGGCAACGACTGTGCATTGATTGCGGAGCTAGCAAACGGAACCGAGGTTGTAATCAGCATCCTACGCACAGATAGTGCCTGTGATGCACCATAAGAGGGCTTAGAGATGACTTTCTCGTACAAGCTTGCTGAGGGTCTCCCAGGAGATCGAGACAAGGTACGTTTCCTCTCCGGCGATACCAATAAGGATGACCACGTACTCGAGGACGAAGAAATTGACTTCATCCTGACGCAGGAACCTAATATCTGGTTTGCCGCAGCTATGGCTGTCAATCAGATGGTTCTCAAGCTGCAAGCTGGTATTTGGGAGGAACAGAAAGTTGGTGAGACACGTCTACGTGCTCGCAGGATCTCTGATCTCAAGGTCAAGGAAGATCAGCTTCGAGCACGTGGTGCGATGCATCAGCAACCTTCTATTGGAGGTGTGTACAAAAGCGAGCGGGATGCCCTGTTGTCGAATTCCAATATCCTACGTGGAGATTTCTTTCGTGGGATGCACGACTACCCGGGTACTACTCGTCGTAGTAGACCTGCGGTCGACTTCACGGTGATTTAAATGTCGATTATAGGCACTCCGCTCAAGAAGTTCTTTATATGGACGGTGACGATTGAGCCGTTCATCTCTGAAGACTATAGCGGGAGTCCGACATACGGAGATCCGGTGGAGTACAAAGCAAAGATCGAGAGGCAGGAGAGAATAACACGTACTTTGGATCAACACACGATTAGATCACGTAGATTGATCTATCTGTACACGACATATACGGGGATAACGACGAAGGATAGGTTGACGTTGCCTGCTGGTTTCGAACCACTGCAACCAAAGATTCTGGATGTAAGGATCACACACGATCATCAAGGGGTTCATCACATCGTATTGGAGACGTAGATGCCTGGAATGTTTACAGGACCTCCGGCAAGAGGCATCGGAGGTGCAGGAGGACCGAGGGGTAAAGGAATTCCCCGCGTAAAGATTGAGGTCATTCCTGCTAGTCTTCGCCAAGTGATGAAACAGATGCAGAGGGTTAGCGATGCGGGTGTTGAAGCCGCACTAAAAGCAACTGAAGAAGAAGTGAAAATGATCTTGGACGATGCAAAGGCGAATACACCTATCGATAGGGGACACCTCGTCACTTCCGGTAGGATGTTCAAACCTCGTATCAATAAGAAGCAGGGTACGGCATCTTTCCAGGTCGTGTTCGGAGGTATCACTGTATCGGCTGAAGGAGGAAGCAGGTTTGTTGACTACGCGGTGATTGTTCACGAGACGCATCCTACTAAGAGCCAGTTCCTGGAGAATGCCGCCGCAAAGAGGGTTCCGGGTATGGCGGATAGGATAGCAAAGAAGGTCAAAGCTGCGGTTTATGGAGCAATCTAATGGCTACGGTTACTGATGATCTGCACACGTATCTGTCGGCACAGTTTCCTGCCGAAACGATTCGTACTGGGTTCCTACCTACAGATCCAGATCAGGTGATCGGAATCATAGAGAGACCTGGTGGCGAGCCGCCTGCTGAAACGTTCGTTGGTAGGGGCAGAGGTCCAACGCTTCATATGGAGCTTCCGAACATTCAGATAATAGTGAGGACTCCTAAGGATCAGTACAAAGCATCCAGAGATCTTGCTGACCTAGTTTTTCATGCCGTACACAACCTGGTCGGTATTACGATTTCCGGAACACGTTACGCAGTAATAGAAGCTACTCAGTCGCCCTACAACATCGGGATCGATGAACAAGGGCGTTGGTTGATCGGATTCGGACTTAGATGCTGGAAGAGGCCAAACTAATGAACATACCAACAATGCAGATAATCCGAAAGCTCCTTATAAAGGCTATCGGCATAATCGATGCCGAAATCCAGAAGGAGAAAGGCGGACCCGGTACTTGTCCCCACACGGACATTACCGAGTTGCTCACAATGCGAATGGGAAAGAAAACCTTAATCTGCAATACGTGCGGTGAGCAATTTACAGAAGAGGTGGAGTATGAAAACCCACAAACTATGGGAAGGCGACGACCAGGAAATGGAGATCCTGGAAGAACCCAAACCGGAGCCCAAGGTAGCTAAGTTTGAGGTCGTGAAGCCGTTCACCAACGGGAAGCAGAAGGTCCTCCCCGGAGATGACGTACCAAGCGATCTCAGTGAAGTTGCCAAGGCGTCTCTACTAAGAAAAGGAGTGCTCAGAGCACTCGAGGAGTAAGGCACAATGAGTCAGATTCTCAACCCTGTGTTCCTTCACGGAAAAGAGACTGAGGTTGTGCTCTGTGAGCACGACATCACCTGCTTCGTGAACAACATCGATCTTACGCAGGATATCGACCTCCCCGAGGTTACGACATACTGCAACGACACTCGAGCCTACATCAATGGTCTTCGGAATGCTACCGGATCTATTTCCGGTTTCATCGATGATGACTACGATGAAGGCATCGATGCGATTCTGCAGGCGACCTTCAATACGCCGACTGCATCCATCTGGACCGACTTTCCAAATGGTGCGGCTATTGGGAACATCGCATATCTTTTCCGTGCGCTGATCAATAGCTACAACACCACTCAGCCGGTGGATGGTGTACAGGCGTGGACTGCGGATCTTCAACTTTCCGGCGACCTATCTCGTGGTGTTTCGCTTCACGCGATTGCCGCTGAGTCTGCAACCGGATCTGGAGCCAGCGTCGACATGACCAATTTCTACGGTGGGGCTGCTACAACCACTCAAGGTCTCGTCGCTCACCTCCACGTCATCCTAGCATCTGGAACCACTCCTACGCTCGACGTGGTAATCGAGGATAGCCCAGATGACATGGTGTGGACTCCTGTTACCGGAATGACCTTCGCTCAGGCCACCGCGCCTACTTGCGAACGTCTCGAAACGGCGAATGGATCCGATACCATCGATCAGTATCTGCATGCTGATTGGACTATCGCTGGAACCACTCCATCCTTCACCTTCACTGTAGCAGTTGCGGTGAAGCCGTAAGTTGGAGTAGAATCTAAAACCGGAGGCCCGCGGTGCTACTCGGTGCCGCGGGCACCGGCCTCACGGTTGGTTGTCATGACCGGCCTACCATCTACACCTGCCTCGTCCCCATCCCAACGGGGACAAGGTCCTCAGGGATTCAACCGAGTCAACAATTTCACAGCCAAGAAAGGAGAACACCAATGGCACAGTATGTTGACATCCCTCTCGACAAGTCAAGACGACTTCGTTACACGATCAACGCAATTCGCGAACTCGAGCGTCATTTTGGAAAGACGTTCGGTCAGATCTTCGATGCCAACAACCTTGGCTACGAGGAGATCATCATGCTTCTCACGATTGGGCTGAAATACGGCGAATCTGAGAAGAGACCGCTGAATGACACCAGGGTTGGGGAACTTGTTCAAAAGAAGTGGTTGGACAACGGAAAAGACCTTGGAGAATTGACGGACTACGTCATCGAGGCAATGCAGGCTGCTGGAATCATCGCGAAGAAGCCGGACAAGGAGGAAGAGCCTGATGACGACAGAGATGATACACCAAGTGGGGAGGTCAAGTCACTTGGTGGTAGGAAAGACCTCCCAAACGTCTAAAGCCTAGGATCGAAACGTGGAGTGATTGGGTGGAGTACGCTGAACCGATGGCACTGGGGGTGATGGGAATGAGTATCCACGACTTTGAAGCCCTAACCCCTGGTGAATTTCTGACGGCAGTTAGAGGTTTTAACTGGAAGCTCGAGCGCGATCAGAAAGTACGTGCCAGCGCACTCGTATCGATCATCAATTCTTGCGGACACCTCAAGAAGGGTAAGCGAGCAAAGATGGTCGACTTCTACAAAGAATCCCACATAGATCCTAGGAATCCGTTCTATAGGAACTATCTAGGTATCTGAAAATGGCAAGAGATATCGGCCCTCTAATGATGTCCATGGGAGTGGACTCCCGTGGGTTCAGATCCGGTTTGTCCGAATCGATGAAGACGGTGCAGTCATTCTCTGCAACCCTTAACGTCGTCGGATACAGAATGGGGGCAGCATTTGCGGCTAGCTTCGGTGCTATCTCCGGCTTCGCTTTGAAAGTTGGTACTGATTTCGAATCAGCGATGGCTGGAGTTCGTAAGACTGTTGACCCCGCCACAACGGACTTCGCCAAGTTGGAGTCGTCCTTGATGGATGCCTCCAAGGCGACCGGTATCGCTGCAGCTGAACTCGCTGACTTGACGAGAATCGGTGGACAACTTGGTGTAGAGGGTACGAAACAGCTTGCCAAATTCACAGATACGATTGCTAAGTTGAGCATTGCTGCCGCGGAACTTACTCCTGAAGCCGCTGCCAGAGGTCTGGCTCGACTCGTTGCGCTCACCGGAGAGAGTATAGATGACGTCGACAAGCTTGCGTCTACTCTCGCCTTCCTAGGCGATAAGCTGCCGACTACAGAAGAACGAATCCTCAACTTCTCCGTGCTACTCGGTGGTATGGCTAAAGCTGCCAATCTCTCCGGTGAGCAACTCCTTGGTTTGGCTGGTGGGTTCTCCGCTGTCGTCCCTGGTACTGAACGTGCTTCGACTGCGGTACAGCGGCTAGTTCAACAAATGATCGAGGCTACCGCTACCGGTGGGCCAAAGCTTCAGGAGTTTGCAAACGTTACTAAGATGTCCATGGATGAGTTCCAACAACTCTTCCAAAAGGATGCCGGTGAGGCGATTGCTCAGTTTATCGAAGGCCTGGGACGTCTGAAAGATGAAGGGTCCGATAAACTCCTCGTCTCCCTCGAGAAGTTGGATCTGCAGAACCTGCGTACTGTCCAAACTATGTTGGCTGGTGCTGGTGCTGCCGATCTATTCCGCAAAGCGATGGATGCTGCTACGAAGGATCGTGAACGTCACCTCAAGTTGGAGCGTGAGTTCGCGGTTCAGTTGTCGACTGTATCTGCCCAATTCGGACGTTTGAAGAGAGCCGTAGAAGAGATCGGGATCAATTTGTTCAATGCCTTCAAGGACCAAATCCTTGGCTTGATTGATGTCGGGATCAAATTTGCTGGTGCTCTAGCTACCATGGCAAAGTGGATCCAATCTCTACCTGATCCGTTCAAAGTAGCAATTCTAGGTGCGATAGGATTGGCCGGTGCCTTGGTCGCTCTTACTATCGCCGCTGGGACCATGGGTGGCGCTCTTGTTGGTACAATCAGTTTGATTAACCAGTCCAAGACTGTCTTTGCTTTGTTGGCCGGTGAACTCGTGAAGCTGAAGGGTGTCTTCATGGCAACAAGCGTTGCTGGTGGACAAATGATGTTGCCTTTCGATAAAGGTACAACAGCCGCCAATAAGTTCAGCGGTGCCCTAAGCAAGCTCGTACCAATGGTGACAAAGCTGGGACCAGCTTTTAGTTCGATTGGATCAGCTGTCGGTCCTGTGGCTGCTTCGGTTGGTACAGCAGCGGCTGCAATTGCCGCCGGGATCCTGAGTGGTGTTGCCGCTGCAGATTTTCTGTCTGCTCGTGCGGAAGCGTTGCAAGGCAAATCCGATGATCTAGCTAAGAATGCGATAAACAATGCAGGTATCTTCCAGAAAGCATGGTATGGGTCCATAGAAGTATTCAAGCTTCTTGGCGGTGCTGCAAAGGATACTGGCGGGATCATTATAGAGACAATCAAGGGATGGATCGATGTAGCAAAAGGTTGGGGAACCACTATCGCTTCCACATTCACGGCAGTAATCACTTGGATCACATCATTCGGTGGGAGTGTCGGTGGTGTCTTGGGTCCCGTCATTGAGTTCGGTAAACAAATACTATATTGGGGTAGTGGTATAGGAGTACTCGTAGAAGGATTCAAACTTATAGGACCGGCACTGGATGGACTCGCAATCCTATTCGATGGACTTAGTGACAAGATGACTAAGTTCTTCGAAGGTTGGATTATGTCCATGGAGAAAATCGATCCAGATGCAGACCCCGTCACCGCTGCAATGCGTTACCAGGCTGAGCAACTTGGTATCACTATAGAAGCCGGTGAGAAAGGGATCGATGTCGCCAATAGACTCGCCGAGGCCGCACGCAAGGAAGCTGAAGAGTTCGCTGCATCCGCCGAGGGAATACGTCAAGCTGCCGAAGCCAAGATCAATCTTAGGATGGAGAACGAGTCTATCATCGAGAGTCTACGTGCGTCTGCAGAGGAAGCCAAACGTTTGAAAGACGCTGCATCCTTCCTAGGGATTAAGGAAGAGGAACTATCCAAGATCATTAGTGAGCAGGGAGAGTCCTTCTTGGATGCCGTTGATGCAATGCGCGAGAAGATCAAGGCGGATGAGGAAGCGAAGAAAGCAGCTGAAGCCCTACGTAGTGAGATCGAAGCTCTTACCATCGACACCGCAGTAACTGAGTTCGAAAATTATCAGCGGGCACTGATCGAAGCCTTCGCTGCCGGTAAAGAGTTCACGGATCAAGGTCTAGATGCAATGTCGAAGAAGCTCTTCGAGCTTGCACAGCGGGCAGGTATGGAAGTCGATCCGGCTCTCGAGAATCTTCGTAAGAAGTTCAACGAGAATCTTGTAGCCTCTATCGATTGGGCTAAGGGAATCGATCAAGCAATCAAAAGTGCGTCCAAGAGCCTCAAAGATTTCAGCGATATCTCTGATGAAGCTCTACAACCGCCCGCTGGATTCAAATTCACTGGTGCGCCGGAGATGCCTTCGTTCGGTGAGACGCCTAAAGATATGCCTGGTACACTCGGTGCGGCTATCGTCGCCGAGACCGAGAAACAGATGAAGGAAGCTGAGAAGCAAGCTAAGAAGTTCCGCTCTGCCGTTAGAGATCTAGCTGCCGCCTTCCAGGTCCTTGGTATCGATGCTGACTCCGCCTTTGGAAAGATTATGGGTGGCCTGACTGTCGGTATGCAAGTCGGTGCCGAGATGAAGTCCTCCTTCAAAGACATTCAAGGTATCATGCAAAAAGAGGGTGGTTCCTTGTTCTCTTCAGAAGGCCTCGCTGCCGGTATGCAATTCATGGGCAACGTTGTTCAAGGTGCCGGTACCATCTGGAAGGCCACTGCTGGCGGTGGAGCTAAAGCTATTTTCGGCGGTGCTGCAGCCGGTATGTCAATGGGTGCTCAAATCGGTGGTCCTATCGGTGCCGGGATCGGAGCAGCTGTGGGTGCGGCGATCGGCGGAATCCGTAACTTGTGGAAGAGCGAAAGTGAGAAGATCGCCGCTGATATCGAGCGTGATTTTGGGGTCAAGATCTCCGAGGAACTCGCGAAAGCCATCGAGGCTACCCAGGAGAAGTTCGACCTCGGGCGTTTCGAGTCTCGTCTACTCCATCTTGGCGACATCATGCGGGAGGCCGGTGGTGCCGTAGCATTTGGCATGGAAAATGCCGAGAAGCAAGTCGTCGATCTATTGAATTCGATCGAGCTTGGTACTGTACCTGCTGAAGAAGGGATCAAAGCCGTTGGTGATGCATTCTCCATGATGGCTGAAGAAACATTCGAGGCTGGCAAGTTCGCCGATGCCGCGATGCTCAACATCATCAATCGTGCTCGTGAGCTAGGTCAGGAGATTCCAGAAATCGCAGCTTTCATCTCTGATCAACTCGCACAAGCAGCTGAAGGCGTGTCGAAGATGATCGGTCAGGCAATGGAAGGGGAAGGCGGTGAGAAGATGTTCGGTGGTATTCAGGTAGCGACGGCTGAGGATGCTCAAGCTCAGGCTACCATTTTCGCAGCAGCCTTCTTTGCAACTCTACAAGAGGAAGGACTCCTTGCCGCGGTTGATGCCTTCGAACCTGCATTCCAGGAACTCAAGGCAAAACTCGAGGCATTCGGCGGTGAGGTTGACTTCGGTGGCGTACAACGGTTCTTCGACATCGCGAAGGATCCTCAATTCCGTCCACTGCTCGAAGGTATTGGTGGGTTGACTGAGGCCATGACCGGTTTGGGTAATGCTGGATATCTGACGACCGAGACATTCGGTGCCCTTCAACAACAAGCCGGTGCTGCTTTCGAACAGTTGACCGCCGCGGGGCTAAGCCAAGAGGAAGCTCTACAACAGATCGCTCCGTTCCTACAGGAAGCTTTGAACGCTTCTCAGATGTTCGGCTTTGAACTCGATGAGAACACACAGAAGCTCATTGATCAGGCCGAAGCTGCTGGAATCGGTTTCAAGACTGATCCAATGCAGCGGATGGTTGAGGTTCTCGAGATCGTCGCTACTAAGCTAGGTGCCACTGCAGAAGAGCTTGGATTGGTTGGTAACGCTGGCGCACAGGCCGGACAACATGTTGCAGAGAGCTTCGGAATGGCTGGTGAAGAGATCGGACGCGACCTAGAGTTTATAGAGGGGCGCGGTCGTGAAGCCTTTGAACGGTTCGAGCAAGGCGCATCCGAGAACCTCCGCCAGATCAGTGGTACTGGCATGAACGAGATGCAGACTTTGTCCAACGCCGGTCAGGAGGCAGTGAACGCACTAACGGCTTCCTTCGAACAAGGCACTGCCAAAGACCTCGAGCAGTTCCAGGTACTACACCAAGGTGTGGCTGATGGAACCCTTGGTATTGTCGAGTCTATGAGCATTGCGGTCGACGCTGTTGGTGCCCTTGGTGATAGTGCTCTAGGAAGCGCAGACAAATTCGCTGCGATGGCTGATGCTGCTAGAAATGCCGCGGCTGCTGCATCGTCCGCAAATCAAACAGGTGGAGGTGGACCTGGAGCACCAGAGGGCGGTCAGTTCGGCCTAGCTACAACCGTTAGCGTACCTACTCCATTCGTTGCTGGTGAGGCCGGTGAGGAACGCGTAGAGATCACCCCTGGTGGCGGACGTGGTGGTGGAGATACCGGTGGTCCTAGCATTGTGGTTCTACAGATCGACGGCAAGACAATCGGTAAAGTTATTGGTGATCTCAGCCGTACAGGTGATGTCCGTATCCATTCGGATGCAGTTGGGGAGTTCGGATAATGGGAACAGCGTGTGGAAGAATCCTGTTCGAGGATTGGGCGCTCCTTGACAACACAGTAGTGACTGTAAGCTCTGAGCAGGTACAAGCTCCAAAAACGTTCTTGGATGATCCACTGCGGTCTAAGAGGTGGCGCTCAGAGCTAGGGTGGAATATCGTCGCTGGTGTTAATGATAAACTAGACTTCACCGAAAGCATATCCGGTGCTGCAGTAGCAACTATTACTGCAATGAACTATCTGAGCGGTGTGACATTGGCTGCTGAGATCCAGACTCAACTAAATGCAGCCGCCACCGACAATACATACACCGTTACTTACAGTCCGGTCACCAACTTGTTCACGATCGCACGTGCTACTGGGATTGCTACATTCGATCTCGACTGGAACACAGGACCGAACGCTGCAACTACTATCGGTGGAGATATCGGCTTCGACACAAGCTCTGATGACACAGGCGGAACATCATACTCCTCCGACAATGTTTCTCACGGATCGTTGGAGTGGATCAAGTTCGACTTTGGTACTGGTTATGCTTCGTATCCTGTCTCCGCTGTTATAGCATTCGATGGCAACTTCGATGCGAACACGGTTATCACAATTCAGGCCAACACGATTGATTCGTGGGGGAGCCCTCCACTATCAATACAGCTGCAAATGGATGCTGGTCGGGATTACATTAAGGGGATCGAGTGGCTCACTTCTACAGTCGCCTACCGTTGGTGGAGGATGCTAATCGACAACACACAGAACCCAGATGGGTTCGTTGAGATGGGCGTTCCTTATGTAGGTGATTACTACGAACCATCCAACGGCTATTCCGCTGCGTTCACTGAAGATCGTGAAGAGCTTTCCTCTGTCGATATCGCAGAAGAGGGAGCTAGCTTCCAACATGTACGTGCCACTCGAATGGCGTATCCGTTACAGTGGCTCGGCATTCCTACCGCGGAGAAGCCACGATGGGATTCGCTTGCGAGTCTCGTACAAGTGGGTAGACCATTCTTTATAGCATTCGAGCCTTTGGTCGATATACAAAAGACCCTGTATGTGATGCTCGAGCGTCCAATGCAATCTGTGTTCCAGGCTCCATACCACTGGCGCTTCACCACTAATGTCATCGAGGTGTTGCAGTAATGGCAGATAACAGAGGACATGGTGCGCTTGGGTTGAAGGATCGCATCAAGGACTTCGTTGATCTTGTAAATGCGTCCCACTCGGATAAGACTGTCTTGGTCGAGCTTCAACCGATCCAAGAAGTTACTGGGTGGGCTCCTGATCAAAATGGAGCATATATTGCCAATGTAGACTTCATCTTCGATGGCGTGCGCCGCGATATCATTGATGTTCGTAGTTTGGTGGATCCCACTCTCCTTCGTGTAGAAACAGTGCAGCAGTGTAGAGATATCCCTGGGTCCTTCTTCTATGATCCTGCACTCGTGTTCACACCATCTGGGGCTTGGGATGATGGTTCAACCCTGTGGGACGACGGTGTATCTAGATGGGATCAATTTACACAGTTGCACGTCCACCTATCGGACGACTCGGATCCGGACGATACGACCATAGTCGCCGTCCATTCATTCAACTTTGCGCCTAAAGGAATGTTCAACCCGCGGTTTGGTCCGACGAAGTTGATCAATGGAGATATGGAAGACTGGACTGCAGGGAAGGCAGACAATTGGATAACGGTGGAGGGGACAGGATTCACTACATGGGATAGTGGCGCTTCATGGGATACTCCTCCGCTTACATGGGATGAACTCCTGCAAGCGATCTTCCAGGAACAGACGATCGTTCGTGAGGGCAAGAGTTCTATGGGAATGACCGTTGCTCCAACGGGAATCACTAGCGTAGAGCAAACACTTACCGACGAGTTCACACCAGGCAAGATCTACCGATTCTACGGTGCATATAGAACGGATGGGGATGTCACTCCTCAAATCAGGATTACCGATGGTGCCGGAACCAACGCTATTCGTGTAGATGGTCGCTATACGGCCACTGCTGCTACCGGTCATCTTCCTCTTACAGCAACCGGTGGTGAATGGAAGAGGTTCTTCATCGATTTCGTGGCGTTCGATACTACACACACATTCATGCTTCGTGCTATCGGTGGTACCGGTGGTGGTACCGCTTATTGGGACAACGTAGATGTACGCAGAGTGTGGTCGTACAATTATCACGAACCACGTATCAAGATGACCTCGATTCCTTCCACTCGTGTAGGATCCCATGACGTCTTCTTCGGACGTAAGAATATTGGTGTGGGCTCCGTCTCACTTATAAACAACGATGGTTTCTTTTATCGCCTAATTCCGCTCGTAGAGTGGGGAAACCAAAACACCGTTGTTCTTTGGGGAGGTGAATTTCCACCTCTGGCTCCCGGGGATCTACCTCAAGAAATTCCACTCGAGGACTATGAACGATCCTTTACTGGCCTCATTCAGGAACACGACGAAGATGCTGAGGAGTTCAAGGTAAGCCTACAAGATCTGCGGTCATTCTTCCATTCGATTTTGCCGCTGCGTGTCTACGATATTACAAGCAGTCCTGATATCAATCCTGCAATAGATGGCAAAGCGAGGCCGATCCTATTTGGGACCAAGGAGAACATTTCTCCTGGACGCATCGAGTTTGCTTCCAATGGCTATGGCAGATATGAGATCGCCGATACGCTAGATGCTCCCAATGGGATCTACGGGGTAAACGCTGTGTACGCCTACGTAGACAAGGAGGCGGCTGACCTCGTAGATACTAACAGAAGGATAGCCCTCGTATTCGGTGTTGACTACACGGAGGATCTAGCCGCTGGCAACATCTCCATCATAAACGACGTTGGTCCATTCGAAGTCACTGCGGAGAATAACATCATCGAGTGGAATGATGGTGGATCCATCTACACTGCTGCAGTACCAACAGGTTTGTACACCGCCACACAATTAGCGGCTGCGATCGAAACTGCAATGGAAGGTGTTGGTCCTAGCGACTACATCGTTACATATGATCAAGCAGCACACACATTCTTTTTCCACAGAGCGATCCCGGTCGGTACTTTTGAGTTGTTGACCAACTCTGGAGCGGATAAGGATATCGCCATTTGGCCACTCGTAGGATTTACTAAAGGTGCCGACAAGACCGGTGGTGACGCAACCGGCTATACGAGTGATGAACCAGTATTCGTGGATCCTGAAACGAACCACATTATCAGATGTGATGCCTCTGGGTATAAGGACAACAACGCAGGAACGTTTACTGGAACTGGTGAAGGTCCAATCACAATCGGGGCTGATATCCTCCGCGTGGTTCTACGCAACTACATGAAGAAGGGTCTGGATATTATCGATGAAGACTCGTTCTTGGATGCACGTACAAACGCTCCAGAGGAACTAGCGATCTATCTCGGTAGCACAATCTCAACCAAGGATATCTTCGATGGGCTCGAGTGGTCGAATGCCGCCAACATCATCGTTAACGCAGACGGTGTGGTCTTCTACAGGGTGAATATCGAGACCATTACAGGGACTGTACCTATAGTCGATGACAAAGAGATTCAGCAATACGGCGAGGATAGAGCCGTTGCTGATGTCTACCAGACTATTAGGATCAAGTACGATCAGGATCCAACAACCGGGAACTACCGCGCTGCGGAATCGACGGATGACAGTGTAGTTATCCGTTTGGGGCGTCCGGACACTAAGGAGTTCAACACGTTCATCAAGAACCCGGTCGATGCCAAGACACGCGCCGACGGTTTCCTTGTCCTCGCCAATAAGGAACCTAGAAAGGCTAGCATGAATCTCTTGGGTGGCCGGTTCATTCGCTTCGATGTTGGCGACAAGATCCAGGTTGATAAAAGTACTGGGGTCGGTGTGGACGGCTCCATCGACAACGTCATCTTCAGAATTGTCTCGATCAGGAAGCAGCCCCAGACGGGTAAGGTGAACGTGGAACTTACAGATAACTAACCGTTTAGGTTTTTGCTTGCTTGCTACCCGGTTTGGAGCTTATAATTCGGGAGCAAGAGGGAGAACACGATGTCTTTCAACGAGAATAACCCACCGACTTCGAGCCTGCTGATCTCCGGCGACATGAGGGCCAACTTCCTCGCGACCCGGCGGCACATGTACTCGGCCAACTACCTCCAGGATCCCCTCTACGAGTGCTGGGCCTATGATGATGCAACCGTACCGGCGACCTGGAACTTGTCCGGAACCGGCGCGCTCATCGCTAGGGTTACCACGGCGATCGATATAGCCGTCGGAAAGATGTCCGCTCGCGTGACGTACGGATCTGCAGTAGCTCGCCTATGGCAGTATATTATCAATCCAGCCGACTACGACAGCTTCTTCGACGGACGGGTTGTCACAGCCGGGTGCTTCGTGAAGACAGCGACAGGCGGTATAGCTAGGATCAGAATTGATGATGGTGCAGCGACAACTGACTCCGCCTATCATACCGGCGGTGGTGCGTTTGAGTGGCTGGATCTTGAGCATCTGATCAATCCTGCGGCGACCTATCTCAGCTTCGAGGGGAGGGTCGAGGGCGCAGGGAACGCGATCTTCAGTGGTCCTGTTTTCCTATTTAGCGACATCAAGCCGGATCGTTTCGTGCCTACTCCCCTTATTCGAGAGACCTTGTTTATGGGTATCCGCGGTGCGCCGTACCTTGGGTTCATCGATCAGTACATGCCTCAGCGTCCTTTCATCGTAGAACAGGTTGCACTACGTACGAATTCGCAGCCGGTTACCAATCCACTGATTGCTGATGTTCTACAATGGGATGGTACTACATTCACTTCCATGTTCACCGCTGGTGGTCGTCCACGGGTTGCAGTATCTGCCTATAACGGCTATGCAAATCCTGACAGTACATACAACCGTAGATGCTTCTCCTACCTTGAGACCGGTGCTGCAGCCGCTCCGGGCAATGCCGGTATCCTAATTCGTAGTGAAGTCGACGCTCCTTTGCCAACTGCCGGTGGGGACACACTCGGCATCCACATTCGCTACAAAGCTTGGAAGCGTCCGCAAGAGATCTGGTTGAGTCCGGCTTCTGTGAGGTAGACGATGCCCCTTACACCACTTCTACCTCAAGTCCTCGAGAGCGGCAATATATCGCCCAATTACTGCCTGACCGGCCCGTGGATGAGCCCCACCCTGCGAAATTGCGTCCTGTGCATGCAGAGTGATGACTGCTCGTCGGGATCCAGGATCATACAACCAAACAGTACCCCGCTTAGGTTTGGTAGGTTCGAGTTTCAGTCACTACCAAATGACGCACGTGGTGGCGCGATCGATGCGGTTAGTGCCGAAACTACAGCTAGACGTGGTGGAGGATCCACTGCAGGTCAGTACAGAGTGATGGGGTACTCACCAAGTCCTTACACGTATAGTATAAACTATGCAACCATTCAACCCGGTGCTCCAGGCGGATCATGCGGCGTGAGAAGAACGACGACACCAATGCCGACGCCACCAGACGGTACTGTATGGACACAGCCGCAAGTAGACGGCAATCTCTATGCGATCGTCATGGGACCTGCAATCGGCACCGGCATGAACGTCTACTACTTCCGTATCGATGTCACGTGGAGAGGCGCTGCTGCTACTAGAGTCATGACAGGTATCTCATGGCTCGGCCCCCTCATTGCTGCAGGGTGGGGAGGACTAAATCTATTTCACGAGTCTACTGAGGTTCTGAACAAAATCTTTGCTGAGTTCAAAGACATCATTGCATGTCCAGGTAACTCCGCCGACAGACTCCCATCTATGGATATTCCTGAGGAGAAGGAAATCCTCTTGAACGCTCTGTTCGTACGACCTAAATATGCGATTTAAGGAGAAAGAGGATGTGGTTCCTACTCTTCGTTCAAGAAGCAACACCGGAGATCACCAGCTGGGTACCTAGAGCATTTGACGAACCAAACGAGGTAGGTATATGGACACTAGTGCTATCGGCAATTGTTTGGATGCTCAGAACGTGGTGGATAGTGCGTCTTGAAAAGAAGCAATCCAGACGTGTCGAGCAAAGGATTGAAAGAGAGTGGACAAACGGTGATGCTACGCTTACTGGAAAGAAGAATCCCGGACGTACCATCTCCGAACTCGTCGAGCTTGTCCATCAAGATCTACAACAACACAAGTCTGAAACCAACAGAAGGTTTGATCTGATACACAGTGATATCGGGAAGATCAAAGGAAAGCTCGATATCAACTAAGAAAGGAGCAACACCGTGGCATACAGCAGAGAGAAAGTCAACTGGAAAGAGGAAGAGCATGTAGCGGCTGAGAACGCCGACAAGATCTATGAGGCCATCCATGAAGCAGTCGAGAATGGACTCGGCCCGGAAGATCTAGCAGTCGTCGGTATTGTGTTCAAGCCTTCCATGGCGGTTTGGGGTTACCTTGCAGCTGGATCTAAGGCTCAGTTCGCAAAACGCCTTATCGCACTGGGCACAATGCTCGAGAGAGACAACGATTTCATCGGTGCTGGCGATCAGAACCCGAATCCGAACCCGTAAGATGCGACATATAGATCCAGAAGAAATCGACACGATCGTCATTCACATTTCCGACTCCTATTACGGAGATGTGTCCACAATTAGACAGTGGCACAAGGACCGCGGATGGGATGATATCGGCTACCACTTTGTCATCACCAATTGTTTTCCGACGCGCTATAAGTGGGAGGCGAAGAAACCTGATCGTGTATTCGATGGAAAAGTTCATACAGGCAGATCACTAGAGTTCGAAGGAGCACATGTTCAAGGGCACAACGGACACTCAATAGGGATCTGTATGATCGGGAAGAAGGGCGGGTTTACCTCCAAGCAAATTGACTCCGCTATCGGCTTATGTAAGCTGATGATGAACAGGTTTCCGACGATTGAGCACGTAAAGGGACACTACGAGTTCACCGACCAGAAAACCTGCCCTGACCTCGACATGGACCTATTCAGAGAATGGTGCCAGGACGATCAATAGGCTGTTTTTCCTACAGCTTTTGGGGTATAATCCCAACAAACAAGAGGTGAAGCATGCCTATCACCGTAGAAATGCAGGACATAGAGGTCACGACCCCCACTATGGAGGACGATGAGATCTCTGTGATCCAGCCATCTATGACGGATATCGAGTTGGTTCCGTCGGGAGACTAGCACGATGGCTACAGGAAATGACCCAACTACTATCCCTTCGTATGAGGTCCTGGAAGGAACCACCCCTCAGCTTACTGCGGTGCTAAAAGATGAAAATGGCGATCCAGTTGACGTCGCTGATATCGATGCAGCAACGCTTACACTGTTCGTTCCGGAATCCGGGACAATCGTCAATTCTCGCAACAAGCAGGACATCAAAAACACGAACAATGTAACCATCGATGCAAGTGGCAACCTCACGTGGGATATACAGCCAGATGATCTTGAGATCATTGACACGTCCGACGCTGAGAACAACAGAGAAATTCACCGCGCCTTGTTCGAGTACGAGTTCGATGGCAATGCTCGATTCGGCGCAAAACAAGTTGATTTGGTAGTCCACAATCTACAGAAAGTTCCGTAAATGAGTCCAGCTACCAGAAAACTCTTCAAGCAACTAGTCCGTCTACTCAAGGGCATGATTACAGCTTTTGACAAATGGATCGATGAGAAAGGAAAAGAAGCGTGAAAAATCTCAGTGATATTCCCATCTTGAACAAGGAGAGTACACCAGAAGATCACATGGAACTCATCCTCAACGCGTTCGGAGAAGCCTGGCGTAGGAAATACATGAAGGGTCAATACGAACACGGGGGGAGGTTGTGGAGAAAGCAATGTCTACCTATGCTGGTAGATGAAGTTCTGGACTTCGTTTCCTACGTTGCGGTAATGGCACCACAGCTAAGGAGGCTGGAGGAATTGGTTATAGAAGCAAGAGACCTCATGCCGGACGCTATAGTGGAAAACGGTGGTTTGGATGAGGTCGATGATCGACTCCAGAGGATGCATTGCCTTCTGACTATAGGAAACGAGGAGGGAATACCAGAAGAGGAGCTTTAAATGGAATCGGCTAAGTATTCACCGGAAACGGTAAAACGCGCCAAAGATCTCAGAGAGAAGCAGGGTCTTCCTTATGTGGAGATCGCAAGGCGTACCGGAATTCCGCAGTCCACTGTAAAGGATTGGGCTGTAAAACAAAAGTGGAGTGCGCCTCCGCTGATCGAAGCTCAAGCAATCAGCGACCCAACTGATCCGAAGGTTATCCAGATTGAAGAGCTTGAACGAAAGCTCCAAGCGACAAAGGCAGAGTTGTCCCGAGTAAAGACAGTCCACAAAATCCTACAAACCAAATATGATGATCTGACTGAACAAGTTGGTGTCATCGAGAAGGTCGGTCTACCTGTCCTCGAACCTATCCAAAAGAAGAAACCATCGGGTGCTACAGAAGCGACTGCGTTCATGGTTGCATCGGATTGGCATATCGAGGAAGAGGTGACTCCAGAATCTGTCAACATGCTCAACGAGTACAACGTCGGAATCGCGGAGAAACGCGCCACAAAGTTCTTCCAATCCGGTCTGCGGTTGACAGAGATCATTGATCGTGACGTCAAGATCACAACGATCGTTCTCCCGCTTCTTGGTGATTTCGTTACTACAGACATCCACGAGGAGAATCGGGAGGTAGCTGGGTTGTTGCCGATGGAAGCCGTCGAAGCCGCACAATGCTTCATAGCCAACGGTATCAACTTCCTACTGGACAACAGTCCTTACGATCTTGTTATCCCTTGTCACGTTGGGAACCACTCCAGAACAACGAAGAAGATCTTCATTGCGACGGAACACGGACACAGTCTCGAGTTTCTAATGTACAAAAACCTTGCACTCCTGTTTCAGAACCAGAACAGGATCAAGTTCGAGATCAAACGTGCCTACCATTCCTACCTGCCGGTATACGATCTGCTGTTGCGTTTCCATCATGGACACGGTATGCTATACCGCGGTGGAGTCGGAGGGCTCTACATTCCGGTCAACAAGAGCATCGCTCAGTGGAACCGGGCTCGCCGTGCAGACCTGGACGTATTTGGCCACTACCATCAGATGAAGGATGGAGGAAACTTCATCTCTAATGGATCGCTCATTGGGTACAATCCATATGCGATTAGGATCAAGGCCGACTACGAACCACCGCGTCAAACATTCTTTGTGATCGACAGCAAACGAGGAAGAACATTCACTTGTCCGATCTTTGTTGAATAAGAAAGGAAGAAAGACGAATGAAAGTCTATCTAGCAGGTCCTATTACAGGTGCGTCCTGGGATGAAGCTACAGAGTGGCGCGCCGAAGCAAAGAAACGATTGAACGTACATGGTATCGAGGGGCTGTCCCCACTGCGTGCCAAAAAATACCTCGAGGGCTCCGATAAGATTCGTGCGGCTTACGAAGAGTTTCCTCTGAGCAGTCAGAAAGGACTCACCACGAGAGACAGGTTTGACTGTACGAGAGCCGACCTCATTATCGTCAACGTACTTGGTACAACTAAGGTGTCTATAGGTACGGTGATGGAAATCGCCTGGGCCGACTTGTACAGGATTCCTGTCATATTAGTGATGGAGGACGGAAACGTTCATGACCATCCTATGATCCGTGAAACCTGCGGATTCGTGGTGACTTCGATCATCGACGCGGTGGAGGTAGCCATCTCGATACTTCACGAGTAGAGCGATGACAGCCGGACTCGGAATAGACAGGATTATCGATCTCATCTTGGAGATCATTTACCTGTTCAAATTCTGGATTGTCCTTGACGAGTATCAGAGAGGTGTTGTACTCACTTGGGGCAAGCGTAGGAATTGGTGTGTTCAACGTTGGATATTCCGGAGGAAGTCGCCAACACTTGGTCCTGGATTCCATCTGCTACTACCATTCGGTGTGGAGGAGGTGCTAGTGGATAATGTCGTCCCATCAGATCTCCCAGACCTCGAGATTGAGATGACGCTGAAGTGTGGAACGCCTCTGTACATCGTTTTCAGTGCGCTATGGGCAATAACAGACATCGAAAAGTTCAAGATCGAGGTCGAAGATGCCGATACTGTCTTGACAAATGTTCAAGGGATGGTACAGGAATACCTTTTCCAGTTTACTTGGGAAGAGTTGCTGGAAATGAGAAAGGAAGGCATTGGGGATCGACGGCAGGGGCTTCCCTGGAAACTGCGTACCCACTGCAACCAGGAGACACGTAAGTGGGGTGCAGAGCTAACTGATTTCTATATTCAATCATTCATCAGACCGGATCTGAGAAGTGGTGTAATCAAGGTGTTGTAATGGGTAGACCTCCCGGAAGACCAAGAATGGGAGCACGGGTTAGATCGACTGTAGTGGCGGTATGTATGGAGCCCGGGCTAAAAGAGCAGTTGGAGGCACTCGCTGATGAATCCAAGCGCAGTGTATCCGATTACTGCCGATATGTCTTGGAGCAGCACTTCCTGATGGTCAAACGGGAGCAAGGATTACTCGAGACACAAGAGGATCAAGCGGAGTTTGAGCACAGAGGCTAGAAGGAATCTTCACAGTCTGGGTTGGAGCAGAAGAAGAACTTCATCGGATCTAGATACCTACCACACTTCTTGCATGTCCTGATCTCTTCGATATCCCTAATGTACTGCATAGAGATCTTTGTGAGTTCCGGATCGAGCCTCAGGCGATCTGAGACAAGAGGCCGACGAGAACACGCTCTATATTTTGTACTGCTTCGATCAACCATTGTGGCTTAGGTTCCCGTCGACCTCTAGTATATGTTGGATCTTTCCGACGAGAATGTCAAGCAAATCACAGGGATCCATGTGAACCATACAGTGGTTGCAGGTCGCCGACTCCACAGCGGTGGCCAGAGCGACACGATGGTATTTTCTCCCCTCAGCAATGTCTTCCTCGACATCAACCGGCATGAAGGCTAGTAGATTCACTATCTCCTGTCTCGTCATTGTCCACTCCTGAACGGCCACTTTGGGCACTTGATCTCGCGTTCCTTCCCAAGTACATCCAGGATATAAGGACGCGGCGGCATCCTCCCGTAACGCTCGAAGAAGAGAACCT
>Ga0180432_10000263_pt1 | contig 83369 bp, 64 predicted proteins | sample SS_ome_10_FD_132414 | JGI IMG/M metagenome (GOLD analysis project Ga0180432, IMG submission 132414) | Hypersaline lake sediment archaeal communities from the Salton Sea, California, USA - SS_1_MS_2 metaG | ecosystem: Environmental > Aquatic > Non-marine Saline and Alkaline > Hypersaline >... | reverse complement strand
GTATGTTCTTAGAATTTCTTATTCTTACAATAATACTAATATTAAATATTATAATTTTGTTTGGAATATTAAATGTAAGAATTAAAAAAAATAGAACCCAGAGATATTTATTTATTGGAATTATTATAGGTATTATATTGTGGGTATTGACAATATTTGTAACTGATATTTTTTATAAAAATAAACTAATTAGTTTATGGTTTTCTAGATTATCTTTTACATCAACTGCATTTTTATCAATTTTCTATATTTTATTTGCTAATTCATTCCATAAATCTTTTACAAAACTTGAGAAACTAACTGTAAAAGTTTTAATTATAATATCTATAATTGCAATGTTTACATCTCTGAGCGATTATATTGTTGAAGAAACTAAAGTAATAGGAGAATTTAATTTAAAATCAACTTTTGGGAATTTGTATTATGTTTTTGCTATTTATGTTTCTATAGTATTTGCTTATCCATCATTTTTACTTTATAGGGCTTATAAAAAAGAGAAGAGTATTACTTTAAGAATGCAAATTCTTTACATATTTGTAGGTTCTGTATTGTCTATATTATTTTCATTTTTTACCAATTTGATTTTACCAATTCTTGGATTTGGAGAAATAAGATATTTAGGTCCCCTATGTTTAGTTTTCTTTTTAGGATTTACTTATTATTCTATTTTACGATATAGGTTTTTAAGTATAAGGTATATATCAGGGAAATTAGCATATTTTATTTTGTTAAGTATTTTTATTTTCGTTTCCTTTTATGGGATATATCTTTTTCAGTTATTACTCTGGGATAATATTTTTGCTCCTGGAGCATTAATTTCAGGAGGTTTTATAGCAGTCATATATGTCTTGGTATTCAAGAAATGTGATCAAAAAATTAAAGAATTTTTAGAAAAAATGCTTATATTTTCAGAATATGATCCATTTGAAACTATAAATAGACTTCTTAAGATTACAAGTACTGAATTAAGGCTAGAAAAAGTTGTTGTTAACGTTTTATCACTTACAAGGAGCACATTTAAATGTAATAAAGTAAGTTTAATTTTGTTTGATAAAGAAAATAGAAAAGTACTTTATAAAAAGTTTATTGGTTTTAATAAAAAGGGTCATAGAAATATAAGAGATTTACTTGAAGTCGTGAATTATTGGGATTTACAAGAACAGAGAGGCGGTAAAAGTGAGATTCTAGTATTAGATGAGTTATTACAAATTAAAGAGGTTGAAGGAGATCGAAGTGATAGACTTTTAAAAATTATGGAATTTATGAAAGACGAGAAAGTTGCGGTCTTGCTGCCTCTAAATAGGAAAGTTCAACTAAATGGTTTATTGCTGATAGGTAACAAAGGATCAGAAGATGCTTTCACTGTTCAGGATATTGATTTATTAGAAGGTATAGTTGCTAATGCTTCTGTTGCTGTTGGCAGAGCATTTTTATATGATCAGGTAGAGAAATCAGCAGATATATTAGAATATAAGGTGGAGGAAGCAACTAAAAAGTTAAGAGAAAAAATACATGCTCTTGAAGAGGCAAGAAGAAAAGAGAAAGATATGATAGATATTTTAGGTCATGAATTAAGAACTCCAATGAGTATTATTAAGAGTGGTCTAGGTTATGTTTCTATGCTTTATGAATCGAAGATAAAAAGAAAGATAGATAAAAAAGCACAAGATAAGATTAATTTATATTATGATCGAATAAATGAAAATATTGAAAGAGAGATACAATTAATAAATACATTGCTTACTTCCACAAAGATTGATAAGGATGAAGTCAATTTAGATATGCAGAAAGTCGATATATTTGATGTTGTTGAAGATGGTATTGTTGGACAAAGAAAACAAGCTAATAAAAGGAAATTGTATATCAGGTTTAGGAAGCCTAAAAATTGGAGAAGTTATCCTGGGGTTTATGCCGATCGAGCCAGGATTCAAGAAGTGATAGATAATCTCTTGAGTAATGCTGTTAAATATACTGACAAAGGTGGTGTAGATGTAGAGTTAAACAAAAATGATAAGTCTATAACTATTAAAGTTAAGGATACAGGTATTGGTATTCCAAAAGAGGAGATAAAAAATTTAGGCAAGAAGTTTTATAGGATCAAACAATATACTGAAGGTTCAAAAGAGAGAAACATGAAGATGGTTAGGGCAGGAGGGAGCGGACTTGGTCTTTATGTTACATTTGGATTGGTAAAAGCTCATGGAGGAGAGATTAATGTAAAAAGTAAAATAAACAAAGGAACAATTTTTAGCTTTACTCTCCCTATCTATAAAGATCAACCTATAGATGAAAAGGAAGAAGAAAATAATGAAAAAAATGTATTTAAGAGGAAAAAGATGAAATAGAGACTGTATTAGGGGGGCTATACTATTTCCCTTTTGCTATTGTTTGAAGTGTGACCTTATTATAGCCGGAACGTTTTATAAATAGATATAATAAAGTTTATAAAGTGATGTATAATTATTTATAAAACAGATTATTTTTTATATTAGAATTTATGGCTTCTTTTAGAATTAAAGGTGGTAATCCGTTAAGAGGAGAGGTGAATTCAGTACCAAATAAAAATTCTATATTAGCATTAATACCTGCATGTATTTTAACAGAAGAACCTATTGTTTTACATAATGTCCCTAAAAGCTCATCAGTAAGAGTAATGCTTCGAATATTTAGGAATTTAGGGGGTAAAGTAGCTTATCTGAAAAAGAATGTTATAAGACTGGATTCATCAAATGTAAATAAATATGTTATTGATAAAGAACTTGCTAAAAAAGAAAAAGCAATTGTTATGTTTTTGGGACCTTTATTATCAAGATTTGGTAAAGCAGTTCTTGGTAGTGCTGGAGGATGTAAATTAGGTAATAGACCATTAGATACTTTATTTCAAGGTTTAAAATTATTAAATACAAAGGTAGACAATAAAAATAATTATAAATTATCAACTAAAGGATTAAAAGGGAATGAAGATATATGGTTAATTGAGGCTTCAGTTACTGGGACTGAAAATATTATATTAGCTGCTGTTAAGGCTAAAGGTAGAACTATTATATACAATGCAGCATGTGAGCCCCATACTCAAGATTTATGTAATTTCTTGATATCAATTGGAGCAAAAATTCAAGGAGTTGGAACTAATAAATTAATAATAGAAGGGGTTGATGATCTAAAAGGAGGTGAATGGAAAGTAATACCTGATCATATAGATATTGGTGGGTTAATTGTAGCATCAGCTGTCACAAAAGGAGAGATATTGATAAAAAATGCAATTCCACAGCATATGACGCAAATATTAAATTATTTTAGTAAAATAAATTTAGAGGTAGAAATTAGAGGAAGTGATATATTTGTTCCGGGAAACCAGAAACTGATTTGCAAGAGAAATATAAAAGGGGACATAGATAAAATACCAGATCAGCCTTGGCCAGGTTTTCCTGTTGATCTTATACCGCAGGCTATAGTTTTAGCTTCTAAAGCTGAAGGTAGTATTAAAATTTATAGTGTTATGTATGAGACTCAACTGATGTTTGTACATGAATTATTAAAGCTGAAGGCTAATTTAATATTTCCTAATCCTCAGCAGGTAGTTACCTCTGGACCTTCTAGATTTAAAGGTTCCAATATTGAAGCTCCTAGCATTTTACAATGTATCCATGCTCTCGTAATAGCGGGTTTATCCGCTGAAGGAACTACTATTATTAAGAACACAAATATTATCTCAAGAAGATATCCAAATTTAATAAAGAGGATAAAAAATTTGGGCGGAAGGATAGAAAAGATAAGATAACGAATGGAAAATAAATTTTAAATATATCTATAATGCGTTCTTTCTTTAGAGGTATTTTGAAAAATATTTTAGGGTACTTAAGTAGGATTGCGATAAAAAAACATAATACTGATTTAATAATTATCACTGGATGGACGGGTACTAGAATAGTAAGAGAATTGGCATATAGTATGCTGAATGATGAGTTTAATGTGAGAAGAAATACAAAGGAAGTTTGGTGGGATTTATCTGTACCCTTAAATATATTAGGTTATGATGATCGTAGGAGAAATGTATATGAATGGATTGGTATTATATTCAGGAGCATTTATAATATATTGTTTAAAAGAAAGTATCCACATAAAATTATAATAAATATAGATACATCTATAAAGGATGTGGCTGAGTTTTGGTCAAAATATATAGAGCCTAAAATAGTTGTTGTACTAAAAGAAAGACCAAACAGCAAGTTAATGAATATTTTTAAAGAACCGAAATTTATTAAAGATGTTTTATATGTTTATAATCCTAAAGTATGCAATGAATTTAAAAATTTAAATTGTAACAAATTTAAATTTTCTTTTTTTAATGCTGATTTGGTATATAAGAAAATTGGCAAATATCTTTATTTAAAATATAAGAATGATAAGGAGAAAATTAAGATATCCGAGACGTATAAAATTATATGGAAATTTATACCAGCAGCAATGTCAATTGGATTATGTGAAAGTATATCTTTAAAGATTCTATGTGAAAATATCTCTCAATTTTATTTCCATCCAAATCAGATAAAGAGTGGGATTTCTAAATTAAAAGAGTTTATAACAAATAATGGGGAAAAATAGAGATATTGATGAAGAGAAAAAATTAATAGAATCTATTAAGTATAATAAGAGTAATTTTGATATAATATATAAGAAGTATTATAAAGTAGTTGTTAATTATTTAAGAAGCAGAATAAATAATAAATCGATTTATGAAGATTTAGCAAGTGAAGTATTTGAGAGAGCATTTAAGGCAATCGATGATTTTAAATGGCAAGGTGTAAATCTCTCGGCGTGGATATTTAGGATTACAAGAAATTTATTAACTGATTATTATAGAAAAATAAATAATAGAGGTGCAGATATTTCAATAACAGAGTTTGAGGATAAAATTGAAGACAGTAGTGATAATCAGTATTTGGATTATATAAAGGATAAAGAGGATAAAGCTTTATACAACTCTATAAGAGAGTTTGGTGAAGAAGAACAATATTTAATATATTATAAATTCTTTGAGGATTTAAAAAATACTGAGATAGCAAAAATTACAGGTTTGACCGAAACAAATGTTGGAACTAAATTGTATAGGATAAGAAAAAAATTAAAAAATATATTACAGAAAAAGAAAATATTTTTATAATAGAGATATGACTATAAAAGATCTTATACCACAGACAATTAAAAACAGATATCATAAAATGCAATCAATTTGGGCACATTTAAGATACGATTACCCTGCATATAAATTAAATATCATTGGAGTAACAGGAACTGATGGTAAGACAACAACAGCTACGATGATTTATTCAATTTTAAAGAAAGCAGGATATAAAGTTGGATTGATAACATCTGTTGGCGCTAGAATTGATGGTAAGGAATATGATACTGGTTTTCATGTAACTACTCCAGATCCATGGGATATACCTAGGTATTTAAAAATTATGGTTGACGCTGGTGTGAAATGGGTTGTTTTGGAAGTTACATCCCATGCTTTAGATCAAAATAGGGTAGCGAATATTAGATTTAAAAAGGCTGTATATACAAATATAACAAAAGAGCATCTTGACTATCATAAAACTTGGAAAAATTTAGCTCTTGCAAAAGCAAAGTTGATTAATATGGTTGAAGAAGGGGGAGAAGTTATATACAAAGTAGATGAAAAAGGAGGAAAATTTGTTAAAAGTAAGGTAAGGTATAATAAAAAGGTTTTAATAGGTACTGAATGTAATGACAATTTAGTAGATAACTTGACTATAAATAGAGATGGAATTAAATTTAGTTATAAAATTAAGCAAAAGGATGTCGACTTATTTATTCCAATTCTTGGTGAATATAATGTAGCAAACGCCCAATGTGCTATTAAAGCCTGTGAGAATTTAGTTAAAAGGAATAGTATAATCGAAGCTTTAGAAGAATTTATGGGAGTTAGGGGAAGAATGCAGGTTGTAAGATCAAAGAGACCTTGTTTAGTCATTGTTGACTTTGCACATACTCCTAATGCACTAAAATGTGCTTTGAAAACAGTAAAAAATTTGATAAATGAAAATAAAAAGGATAGGGAAGGTAGAATTATTTTAGTTTTTGGAAGTGCTGGGCATAGAGATAAATTTAAGAGGAAAAGAATGGGGTCAATAGCAAGGAAATTAGCAGATGTTGTTGTTATAACTTCGGAGGATCCTAGAGAGGAAAAATTATCACAAATTAATGGTAATATTTTAAAAGGAGCAAATAGATTAAAAGGTCGGCTGATAGAACGTTATAGATCCAGAAGAGATTATAGAAAGGATCAAATTGAAAAGATTATAAAAAAAATAGATACTTATTACGATAAAGGAGAAACATCTATTTGGGTATTCGATGAAGAAAGTGTGAACAGTAGAGAAGATGCAATCGAGTTTGGTATTAGAGTAGCAAATTCGAATGATATTGTTTTAGTAACTGGAAAAGGGCATGAGAATAGTTTGTGTTTTGGAAGTAAAGAATATGATTGGAATGATGTAGAGGCTGTTAAAAGAGCAGTCAAGATAAGGTATCAAAAAAGTTAAAATATTTTTATAAAGAAATGAAATTGTTTTTTTCTGAATTTGCATCTAATTATTCTAAATATCATTTCCCTTATCAGGTTTATTTAATACGAGAAGAGGCTGATGATCTAAACAGGATTTATTCTATGGGATTTTTACCTTCACGTACGAGAAAGACCCTGTTCTATCTTGGTAGAAGTCTACGGATTGACCTAGATAAATTTTCTATGTCTAGTGAAAATAGAAGGATAAAGAGAAAGACAACTTATATAAAAGAAGAAATTAGAAAACTGGATGATTTTAACTACAGTTACAAGATTGGGAAGATGGGAGTTGATTTTTATAAAGAGCGGTTTGGGAGGAAGATTTTAAGTGCATATAGGATAAAATGGTTATTTACTAAAAGTAATTGTACAGATGTTATTATTTATTATGATAAAAATGATAAAGACAAAGTGATTGGATATTGTGTTATATATTTAACTGATAAAATATTACATTACGCATATCCTTTTTATGATTTGGATTATCTTAATAAAAACTTAGGTATAGGTATGATGTTGCGATCTATAAGATGGTCAAAAGAAAATAATTTAAAATATTTATATTTAGGTACTTGCTATACAGAGTCATCCTTGTATAAAACTCAATTTTCTGGAATTGAATTTTTTAATGGTTTTAAATGGGATTCCGATATAGATAATTTAAAGGAAAGAATAAGAGGCAGTCATAAAGGTCATTTATTTGAGATAATGAAGAATAAAGATATTGTTTTTGAGAAAAATGGAATTTCAATTTAAAAATCTATACCTTCTATTGCCTTAATTTTCTTGTCATATGGGTGTTTTATTTTCTTCATTTCGGTAACTAAGTCAGCTTTATTGATTAAATTTTTAGAGGCATATCTACCAGTTAGTATTAAATGAATTTTTTTATTATTACAGTCATCGATGATCTGTAATAATATTTCTTCTTTTAATAATCCAAATTTTAAAGCTATAAGGATTTCATCGAGAATTAGAAGGTATGGTTTTTTAGAAATGATGTTTTGAGTATAATTAAGAGCTTTGTCGATTCTTTTTTTATCAGATTCTTTTACAGCGTTAGGATTAATGAATGATTTAATGCCAAAGCATCTGATTGTTAGTTTGGAATCTAATTTATCGATTATTTTACTTAAGAATTTAATTTCGCCTGAGGAAGCGAGCTTTAGAAATTGGATTATAGTAACAACTTTATTAGCAGAAAGTGATCTTAGAGCTGTACCCATAGCAGCAGTAGTCTTACCTTTTCCATTTCCTGTAAAAATAATAATCATAATTTAATTGATAATTATTACAAAAATGTATAGCAATTATTAAGAATTTATGCAAGATATAGATAAAAATAAATATTTATGAAATACTTGAGCAGTGTTTAAAAAATCTTTATCATTACTTAATTGACATTTAATTTTTTTATGTAAGATTTATTTTATTATTGAATATTTGAATTTTACACCTGAGTGAGATTTCAAAAGATCCATAACTTTCTCAAATGTAGAACGATGTTTGTGTTTTATAAAGTACTCTTGTATTATATTATTGAATATTTAATATATTAATACGTATTATTTATGAAAAAGGGAATAATCATATTGATTGTTGTTGTTCTCTTGTTATGTGCAATTGCAACAGTAGGAGGATCAGCAATTTGGTATTTCTTCTTAAGAAATACACCTCAGAAAGCATTTGACAAAGCGGTAGCTAATCTCGATGAAGCAGATTATTATCAGCAGGAATATGAAGGTACTATTGATGCTAGAGTAACATTACCGGATTATCCAGAGTATGATGTCGATATGGAGATGGAAGTAAGTGGAGAAGCAAAAGTAGATAACAAAAACAATAAAAAATATCTAAAATCTATTGGGATAAGTGAAGGCAGTAGTCAAACCACTGAATATTATTGGATTGAAGATGATGTTTACATGAGATTAGGTAGTGGTAGTTTTGAGAAACTAACTGAAGAGGAGGCAAGTAATTTAAATACTGGTAGTGGGACAACTGAATATGCCTATCTAAGTGGAAAAGATAATTATACAATTTTGGAAGAGGAAGAAATTGATGGAGTAAACTGTTATCATTATAATGTACCGCTTGATGATGAAGATTTGTCCGATTTTATAGATAATTTTATGTCAACTTTTGAAGATAGTAATGTTACTGTAAATGATGTTACAGTATCTGATGCATCATTAGAGATGTGGATCTCAAAGGATAATAGTTTTATTATGAAAACTATAAATAAAATTGGCAATATATCTACTGATTCTGTATCAGAAGGTATAGATATGGTATTAATAATGGAAGATATTGAAATAGATTCTACATTTTCAGGATGGAATGAAGAAGTAGAAATTGAAGCACCTGTGTAAAAAATTGTAATAATTAAAAAAAATAATTACAAATTGTATTTTGGATATAATTTGTATACTATATAACATAAATGTTTTATTTGTTATTATATTTTCATGAATAAACCTGCTCATAATTATATAGTAGTTTGCACAGTTGTTTTTTCTTTATTTATTTGTTTATTTTCACCGGTTAATAACAAGGTATATGCTGCTGAAGAAGTGCTTGGTGAGGCTACAACATTTACCGATTCACAAATGAATTTACTAATTGCAAAACCTGCTGTTGTTCAAATTGCGAATATTATTACAGGTGAAATGACAATTCAAGCATCTCTAGCTAGTACACTTGGAGCACCTGAGATAGCCGGGATGTATTATGAATTTACAATTGGGTTTGGAGGATCAGGTTTTTTTGTAACTGATGATGGATATTTAATAACAAATGGACATGTAGCAAAACCTGATAATGAATTAGTTGCCTATTATGGTATTTCCCAAGTCGCAGATTTGGTATATTGGGATGCAATTATATATTCATGGGAGTATTTATATGGTTATACTCCTACTGAAAGTGAAGTAGAAAGTTATTATGACGAGATATTATATTCATATTATAATGGAGACTATGAGTCTTTAGTTTGGGATTTATACGTAACGAATTATAAAGGTGGTGATTTGAAGATGGATAATGTAAAGTATCATAATTATGTACAAACAGGGGATGCCGTAGGAACTGAAGATCAAGTTAAACAACAGGGGGAAGCTGCTACTATAATAGATACCCTATATGAAGGTGATTTCGATTCTAGAGATTTGGCATTATTAAAAGTGGATGGATCTAATTTTCCTACTGTAGAGCTTGGAGATGATTCTAATGTTAATATTGGATCTGATGTCTATGTCATAGGATATCCAGCAATAGTCGAAGAAGCAACAGGATATTTTACTGATGTTGAGGCAAATTTAGAACCTACAATTACTAAGGGTATAGTTTCTGCAAAAAAAGAACTGATAGATGGAACTGAAGCATTTCAAACAGATGCATCTATAAGTGGAGGCAATAGTGGAGGTCCTGTATTAGATTCTGATAGTAAGGTAATAGGAGTGGCAACTTGGACAATATCTGAGTATGGTGGAGCAGAAAGTTATAATTTTATGATATCAGTTGATAACGTTAATAGTTTATTGGATAGAAATAATGTAGTGCCAAATAAAGGTATTACAACGGAGAAATGGGAGGAGGCTTTAGAGCAATATTCAAATAAGTGTTACACATTTGCAAAGGAAGATTTTGAAGAAGTGAAAGATTTATATCCAGATAATATTGATGTAGATGATTTTATATCTAAATGTCAGGAAGCAATAGAGAATGGTGAAGATGAATGTATTGGCGATAATAATATATGGTATATAGTAGGAGGAGTTGTATGTTGTGTTGTTTTAACTTTTGGTGTAGTAGGAGTAATAATATTTGTATTAGTAATAAAAAAGAAAAAGAATAAAAAGATAAATATACAAAAGAAAGCAAATAAAAAATAAATCATTTTATTTTTTGTTTCTTAAGTCTATTTATTTCATCAGCAAGTAACTGAGAATAAAGGCTCAATCCAATAGAAGAGATGTTTCCGTGTTGGTTTCTCCCAAGTAGATTTCCTGCACCTCGTATTTCTAAATCCTTAGATGCTATTTTATACCCTGAGCCTAGTTCCTGAGATTCTAAGAGTGATTCTAGTCTTTCTTTTGACTTAATAAATATCGTTTTCTTTTTAGTCTTTTTGAATAAATTTTTTTGTGTATAAAAAAGATAACAGTAAGATTGATTATTACTTCTTCCAACTCTTCCTCGTAATTGATAAAGCTGGGCTAATCCAAATTTCTGTGCCTTATTTATAATTATCGTATTGACATTTTTTATATCAATTCCATTTTCAATTATAGTTGTGCATATTAAGCAATCAAATTTGTGTTCATAGAATTCTCTCATTATTTTTTCTAAAGTAGATGGGTGCATTTGTCCATGTGCTACTTTAAATTTTATATCTGGTAATAATTGAGTAAGTTTATTTTTGATTGAATCTATAGTTCTTACTTCGTTATGAAGAAAATATATTTGACCATTTCGATTCTTTTCTTTTTGTATAATTTTAACAATTTTATTCCAATTTATATACTCTACATAAGTTTTAATAGGTTTTCTGCCAGGAGGAGGAGTTGTAATTATGCTTAAATCTCTTATATTTGATAAGGCCATACTTAAAGTTCGTGGAATAGGTGTAGCAGACATTGATAGAATATTACAGCTATATGAGAGCTTTGATAATTTCTCCTTTTGTGCAACACCAAATTTTTGTTCTTCATCAATTATTAAAAGACCAAGGTTATTAAATTTTATATCATTTGATAATAATCGGTGAGTTCCAATAATAATATCAGTTTTCCCTTTTCTGATTTTATTTACAGTCTTTCTATTATTTTTTTTTGTGCCAAATCTTGATAATGTTTTAATATTAATGGGATAATTTCTCATTCTATGTTTGAAAACTGAATAATGTTGGGAAACTAGTATTGTTGTAGGACAGAGGACTGCAACTTGTTTATTATTCATAACTGTCTTAAAGGCTGCTCTTATAGCAACTTCAGTTTTACCAAAACCTACATCTCCTATTAAAAGTCTATTTGCTGGTTTTTTGCTTTTTAAATCTTGATTAATTTCATTTATTGCTTGAGTTTGATCCTCTGTTTCTGGAAATTCAAATTCAGATGCAAATTTATCTTCCCATTCATGATTTTCAAATTTATCACTTTTAATTATTTCAAATTTGGCATAATGTTTTAATAATTCTTTGGCCAACAAGACTACTGAATTCTTCACTTTTTGTTTTATAGTATTCCAGTTTGTCCTACCAAGTCTTGTAATTTTTGGAGGAGAATTATCTGGACCTATATATTTGGTCAACTTATGAATTTGTTTAATTGGAACTGATAATTTATCTCCCTGAGCGTACTCTAAGATTAAATAATCTGTTGTCTTATTTAAAACTTTCTTTTGTTTAATACCTTTATATACTGCTATTCCATAATCTTCATGTACTATATAATCACTAACAACAATTTCGCCTTCTAATTGTGCTAAATAGCGATTTATACTTTTATCAGATTTTTGTTTTTCTGATGCAATATAAATACTACCAAATAGTTCTCTATCAGTATAAACTACTAATTTATTTAGGGGAGAGGCAAAACCAGATTTAAATTTAAAAATGTTATCTAAACAGTATTTATGTAGATATTTGGGTAAATGAGATTTATGCATTGTAGAAATGAAAATCTCCCAATTATTTTTTGCTTTCTGCTCAATATTTTTTACAAGTAGATCGAATCTATGAAAAAATAAAGAAGGATATGTAAATGAGAAGTTAATTATCTTATTTATTTTAAATAATTTTCTTGAAGAATTATTTTTGATTAAATTGGTAAAGAAGATGAAATATTTATTTATTGTTATTTTGGGTGCTGATATATTTAGGGATTTTTTTTCTATTTCATCAATAAGTAATGATTCATCACCTATCGTTATACTATTTAATTTCTTTATCTTTGTTCTATAAACTTCATCGATTAATTCGATCGATTCGTAGTCATTTCCCCAAAAGCTTATTCTAATTGCGTGAGAGTATAATGAAGGCCATAAAGTTATAATATCACCTAAAATAGAATATTCTCCTTTATTTAGAACCTTTTCTTGTCTTTTATAGCTATATTTACCAAGATATTTTTTTAAATTATTAAATTTAATCTTCTTTATGATTAAAAGTGAGTTTAAATATTTAAGAATATTATTATTATAAAGATTGGAATATATGAAAGACTTTTTATCTTTTTTAAGTAGTTTAATGATTATGTCTTGAGTATCTATTGTAGTATTTTTAGCAATGCAGATACTCCCCTTTTTATTTTTTAAAGGGGTATTTACAAATGATAGTAGTTTGTTAAATTCAGGGCTTTTCTGAATTTTATCTTGTATTATCACGCAAGGATTATACCTTAATTACAGATTATTTAACAAATTTAAAATGGGTTATTATTATCAAAAATCAGCCTATTTAACATTAGTTTTAGGGGATCGGAGCTCTTGGTGTATTCATTTATTCTGGCAGAGACTCTACGTATAAGAATAATCAATAATAAAGATATTGATAGAATTTCATCATAATTTCCTTCTGTTAATAGCGTAATAATAATATATGTAATTAAAGATATCAATGTTAACGATGGAGAATTAATATATTTGATGTTTATATTTTTTAATCTTTTTAAGAAATAGGGAACAAGAGTAAAAATAAATATTAATATTGGATAGATGGCGATTTTAGGAGTTAGGGTTGCAATGATTCCAATTAAAGTTCCTACTCCACGTCCGCCCGAAAAGTTAAACCAAATTGGCCAGCAATGTCCGATTATTACTGAAATACCAATAAAAGACTGATATATTATGTCAATTTTAAGATATTTAGCAAGCAAAATTATAGGAATACCTTTAAGGATATCAAGCAAACCTACCAAAATACCCCATTTGATTCCGAGACATTTTGATACATTTGAACCGCCAGCAGTTTTATAGCCAATTTTTCTAATGTCAGTTTTTGCGACAAGTTTTGTAATTATAATTGCTGAAGATACTGAGCCTATTAGATAGTTAGATAAGATTAGTATTATTATTTGATAATTTATGTTCATGACTGATTATTCAAGCAATGCACAGACTCCCCATACATCTATTCCCAAGTGACATGCTATAACAGTAGAGATTTGGTTAAAAGATATTATCTCGGGATTAAATTCCTTCTTTATTCTTGGATTAACAGTTTCTTTTATATATTGGTCTGAAATTCCATAATCGTACATAATTTTTATTTTCTTTGCCTTAGTTCTTTCTATATCTTCTTTTAAATAATTGACTATAATATCTAATCCTTTTTTATTGGTTCTTGTTTTAGATATAGGCTCAAGTACACCATTCTTCGCAGTAATTAGAGGTTTGAAAGATAAAATGTTTCCAAGCCATGCTTTGGCTTTGCCAATCCTTCCGTTTTTCTCTAAGTATTTTAAAGTTTGAATTACTCCATATTCTACTATCCTCTTTTCGTCTTTTATCTTTTCTAAAGAGTTTATTATTTTATCTATATCTAAATTATTATAAGATAATTTAGCAGCATAATATGCATACATGCCTTCCATGGAGACAGTTGTATATGAGTCAAAAATTCTAATGTCTTTACCCTTTTTATTTAGATATTTGGCTGTTTTAACTGCTAGGCTATGCATGCTGGATAATTTATGGGAAGTAGTGATATATATTGCTTTATTTGTATCTCTTGTAGCTTTTTCTAGTTCTTTCTTAAGTTCACCAAAAGAAGGTATTGCTGTTGAAGGAATTTCATCAAATGTATCTAATTTAGATAAAAATTTGTTTGATTTTTCATCACAGTCATCTTTGATTATTTTATTCTTGTAAACAATATTAGCTGGGAATACATGAATGTTGTTTTCCTTTGCAAATTTATATGAAAGAGATGATATTCTTTCTGTTATTATTTTTACATTTGACATAAAGATGATAAGTCTAAGTTAATACATACAATATATTAACTTAAAAAGGTTATAATATCAAAGTGTTGTGTAAGTTGAATACATCTTACGAACTATTGAGATTTCATAGTTTTGAATTGGGGTTTGCCACCCTAAACCCCATTCGGTAATTTTTGTCACCACCTGCCCACAATGCTAGCAGCGAAGCAGGCGGGAAAAGTACCACAAAAAGTGCTGGAGTATTTCCCCGCCTGCAACGCTATGCGAAGCTTTGCGGGCAGGAGTTTGCTAACGGTAAACAATCATATTTCAAAAATTTTCACCCAAAAGAAATACTCCAGACCTCGATCTTAAACTTCCGTAAATTCGTACACAAAAAATTATTGAATATTACTTCTTTTACGTTTCTTATATGCGTAACATATAAACCAACTTTTTCAAGTGTTTATTCTAAAGAGAAAATATAATGGTAATGAGGTTGACCTCCATAGTAGATTTGAGTTTCAGTATTAAACTTTTTTAAAATATTGTTTTTTAAAATGATTGATTTTTCTTTAGAAACTAAGTCACCATAATAAAGAGTAATCAATTCAGATTCTCCGTTTAATTCTTTAATAGTGTCTAGAATTACTTTATCAATTTTATTATTAGATTTAATGACCCCGTTTTGATTTATTGTAAAATAGTCATTTTTATTTATATTTTGTTTGGAAATAGAAACTTGCTTATTAGATTTAGTTACTGAGAATGTTTTAATTGATTTTAAGGAATTTAACATTAGTTCTTTATTTTCTGATAAATTGCTATTTTTATTAAAATTTAATAAAGTACATAAACCTTGTGCTTGGTCATATGTTTCTATGTACTGAATATTTTTGTTATCAGATTTTAATTTTTTCGCAACCATAAATATATTTTTATTATTAGGTAATATTATAATATTTTTACAATCAATATCTTTTATTACTTTTTTAAAGTCTGAAAGAGAAGGGTTCATAGTATTTCCTCCGTCTAGTGTAACAATGCCTTCTATGCTTTTATATATTTCCCTGAAACCTTTACTATTTATAACAGAAATAACTGTTGTACCATTCTGCTCGTCAGAGTTTTCAATTTTTTGATTTATGAATTCTTTATGCTGTTTGTGAAGATTATCAAATTTAGTCTTTTTTATTGTACCTAGACTTTCAAATAGTTTCTGAGCATCTTTTCGGGTTTTAGAATGAAAGTGGATTTTAGTATATTTACCTTTATTTGCTACTATTGCCGATGTTCCATTTGTTTTGGATATTTTGTCTTTGATTTCAGGAACAGAATAATCAACATCTGTTAAAATTGCTTCGCAGCAATATTTTTCATCTGGGGTTTCTTGCCATGTCTTTAGTAGTTTTTTTATGGATAAGTTAGATTTTTTAATATTTTGTAATTTTAGTTGTTTAGAAAGTTCTTTAATAAGTCTTATAGATTTCTTTACTGAAATGAAATCTTTACCAATTTTTACTACTTCCCAACCTTTTTTTATAAGCCACCATGTATTTTCTAATGTGAATTTAATAGCCTGATAATTAAATTCCAGAAGAGATCTGATTCCACCAGGTCCGAAGATACCTATTGTTTCATCCCAAATTCTTGTTAGTTTAGGGGAAGAATAGTCATCTGTTGCAGAAATTTTTCTATCTGTCTTATTTAGTAGTGATTCGTAAAAACCCTCTAAAAAGAATACAAAACCTGCTCCTCCAGCATCGACAACTCCTGCATCTTTTAATTTATCTAGCATATCAGGTGTTTGTTTTAAAACGTATTGAGATTTGTTTATAACATTGGCAAGTATTTTACTAATGTCCTTATATTCTATATATTTATTAAATTCATCTGAAGCAGCTTTCATTATAGTTAAGATTGTTCCTTCTACTGGATTTGATACACTAGCATATGCTTCTACTGTACCTTTTTTAAAAGCTTTATTTAGTGTGTCTTTATTAATTTTTTTATGATCTTGAATAACATTACAAAAGCCATCTAAAAATTGAGACAATATTACTCCACTATTGCCTCTTCCTCCCATAAGACTAGATTCTGCGATGATATCTGATAATTCTTTTAAAGTATATTCTTTTTTTATATCTATATTATCAACAATTTCTTTTAGGGTTAATGACATATTTGTACCTGTATCGCCATCAGGTACTGGGTATACATTGAGATTATTTAATGTTTCTTTTTTTGCAGTAACTATTTTTTCAGCGTTTAGGAAAATATTTATGAGTTTTTTAGTATCTAGTGAAGTTATCATTTTCTAATTTTATGCCGGAATTTTTAAAAATATACGTTTAAAATTATAACAGAACAACATTTTATGTAAAATTATTATTACCAAAATATTTTTAGCTTTTTAATAATTCCAGTACTGTATTGAAATGACTTTTTGGGTTTATATATAAGATCTTTTGGTAAACCTATATCAATAGCTACTTTTCTTAAAATATATTTTCTTATATCATCCTTTATGTATAAATTCTCAGGATAATTTAAAACATAAGTGGATAATTGGGATTGGCTAAAAGGGATTATTAGATTCTTGTTAAATTCTTCTGCTATTTTGTATTCTTTTTTGGGTAAATTAGATATAAATTCCTTATAACATTTATTTACCTCGTTTTTAACATTTTCTAATTTTGTATATTTATAGAATCCTCCAAATAATGTATCTGCACCATGTCCAGTAATAATATTTTTTTGATTAATATTTCTAATTAGAATATAAAAGGGGAGAGTATAAGAAATGGATACTTTATTATTATCATTTGATAATTTTATATAATTATCAAATTCTTGCTTAATATTAAAATCTGCTAAATTGATAAAAATTAGATTTTTAGATAAATTTAGAAGTTTTGCAGATATTTTACTTAGTTTATAGTCATAGGAATCTTTATAACCTATTGTATATAGCGATATCTTTGTTTTGGTGTATCTTTTTGTGATATATGCTACTAAACTGCTGTCAAGACTGCCTGAAAAACATACAGCTATTTCTGGTATATTCTTTAGTTTATTCTTAATAATTTCAATTAGTAGTTTTTTAGTTTTTGTAATTATTTTTTTCTCTTTATCTTCCAAGTTATTATATGAATTATTAAAATGGTATATAATTATACATATTTAAAGCAGAGAAGTCTTTTAAAATGAATCAGAAAGCAAAAATAATTAAAGAATTAACAAAATTAAAAGAAATTAAATATAGTAAATATAGGAGTTTATTGTCAAGATATCATGCTAAGAACAGGATATTTTCAAAAAGTGAGCTTTTAGAAGTATATAAGAGTCTTTTAAAAGAAGATAAAATAGATGAAAATCATAGGATTGAAAAATTCTTAAAAACTAAACCAAGTAGAACAGTTTCAGGTGTGGTTCCTGTTACTGTTTTAACTAAGCCATATAATTGCCCTGGGAAGTGTATATTTTGTCCGACTAGATCTGATCAGCCTAAGAGTTATCTTTCATCTGAACCAGGGGCTATGAGGGCTAAGATGTTGAAATTTGACCCATTTATTCAAACTAAGGTAAGAATGCAAGCTCTGAAAAATATCGGTCATAATACAGAAAAGATAGAATTAATAATTCTTGGAGGAACTTGGTCATATTATCATGAAAAATATCAGATATGGTTTATAACAGAGTGTTTTAGAGCTTTGAATGAAAGAAGTAAGTCTAGAAGCATTACTAGAGAGAATAATATCGAATTACTAAAAAGAGAATTAATAAAAGAGCAGAAATTAAATGAATCGGCTAAGCATAGATGTGTCGGGTTAGTGGTTGAAACAAGACCTGACTTTGTTGATGAAGATGAAGTGAAAAGAATGAGGTTTTTAGGAGTTACAAAGGTTCAGTTGGGAGTACAAACTTTAGATAATAAACTGTTAAAACTGAATCAAAGGGGACATAGTGTTAGAGATAGTATAAAAGCAATAAAACTGTTAAGACTTGCTGGTTTTAAGCTTCATATACATTGGATGGTAAATTTGTATGCATCAGATATAAAAAATGATTTTAATGATTTTAAAAAGTTGTTTAAGAAGGAATCAATGAAACCTGATGAAATAAAATTATATCCATGTTTATTATTAGAAGGTACAAAACTTTATGAATACTACTTAGACGGAAAGTATAAGCCGTATAGTAAAAATGAACTATTAGAACTACTGATCAAATGCAAGAAAATAATACCTGAATATTGTAGAGTAAGCCGTTTATTTAGAGATATTCCATCGTTTGAAATTGTAGATGGTGTAAAGGAAACAAATTTTAGGCAGATTGTAAAAAAAGAGATGAAAGAGAGAGGTCTAGAGTGTAATTGCATCAGATGTAGAGAAATACGAGATAGTAGTGTTAAGATTAAAAATATAGTTTTAAAAATGATTAAATATAAAACTAATGTAACTAACGAATATTTTTTAAGTTATGTAACAAACGAGAATAAGATTATCGGATTTTTAAGATTATCAGTACCTTTAAAAAAATATTCAGAAGATCATTTTATCAGAGAATTGAGAAACTCTGCGATAATTAGAGAGGTACATGTATATGGAATTAGTAGTAAGATTAAATCAAAAAATAGTAATGTAATACAGCATAAAGGTATAGGTACAAAGTTAGTTAAGAAGGCGGAGGTAATTTCTAAAAGAAGCGGTTATAATAAGATTTCTGTAATATCAGCTATTGGGACAAGGAATTATTATAAAAAGTTAGGTTACAGAATTGATAAATTGTATATGAGTAAGGAATTGTAGCAAATTTACCATGTTATATTTCTCCAAGCTCTTGGATATAAGTCGGGACATATTATATTGTCAGATTTTAAGAGGGTATAACTTCCATCTAGGGCTGTTTTTATTGCATCTTGTAAAGTTGTTTTAGTAGGATCTTCGATAATAATTACATATAGATTAAAACCTCTAATTAATAATGCCAAATCGCCATAATTTTTAACAATAATTTTATGTTGATTCCATCTTGCTCTATCATTTGGATTTAAGATAAAATACTTACTTCCTTCATTAATTGATCTGCCAACAATGTTTCTATATACATATGCTCTCATACCAGTATAAGGGCTTTCAAGTGTATAAACTAGAGTATGTTCTGGTTCATATAATCCTTTTTCAATCATATTAGCAAATATAACTAAAGCTATTGCTGTAGTAATACCTATAGATAATTTATATTTTACTTGTTGTGATTCTAATCGATATACTCCGGGCCAGCTTCTTATTATTCTCAGGGTAGCTTCATATCCTTGGATTATTTTAGTTTGGAAATCTACTGCGTCTCCAAAATCAGTTAATTCTCCTCCATCTGCTTCAATTCGAGCTATTAATCTTTGCTTTTGTGCTTCAGGATCAGGCATTAAAACAAATAAACAGTCGGGAAAAGGTATTAGATTATCACCATAAAGTGTTGGAAATATCGTACTTGCATCAAACTGAACATTGCTGCCAGGATATACACCTTGATAAATCATAGAAAGAGGGCTTCTGTCACCTATTAATATACCTTTAGGATTTCTTAAGGTATCATAGAATAGAGGATCTAGTAGTTCACCATCAAAAGTTGAACATCCCCAAATCATTCTTCGTGTAGCTGTTAAATATATAGCATAAGTGAATGGATTATTACCTGCTAATTGTCTCTTTGTTAATTGATATGGAGGTGGTACACCTGGTGGCCAATTACTTGGAGTAAATGGTTCTGCAAACGTATGATATGGTAATGTTGTTATGCTATGACCTAATAGATCAGCTAATATACTAGGTAGATCTCTTATTATACTAGATTTTCCAGTTGATCCTGGACCTTCTAAAGCACCATACATAGCAGGATGAGGATGAACAGTTAACAATCTTTCATTTAGTTTTCCTTGTTCTGGTTGATATTCTGTAGACATCTTAGGGTTGATATTGCTAGTGTGTTTTCTTACCAAATATTAAAATTATAAATTTACAATAATATGGGGCAATAGTAACGAAGAGACACAATATGTATTGTAGCATATACAAATTGTGTTGACAAATGTAAATAAATACTATATATAGTATATAAAGGATTATTATCTTTAAAATAGAGTTTAATTAAATATAAAAATTTATATATGAGATGTATTTTTTGTAAAAATAAAAAAACTAGAGTTATTGAGAAAAGAGATAGTAAGGATTTATTAATTAGCAGAAGAAGACGTGAGTGTACGAAGTGCGGAAGAAGATTTACTACTTATGAAAAAGCAGATCTATCAAATATTTATGTAAGAAAGAAAGATGGTGAAAGAGAATTATTTGATAAGGATAAGATAAAGGAAAGTATAAGAAAGGCAGCTAAAGGAAGAAAAATATCTTTATCAAAAATATCCCATTTAACAGATAAAATTGAGATAGAAATTTTAGAAAAAGGTAAAAAGGATATTTCAACTAGATATATAGCTAGATTAGTTATGAAGGAATTAAAGGACTTAGATAATGTCACATTTGTCAGGTATGCATCTCATCAGTATTATTTAGAAGATTCTAAGGAATTTAATGAATTGAGAAAAAGAATTGATAAAAAACGAAGAGAAGATATGATTGATTATTTAGATTGAATAGAACATATATAACATTAGTAAATATTAAAATGTTTATTGTAGTTGAATCAATAGTAGGAGGAGGGAAAAAATTATATAAAGATATTGCTAAGAAGTTACGAATAGACGGGTATAAAGTTATTGATCAGGATTTCCCAGATAGGGCAGGTTTATTATTTGAGGATGTAATATATCCGACTATACATGAAGGAGTAACTAAATCACCAAATCAGAGATTTTTAGCATTTTTGTTGGATCAAGTTGCACATACCGAAAGAATAAATGTGTTTCGAAAAAAAGGTTATGTAATTACTGAGAGCTATTTCACAGGAACTATAGCTTATCAAGTATTATATGAAAAAGCTATGTCCGTTAAAGATGCTTTAAAAGTAGCTTCATTAGTAAAATTACCAATTCCTGATTTAAGTATTTATATTGATACTCCTTATGAAAAAGCAAAAAGAGAGAGAGAGCTAGAAGGGTATGGAGACAAAGAAGATTATTGGGGAAGTAGTATAAAAAAGCTTAAATCAATTGATATAAATTATAAGAAGATGATAGAACAAAATATTTTTTGTCCATGGGAAGTAGTTGATGGTAAAAAAAGCAAGAAAGAAATTGTTGGAGATATTTTAGATATAATTCAGAAGAAGTTTCAGAGGGAAGTTTAAGTAAATTAATAAACATATTTAAATAGTATCTATTTTATAATATACTATATATTGTGTAATAAATACTATCGAGTATTCTCCTAGTTGTATATATCATTGGTATTCTTATATATATAAAATGCTCACAACTGCTCATTTATTTTGTGAGCATTTTTTATGAGTATTGAATCTCCAGATAGGTTGGGAGTTTATCTAACACTAGAAGGAGGAGAGATGGTTGGAAAAAATGTGCAGGCTTATCTGTTAGTAGCTGTTTTAGAAGCTTTTAATGATTACTGTGCAAATTTTAATATTCCTGTAAGAATTCCAATCTTATTGGTATGCGAACCTGGTGCTGTTTTATATTCATCAATAGAAAGAGATATCGATCTAGAATGGCAAAGAAATAATTTAAAATTGAGAGAGAGATTAAAAATGCAAGTAGCAACTCCAGATGAATATCTTGAAGGTTATATGCAGGCAAGGAAAGTATTAATTGATAATTGTATAGTTCCTTTTCTAGATGAGAATATAGGAGGCGTAATAATTTCAGTTAGAGATATAACATCATCTTTGGTTTATCAAGGTCTTGTTGGAGGTGTATCTCTAGAATATATTAATCAGTTACAAACCGAAATGATACATGATGTAGTAGCAGACTGGGTATTTATTTTAGACATAGCAATTGAGGAATTTACAGAAAGAGGAAGAATAATAGCCTCAGTGGGCAGAGGAACTGAAGCAGGTGAAGCCTCACTTGATACATGGGATAGTAAAAAATTAGAATTCCATAAAGCAATATATGAGGCTTATAGAGAAATTGCAAAAATGAGTTCTATTTCTGAGAGAGTTTTAATAAATGGTCAAGGCTCAATAATAGAAGTACTAGCTAGAGTTGTATGGGAGTTTGAGAGAAGAATATGTGGAGCAGAAGAATCTGATATTGGTTCCAAGATGATTCGAAAGGTACTAAGAGAAGCAGGATTTAATTTAGGAGATTTAACTAGGTTTGCTGTTCAAGTTTATGAAGATAATCCCAACTTATTAGATGAAATGAAAGAGATCATAAGTGGATATACTAGATATTTAAAAGGCTAAGTTCAAATGAGAAGAATAATTACTTTTTTGATCTTTTAACTTTAATTATAATAACAACTGTGGTAATTATTGATACAAAAATGATTATTAAAGCTATGAGGCAGTTGGTATATTGAGATAGTTCTTTCAAATCTAATAGATTTAAAGTAGTTCTATCAATTATGAGTCCAGATTTATCATAGACATGAGGATTTGTACCATTCTGATATTCTACTAGATTAGTAAATCCATCTTCGTCAGGATCTTCCCATGAGTCATCAAAAATTGGATCTAATTCATATTTTACTTCCCAACCGTCAGGCATACCATCAGAGTCAGTATCATTATCGCAGGGGTCAGTATTATTACTGTATTCTTCATAATTAATTAGGTCATCATTATCATAGTCAAAATCAGAATCATCAATTGAGCTATTCATACAACTATATTGATTCTCCCATGAATCAATCATTCCGTCATCATCAGCGTCATTATCTTCTTCCTCTTCAATTTCTTCTTCTCCAGTTTCAGGAAGAGGAATTTCAGCTTGTGCTATAATACAGTTTGATTTGTTATATGTACAATTTGTATTACAAGTCAGAGTACCTCCTAAATACCCAAATGATAAACAAGTCATATCTCCTAAATCGCTGCCATCGCAGTCTTCTCCTGACTCTTTTACACCATTGCCGCATGTTGGAACTAGAGTAATACATAATGAAGTATTAAAGGTACAATTAGCGTTGCAAGTGAGAGTTCCTCCGTCATAACCAAGGGTTGAGCATGAATTTCCACTGAAATCTGGTCCATCACAATCTTCTGTATATTCTTGAATTCCATTTCCGCATATAGAAATTGAAACTGATGTAGATATAGTGCCGAGTGTGTCAGATTTAGTAATACGGCTGTCATCTGGATTTATTTTCAAACCCTGAGTTATTATTACTATTATTGAAGTGAATATTATAATTACAGCAAAGGTTAATACTGAGATATATATGATATTATCGATTTGTTTTGAAGAAGTATTTGAATTTTTCATTTACTTAATATACTTTACAAGATTTTTGTTAATGTATCAATGATTTTATATAGTTGATATAATTAATATAGGATGTTAAAATAATAAAATTTAATTAGCGTCTTCAATTTATGGTGTATGAAAATTGTGAAACAGTTACTAGATGTAGAGATTTAACTGTGATTGGGAGACCTGTAATTAGAGTAAAACAGGAGGAAGTAGGAGAAACTGATAGAATTAAAATAGGGGAATTGTGGACTAGAGCGATGGATTATTTATGGAGAACACAAGGGACTATTATAAGGGCGATATTAGAGGCTACTAAAATTTATCCACATCCAAACTTAATACGATTTTTTGATATGTATAGAGTACCAGGAGGAGATGAGTATTATATGTATTATTATTGTATTGAATCGATAGGTACAATAGAAGATTGGCTAAAATTTAATTCTTTTTTTACAATGCCAATCAATTCTAAAATACAATTATTAGGTGGTTTATGCAGTGCGGTAAGTCATTTACATAAATATAAATTAGTTCATAGAGATATTAAGCCTGCTAATATATGGGTTGTTCCAGATGATCAGATAGGTGTAAAGTTGATGTTAGGAGATTATAAGACTGTTGAAATTATTGGACAAAATTTCGGTGTGGAAAAAATAGGTACTGAGGGGTTTGTACCTATTGAAATATATAGAAATGGTACTATTGCAAATCCAAGAAGTGATATATTTTCTTTAGCTGCAACTATTGCATTTCTATTGTCGGATGGAAGGTTTGGATACCCAATACGATTTGGTTACTTACAGGAATTAGAGTTTATTAATAAATTTGAATTATCAGGAATGTGTAATGAGATTGTTATTAATGTATTAAAGAAAGCAATGAGTGAAAATATAGATGAGAGATATGCAACTGTTGATGAATTTTGGTTTGAATTAAGACAAGCTTTAGAAAGTTTAGAATAATCTTATCCGCACTTGCTGTACCCGCAGCTTAAACAGACCATACAGCCTTCTGCATACTGTAAATCACCTCCACATTCAGGACATTCTGGGAGCTGATCATATGTATTTTCATTGCTGTATTTTGAATCATTGTTCTTTTTCTTAGGTTTATTTTCTCTTTCAGGTTTTGATAATTCAGCTTCCTCTTTAATTTCTTTTTCATTTTTTATCTTAATTTTTTCAGTTTTCTTAAACATAGAGATATTTTTGTTTTTAATATGATTCTCTAATACTTTGGCAACAGCATCTGGAACTGAATATACAAACATGCCTTTGTTTAAAGTTGGAATAGATGTTCTGATCCCTTTAAGCTGATCAATTATGCTTTCTATTGATAAGCCAGCTCTTAATGAAACTGATATAAGTCTTCCGATTGCTTCACAGTAACCTGATGAGTAACCGCCGCTTTTACCTATATTTAAAAATACTTCTGCTATACCATTCTCATCTTCGTTTATAGTTACATAAAGAGACCCTTGTTCTGTTTTAACTTGTGTTGTTATTCCTCTTGTTATAAGTGGTCTTTCTCTTGGGGTTTTAGATATCGTCTCTTTAGTATCTTTCTCTTCACTTATATTAATCTTTTGTGCCTCAGATTTGCATCCATCTCTAAATATTGTAATTCCTTTGCATTTTAATTTATGAGAAAGTTTAAAAATATCTTTTATGTCATTAATTGTTGACGATTTGGGAAGATTTATAGTTTTAGATACACCACTATCGCAGTATTTTTGAAAGGCAGACTGTACTCTTACATGTTGCTCTGGATCAATTTCATGACTTGTTTTAAATATGTCAATTACATCAGAAGGAACATTCTTAATTTCAGATAATTTTTTACCCTCACTTAATTTCTTCATTAGATTATCTGAATAAAATCCTCTATTTTTAGCTATTTTTTCAAATAAGAAGTTAACTACTGTTTGTTCTTTTCCTCCAAGTGACTGCATTCTTTTATAAACCAATGCAAATATCGGTTCGATACCTGGATTACACTGTACTACTATTGATATAGTACCTGTAGGGGCTATAGTGGTACATCTAGAATTACGCATATATTTTTTCTTAGATTTATCCCATTTACTTCCTTTAAAAGCAGGAAAATTACCTCTTTTCTTAGCTAAATCAATAGACGCTTTATGTGATTTTTCTTGAAGGAATTTCATAATTTTAGAAGATAACTTTATAGCATCTTTACTATCGTATGGGATTCCTAATTTTATAAGTAGATCTGCAAAACCCATTAAGCCTAATCCAATACTTCTTGTTTTCTTTGTCATCTTTTCGATCTCTTTTATTGGATAATTATTTATATCAATTATATTATCTAAGAATTCAATTGAGGTGTTAATAATTCTTTCAAATTTGTCCCAATCAATATATTTTATTTTATGACGTAGACTTTTTTTACCGATATTAGGATTTTTTAAATAAGGAAAATTTTTAACAATTTTAGAAAGATTTATATTACCAAGATTACATGATTCATAAAATAAAAGAGGCTGTTCTCCACAAACATTGGTAGCAACTATTTTTCCTAGGTGCTTAGTTGGATTATCTTTATCTAATTGATCTAAGAAAATTAATCCTGGATCGCCGCTTTGCCATGCGTATTTGCATATTTTATGAAATAGCTTCTTTGCATTTAATGTTTTGTAAATCTTTTTATCATGCGGGTCAACTAATTTCCATTTTTTATTTCTATTAATATGTTTCATAAATTTATCTGTTATGCCTACAGATATGTTATAGTGAGTAAGTTTGTTATCTTCTCTTTTAGAAGTTATAAATTCAGGAATATTTGGATGATCTATATTTAATATAGCCATCGATCCCATTTGTCTACCGCCTCTTCCAACTATTGTATCTTGAGCATTATTAAATACTTTTAAGTATTCTACAGGACCTGCTGCATGTTCACCAGTTGTAGAAACTTTTGAATACGAAGATCTAATTTTAGAAAAATTAAATCCAGTTCCTCCTCCATGTTTTAGAACTTCAATATTGTTATTTAAAGTATCAAAAATATCTCTAATGGAATCTTCTATAGGCAAAACGAAGCATTTCGACCAAATAGCTTTTTTCCCTTTTTTGTCACTCATTCCAGCCCAGATAAGAGCACCGCCACATTGAAATTCTAGTTTATTTAGTATATTGTAAAAATTTCTATAACTCTTATCTATTTCAGATTTTGAATAATTATATTTTGTACCGGCTTTTGAGATATATTTAGCTATCCTTTTGAACATTTCTTCTGGTGTTTCTATAATTTTACCCTTTTTGTTCTTTTTTAAAGAACGTCTCTTTAAAACTTCATGAGCATTTTGGGAAAGGCTAACTTCAATAGAATCCTTTTTATATATATTGAAATTTTCAAAAACTTTCTGAAGTGCTTTATACCTCGGATTATAACTTCTAAATTCAATTTCTGATGGTGTTTCAGAAAAGGAATTAATTCCTTTATGTAAAAACATATATTTATTTTTAGTAGTTTTAACTAATTTTCCTGGTATTTTTGTTGTTGTAGATATAAACTTTTCATTAAATGGGTCATATATGGATATTGCTGTAGATATATATGCTTTAGTTCCCTTCTTATTTATGTGTGATAGAAGCTTTTTAAATAAATTTGATGAGAAGTCATTTTTCTTACCAAAAAATAGTATATCTTTAGGCTTAATTGTTTTACTTTTAATTAAAAAACCATTTTTTTCTGATATAGCTATACTTTGCGATTGTTCAGCGGCTGATTTTGAGTTCTCTTTAGATATTTTTAGTAAAGTATTTTCATTTAAATTATAAGATATTTCTTCGTCATTTGGTAAAGTAAACTGTTTATTTGATATTTTTATTTTACCATTGAAGTTTCCGAGGTCAGAAATTAATCCTTTCTTAATAAATTTATCTTTATTAGCTATTACGAATTGAGTTCTATTTCTGTCCTCTTCTTTTGTATTTAGTTTACCTTTTTTACTTGAAACATAAGTCTGAGCATATTTACATCCATCTCTATATATAGTTACACCTTTTAAATTATTTCTATAAGCATCAATGAAAACTTTTCTAATATCATTTCTTGTAGCATTGTTGGGGAAATTAATTGTTTTAGATATTGCATTATCAACATGTTTCTGAAAGGCCGCCTGCATTAAAAGGTGCCATTTAGGTTCTATTTTAGGTGAAGTTACAAATACTTTTTTAAATCTATCAGGAATTTCTTCAATTTCAGATATAGGAACATTTTTAGATAGTTTCTCTATTAAGTCTTTTGAATAGAAATTATTCTTTTTAGCGATATATTTAAATGCTTGGTTGATATGGGTAAATATAGTTGTAGCTTTATAATTATTATCTTCAATACCGCCTATTTTATATACTAAATCAAATACAGGCTCAATTCCGCCAGTTACTCCTCCTATGATACTAGTATTTCCATTAGGAGCAATTGTTGTTATAGTTGCATTCCTTACGGGTAGTTTTTTCTTTTCCCAAACACTTCCTTTATAAGCTGGAAATGTACTTCTTTTTTTAGCTAAGTTTATAGAAGCTTGAATTGATTCTTTTTGAATAAATTCCATCACTTTTTCAGCATAATCTACTGCTTTTTGTGAATTATAGGGAATTTCTTTTACTATTAAAACATCTGCAAATCCCATGAGACCAAGCCCCATTTTTCTATTTTTAAATTTTGTGATTTCTTCGATTTTTTTAAGTGGATAATAATTGATATCTATTATGTTATCCAAAAAATGTACTGCTGTATTTATAGTATTTTTTAGTTTACTCCAATTTATATCATTTGTTCTATAATCAAAATGAGTAAAGAGATTTAATGCAGCAAGATTGCATGATTCATAAGATAGAAGTGGTTGTTCACCACAAGGATTAGTGGAATTAATTACCCCTAAATGTGGAGTTGGATTATCTTTATTAATATTATCTATGAAAGCAATTCCAGGATCGGCTGTTCTATAAGCAAGATCTATGATCTCATTAAAGACATATCTAGCGCTTATCTTTTTAACACATTTGTTATTTCTTGGATTAATTAATTCATATTCATGGTCGTTTTGAAAAGCTTTCATAAATTTATCAGTGATACCTACCGATATATTGAAGTTTACAATTGTTCTGTCTTTTTCCTTCATATGTATAAAATCAATAATATCTGGATGATCTACATTTAAAATTGCAATATTAGCTCCTCCGCGTTTTCCTCCTTGTCTAACACCCATAAGAGCTTCAGAAAAGGTTTTAATAAAGTGAATAGGTCCTGCTGCTACATCAGGCATTCCACCTGCTTCATCACCTTTAGGACGGATTTTTGAGAAATTAAATCCCGTACCTCCGCCTTTCCACTGTACTTGAACTGCATCTGAGAGGGTTTTATAAATTGCGTCAAGAGAATCCTCTATTGGTAAAACGAAGCAAGCTGATAATGTTTTATTCTTTTTGCCTGAATTTAGTAAAGTAGGAGATTGGGGGACAAGTAAAAGATTATATAAAACATTAAAAAATTCTTCTTCAGCTTTTTTTATTTTAGTTTTACTTTTAGTGTAATTTTTATCAGCACTAGCGACCCATTTAGCAACTCTGTGAAATAAATCTGATGGATGTTCTTTCTTATTGCGTTTAGGATCTTTCTTAAGAAATCTATTCTTTAAAAGACGAATAGAATTAGCAGTATAATATTTAGGCAGTTTCTTTTTGCTTGTTTTCATCTTGAAATAGATTTATATAAATTACATATCAAAATCTTCGTAAGTTGTTGTATCTACTAAATCAGGAATTTTATATTTTCTTAGAATTTTTTCTAATTGTTGGTTTAGATAATTTAGTGATTTATTATTGATAATTATTTCATCGGATAACTTTTTGCATGCAGAAATATTTGATGAATATTTCTTATCTTTACCCTCAGGGTTATTTTCACAATCGTCTTTAGATTTAAATTCTTTCTCTGTTAAACCACCACCTAATTCTTTTAGAAAAGTTCTTTTAAATCTAGTTTTAAAAGGAGCATCTACAAAGATAATTAAAGCATTGTAATTATCTTTTAAATATTTGATATCAGTAGGGTGTCTAATAGGACAAATAACGTATCTTTCTTTTTCCTTAATCCGTTTAGTAGCTTTCTTAGCTAGAAAATTCATACCGTTTTTTTTTCTTAATTCAATATCTAGATTAATCCAATTTTCTCTATTTGATAAGTCTATTTTCCTTTTTAGTCCTTCTTCAAATATAGGCCGTGTCAATCTAATAGATTTAAATCCTCGATCCACTAAAAAATAACGTAAGGCTGCTTTACCTGCCGATATAGTTCCCGTTATTCCTATTATAATGTTTTGAGCTTGTACCATGATGGATTTTAATTTAAAAGTTAATTTATTTGTTTTTTAAGTTTAATACTTGTTTATCTCTGCTCTTATTTCTATAGATTGTAACACCTTTTAGGTTTAATTCGTATGCCTTTATTAGTATTTTTTCGATTTTTTCTGTATCTGTATTTTCAGGTAAATTTATAGTTTTGGATACTGAATTATCGGTATATTTTTGGAATGATGCCTGCATCTTTAGATGCCAAATAGGATTGATTTCTAATGCCGTTTTAAAAATACTTTTAATTTCGCCAGGAATTTCTTTAATTTTTTGAATATTGCCTTTCTTGATAATTTCTTTCATCAAATTTTTTGAATATACCCATTCTTCTTTTAATTTTTTTTCGAGGTATTTATTAATAAATACTAATTTTTTATCACCGAGTGTTTCCATGTTTTTTCTTACATATGATAATGAAAAAAATGGTTCAATTCCACCATTACAATCAGCAAATAAGGATATTGTACCAGTGGGTGCAATCGTAGTTATTGTTGCATTCCGCATGTATTTATATCCAAGCTTTGGAAATATGCTTTTTTTAAAATTATTAAAGTTTCCTTTTAATTTTCCTAAATTACAGCTTTCTTCTCGAGATTTTTCCTGTATAAATCGCATTATTTTTTCAGCAAGTTTTAATGCTTTATTACTATCGTATGGAATAGAAAGCTTGGATAATAAATCTGCCCATCCCATTACACCTAGACCAATTTTTCTATTGTCTTTACATACTATCTGTTTAATTTCTGGTAGTTCGTAATGAGCAATATCTATAGTATTATCTAAGAACCTGACTGCTAATCTTATAACTCTTTCTAATCGTTTCCAGTCTATTTTTTTAGTAATATTACTAGATTTATTTTCTTGTAAAAATTTATTTAATGCAATTGAACCTAAATTACAGGCTTCATAGGAAAGTAGAGGTTGTTCTCCGCATAGATTTGTAGCCTTAATTTTATCGAGTTTAGGTAAAGTATTTTTCCTATTAATTTCATCAATAAATATAATTCCAGGCTCTCCGCTCTTATGAATGCTTTTAGCAATGCTCTTTAATATATTTCTTGCGGATAATTCAATGTTTTGATTAAATTTAGGATGTTTTAGTTTATAATTTTTATTGTTCTTATAAGCTTTTATAAATTTATCTGTAACTGCAACAGATAGATTAAAATTTGTAAGTTGATTATAATTTTCTTTTGCTCGAATAAATTTTTGAATATCGGGATGATCAATTCTTAATATTCCCATATGACCGGCATGTCTAACACTTCCTCTATTTAGTATAATTTCTGAGGAAAAATCATAAAGTCTCATAAAAGATATTGGTCCAGATGCTTCTTTTCCAGTCGATTTGATAAGAGAACATTCAGGTCTTATTTCAGAAAAATCATATCCAATTCCTGCTCCTAATCTATGAAGCCTGACAGCTTGATATAATGTTTTATATATTGATTCTAAACTATCGTGAAGAGGAAGAACGTAACATGCAGCCATTAATTTATTCCTACCTCTATCTGATAAAGTAAATCCTGATAGGAATTCGAAATTTGATTGAATCTTGTAAAAGTTTTCAGTTAAATTTTTGATATCTTTTTTTGATAATTGATATCTTTTTTCATTAGTTGCAACAAATTTCGATATTCTAGTAAACATATCTTCAACATTTTCTCTAGGTTTTCTATGATTATCTAAAATTAGATATCTATTAGTAGCAATTAGTTTTTGTTTATAGTTTAATTTTATCTTTTTAGACATAAGTTTTTATGTTACCCAACAATATAATGAAATAGAGGCATAAAGATACCCAGTGATATACTTATTATAGTAAAGAATTTTATTGTTTTGCTGCCCCAAGTTTATCTATATAAAAGGTATCAGTTTATATATAATTAAGTCAAGAAATACATAAATTTAGAATAGTAATTAATGATATATAGATAGTACTAAAAATGAGGCAAAAATTTATCCAAAAATAAAGAATTGAGATTGAGAAAATTATCTGCTAAAATTTTCATATATGGAAAGGAAAAATACTATGAATAAAGAAAAAAAATGGGTACATTTTATAGGAATTTGTGGTGTAACTATGGCACAGTTAGCTTATATGTTTAAGAAAAAAGGATGGTTTGTAACTGGTTCAGATAAAGGGATATTTCCTCCTATGAGCGATTATTTAAAAGATAGAGAAATAAATATTGAACTTGGATTTAAAGAAGAACACTTAAAAGGAAGTTATTATAAAAAAACAAATAAAGATTATACGGATTTAGTAATAGTAGGTAATTATGCAAGTTTAAAGAATCAAGAATATAAATATGCTAAGAAGAAAGGTTTAAATATCAAATCATTTCCAGAAATGTTAAAGAAGTATGTAGTTAAATCAAACTCTATTGTTATAGCAGGAACTTATGGTAAAACTACTTCAACAGCTTTAATGGCATTGATATTCGATGAAGCTGGTAAAAATCCAAGCTATATGATAGGAGGTTTAGCAAATAATTTTAAAAATGGAGTAAAAAATACTAAATCAAAATGGAGTATAATTGAAGGAGATGAATATACAAGTTCAAGATTCGATTTAAGAAGCAAATTTCATCATTATCAAGCTGAATTTTTACTTTTAATTGCATGTAGCTGGGAACATACAGATATATTTAAAACAGAGCAAGATTATATTGATAATTTTAAAGAATTGGTTAAATCTATATCAAGGAATGGAATTATAGTTGCAAATAGGAATGGTAAAAATGTAAAAGAGGTTATAAAAGAGGCGCATTCTAAAGTTATAATATATGAATTAAATAAAATTGATGATAATTTAGTAAAAGCTGATTGGTTTAATCTTCCACATAAAGAAAATGAACAATTAGGGGAAATAGTTATTTTCAATAAGCATACTAAAGAAGAATTTACAGTAGAAACAGAATTAATTGGTAGTCATAACAGAGAAAATATAATTGGTTGTTGTGTACTTGCAAGAGAGTTAGGTATAGATATTGAGTCAATAAAAAAGGCTGTTAGTAAATTTAAAGGTATTAAGAGAAGATTAGAGATAAGGTATCAGGAAGGGAATATTAGGATAATTGATGATTTTGCCTGCAGTCCTCCAAAGATTATCGGTTCAATGACAGCCTTAAACGAGGAATTTCCTGATTGGCATAAAACAATAATATTTGAACCAAACGTTGGAAATAGAACAAAAGAATCATTGGAGTTATTTCAAGGTGTTTTTAAAGGAGCAGATGAGGTTATTATCCCTCATTTAAAACCAGTAAAAACTGTAATTGGAGAGCATCGAGTAAGTGGAGAGGAATTGAGAGATTATTTGAATAAAAATGAGGTTAATGTATTTTATATAGAAGAAGATAATAATTTAATCAAGCATATTAATAAAAAAAATCCAGGAAAACATATAATATGCTTCATGGGTGCTTATGGATGGAGAAATATGATAATAGATTTAATTAAACTATATAAAAACAGATAAGATGGATTCAAAAAAACGAAAGCCAAAAGGTATGAAAGATCTATTGAAAAAATGGAATTTTAATCCTGAAAGGAAAAAAAGTAAAAAATATGTAAAACATGAATTTCAAGATTATGGAATTAGGCTGGCTCATAAATTGAACGATTTAGATCATAAAGCTTTATATATAAAACTTGCTAAGCAAACAAAGAGATCTTTTTTAGAATCAGCATATAGATTTGCTGTCGATTATCCTGGTACCGAAGGTAAAAATAAAGGTAGGCTTTTTATGTGGGCATTAAGTAAACTAAGGAAAGGTGAGAAACTGTATAGAAAAAATGAAAATTTTAAAAAAGATGGAAATTCTTGATTAATTTATTGTTTTCAAATTATGTATGAACCTAGTTATAAAACATTGAAAAAATATAGCGATGTTCTAGTTAAATTTGCTTTAAATGGCGGTAAGGGAATTAAAGCAAAAGAAGTAGTTTTTCTTATGTTATCAGAAAGTGCAAAACCTATATTAAAGCCTTTAATGAAATCAGTGTTAGAATGTAACGCATTTCCATTAATTAAATATATACCAGAAGATATCGATTATTATCTATTTGAGAATTCTAATAATAACCAAATAAAATATTATCCCAGGAATTATTTACTAGAAAGAGTAAAAGAAATAGATCATTTAGTATCAATAGGATCGACTAACAATAAACATGAGTTAGAAAAAGTTGATAAAAAGAAAATCTTATTGAGAACTAAATCTTCTAAGTTTTATAAAGACGCTTTAAGAAAAAAAGAAGGTAAAGGAATGTTTACTTGGACTTATGCACTATATGGAACTGAGGCAATGGCTAGAGAAGCAAATTTAACACTTAGAGATTATTGGAAACAAATTATTAAAGCCTGTTTTTTAAATTATAATAATCCTTTGAGTAAATGGAGAGAAATATCAAAGAAGATGTCGAAAATTAAAAAATTATTAAATAGTTTAGATATTGATACTGTTCAAATTAAATCTCCAAATACTGATTTAAAAATTAAGATTGGAAAAGGTAGACAATGGGTTGGAGGCAGTGGAAGAAATATTCCATCTTTTGAGATATTTACTTCTCCTGACTGGAGAGGTACCGAAGGATGGATGAAATCAGACAGAACGATTTACAGATATGGAAATCTTATTGAAGGAATTGAACTTGAATTTAAGAATGGTAAAGTTATAAAAAGCAAAGCAAAGAAGAATGAGAAATTATTAAAAGAGATAATTATAGTAGAAAATGCTAATAAAATAGGTGAGTTTAGTTTAACTGATAAGCGATTTAGTAATATTAATTTATTCATGGGTGAAACTTTGTATGATGAAAATGTAGGAGGTAAGTTCGGTAATTTTCATATAGCAATAGGATCTGCATTTAAAGATTGTTATAAAAATGATGCTAAGAATATTAAAGATAAAAAGTTAAAGAAATTAGGATTTAATATTGATTGTGCAGTACATATGGATATTATTTCAACTGATGACCGTATTGTTACTGCTAAACTAAGGAATGGGGAAAAGAAGATAATATTTAAAGATGGACAATTTCAGATTGATTAATTTAAAATTTTTCTATGAGTATAAAGAAGTTAATACTAATATTAGTTTTAACAGGATTTTGCCTATATTTTCTATCACTCTTTAACGAATTTGTCTGGGATGATGAGGAACAAGTTGTAAATAATACAGTAATTCAATCTATAAGTGATATACCCTATTTGTTTTTAGGAAGTACTTTTAATACAGGAGGGACAGGAAGTTTAACAGGAGTATATTATAAACCATTAATGAGTGTATGCTTTTCTTTGATTTATGCAATTTTTAAATTAAATCCTTTTTTCTACCATTTGTTTCAAGTAAGTCTCCATATATTTAATTCAGTATTGGTATTTTTAGTAGCAAGCCGTTTGTTTATCAAATATCTGAATAATAATAATAAATATTTTAAATATTTCTCGTGTGTATTTGCACTAATTTTCTTAATACATCCAATAAATGTGGAAGCTGTTGTTTATGTATCTGCTTTGCAGGATGTATTATTTTTGTTTTTCGGTATGTTAAGTCTTTTTGTGATTTTATATAAAAATGAAATTAAAAGAATAGAATTATTTAAGAATATCAACTTTTTATTAATATCAACTTTCTTAATATTTTTGTCTCTGCTTTCCAAGGAAACAGGTGTTTTATTTATAGTCATAAATTTTTTTTACATCGTATTATTTGAGAAAAAATATATTAAGAAATATATTTTTTATTTAACTGTAATGTTCGGATTGTATTTATTTTTAAGATTAGTAATAGCTGGAATAAGATTTTCTAAAAATAATGTAGTACCGATAATGAATGCTCCACTAGAAGAAAGATTGATTACATTACCAAAAATATTATTTTTCTATATAAAAACATTTTTTTATCCAAAATATTTGTTTATATCACAACACTGGATAGTTAGCCAAGTAACATTTAATGATTTTTATATACCGTTAATGTTAGTGAGTTTATTTTTTAGTATTCTATTTTTATATTGTTATATTTTATGGAAGAAAAAAAGAAAGGAATTAAAGTTATTTTTTTTCTTTTTAATTTGGTTTTTAGTAGGAATAAGTTTGCATATGCAAATATTTCCCTTAGATATGACAGTAGCTGAGAGATGGTTTTATTTCCCAATTATTGGTTTATTAGGAATGATATTGTGTATTTTAATTAGAAATTTAAATTTTAGAAATAAGAAAATTAGGAGTTTAAATTTAATATTTTTATTATCTATTTCAAGTATATTGTTTTACAGATCATTAATGAGATCTATAGACTGGGGTAATGGTTTCAGTTTATTTAATAATGATCAAAAATTAAATAGCAGGGCATTTGATTTAGAAAATAATTTAGGAGTTGAGTATTTCAGAAAAGGAAATTTTGAAGAGGCAAAGATACATTTTAGAAAATCAACTGAACTAGCATCTAATTGGTGGACCAACTGGAATAATTTGGGAGTAATTTCTCAAAGAGAAGGTGATTTAGAACAAGCTGAGAATTTCTATCTTGAATCAATTAAGAACGGAAATTATTATCTCTCTTATGAAAATTATCTTGGTGTTCTAATTGTGCAGGAAAAATATAATGAGGCTCAAGATTTTCTAGAAAATGATGCTTTATTATTATTTCCTTACAATCAAAAGTTGAAACAAATGTATTACTATTTAGAAAATGAGGAATATTTAGAAAATTAAATTATGTTACTTTTTTGTAATCTTATCGTTATAAATATATAATTTAGTTAATTCAATTTTAATGGAAATGAAAAGTAGTATTAAAAAAATAACATTAATCGCATCATCAATATTTATCTCTATATTATCAGTTTTATTATTTTATAAATCTGGATTAGGTATAAATTTTACTATTTTTAGTCTAATTTTAACTTCGATTATTTTATTGATATGCTATTTCTTTAATAGATTAAAATCTACTTTAATAGTTAACTGTATACTATTAAGTATTTTAAGCATACCTTTTTCTCTTACATCTTCTATACCTATAAAAATAGTGTTAAGTTTAAGCTGGATTTATTTCTTTTTTATTACTATTCAAACGATAATTTTAGAGAATTATAAATTCGAGTTTTGGAGATATATTACAGCACCAATAGAAAACTTTTTTATGTCGTTAGTTATACCCATTATTCCTTTTTCAAAATTAAAATTATCAAATTCTAATTTAGGTTCTATAATATTAAAAATAGCGATTGGTGTATTGATAGCCATCCCATTTCTAATTATTTTTATGGTTCTTTTATTATCTGCTGATTTGGCTTTTAAAGACATATTTGGAAATATTTTTACTTCTAGTTTTTTAAAAGAGTCAATATTTATTTTTATTTGGATAATGGCAGCTTTTTGGATATTTATAGGTCTTTTATATTATTTATTATATAAAAAAGTAACAATAGAAAATACTAATAAAGAAAAGGGGGTTAAAGATAAATTTTTTATTGAATCTGTAACTATTTTGTCTTTAACAGAAATATTATTCTTGATTTTCAATGTAATACAGGTAAGTTATTTATTTGGAGGACAGAATTTTATAAATAGAAGTGAATTTACTTATAGTGAATATGCAAGAAAAGGATTTTTTGAACTGATAGCAGTGAGTGTTATAGCTTTGGGTCTGATGGCTTCTGTTTTTAAAATAAAGAAAACTTCAAATAAACTACAGAGTTTAGCAATTAGAGCGATTGGACTATTCGGGATAATAGAATTAGTGCCTATGACAGTTTCTGCATTTTATAGACTATATCTATATGAAAATACATATGGATATTCAAGACTTAGAATTTATAGCCATCTATTTATCATATATTTAATTTTAATTTTTGTATTGTTTGCAATTAAATTTATAACAAAATTAAAAGAGAATATATTTTTGTATGCAATTCAGATTGTTACTGTAGTATCTTTAATTATAGTTTGTTGTATTAATATTGATTCAGTTATTGTAGGATTTAATATTGATAAGTATGAATTAGATAAAACGAAATTAGAAGCAGATGTAGGTGATCCAACTTTAGATTTAGAGTATCTTTATACACTTTCATACGACTCTGTTCCTAGATTATTTAAACTTTGGGAAAATAGTTCAGGAGAATTTAAAAATGAAATAGCCTTTTATCTAGAAAGTAAATATTATAACCTTATGTTTGACAAAAAGAATGAAGATAAAAGAGAATTTACATTTAGGAAACATAAAGCATTTAATATTTTAAAAGATAATATAGAAGATATAAAATTAGATTCTGGTATATACGAAGACAGAATAATAGAGAATTATAAAAATGAAAAGTATTTTGGAGTTTATTCTTATAGTAATTATTATTGTGATGATGTTGAAATAGTTTTTATCGATAAGGAAGATTATAATGAACTTTATTTTGAAAACATCTCAATATATGATTATGAAACATATAATATAGTAAAAGATGGATCTATTTATAGTACTTGTTTTGATCTTAAAAGAGGGAAATATTTCATTGAATATAAGGATTTTAGATTTTATAGCAAAAAAGAATTTTCTGTAGTTAATATAACTGGAGATAATGAGAAAATTTATCTAATAAGACGAGGGGGATAGATAATTAAATAGTTTATAAGAAAATGATTTATCCATCTGTAAAATTATACTCTTTATCCCAATTGAAAAATATCTCTAAAAACTTCTGTACAGAAATAGAGAAAGCGAAGAATGGCAGCGAAAGTAGTCTTTCATTTATAGAAAATAATATTTCAAAAAACAAGTTTAATACAGACACACACAAATTTCAAGTGATGGTTATAGGAGGATCTAAATTTGAAACAGCTATTGTAGAGAAGATTGATAGAAAAATAAAATTTGTTAATTATAAGGTTAAAAATTTACCATTAATGAAAAATAAAAATGTATTTTTAACCTTTATAAAAAATAATTTATATAAAAATATCGATTTATTATCAGTAAATTTCGCATACGCTTTAAAACCTTTGTTAAGAAACGGAATACTAGATGGAATATTAATAAGTGTGTCAAAAGAACATGAATTTAAAGGATTAATTAATAAAAAAATAGGAGAAGAAATTGAAAAATATTTTGAGAAAGAAATAAAAGTTACAGTAGCTAATGACTTGGTTTGTTTAGTATTATCAACTAAGGGAGATTTTAAAGAGGACGAAGTAGTTGGAGGAGTAGTTGGTACAGGCATAAATTTTGGGGGGTTCTCTGATAGAAATCATGTAGTAAATTTAGAATCTGGAAACTTTAATAAATTTAAACAGACTAAATCAGGAAAACAAATAGATAAGGAATCAATAAAACCAACAGAACATATATTTGAAAAAGAAGTAAGTGGTGCATATTTATATAAACATTTTAATATCATTTGTAACAAAGTTGAACTGAAATCTACTAAAGAACTTTCTGGATTAGCAGAACAAAAAGGAGAAAGTGAAATATCAAAAATAGCACAGAAATTGATTAAACGTTCAGCCTCATTAATCGCTTCTAAAATAGCAGGAGTTTCGATGTTTAAAAAGAATAAAGATTTAGTTGTTATAATTGAGGGAAGTTTGTTTTGGAATGGTTGGAATTATAAAAATATGGTAATGAAATATTCAAATAGAATATTAGGTAAAAATTCGATAAAATTTATAAAAATCGAAAATAGCAATTTAAAAGGTGCAGCGAAATTGGTTGTTTAGGTTAATTATTTGTTATAATTTATATTATAGTTAAATTATTCATAAAAATTAGATTATGTCAAAGTTAAGAATAGAAACCGTTAAAATTCAAAAACCGGATGATGATTTTACTGTTAATGTGATTATTGGACAAACACACTTTATAAAATCAGTTGAAGATATCCATGAAGCATTAGTAAATTCAGTTCCAAACATTAAGTTCGGGTTAGCATTTTGTGAAGCAAGTGGACCTAAATTAATACGATATTCAAGTACAAATAAGGATATGGAAAAATTAGCAATAGAAAATGCAAAGCTAATAAAAGCAGGTCATATTTTTGTAATATTCACAAAGGATTGCTTTCCTATTAATTATTTAAATTCAATAAAAAAAGTTCCAGAAGTTTGCAGAATCTTTTGCGCAACAGCAAATCCTGTTGAAGTTATTATTGTTGAAAGCAGTAAAGGTAGAGGAGTTTTTGGTGTTATAGATGGTGAAGGATCTAGTAAAGTAGAAAATAAAAAGGATAAAAATAATAGATATGAATTACTCCGTAAAATAGGCTACAAGTCATAATAGACTTGAGTTATTAATATGTTTTATGGTAATATAAATAAGTTAAATAATAAAGGTTTTGTTCAAGAATTAAAAATTTAATTTAGAGAAATAGAAGTTTAGTGAAATTCTATTAAATAATTTTTAATAAGGCTTGATTATCTATTAATTAATAATTAATAGAGATTTCCTGAAGAACACTTTTCCTCCAAAGTTAGTAAAACAGGACGGGGGTTCCCGTTATAGAACTAATCCCTATTTGGGTAAAAAGATGATTTTAGAAATATAATCATAAATCAATGTGGTATCGCGGTTTGATCGCCCTTGCCTTTATCTGAGAGGCGTTATGTTATCTCGGATTTAGGCAAGGGCGATTTATATTATCGGTGATCTTAAACTTTGGAAATAGTTTAAGAATTACATTATAATAACTATATGGAAATTTCAGTAATAATAACAGCTTGGAAAGAAGAAAAAAGCATTGGAAGAGCTTTGAATTCTATTGTTAATCCTATATATAACGACTATAAAGAAAATTTTGAAGTTTTAATTGTATGTCCTGATGATAAAACATGGATTACTGCAAAGAAGAAAGCAGATGAGTTTAAGTTCAAAGATATAAGAAGAGTTAAGGATCCAAAAAAAGGAAAGCCTCTTGCTTTAAATATGGCTTTTAAGAAGGCAAAGGGTGATATTTTTATATTAACTGATGGTGATGTTTATTTTGGTAAAAATGTAATATCAAAGTTAATGAAATATTTTAAAGATCCTAAAGTTGGAGGAGTTACAGGACGACCTGTATCAATAGGAAAAAAGGATAGTTTTATGCAGTTTTCAAATCATTTTTATGCTGATGTTGCTCATCATAAGAGAATGGTAACGATGAAGAAAGGTATTTCAGGCAGATCGTTAAGAATTATATCACAAGAACCTGGATTTTTTGTTTTAAGCGGATATATATTTGCTATGAGAAATCTAGGCATAGAAGCACCTGTTGATTGTCTTATAGAAGATGCATATTTTTCATATGAACTGCATAATAAAGGATATAAATTACTATACGAACCAGAAGCAAAAGTATATGTAAAATACGCACAGAACTTATCTGATTGGTATAAACAAAAACTGCGTTCTGTAGGAGGCTATGAACAATTATGGAAGTATAATGTATTAAAGAAAGAAACAAAAGTCAGAAATTTCTGGAAAGAATTGGAATATGCTTTATGGTTTCCATTAAAATATGTAAAAAGTCTTAAAGAAGCTTACTGGGTATTATTTTTATATCCAACGAGACTTTGGTTGTGGATACAGATATTCTGGCAGCAAAGAATTATAAAGAAAAGTTTTGCTGAAACATGGGTACGCATAGAATCAACTAAATAATTTATTAAAATAATCATTATGTCATCTACATTGTATAAAATACGCAAGCAAAGATTGGATAAAGTCGAGAAGTTAAAAAAATTAGGAATTAATCCATATCCTGCAAAATCAAAAAAATCTTATGACAATAAATATATTGTAGATAATTTTAAAAAATTGGAAGGAAATGTCATGTGGGTAACAGGACGTATCATGGCATTAAGAGAGCATGGTTTATTAAAATTTATTAGCCTTCAGGATTTTAAAGGTAATATTCAATTAATTATTAAAAAAGATGATACTAAAAATTTTGATAAAAAAGAGCAATTGTTAGGCTGGAATGAATTAGAATTAATTGATATTGGTGATTTTATTCAAGCAGAAGGGAAATTATCAAAATCAAACACAGGTGAAATATCTATTAAGGTTGAAAAATTTAAATTATTAACAAAAGCAATTAGACCTTTACCAGAGAAATGGAAGGGGATAAAAGATAAGGAAACAAAGTTCAGAAGAAGATATCTTGATTTTATAACAAACACAAAAAGCAGGGAATTATTTGTCAGAAAAAGTCTGTTCTGGCAGGCAAATAGAGACTTTATGAAAAAGAATGAATTTATTGAATTAAATACTCCAATACTAGAGCATGTTACAGGTGGAGCTGATGCAAATCCTTTTGTAACTCATCATGATGCCCTAGATCAAGATTTCTATATGAGAATATCTCCTGAACTGTATTTAAAGAGATTAATTGGAGGAGGATTTGAAAAAGTTTTTACGATTGGAGCATGTTTTAGAAATGAAGGAATTGATGATGAGCATTTGCAGGAGTACTATACAAATGAATGGTATTGGGCTTATGCTGATTATAGAAAGAATATGGAGTTAGTTCAAAAGTTATATAGGTATGTTGCTAAAACAGTGTATAAAAAGACTAAATTTAAAAAAGAAAATTATGAATTTGATCTATCAGATGAATGGAAAGAAATAGATTATGTAAAAATATTAAAAGAAAAATTGGGAATAGATATCTTTAATGATAAAAAGGATAAGATGTTAAAAGTTATTAAAAAGAATGGTGTAGAGTTAGACAAAAAAGGTATGAATAAATTCAGATTAGTGGATAATCTGTGGAAGATTGTAAGAAAGGGTATAGCAGGACCTGCATATCTGATAAATGAACCTAAATTTATGTCTCCTTTAGCAAAATCAAAAAAGGAAAATAGTAAAATAACAGAAAGGTTTCATGTAATATTAGCTGGTAGTGAGGTTGGGAATGGATACTCTGAGTTAAATGATCCATTAGACCAATATAATAGGTTTAAACAGCAGCAGGATGCTAGAGAGGCAGGAGACAAAGAAGCACAGATGATGGATATAGATTTTGTTGAAATGCTTGAATATGGTATGCCCCCAACAACTGGGTTCGGTGTATCAGAAAGACTATTTTGGTTTTTAGAAGGTGTAAGTGCTAGGGAAGGGACATTATTCCCTCAAACTAGATATCACATCGAAGATACAACAAAGGAAATATATGGCATTAAAAATAGGAATAGTTCTAAAAGTAATATTGAGAAGAAAGATAATAAAATAATTAGTTGTAATGAAACAGATGAGATTAACCCAGGAATAACTAGAAAGAAGGCATTAGAGCTAGTACAAAAATATACTAAAAATAAAAATTTAGTAAAACATATGCTTTCAAGTGAAGCTGCTATGAGAGAATATGCGAGATATTTTGTCAAGAGAGGAAAGCTACACGAAGCTAATATTGAGACATGGGCAATAACAGGTCTACTACATGATATTATGTATGAAAAAGATCCCAAAAAGCATATGTATTCGGGTGCAGAGATGTTAAAAAAGGAAGGCGTAAGTGAATATATAACTCATGCTATAGAAGTACATGGTAACTTTAATGGAACAGATCAAGATACATTACTTGATAAAGTTTTATGGATAGCAGAGGAATGTACGGGTTTAGTTGTAGCTGCAACTTTAGTATTACCATCAAAGAAATTAAATGATCTTAAAATAGAATCATTAATGAAAAGATGGAATGAGAAGAGGTTTACAGCAAATATTAATAGAGAAAATATAAAAAATGGGATTGAGAGAATTGGATTGACAGTAGAGGAACATCTAGAGATAGTACTAAATGCTATGAAAAAAATTGATAAAGAGTTGGGTTTATAAAAAATTATTTGACATTGGACAAAATTTATAATATTTTTAAAAAGTTGCCTATGAAAACTTTATTAACTCCTAATTGTGGCAGAATTCTTAGAAAAATTACTTATTGCAACAAGTAATTCTCAAGAACTAGTAGATAAACGCTCTATATATTCTTCAATAGTAATCAGACAATGTGTAGAATCATTAATAAACGGAATTCCATTAATAGTATTTAGATTTGGAATAATGTATGGAGGGAAAATATCAGCCACTTTAAAAGATGTTTGTAAATTAAGAGAAATGAGATTACCAGTTCATGTGTTCAAAGTACAAGGTGATAATAGATATAAAACATCAGATTCTAAAGTAGGTTCAAAGGATGGTCAAAGAATAGATGCAGAAGCAGTTTCAAATATAAGTGAAATTTCTAATAGAATCACATCAGGAGAAATTAGATCTGGTAGCATTATTGCTATTGTTGAAATGCCTTTTATGTTTAGCGAAAGTACACAATTGGAAAGATTCAGATTATTGTATAGAAGGTTTAACAATGTTTATTAAAGGATAAGAAGTGGTATATTTACTCCCTTCACACCCAGAGGACCATGAATATGCAATAGGGGGACCTGAAAGATATATACCTGTATCATCAGATACTTTAAAAAGTATTTATAAATTAATTGGTATAGATTTTGAGCCTCTAAATCCAAGATATGCATTTAAAGATTAACAATGTGTCTTTGATTGGACTAAAGTTGGATTATAATTAATTGTCTTTTAAAACTTTTATTTTAATTGTAAAATAATAAAAATTAGTTAATAAATATGAGAATACCTGACAATATCTACAGATTACTTAGAGAAGTTAAATATTATCAGTTAGCTACAAGTTCAAAAAGTGGTACACCTAATGTATGTACAGTTGGAGCTATTTATGAAAAGAGTAATGATAGAATAATCATTGTAGATAATTATTTCAATAAGACTATTAAAAACATACTAGAAAATCCTAAGGTATCGATACTTTTTAGAAAAGATTATGAATGCTTTCAAATAAAAGGAAAATGCGAATATAAAAATAGAGGGGGTTTATATAAAAAAGTAAAAAGATGGCAAAAAGCGAAAAGCAAAGAATATCCAGCAAAGGGAATTATAATAATTAAACCAACTAATTGTTATGATTCAAGACCGGGAAAAAATGCTGGGAAGGAAATAGAGTAAATATTTAATATTTAAATATTAAATTATTATGGATTTAAGTATAAATAATATTAAACAGGATGATCAAATTGATAAATTCATTGAAGAAACTGATAAAAAATTGAATGCAATGAATTATACGGACCATGGCAGAAGACATGCAAATATAGTTTCAGATCGTTCAGGAATGATTGGAATAAAAGCAAATTTTGATGAAAAAGAAATTGAATACGCGAAGATAGCAGGTTATTGTCATGATATGGGGAACTTTATAGACAGGAAATTGCACCATTATTGGGGAAGTTTACTGTTCCATCAAGTATTTTCTACTAAAACAAGTGATGTTGAAGGATTGACCTCAATTATACAAGCAATTGCTAATCACGACAAAAATGAGGCTCGTCTTACAAATAATATTTCTGCAGCCTTAATAATTGCAGATAAGAGTGATGTTCATAGGGATAGAGTTAAAGAAAAAGATAAATCTGGTATTAAAGATGATATTCATAATAGAGTAAATTACTCTATAACTAAGAATAATCTTGATGTAAATGAAAATAGTAAAATAATTACGTTAATGTTAGATTTAGATACAAAAATTACACCAATAATGGATTATTTTGAAATATTTATTAATAGAATGAATTACTGTAGAAAGGCAGCAGAGTATATTGGATTCAAATTCAGGCTTTTAATAAATGATTTTGAATTAATATAATTTAAACAATATAGATGAAAATCAGAAGGAAAGTAATCACTGTTATAGGTCCTACAGCTTCAGGTAAAACTTCATTAGCAATAGAATTAGCTAAGAAATTTAACGGCGAGTTGATAAATACTGATTCGAGACAAATATATAAATACATGGATATCGGCACTGCCAAGGGTAATATTGAGAAATATGATAAATTAAAAATTAAAATACCTAAAAAATATCAATTAAGAAAACCCATAATTAAGGAACTTAATGTTTATAAATTAGAAGGAGCGATTATCCATTTGATAAATATTTTAACACCAGATCAAATTTTAACTTTAGCACAATATCAAAAATTAGCTAATGCAGTTATAGAAAATATAATTGAAAGAAGTAAGACACCTATATTAGTCGGTGGAACAGGATTGTATATTGATGCAATTACAAAAGGATACAGAATACCTAGAGTAAGACCAGATAGGAAGCTTAGAGAAAAATTAGAAAAAATGAATATTAAAAAGTTAGCAAAAATATTAAAGAAATCAAATAGTAACGTTTATAAAAGGTTAAATAGAAGCGATAAATTAAATAAAAGGCGCTTGATAAGACTTATTGAAGTTGCAAAAGCAGGTAAAAAAATCTTAAAATCAAAAGAGCGTCCTGATTTAAATGTACTTTATTTAACTCCAAAAAGAAGTAGAGATGAATTATATAAACGAATTGATAAAAGAGCTAAAGTAATTGTGGATTTAGGTTTAATAAATGAGGTTAAAAAATTAATAAATAAGGGATACAATTTTACAATGCCAGCAATGTCTGCAATTAGTTATCCAATTGTTAAAAGATATTTAAAAGGTGAGATTACAAAAGATGAATTAATAGAAAAATTTGCTCAAGGTGATAAAAATTATGCAAGAAGACAAATAACTTGGTTTAAAAGATATGATGTAGTTGAAATAGAAAATATTAAACAAGCTTATAAGGAAGTAGAAAAATTTATTAAGAAATAAAATTATTTAATTAATATAACTAATACCCCCGTAATAGTAAATATAATTTAAAAAATCTAGTTTTTATTAAATCTTTAAAATTTGCTATAAATTTTCTATATTTAACCATCAAAAAATTGAGAATATTAAATGGCAAGTAAGGAAATAGCCAAATAAAATCAAGAAACTTTTCTATTAATGTACCTATAAACCTAGGGAATTTAAAAACGAATTGATATAGTCGAATAAATAGTTTTGAATATAAAGAAGAAAATCTAATTTGTTTTCTCTTAAAATCAGGCATTTCTATGTTAACAAAAGGATGGAATGGTTTATCTGGATCAAAAAAACCTGCTTCAATAGACATATCGTAAAGTTCAGTTCCTGCATAAGGAAAAAATATTGGTACAAACATATTAGTAGGTTGTATCTTAGCATTAAACTTTACTGTATCTAAAACAGTATGCATGTTTTCATAAGGCAATCCAACAATATTAAAAGAGTGAGTTCTTATTCCGTATTTTTTACATGTTAGAAAAGCATCCTTAATCATTTTACTAGTCATATTTCTTTTTAGTACTTTATTTCTTATAAATTCGTTACCACTTTCAACACCAAAATATACTCCAAAACATTTTATTTCTTTTAATCTTTTAATTATTTTTTCATTTAATAGATTTGCTCTAAGATTGCATTCAAATGGAAGATTTATTTCCTTATCATATAATTTTGAAAAATTTTCAAACCAGTCATTATAAAAAGGCCATAGATCATCTAGAAATCTAAAAGATCTAGTTTCAGGATAGACTTCCATTACTCTTTTTGCATATTTAATGCAATTTTCAGGGCTTCTATATCTCACATAATATTGTTTATTTGGATACAAATTTCTAGCAAAATTATTCCAGCAGTAAGTACAGTTATATGGGCAACCTCTAGTTAAAACTACTACTGGAACTTTAACTTTAGAAGGTATTAATATAGAAAAATCGAATATATCAAACTTAGGTAAAGGTAGAGTGTCCAAATTTTTTACTAAAGGCTGGACAGGATTTTTCTTAATATTTCCCTTCTTATCTTTTATCCATAATGAACCTATATCATCAATTTCTCTATTATTTTCAAGACGTTTTAATAATTGTCTTAATGGATTTTCACCTTCTCCTATACAAATAGAATCAACTCCTCTCCATTTAATTACTTCCTCAGGCCATAGAGTAGGATGGTAACTACCTACTATAATGAACTTATTTAATGTATCCGCCCATTCAACAAGTTTGCTTGAATACACTCTTACGCCTGTTCTTACTGAAAAACCAATAACATCAGGGTTATGTTTTTTTAATTTTTTTATAAATTTTTCCTTATTTAAAGGTTTTATTAAATGTATAAGACTAACATCCCATCCTTCATCTTCAACAATAGCAGATAATTGAGCAATTCCTTCATTATACCAGCCGCCTGGTTCAACTTTCATTCCATTTTTAGTAATTAAATACTCGAAATCAATATATACAAATGTGAATTTCTTTTTGTTCTTTTTCATTTACTATTTATCTCTTTAAATACAAGTATAATCCAAAAAAATATTTTTTAATTAATTTCTTTACTATCGCTTCAAGTTTTCTAAATGTTACCATTATTTTATTTAAAATTTTGAATGGCCAATGTGAAAATAGCCATAAATTATCAAGTAATTTTTCAAAAGGTTTTCTAATAGTCTTATTTGCATTTAATATAAATTGATACATTCTGGTAAATAATCGTCCATATAGGGAAGCAAAACGTATTTGATCTCTCTTAAAATCTGGCATTTCAATATTTACAATTGGATCAAGTGGTTTTTGAGGATTATAAAAGTGATTTTTAATAGCTATATTTGATAATTCAGTTCCTGCATATGGGAAAAATATAAAATAAAACATATCAGTAGGTTCTAATTTTGCATTTAATTTAATAGTATCTAGTACTCTTTCCATATTCTCATGAGGAATACCAACTATGTTATATGCATGAGTTCTAATTCTGTACTTCTTACATGCCTGAAAAGCAGTAATTAAAGACTTTTCTCTCATATTTCTTTTTAAGATTTTATTACGTATATATTCATTACCGCTTTCAACTCCAAAATAAATCCCAAAACATTTCATATCCCTCAATCTGCTGATTATTTTTTCACTAAGTAAATCAGCCCGTAGATGACATTCGAATGGGATATGAACATCTTTAATATAAAGACTAGAAAAATTTTCAAACCAATCATTATAAAAAGGCCATAGGTCATCTTGAAAGCGGAAGGTTAATAAATCAGGATAAACTTTTAAAACTTTTTTAATATATTTTAAGCAATTCATAGGATTTCTATATCGAACATAAAAATGTTTATTTGGATATAAACTCCTAGCATAATTATTCCAGCAGTAAGTACAATTAAAAGGACAACCCCTTGTTAGAACAACTGTAGCTGTTTTTATTTCAGAAGATAATAATTTCGAAAAATCAAATATATCAAATTTGGGAATAGGTAATTCATTTAAATTTTCAACAAGGGGCTGTACTGGATTTTTGAATATTTTGCCATTACTGTCCTTAAACCATATTGAACCAATCTTATTAATGCTTTGTTTTTTATCTAACTTTCTTAATAGTTCTTTTATTGGATTTTCTCCTTCGCCAATACATATGGCATTAACTCCTTTCCAATTTATAACCTTTTCGGGCCATAATGTTGTATGATAACTTCCAGTTATGATAAATTTATTCAGCTTGCTAGCCCATTCTATCATTTCTTTTGCTTTTCTCCATGATCCTGTAGGAAATGAAAAGCCAATAATATCTGTTTTATGTGCTTTTATTCTTTTTAAAAACTCTTTTTTTTCTATAGGCGTGATAAGGTGAATTAAACTGACTTTCCAGCCTTGATCTTCAACGATAGCAGCAAGCTGTGCAATCCCTTCACTATACCATCCACCAGGATCAATACTTTCTCCCTGCTTTGTTACATTAAATGTAAAATCTGCATAAACAAAAGTCAATTTTTTATTTTTAATTTTTATTTTCATAATCGATTAAATTTTAGCAGAATTCAAATGCTTTTGGTAATAAGAGATACTAATTTTATCTTTTTATGCAAATATTTAAAGTTTAGTTATAATATATTTAATTATGAATTATTTAAATGTTTCAAATATACCATTAGCAGCAAAAATGCGTCCAGATTCACTAGATAATTTTATAGGGCAGAAGCATCTTGTAGGAAAAAATATGCCAATAAGGAGATTAATAGAAATTGATGATTTAGTATCAATGATTTTCTGGGGACCTCCAGGTTGTGGTAAAACTACATTAGCAAGAATTATTGCTAATGAGACAGAAAGCACCTTTTTTCAATTAAGTGCAGTTGAATCGGGTAAAGATGATATTAAAAAAATTATAGAAAAAGCAAGAGGTAATATTAAATTACAAAACAATTTATTTTTAAATGATAAAGTTAATAATAAAAAGCAAAGTAATAAAACAATACTTTTTATTGATGAAATTCATCGTTTCAACAAAGCACAGCAGGATTTTCTACTGCCGTTTGTTGAAGAAGGAACAATAACTTTAATAGGAGCAACAACAGAAAATCCTTCATTTGAAGTAATATCTCCATTACTTTCAAGATGCCGTGTATTTGTTTTAAAACGTCATTCTCCCGATGATTTAAAAGATATAATTCTTAAAGCAATAAAAGACAAGGAAAAAGGATTAGGAGAATTAAATATAGAAATAAAAAAAGATGCTTTAGAATTTTTGGCTAATTCATCTAACGGTGATCCTAGAACAGCTTTAAATGCATTAGAGTTATCGGTTAAATTACTAAAAAATAAATAATGATTGCAGATATTATAAAAAATGAAAAAACTAGTAATAAATAAAAAAATAATAGAACAAGCTCTTCAGCATAAATCCTTGCTTTATGATAAACATGGAGAGGAGCACTTTAATATAATATCAGCACTACATAAATCTATGCGCAGCAGTGATCCTAATGCTGCTGTTTATTGGACAGCAAGAATGCTTGAAGCTGGCGAGAATCCATTATATGTAGCAAGGCGAATGCTTAGATTTGCATCTGAAGATATAGGTAATGCTGATCCAAATGCTTTAATACTTGCAAATGCAGTATTTGAGGCATGTAATAAAGTGGGTATGCCTGAAAGTAATGTTTTTCTTTCTCAGCTTGCGATATATCTAGCGAAAGCTCCAAAAAATAATTCAGCTTATATTGCTTATGAAAAGGCAAAACAAGATGCAAAAGAGACATTGAATTTACCGGTACCATTACATTTAAGAAATGCAGAAACTAAATTAATGAAAGGTATAGGTTATGGTAAAGGATATGTTTATGATCATGATATTCCAGGAAAAAAGAGCGGACAGCAGTGTATGCCGGATAGATTGAAGGATAGGAAGTATATAAAATAAAGAAGTATTTAAAACTCAATTGTCTTCTTTAATTCTAATTAAATGCAGATTTCATCGTATTTTAAGATACAACCTAGTACTTTTTATAAAAGTTAACCCATTTTATCACTGAAGAAATTTCTCTATACAAAAACAGATTATTTGGGGTCTTAAAAATACCATAAAAAAGATTAGGGAAATATTATTTGCTAAAGTGACCAAACGTTATACAACAGTTCCACCGCAGTAACATTTCCCAAAGACACTAAGATTTATATATCTTATTACGTTAAACAGTTAAAAGTTTCATTATAAATTAGTATAGTAGTAATGAATTCAAATCAATCAACTTCATCATCTCAACAATACGAATCATTTCTCCGGTGAAAATATTGCATTAAGCTTCTATTACAGTTAAAATATATTTGACATGAAATTAAAAGAAATTATTAAAAAGAACGATAAATTAACACATCTGTTAAATTTTCCTGTATTTATATTTATTATGATTATACTTGTTGCATTTGTATCATTTTGGGGAAGAAAAATAACAACTAGTCAGGAAAGTGTTTCAGATAGTAGTATAAATTGTTCAAAAACAGGAGTTAATCCAGGCAATTTCCCAGGAGATACAAATCAGGCAAATGAAGTATTCGGTAAGATGCAAGATATAGGATTATCTTGGTATCAAGGATTGATTGAAGGGCCAGGAGATGAACAGAAAGTTGCCGATGCTATAAATACAGCTAAAAATTATGATATTAACATTATATTAAGAATATGTTGGGGATCAAAAAGCGAACCTAGTGTTTGGGAAGAAGATACATGGCATTGTGGTTTTATCGATGAACATGCTAGTAAATATGTTAATTCATTGAAACAAATCTCAGATCTTACTGGAGGTGCAGAGTTTTGGGCTATTGCAGGTCATAATGAACCAAATGCATTGGAAAAGATAGACGTGAATAAAGAAAGAGATTTTATGGAAGGTGTTATAGATGGTGTAAAAGATTATTCAAATATACATCTTTTAAGTCCAATTATGGATTTACATGCAAGAAGCGCCGGTGCAGTTGAATTCAAAATTTATTTAAATAATTTAAATAAAAACGGTAGATTGTCCGAATTATATGGTATTGCAGGTAATACTTATGAATTTCCTACTTCTGATGATACATTAGAAGCTAGAATAAAAGCATTTCAAAAAGATTTTGGTGATTATGATTTATACATAACTGAAACAGGTATAAGAGAAGGAGCTAGTTTTGACAGTTTTAAGAGTAATTACAGATGGGCTTTGCAGCAAGATAGAGTTAAAGCTATTCTTTTTTATAAACCACAGGGATTATTAGGTGATGGAGAAGGTTTAACAGTTGAAGAAATTAATACTATTATACCAGAATGCGGTTCAGATCCTAGAGAATCACTTATAAATGAATGTGCTTTTGAAGATTATCCGCTAGAACCATGTGAAGAAGGAGGTAATCCTGGGCATTTAGGTATGGGGCGTGGTTTAGTTTTAGAATACGAAAGACATGCTGAAGAAACATGGAGTGCAGAATGGATAGCAACAGCTCAAATAGAAAACTTACCGGCATTTTCATACTTTGCTTCTAATAGTTACAAGGGAGATGAAAATGCTGATTATCCAAGCCAGTCAGTAAATCTTAATAGATTATCAACAGGATGCGTTTATAATTCTTTATCAAATGAAACCATTTGTTATGATTCAACAATTCAAGTTGAAGGATATGGATTAATTACAACTGGAGAGGGTGGGATATTAGCAAGACCAGAGTATCATGAAGGAAGCGGTATTTTAACAAGTGTTATGGGAGATTACAGCGATTATACTGCACCTTTGAGAATACCTAGACAATTTATAATAGAACAAGATGAAGTAGAATTTCCAGAGACTTCAATATCTACTGAAATAGAAACAGAAGAAGGTAGTGAAGGTAACTTTCTTACAAATTTATTAGAAGGATTAAAAAACTTTTTGAAAAATTTATTTGGATTTGGAGACAGGTTAACTGAAAAGCATTGTATAGGTCATGATTTTGAAATAGATGGACTATGGGAAGAAAATTCAACATCCGGACAAGAAACTGTTATAGGTGAAGGTAATTATGATTATGATCTTGAGAGTTTTATTCAGCATAGTGCTTTAGCTAATACTTTAAAAGGTGGTCATTGCGATTCAGAAGGTGATACATGTAAAATATTACCTATGGCTCTAGAAAGTTGTAATCCTTGCACTGATTTCTATGAACAAGTACCTGATGAACCAGGTAATCCAAACACAACTTATCATGATGGTGATTTCCTTTATTCTGAGTGCGATAGAATTGATTGGGAAACTGGAGAAATTTTAGATAGAGCAGGATTGATTAATTGTATAAATGGACATAGCCTACTTGTTAGACACCATATACCACCAAGAGGATTTGAGTTAGGTGGTGCTGCATATATACTTGAAACTTACTGGAAGAAATTGCAAATGTTAACAACAGATAGAAGAATTTGCCATAATAAAAATATTGGAATAGAGGTAGATGTTCAGGGATACTTATATGATAAAATAGATGATTGCGGAGGAGGAGGTGGAGGATCAAGTAGTTGTGGTGGAACAAACCTAGTTAAAAATTCAGATTTTAGTTGGGGGACAAGAAAACCTCCTCAAACAGAAAAACAACAATGGGGTGCAACTCCAGTATATTGGTTTCCGTGGTGGAATCCTTCACCACCTGGAGATGCTGATAATATATTATCAACCGAAATAAATGTTATAGCTGATGGAATAAGTGATGATAGAGGATCTGATGGACATTATGCTCATATATTTACTCCAGAATATGCACAAAGAATGGATGCTGGAATATTTCAAGAGATATGGTTTGGAGATGAAAATGGTAATACTATTACAATCCCAGCAGGTGCAACAATAAACATTACTGCTAGAGGACAAGGTAATAATAGTTATGTTGGAGAAAGTAACGCAGATTATATAGTTAATTCTGAATTTCAGTTAAGCTATGGTGTTAAATATGGAGGAGCAATTGACAGTTTAGCAGCAAGCGGACCTTCAGAAGAAAATTTTCAATTTAGTAGTTTTAATTCTTTACAGCATATTAATTCTGGTTCACAGAATCATGATGGTTCTGGACCTCCAGGATTTATTGATCTTGAAGGTAATTATACTTTAACGCAATCTACAGATAAAATTTCTATATTTTTACAAGGTGTAGATACGAATGGTTCTTCAACAAGTTCAAATAAATTACAATCTTTTTGGGATAATATGTGTGTTTCACTACCTGAATATCCAGAGGTAGTGAATATATCACCAGAAGAACAAGCAGAGGCTTATCCATGGGAAGGTGATGATGATTCAGGTTACTGTGAACCAGACTCTCCATTTACAATGGGTTGTAGTTTTGACCATTCGATACATACAGCGGCTCATCCTGAATTAAAAGCTTACTTTCCATATTTTGGATCTTTAATATTTGATTACTCTTATCTTGATATACAGCAACAAGCTATATCTCCTGATACCACAGATTTACCTTTATGTGAAAACGCGGATGATGATACTATTATTTGTTTCTGTGAACCTGGAGATATTGATCCTTTAGCTGAATATTTGATAAGAGTAGGAATTTTAGATAAAACTGAAGCTAAACTTGCTGGCATCGATGATGAAGAATATCAAAATATAGAAAATGAAGGAGATGTTGGTCCTTCTGATGAAGAAGAAAATGATGATAGTGATGGGGATGAAGATAGTGGTTTTGTTCCTGACATTGATAGTGGCTTATGGGAAGTACTTAAATATGTAAGTGATAGTGTAAAAGAACAAACTGGTCATTGTATTCCTGCAGCTATGATAGCTTCGATTATGTCAATAGAAACTAATACAAATTATACTAAGAGTCAGATAAATACAAAAATTCCTGATCCAAGCAGTAATTCAGAATGGTGCAGTAGAATAAATGAAGCTTGTACTGGTAGAAATACTAGTGCAGAAGCAAGTGATGAAGTAATTTCAAGTGAATTATCACAGATTACGAGTCATGTAAACTGCAGTAAACCAATACCTGAATCGGCAAGCCAAGAATGTAAGGATGTAAGAACAGTTGTAGATGATTTAACAATGGGATGTTGTGATGTAAGAGGACCGATGCAGTTCGATGTAAATACCTGGTTAGGATATAAAGATCAAGTAGAACCAATTAGTCTTGATGTCTTAGAGCATTTCGGATTTGATACTTCCAATTATAATGAAGCAGACAGAGTTAGACTAATAGATGCAATAGTTGCTGCAGCTCTTAAATTGAGAGCAGGCTGTTCAGATTGGGAAAGTAATGAAGAGTATACTGTTCGATATAAAGCAGGATGTTATGTTGGGGGTTGTAATACACAATCAAGCTACGCAAATTCAGCATGGGCAAGATATAAAGAATTTAAAGGAATTGATTGGAATGAAAATGATTGGGATGATTCGGATATAGATGGTGGTGTAAATGGTCAATGTACAGGTACAAATATGCCGTTAAACTTACCTTTTGACGAATCAATAAATAATATGATAATGATACAAGGTTGGTATAATAGTAGTAGTACTCATGCAAGAATACCTGCAAATGATTTTAGTGATGGTGTTGGACAATGGAAGGTTATAGCTTCAAGAGGAGGAGTAATAGCTGAAATAAAAGAAGATAGTGCTATAGGAGGAGGAAGTGTTGATTGTGATAAATCAAATTATGTTTCAGTATATCATCCTGACTATGGACTTTATACACATTATGTACATCTTACATACAACTCCGTACCAGATTATTTATATGTAGGTAAAGAGATTGAAAGAGGTCAATTATTAGGAATTTCAGGAAGTACAGGCTGTTCTAGTGGAGATCATCTACACTTTAATGTTTCTACGACTCCATATTGGAATAGTAATTACTCTCCTAAATATTGTTTTGTTGAATATCCTGATACAAATTGGAGAGAAACACAATATTTAATGGTTAAGTCACAGAATAAATTAATTGAAAATGAATAAAAAGTTTACATTAATCAAAACTAAGGATATATTTTATTTATTAGTAATTATATTTTTATTGATAATAATTATTTCTCAGATTTTCAGTATTATTAAAAATAATAACACTAAAGACTTTAGTGAAAATATTGATAATGAAATAGAAGAGATTGAATACAATGATTACAATTCAAGACAGTTAAGACCCGATGAAGTTGAAGAAATTTATGAATAATTAATTAAGATATTACTTATAATGAATAAATACTATAAATATATAATAATAATTGAAATAATAATATTAACAGTATTAATATTTATTGGGCGTAAGCAGGATAAAGAAAATGAAGAAACTAGCGGTCAAGATATACAAGTCGAAGAGCTTCCTTCTATATTTACTATTTTGCCATATGAAGAAGAAAGTATAGCAATTTACTATTATGAAGCTTCCTATACATTTGAAATCGAAATAAACAGTTATCCTTATAAAAGAAATTTAGAATATGCTCTATCAATTCTTCATGATTATAAAGAAACAAAAGATTTTACAGAAGATGATGTTAGAATTGTTACACCTTCGTTTATGTATTCAGAATAATAAAATGCTAGAGGAGGGAGTCGAACCCTCACGCTCATATGAGCACGTGGTTCTAAGCCACGCCTGTCTACCGGTTCCAGCACTCTAGCTAAGTTATTTTATAATTATACCATCGTAAATTAATCCTGACTATATAAAAATTGTATTTGGATTTAAAAAAGCAACAATTGTATAATAAATTATATAAAAAAATACTAATAAAATGGCAACACCAATGTATAAACAATATAATAAATTAAAGAAAAAATACGAGGATTGTATTTTATTATTTAGATTAGGTGATTTTTATGAGTGTTTTGATAATGACGCAAAAATTATATCAAAAGTACTTAGTATCGTATTAACAAGTAGAGGTAAAGGAGAAAATAGCAGACCTATGGCTGGTATCCCCCATCATGCTTTAGAAAACTATTTCCCTAAACTGATTAAAGCAGGATATAAAGTAGCTATTGCCGAGCAGTTGGAAAAACCACAGAAAGGTAAAAAAATAGTTGAAAGAGATGTAGTAAAAATAATTTCTCCAGGTACTATAACGTCCGATAAATCACTAGATCAGAATAAAAACAACTTTATAGCTTCAATTTCAAAAATTAAATCTAATAATAATAAAATATATGGTCTTGCTGTATGTGATTTAACAACAGGTGAATTTTTTATAAGTGATTTCTATATTGATAGTAATGAAAACTATGATAATTTATTTACCGAATTGTACAGAATTAAACCACCTGAAATATTATTATCAAAGAATATTAAATCAAAAATAAGGAATAAACTTAAATTTGGTAGAATCCAAGAAATTGAAGAATATGAGTTTAATTACAAAGATAATTATGACACATTAATAGAACATTTTAATGTTAAAAATTTGAAAGGTTTTGGAATCGAAAAATCTATATCAGGAATTATTTCTGCTGGAGTATTACTAAAATATCTTATCAATACACAAAAAGCACCCCTATTACATATAAATAAAATTTATTATAAAAAGACATCTAATTATATGATTTTAGATAATGATACTATTAGAAGTTTAGAATTAGTTAACCCTATTAAAGAAGACAATAAATCAACTTTGCTAAATACATTAGATAAATGTTTGACACCAATGGGTAAAAGGAAATTGTATAATTGGGTAATTTCTCCTTTAATAAATCATGATGAAATTCAAGATAGATTAGATGGGGTAGAGAAGTTATATTTAAGTTCAATAAACTTAGAAAAAATAAGGTCAATTTTAGATGAAATATTTGATATAGAAAGAATACTGGGAAAAATTGGAACCGAAAGTGTTAATGCAAGAGATCTATTAGCTTTAAAACAATCACTAATAAGGGTAAATTCTATTTCTAAAAAAATCTCTAAATTTAATTCTAGAATAATAAAAGATATATATAATTATATAAAGACTACAAAAGAAAATAATGAAATTATTGAGTTGTTGGAACAATCTATTTTTGATGATCCTCCTACAACAATAATGGAAGGTGGAATAATAAAAGAAGACTTTAATAAGGAATTAAAACAGATTAAAAGTGCTACTAGAGAAGGAAAAAATTGGATAAAACAACTTCAGAATGAAGAAATTAAAAGAACAAAAATATCATCATTAAAAGTAAAATATAATAAGATATTTGGTTATTATATTGAAGTTACAAAATCTAATCTTGATAAAGTACCAGATAATTATATTAGAAAACAGACACTTGTAAATTCAGAACGTTTTATAACTAAAGAGTTAAAAGAAAAAGAAGACCTTATATTGAATTCTGAAGAAAAATCAATTGAACTTGAATATAAAATATTTATAGAAATAAGAGAAAAAATATCCAGAAAGATTAAACTGCTTCAAAAAATAGCGGAATCTATAAGTGTTTTGGATTGTTTATCAAACTTTGCTTATATAGCAAGGTTGAATCAGTATATTAGACCTCAGTTATTAAAAAATGATAGAGGAATTATTGAAATAAAAGATGGTCGCCATCCAGTAGTTGAAAATATTAATAAAGATGAATTTATATCTAATGATGCTTATTTAGATTGTGAAGATGAACAAATACAAATTATAACTGGACCTAATATGGCTGGAAAATCGACTTATATAAGACAAATTGCGTTAATTATTCTCATGTCTCAAATTGGTTCTTATGTACCAGCAAAAAGTATGAAATATGAGCCTGTAGATAGAATATTTACAAGAGTAGGGGCAAGCGATAATTTAGCATCAGGGGAAAGTACATTTCTTGTAGAAATGAATGAAACAGCAAATATTTTAAATAATGCAACAAAGAATTCTCTTATAGTTCTAGACGAAGTAGGTAGAGGCACTAGTACTTATGATGGAGTTGCTATAGCATGGGCAGTAGCTGAATATATACATGATAAAATAGGAGCAAAAACTTTATTTGCTACACATTATCATGAATTAGTAGATTTAGAGAAATATCTTAAAAGAGTAAAAAATTATAATGTTTCAGTAAAAGAGTCTGATGGAAAAATATTATTCATAAGGAAAATTATTTTAGGAGGAACCGATAAAAGCTATGGAGTTCATGTTGCACAATTCGCTGGAATACCAAACAAAGTAATTAAAAAAGCAAAACAAATACTATCAAGTTTAGAACAAGAAGGTATATTTGAAGTTAAACATATTGAATCAGAATTAAATAAAAAAGAAAAAACAGAAAACAAGCAAATTCCTCTAGTAACTCAATTACCTGAAAGTCCTATTATAAAGGAACTTAAACAAATAAATATAAATAAAATGACCCCAATTGAAGCTTTAGAAAAATTAAATGAAATTATTAAGAAAATTAAAAAAGATAATCATTAAATGAAAACTTACAAAGACGTAGGTATACCTTTTAAACAAATTAATCTAAATGAAGCTGATAGAATTATATCAATATTAACTAAATATCACGGAAGAGTTGATTCTATAGCTAAAGGTATTAGAAAAATAACAAGCAGAAAAGCAGGCAATATTGATTTAATGACATTGTCTAAATTTTCATTTGCAAAAGGTAAAAATTTAGATGTAATTATCGAAGCTGAATTAGTAGATAATTTTGAAGCTAAGAAAAAGAATCTCAAGTCCACATTTAATTTATTTTATATATGTGAACTTTTAGATAAATTTCTAAATATAGGTGAAAGTCAAAATGAATTATTTGAATTACTATTAGGATTTCTTAATAATAAACACTCGAATCGTAAAACCTTATTACATTCATTTGAACTTAAATTAATTACAGATCAAGGTTATGAACCTAATTTGAAATATTGTTTAATAAGCGGTGATAAGTTTAATTCTGATAATAAAAAATATTTATCTAATGAAAGATTAGGATTTATCTGTAAAAAAACGCATGAAGCCAGTACACTTGTTAATGACAATACGATTAAAATTATTAATTTTCTAATAAAAAACAGTATTACTGATTCATTAAGATTAAAAATAGATAAAAAATATGAAAATGAAATAAAAAATATTATCAAAATATGGATGAATATAATTTTAGAAAAAGAATTAAAATCAAAAATATTTATTGACTAACTCTTAATAATATAGTATTATTTAACACGATTAAAGAGATTCAAGCAATCAGTGAAAGCTTGATAAATTAAAGGGTATTAAAAATTAATATTTTTAAGAGTGCTTAGGTGTTTTCGATTGTGAAAAATCTTAAGAAATAGGGTGGAACCGTTCTAAATGTTCCAAAAGAACCCCTTATTTACAAAGCAATTTGTAGATATGAGGTTCTTTTTTATCTAAAATATTATTAATAATATAAATGCCAAAAGTTACTCTAGAGAAAATAGTATCATTAAGCAAAAGGAGAGGATTCGTATGGCCGGGAAGTGATATGTATGGCGGTATGGCAAATACATATGATTTTGGTCCTTATGGAGCAGAATTGAAAGAAAATGTAAAAAAATTATGGTGGGAAAAATTCATACATGATAGAAAAGAAATTTTTGGGATTGACAGTAGCACTTTTATCAATTCTGATGTTTGGGAAGCAAGTGGTCATACAAAAAATTTTAATGATTTATTAGTTGAAGATACTGTTACAAATAAGAGATATCGGGCAGATCACTTAATTGAAGATCATTTTTCTAAAAGGAACAAAGAAATTAAAGTTGAAGGATTAAGTTTAAAAAAATTAGATAAAATAATTAAAGATGAAGGAATAAAAAGTCCAGATGGTAATGAATTATCAAAAACAAAGAAATTCAATCAGTTATTTCAAACAAAAATTGGTGTAATTGAAGATGAAAAGAATGCTGCTTATTTAAGAGGTGAGATTGCACAAGGTTTATTTCTAAATTATAAAAATATACTAGAAACTTTTCATCCAAAATTACCTTTTGGAATAGGGCAGTACGGTAAGGCATTTAGAAACGAGATATCAAAGGGACAATTTACATTTAGAACTCTTGAATTCGATTTAATGGAGTTTGAGTATTTTTTTGATCCTGAAAAGCAAAAATGGGAAGATTTGTTTAAATACTGGAAAGAACAAATTAAAGAATTTGCTTTAGAGTTAGGTATCAATAAAAAGAAACTAAGATGGAGACAACATGAAGAATTTGAATTAGCCCATTACTCTAAAAGAACCGAAGATCTTGAATATCAATTTCCATTTGGTTTTAAGGAAATGTTTGCTGTAGCTTACAGAACTGATTTTGATTTAAAGAATCATTCTGAACATACAGGAAAAGATCTTAAATATACAACTACGGATGGGAGAAAATTTATACCACATGTCGTAGAGCCAACATTTGGTCTGTCACGCATAATTACTGTATTACTATTTGATTCATATAAAGAAGATACAGTTAAAGATAGAAAAAGGATTTATCTTAGTTTAGATCCTAAGATAGCCCCGGTTAAAGCTGCAGTATTTCCTTTACAAAAGGATAAAAAATTAAAAGAAATAGCTAAAAAAATATACAAATCTTTAAATGATAAAATTAAAGGTAATATTATTTACGATGAATCTGGAAGTATCGGTAAAAGATATAGAAGACAAGACGAAATCGGTACTCCTTATTGTATAACAATAGATTTTGAATCGTTAGTGGACAAAAAAGTTACGGTCAGAAATAGAGATGATCTAAAACAAGAAAGAGTCAAAATTGAAAGTGTTTCAACAATAATCAAGGATAGAATCAAGTAAAGTAAATTATTCAATAGAAACAATTCTATATTCTCTTTCATTTAAATTGACTATACTATTTACTTCTTTATTTAATAGCAATGTTCCTAAAGGAGATTCAACAGAAAGTAAACTTCTCTTAGGGTCGGCCTCTAAGGGATGAACTATTCTATATTTGATAATCTTATCATTCTCATCTCTAAGTTCAATCCAAGATCCTAAAATCACTTTATCACTATCAATTTTACTGGGTAATACTTTAACATTTTTCAAAATATTTTTCAGTGTATTCAATCTTGATTGTTTTACTTTAATTGTAACATCAAAAGATGCTGCCTCTCTCATACTTGCAAGTATAGTTTCATGTTCTGCTTCGTAGTGCTTCAAAACCTGTTTTTTAATACCTTTTAACTCTTTTTTTAACTCTTTAATCTTTCCCTTTGAAAGTAATATTTCCTTTTTATGTTTATTCAATCCCATAATATTTTTTTACTTTTTTATTAATATATTTCTTTGATTTATCATTTTCTTCGACAAAATAGTTTAATAACATTTTTGATGCTTCTATATCAAATTTTTTAATAATCTTCTTAAGAATTGATAATTTTTTATCATCTTCTAATATATGATTCTCTTTTATCGATTTATTAACCATATCCATTATTAATTTTAAAGGTGTTTCCTCACTGTATTTCTTTAATTTCTTAGAAACATCCTGATAACTTATTTCTACACCTACAATCATCCCATAAATATTTCTTCTAAGGGACTTTGATAACTTTGAAAATATAAACTCATAAACTTTCATTAATTCATTTTTATTTTTATATTTTATTGAAAAAACTAAATCACCCCCATATTCTAATCTTGTTTCTATAATTTCTTTTCTATTTAATACGATTTTATTAAATGTATTCTTAATATCATCGCTTAGGGGTATTTGTAATTTATCCATTAAATTAGAGAATTCCTTAGGTGAATTGTAACATGTTTCTTTTATTTCATTATCAACATGAATCCATATTTTCGATAAAAATGATATTTCAAAAATGAGCCATATTAACATTATCTCTTGTAATTTCAAATTTTTTACATACTTAATGAGATTCTTTGCATTCCATAACTTTAGAGCAATTATTAAATTTGCCTTTGCTATTTTTATAGCATTTTGTTGTGATACTGAGAATGCTTCTTCTTCTAGTTTTGAAGCAAATTCAACCCTCCTTTGCTCTGTATCTGGTCCAAAACCAGGATCTAATTCATTTTCAACCGGGGTTTTAGAAATACCAAGATTAGTATTCATTATCAAAGATAATATATATTAAGACAATTATAATTGAATCTTCAAAATTAAAAAAGGTTATTGGTTATATTAACTTAATATAGAAAATATAAATAAGAATAATTATCACAAAAGACAGTAGTATCTTTGAAGTTAAAAGTCCATATTTCTTTGATCCACTTGTTAAAGCTATTATTGATTTCGTAATCTGATTTGATATGAAAGATAATAGTATCGCACAAATAGCATCTTGAATTAAAACATCTCCATTTGCAGATAGACTACTTACAGTAAGAATTACTGGATCTATATCGAAAAAACCAGTTACTGCTGATGCTATTAATATTCCTGACTTACCCCAATTCATTGCAAAAGATAATTTTGATAAAAATGTTAATAATGCGTATAAAGAACCTAATATTAATGCTGGTTTAAGCTTGAAAGGACTGTTAAGTTTAAGTTTAGTCTGTAATCTATCATCAAATTTCGATAAAAATAAAAACAATAAGACACCTAGAATTATAACTACTAATATAGGTATTATTATTGATGAGAGTTCTTTATTAATAGAAACACTAATTACAAAAACTCTAATAGACTGCACTATTGTTGCAATTAATGTAGCTGTTACTAATGGTTTATGATTTACGAACTTATTTTTAACTTTCGATTTACTATAACTTGACATACTTTGAGTTACAGCTGTACTAGAAACTAAACCTCCCATAGCACCTATCAAATTTACTCCTTTTTTTTCTCCAACTATTTTTACTAATATATACCCTATGAAACTTATAGCACAAACAAAAACAACTAATAACCATATTTCTCTTGGATATATTAAATTTAAATTATAAAATTGACCTTCATTAAATAATTTTAAATTAATTTCTTCTGGCAATAATGGAAGTATAACAAAAGCTATCAAAGCAAACTTTAAAGTATCATTCCATTCTACATCTTTTGTCTCCTCAGCAAATTTATGAAGGACATCTTTAAATGATAATAACACTACAACTATAACTCCAAATATAAGTGCATAATTTCTATAATCATCAAACATAATCATGAAGCCCAACAAAAAAACAATATAAGCAGAAATTTCTTCTGTTATACCAATATAGCCTTTTAGTGCCGAAATAACATAAGTAGCTATAATTAGTACAGCTAATGTAATAAAAAATGTTGGCAGAAGTATCTCATATGCTAATTCTTGATATAAAAATGAACTTAATGATCCGAGAAGTGATATTAATATAAATGTTCTTATACCCGCAAATCCGCCAGATTTGCTTCCTCTTTGTCTTTCTATACCAATTAATGCCCCTAATGCTAGTGAAGTAATAAAGTTGAGAAGTATTCCAAAATTCATATAGTATCGATACAAATTATTTTGAATCTATTATGGTGAAAAAATATTTAAGTGTCAAATAAATATTTAAATCATTTATGTTAAAAAAGGTTCTAATTAATAACTTTACTTAGTTTTAATTAAAAGCTTTTTCTTAACTATTTCTTATCATTTCCTTCATCTACAATTTCTCCTTCTTGAGCTTCATCTCCTTTTTCTTTAGATTTCTTATCTTCATTTTTACTATCACCTTTTGAGTTAGACTTTTCCTTTCCTTCATCTGTTTTTGTTTTATCTTGTTCTTGTGCTTGCTTATAAGCTGCAGCACCTATCTCTTGGACTTTATTTGATAATTCTTCAGTTTTCTTCTTTACATCATCTACTTTAAAACCTTCTTTAGATATCATATCCTTAAGTTCTTTATTTAACTTCTCAATCTCTTCCTTCTTTTTCTTATCAACTTTATCTCCAAGATCCTTAATAGTTTTCTCTACCTGAAATGTTAATGTATCAGCATTATTTTTTACTTCTACTTTTTCCTTTTTCTTTTTGTCTTCAGCTTCATGTTTTTTAGCCTCTTCTACCATTTTCTCAACTTCGTCATCCGATAATGCAGTAGAAGCAGTAATTGTAATTCCTTGCTCCTTACCAGTAGCTTTATCTTTGGCTTTTACATTTAATATACCATTAGCATCAATCTTAAATGATACTTCAACTTGAGGTACGCCTCTAGGTGCTGGAGGTATTCCATCTAATATAAATTTACCAAGAGTTTTATTACCATCAACTATGGGTCTTTCTCCTTGTACAACGTGAACTTCAACAGCAGGCTGATTATCTGCAGCAGTAGAGAATACTTGTGTTTTTTCAGTAGGTATAGTTGTGTTTTTCTTTATCATAGGAGTAGCAACTTTACCTAAAGTTTCAATACTTAATGTAAGTGGTGTTACATCTAGAAGTGTAATATCTTTTACATCTCCCTGTAATACACCTGCTTGTACTGCAGCTCCTACACCAACAACCTCATCTTGATTTACTCCCTTTTGTGATTCCTTTTTGAAATATTCTTGTACTTTTTTCTGAATTAAAGGCATCCTAGTCATCCCTCCAACTAATAATACTTCATCAATTTCTTCAATTTTAATCTCAGCATCTTTCAAAGCTTCTTCACATGGAGTTATTGTCTTGTCAACTAAATCCTGGACTAATTTTTCTAAATCAGCTCTAGTTATTGTTACTTCAAGATGCTTTGGTCCACTTTTATCAGCAGTTAAATATGGTAAATTTATAGTTGACTCTTCACTTGAAGATAACTCTATTTTAGATTTTTCTGCTGCTTCTTTTACTCTCTGGAGTGCAACTGGATCATCCTTTAAATCCATTCCATGCTCTTTCATAAATTTTTCTACTAGCCATTCAACTATTTTTTGATCAAAATCATCACCTCCTAAGTGAGTATCTCCATTTGTACTTTTTACCTCAAAAACACCATCACCAATCTCCAAAATAGAAATATCAAAAGTTCCACCTCCTAAATCAAACACAGCTATCTGTTTATCCTCTTTCTTATCAAGACCATAAGCCAATGAAGCTGCTGTTGGTTCATTAACAATCCTTTTAACATTAAATCCAGCTATTTTACCAGCATTCTTTGTTGCTTGTCTCTGGGAATCATCAAAATAAGCAGGAACTGTGATAACAACATCTTTTACTTCACTTCCTAAATATTTTTCAGCATCTGATTTCATCTTTGATAAAACTTTAGCGGAAATTACCTCCGGTGGTACCCATTCATCTCCATATTTAATTTCTATCCCTCCTTTTGAATCCTTTCTTATTTTAAAAGGTAGTAAATTTGCATCTTTCTGAACAGAAGGATCTTCCCATCTCCTACCTATTAATCTTTTTACAGAGTATATAGTATTTTTAGGGTTAGTAACTATTTGATTTTTTGCAGGTGTACCTACAATTTCATTATTCTTTGCATCAATTGCAACTACAGAAGGAGTTAATCTCTGCCCTTGAGCATTAGGTATTACCTTAGGCTTACCACCTTCTATAACTGCCATACAAGAATTTGTTGTCCCTAAATCTATTCCTAATATTTTTCCCATTTTTATAATAAATTAACAATTTAATTAAATTCAAAATTGACTATTATTTACTTTTTTTGCCTATAATAACTTTTATTGGTCTAACAACTCTTTCATCACCATCCATTTTATATCCTTTCTGTACTATCTCCTGAATTGTATTATCTTCATCTTCAACAGCAACTACTCCTACAGCTTCACAATAATTCGGATCCATTTCATCTCCAATCGAACAGTTTATCTCCGATATCCCATGTTTATTAATCAAGTTTTGCAATTTATCTCTAACCATTCGAATACCTACCTTTTCCTTTTCTTCTGTATTTATATTTTCAATTGATCTTTCAAAATCGTCTAAAATATCAAGCAATTCTGCTAGAATTGAAATATTTACAATATCTGCAGTACTCTTACTTTGTTCTTCAACTCTCTTTTGGAGATTCTGATAATCAGCTAATGCTCTCAACTTGCTTTCTTTTTCATTGTCTATTTTAGTCATTAAATATTCTAATTTCTTCTTTAAATTTGAATCTTTATCCTCTTTGTTAACTTTTATCTTTTGTTCTTTATATTTATTTCCTTCTTCAACTCTTGAACTACCTCCAAGCCGTTTATTTCTCAATTCTATTTCAATACCATTATCTGAAAATTTTATAAATTTATGAGAACCGATCTGTTTAATCTCGCTTATCTTTTTCCCTTGCTCTCTTAAACTGTCAACTGCTGCATCAAAATTACCTTTTACATAAAATGAGAAATGATCAAATTTTCTATTTCTAACTACACGTTTTGGTTTAGGTTCACTTATCTCAAGTCTATCAATATTAACACCATTAACTTCAATTTTACTTTTTAGATTTGCAACTGTAAGCATTCTACCAGCGTGTGGTATCTCTTTGATTACTACTATATCATCTTTTAACTCATTTAATGCTCTCTTATAGTCATCCTTTGAAATAGTCTGATAACATATATGATCAAATTTCAAATCATTCAAATCAAAATATTTTTTAGTGCATTTAATAGCTTTTCGAGAATATTCTATTAAATTATCATATAATTTTGATTTCATTACATATATTTAATAATTTAAATAATTATTATGTATTATAATTATTTTATTCCCAACCAATTATTGATCTTTCAATAAAGTTAGATATTGTTCTTACTGCTGGGATTACTTTCCTATATTCCATTCTTCTTGGTCCAAGAACTCCTAAATAACCTTTCTGTCCTCTGAAATAATTAAACTTCGAATATACTAAACTGCAATCTATCAATGAATCAATACCTATCTCATCTCCAATTATGACTTTTAGATTGTGATTAATACTAAACTTATCAAAAATCGATAAGAGAAGACTTGTACTTTCTATAACATTTAGAATATTTTGTAAAAGTCCTAAATCTTCAAGTTCTGGATATTCTAACAACTGACCAACACCCGAATAGAAAACCATTTCATCGATGACTGCTAACGCCGCTTGATTACTTAAATGTGATAATACTTTTACAGCTTCTTTTATAAAAGCGATCCTACTAAATCTTTTCCGAAAAAGTTTTTCTTTTAATTCAGTTTCTTTAATTTTATCTAACTCTTCTTCTTCAAACATCTCGTCTAAAAAATACCGAATACCTAATGTTGTTGGTATTCTACCTGAAGATGAGTGTTCCTTAAATAGATATCCTTCATCAGCTAATTTTGCCATTTCTGATCTTAATGTAGCAGGACTTGCATCAATGTTATATTTACTTGATACCGTAACAGAACCTACTGCCTGAGCATTTTCTAAAAATTCATTTATTACAGCTTCGAGTATTGATTTTTGTCTCTTTGTTAAGTCCATAATATTTAATAAAAATAAAATTAGCACTCATTATTTATAAGTGCTAGTTTATCATTTAAAAATAACCGGGTCAATAGTTTTTACTAAAGAATTTAAAAATCCTTATCATAGTTTTTCCTAAACTATCTATCGGTAGGAGGCTCTTCTATTGGTCTTATAATTACCCAGTCCCTATCTTCCTTTTGATCTATACTGTCATCAGCTATTGCTACATTCCAGATCTGATTATTGCGTGTTTCTTTAATTGCAGTAAATTCTACTTCTAGAACAAACTTTTCATCTATACCTAAATCCCCTAAATATTTTGTTAAATCATCAATTCTAAATTCACCATTAGGATCTGAAGGATCAATATAATCTAGTAAATTATCTTGTTCAATTAAATCTCCATTTCTTTCTCTTCTTCCATTTATATCTTCAAATCTAAGATAACTAGAATCATATCTATCAATATATAGCATTTCTTCTATAACTACTTCACCTATATTTGAAATTTCAATATCAAATATAATTGCATCTCCTACATCATAATAATGAATTCCATTTCTTACATTTTTCTCGATTTCAAACCCCCTTTCCGGTGGAGGAGGTGGTGGTTCAACTTCAATTATAGCTTTTGCAGTATCATTACATTCTATTTCAGGATAAAATTTTCCTTCATTATTATAAGTATTTACAGCTAGTATATAAGTTCCTTCAACAACATTTGATATAGTATAACCATTGCAATCTCCATCTACTGTACTTCCATCACATGAATAAAAATAACCATCCGGTCCTGTCACTTCCAAATAAGTATCATCAGCAAATAAACCTGAATTGCTATGAAAACTTCCTATTCTGAAAGAATCTCCTTCTTGTAAAATTATAACTGGCTGCCAGTGATGCTCTCGATCCTCCTGAACTCTAGCTTGGGTACTAGCATATGGACATACATCAGGGGGCGGTGGTGGTACATCTCCTTTCTTACAATATCTATAAACATAGGTAGGATTACTACAATTTTCACAATAACATGTAGTTGAAGATTTAATCTCACATTCAGGGCATCTTCCACCACTACATTCACGACTTGTACCGCATGTTTCCCAACCATCTGGACATTCCGGAGGCTCACAATATGGATCATTCTCTGAACCAGGAAGACACATTCCATAATTGCACCAAATATGTTGATCGTACCAATTAACACAATCACAGTATCCAGCATCTTCTCCTCCTGTATAATCATGACACCTGCATAAAGTAACTTCTGGATATTCACAAACTAAACCGAAGCAAGGTGAAGCTTGACAATCATAACATTGATATCCATCTGCAGTTTCTTCACACCCGCCAAAACAACAATTAATTTGCTCTGCATTAGCTTTTCCATTAAGATTAGAAAAATTTATTAAAGATATTAATATGATAAATAATAGGATTGTAATAAGGGAATAAACATTTAAGAATTTTTTAACTTTAATATTTGTACTAGAAGTTTTCTTCATATTTAGATAATATGAAATAATTAATAAATTCTATCAATTTATTAACAATTTTACAACTATAAGATTATCAGTAACTACCTAATGATATAATACTGAATATGGACGATGAAATTAAACCACTAAAAATTATAATCACAATATTAACTCTATTAATGATTATATCTGTACCGATTATAATGGTATTTGCAATCTGGAATTTTGATTTTGACTATATGAAAAAAAGATTAATATCTATGATTACATTTTCTAATAATTCAAATAATTATAATTTTGATATACCAGAAGGAGAAGACGAGTTATTAACAAATTCAATAATAGAAAAAGGAGAAAATGTAAATATTATATATAAAACAAATCCTGCACAAACTCTATTAATCAATTCAGCTGAAATTGAAGGAAATATTGTCTATGGTACTGATGGTGAAAATCTTCTAAGAGAGGGCTTTTGGCATCATCCTGGAACTGTATACCCAGGAGATAATGGGTGTAGCGTTATTTTCGGACACCGAAGATATCATATGCCTCCTCAAAAAAATACTTTTTATAATTTAGACAAGATTGATATTGATGATAGGGTAGAAATTATGCTTAATGACGGAACTTGGCTTGAATATAAAGTTACAAATATAGAAATTATCTCTCCTTCACAGTTAGATAGCATTGTCACTAGTGATTATGATGATTATTTACTAAAACTTATAACCTGCCATCCACTTGGTACATCAAAAAAAAGATTAGTAGTAACAGCTCTCAGAGTTATATAAATCTTATTTACCTTTTAAACTTTTAATTGTATCCCTTAACTTTGCAGCTTTTTCAAATTCCATCATATCAGCATAAATCAACATTTGTATATCCAAATCGTTTAAGAGCTTTCGCTTTTCTCTAAGAGAAAGTGTTACATAAGCTTCTGTTCGTTTATCTAAATCATCTAAAATTTTTGCTTTATCATCTTCTATAGGCTTATCCAGCTGATCAGTTATATCTTTCTTTATACTTTCAGGCTTAATATTATATTTTTTATTATATTTATTTTGTATTTTTCTCCTTCTTTCAGTTTCTTTAATTGCATTATTTATAGCTTTTGTTATAGTATCGGCATACATAATCACATGACCATCTTTATGCCTAGCAGCCCTTCCAATAGTTTGAATTAAACTTACTTCACTTCTTAAGAAACCAGCTTTATCAGCATCAAGAATAGCTATCAGGCTTACTTCCGGTAAATCTAATCCTTCTCTTAATAAATTAATACCAACAATTACATCATATCTCCCAATCCTTAAATCTTTAAGAATCCTTACCCTTTCAATTGTATCTATCTCGCTATGCAAATACTGAACTTTTATTCCTATCTCCTTTAAATATGAAGATAAATCTTCAGCCATTCTTTTAGTCAAAGTTGTTACAAGTGTCCTTTGTTTTTTAGATATTGTAATTTTTATTTCATTTATTAAATCATCTATTTGATTTAAACAATTAAATTTTTTTAGATTTTTTAATTGATTTTTTAGTCTATAACTTTTAAAACTTTTAATTAACATATTCTTACTTTTTTTCTCAGTAGGCCTTACTTCAATCATTGGATCTAATAGACCAGTAGGTCTTATAATCTGTTCAATTACTCCCTTTTTAACATCTTTCTTAACAACTTTTTTACTAAGTGAGATCTCATAATCGGCAGGTGTTGCTGAGGTAAACATTACTTGATCTAACTTTTTATTAAACTCATTAAATTTCAGAGGTCTGTTATCTAAGGCACTTGGTAATCTAAAACCATATTCTACTAAAACTTCCTTTCTTGCCCGATCTCCATTATACATTCCTCTGATCTGAGGAATTGTCATATGTGACTCATCTATTATAAGAATAAAATCATCTGGAAAATAATCGAGAAGAGTAGAAGGAGGAGTTCCTTTTATCCTATTTTCGATAAATCTTGAATAATTTTCAATTCCAGAACAATATCCTGTTTCTCTAAGCATTTCAATATCATAGTTTACTCTCTGTTCAATCCTATTAGCTTCTAAATCTTGATCCCTTTTTTTAAAATATTCAATTTGTCTTTTTAATTCTTCTTTTATATCAGGAATAGCAGATGTAAGAGCTTCATATGGTGTAACAAAATGTTTTGCTGGGAAAATTGTAATTTTTCTAGGTTTATCTAACACTTCTCCAGAAATTGGACTGACTATTTTAATTCCTTCTACAGTATTTCCAAAAAACTCTATTCTAATTGCAGTTTCATCAGCTGCATTATAAATATCAACAACATCACCTCTAACTCTGTACATTCCAGGGAAAAAATCATATTCGCTTCTTTCATATTGTAAATCTCCTAGATGTCTTAATAGTTTCTCTCTGTTATACTCTAAATTTACTTCTATATTTCTGCTTAGAGTCATATAGTCATCTGGATTACCTAGACCGTAAATACAGGATACAGATGCTACTATGATTACATCCTTTCTTGTTAATAAGGCTTGAGTAGCGGCATTTCTATATCTTTCTATACTTTCATTTATATCTACTTCTTTTTCTATATAAAGATCTCTTTTTGGGACATATGCTTCAGGCTGATAATAATCATAGTAAGAAACAAAATATCCAACAGAATTATCAGGAAAAAATTCTTTAAATTCTGAATATAACTGTGCTGCAAGAGTTTTATTATGGGAAATGACGAGTGTAGGTTTCTGAATATTTTCGATTACTGAAGCAATTGTAAAAGTCTTACCGGAGCCAGTTACCCCAAGTAATGTTTGATATTTAATATTCGATTCAATGCCACTTCTAAGTAACTTTATAGCTCTAGGCTGATCCCCTGCAGGTTTATATTTCGACTTAAGTTTAAAATGCATAACATTAACATTTTAACATAAAAAGGAATACTAATTTAAAAATTAAATATCATCATAATAATATCCTTCAATTAATTCTCTTTGAAACTTAGCGTTTGAGCTTGGTCTATGGTATTCAGGCATTCTACGATGTCGTACATTTGCTCTTCTTCTATTTGCGATTTTTTTTGCACTTCTGTTTTCTACTTCTTTAGCTAAAGCTATAAAATCAATATCCATTCCTAACATTTGTTCAGGTATAATATTTCTTACTGTATATAAATTAATTCTTGGGATATCTTTAAGTTCTGCTACTAACTGTTCATAAAAAATATTTAACCTCTGTAAGGCTAAAGCTCTTCTCATTCTATAATATTTAGTATATCTTGTAACTGCCTTTGAAGGTCCATTATTTTCTGTATTCAGTTTATTTATACATGATATAACTGATTTTGGAATGAAATTTAAAATCATTTCATAGAATGGAGGGAAATTATCAATTTTAGTCAATCCTATCATATCGAGATTTACAGCCAACCCGTTTATTAATAAGTTTCTAATATCCTCATCAAAGTACTGACATGTATATAATTCACCTAATCTTTTGATTACATCTCCTAATGGTAAAGCCAACACAGGGATATTATGTATATAATCCATACCTGTTTTTTCAAAACCTTGTTCTACCGTTACATTTATCATCAAATATGGCTGTATAACTCCTTCTGTATCTAATTTACCAATAAAAATATCACCGCCTTTCTTAAATCCACATGATGAATCCATACGTCTATTTGTTAAATATGCTACCCAATTTGAAGGTAATAACATCCTAAAAACAGAAAGTACCATAACTTCAGTAACAATTGATCTTCCAAGTGCAAAAAGGTTATAATCCTCTGTATTTCCGCTAAGCCAATATTTTAAAGCTTTTCTTCTATATTCTAAATCTTCACGATCTGGTATAGCCACTTGAATCCTTCCACCACCAAGATCAACGGTATACACTTCACCGGCTAGTGTTAAAATTTGTTCTACAAAATCAGTACCTCCTACAACTTCCATTTTCTATAAGTATAATAAAAACTTATAGTATTATATCATTATTTACTTTTTAAATGATAAATAGGGAAAAAAATAAAATTACTATTCTTTATAGCTATTAATAAGTTTATTGTAATACATCAAATTATGAATACTGCATAATCTCATAGCAGTTATTTCCTTCACTTTAAACAAACTATATAAATAAGCTCTAGATGCTGCAGGATGATTATTCAAATTCTTACAAGCTTCACAATTACAATGTTTGTCAATTGCTCTATTATCATATTTGTATTTCGAACTTTTTAAATTGATACTTCCAAAATAAGTGTAACATTGACCATGGCGACCATTTCTTGTGGGCACAACACAGTCAAACAAGTCATAACCATTTTGAATACAGAATTTTATATCATCAGGTTTACCAACTCCCATACCATATCTAATCTTATCTTCTGGAACTAAACTTGAAAAATATTTCAACATTTCTCTTGTTTTCTTTTTGTTATCTTTTAATAATATTCCACCATATCCATATCCATCAAATCCAATATCAATTAATTTATCAGCACATTCTTCCCGAAGTTTTTTGTAATTACCTCCTTGTATAACAGCAAATAATAGAGGTCTTTTCTTTTTCGGCTTTTCAAATTTGTCATTATCAAGCTGATATCTTTTTAAAAATTCATCTTTTGCCCTTTTTGCCCATTCAACAGTTATATCAACTGATTTTTTATTTTCTTTATAAGAGGCACTTCCAATAATAGGATCATCTAAAACTATCATAATATCTGATCTAAGATTTGCTTGAATATTAATTGATTTCTCGGGAGAAAGTAATTCTTTTTTACCAGTATCAGGCATTACAAATTCCGCACCTTCTTCAGTTACTTTACCTTTGCCAGTCTGATGGATTAAAGAAAATACCTGCCATCCTCCGCTGTCTGTAATAATGGGATAATCCCATCCAATAAATTTATGAAGCTTTCCCATACGCTTAATATATTTATCCCCATGCTTTAAATGCAAGTGTAGAGTAGTGCATAAAATTTGTCTAATACCTGTTCTTTTTACATCATCTAATGAAAGCATTTTTACTGCCCCATATGTTGCATCTGGGAAAAAAGCAGGTGTTTTAAGATCCCCATGTAGTGTTTTTATTACTCCTTTACGTATATTATTTTTATTAGAACATAAACTAAACATATTTATCTTACTATATAAACAACAAAATATAAGAAATCATTCTATGAAATATACTTTTTTAACATAACATCTAGTTTAATATGATCATTTATATTCCATCCTGGTTCAGAAAAGACTTCCACCCAAGTTTCTTTTCCTATATTTGAATATATTTCACCAGGATAAACTACAATACTTTCACCTTTTTTAAATTTATAAACTTTGTATTAACGACCCCTTTTATCATATTTAAACATTTTCAAATCACCTCTTAATACCTTATAAGTTTCGGTCGTCTTTTTGTGATAATGTATAACTGAAAAATCTATTACATCTATTGCATGAGAATAGGTTTTATAAGGTTTAACTTCACATATTATCTCAGTAGTAATACCCTTACTATTCTTATTTTCAATAATTCTCTTATTCAGATATTTAATTTTAAATTCTGAAATTACTTTCCTTACATTCATTATTTTTAAATTCTTTATATATTTTTAAAAAGTTCATTCCATTTTACAAATTCAAGATTGCTCGCCCGTATATTTCTATCTATTCCAATTCTCCTAAATAAATCATTTAATTTATCTTTATCTATTCTATATGTGACATTTAAATTATTTATAAGCTTTTTTCTAGGATTTATAAAAGAAGATTTTATAAATTTAGAAAACTTCTTTTTATTTTTAATATTTAAATCATTAATAAGAATCTTTAACACAGCACCATCTACTTTTGGAATCGGTTTAAAATGCTTTTTGTCAATAATTTTAATAATCTCAGCATTTCCATATATTTTCAGATAATTGGATAAAAAAGTTGCTTTCGGACACTTAGCTGTGTAATTTTCAGCGACTTCTTTTTGAACTACAACAGTAATATCTTTTGGCTTTTTGTTTGATTGTAAAAATTTATCAATTATTTTTTTTGAAATATTATAAGGAAGAGAACCTACTAATTTATAATTATCATCTTCTAAATCCTCTAGATCATTTAAATCTACCTTTAAAATATCTTCATTCAATATGGTTAGCTTTTTATCATTTATATGGTCGAAAAATCTTACTTTCAATAAATCGTAAAATCTTTTATCTATCTCAATAGATATTACTTTATTTGTTTTTTCAACTAAAAATTGTGTTAACATACCAGCTCCCGATCCTATTTCCAGAACCTTATCATCATTATTCAAATCAGCCAATTCAATAATTTCCTTAGCTACTTTTCTACTGGTTAAAAAGTTTTGTCCTAATGATTTTTTTAAAAACATATCATATTCTTAAATTAATAATTATCTAATATAAATTTATGTGCCTTATATGCATCTTCATCATCAATTTTACACAACTTTATACTTTTTCTATACTTTCTCTTTATAGCCTTTTCTATAATCCAGTCAGCTATATGAGGATTCTTTGGTAAAAATGATCCATGTAAATAGGTGCCTATAACATTCTTATAAATACAGCCTTCATTTTTATCTTTAATATTATTTCCATTACCCTTTATAACAAATCCTAATGGCTCAACTTCACTTCCAAGAAAAGTTTGTCCGCTATGATTTTCAAAACCAACAATTGTATTTAATGGCATTTTATATATATCTATAACTTTATTATTCAACTTTGCAATAATGTTACCAATACACCTACTTTTAACATTATTACTTACTGACTTCGTTTCTATATCTAAAACTCCAATTCCTTTTATAACTTTTTTATCTCCAGTAATAAAAGATTTTCCTAAAAGTTGAAATCCACCACAAATTCCAAGAAAAGTTACTCCTTTTTCAATTTGTTTTATTAATTTATTTTTCTTTTTTTGCAAGTCTTTAAATACCTTTATCTGGTCGTCGTCTTGTCCACCACCCATAAAATATATATCAGTACCTTTAGGTAATCTTTCTCTTAAATTTACCTCTTTATAATTTACTTCAATATTTCTCCATTCACATCTTTTCTTTAAAACAATAATATTTCCTATATCACTATATATATTCATATATTTCGGATATAGATGAGTTATTGTTAGACTAAATTTATTATTCATTTTAATTCCAAATATTTTTAATTTTAACAATATTGCTAATATCTTTTCTTATATCTAACATTGCAGTATAAGTAGGCAAAACAAAAAGAGTATCACCTTCTCTTAACTTAGATATTGATAGGTCTAAAGCTTTTGATATATTCGGTTCAATTTCAATATTTATACAACGAACATCAGCATATTTTAACCTTAAAGCCATATCATAAGCTCTCTTTCCACTTATTGTTATCCAAGATATATCCGCATTTCCCAGCAACTCAAATTTAGCATCCCAAATCCAACTAACATCTGTTCCATCAGCAATTTTATCATTTAAAATGATTAAAAGCTTCAATGATAATCTGTTTTGTAACATAGTTAAATTTGCCGTTAAACTAGCTGGATTCTTTACTAGCAATAATCTGATATTTTTATTATTTACTTTAACTATCTCACCTCTGCCAAAAACTGGTAAGAAATTAGACATCGTTGATTTTATTTCGGAAGAACTTATTTTATAAATAGAATCAATAACAGATAATGCCGCTAAAGCATTGTAAATATTATGTATACCAAGTGCATTAAATTGTAAATCTTTAATATTTTCATTTAAACCATATACATTAAATTCAGTAGACAAATCACTTTTAATTTTGACATTTCTTGTATAAACTCTTTTTAATCCCTTCCTGTTTTTATATTTAAAGTAACTTCTTTCAAAAAATATTTTTTCTCTTATCTTATCTCTAATAGAAAATAAAGTAGTATCATTATTACATTCAGAAGCAATAGAAGAAACATTTTCATCATTCTTATTCAAAAATAATTTTGATTTAGGGCAAGATTTTACTGCATTTAATATATAATTGCGAGTCTTTACTAGCTCTCCATAAGCATCAAGCTGATCTCTATATAAACTAGTTACAACTATATGACTTGGTTTCAGATATTTAGTTAATATTGGCATAGATGCTTCTTCAACTTCAAATACTCCTATATCACTTTTTAACTTACCAGTAAATGTAGTGTCTAATATAATTGAAGTAGCAATACCTCTAATTAAATTTGCCCCACTTTTATTTGAACATACATCTTCATCTTCCCTCTTTAATAGATAACTTATTAAATGTTGAGTAGTAGTTTTACCGTTTGTACCGGTAATAAATATAACTTTCTTAAATTGGCTTCCTAATTTTTCTAATAATTGGGGATAGTACTTTTCAATAATAATTCCGGGTAATGACGTGCCTCTTCCCAACCGAGAAAACCTTATAATAGTAACTAATAATTTTATAGCAAAAAGAGTGAGGATCATTTAATATAATTAATATAATATATTGATTATTATATTAACTAAAAATATAATATACAAATTATAACTCTTAAGAGGAAAAATCAGTTACTTATCCATTTTTTCATTATCGTCTACAATATAATCTTCTAAAAACTCCTTAATAGTACTGTTTAATCTGATTTTTCTTTTTAATAACTTCTTTTTTTTCTTACCATTTGAATCTTGATAATAAAGAAATATCCTATAATCGCCGGGATTATCTACAATAACCTGTCTAAGTATTCTTAATTTTTCTGGGTTTTTCTCTTTTGTAATATCCAAAGTTATAACTCTATCACCATTCGTCACTGAAGGCTCAAAATTGTTGAATGACTGCATGTCGTCTATTATTACAGATACTTTTCCATCTCTAGAAGAAGTTTTACCAATAAATACTAATGGCTTTTCTAACTTTAGTCTATCTTCATATTTTTCATAAACTCTATTAAAAACTACTCCTTCAATTGAATCTTGTATACATTCAATCCTAATAAAAGCCATAGATTTATTTCCCCTTTTTGTATTAATTTTTTTCTTTTCTGAAATTATACCCCCAACTTTTACTTTCTTATCCTTACCTAATTTTTTCACATCAGCAGCGTCTAAAATTTCCTCACCATAATATTTTTTATACTCTTTTAAAGGATGACTTGATAAATAAACACCTATAAGTTCTTTTTCCCATGATAATTTTTCTCTCTCTGAAATATTTTTTATCTCGGGTAGAAAAGTAATATTAAATTTCTTTTTCTTTGCTGAAAATAAAGATGATTGACCTCCTTGTTTTTTTCTTTCAAATTTACTAGCTCTGTCAACTATTAGTGGCATAACCTCTAATAAAGCCCTTCTTTCTCCAAACTGATCCATTGTTCCTGATTTGATTAAATATTCCAATACTTTTTTCGATAAATTACTAGCTCCCACTCTTTGAACTAACTCATCTAAATTATCAAACTTACCTTTTTTCTCTCTCTTCTCTACAATTTTTTTTACAACCTTGGTACCGACATTTTTAATAGCAGCAAGACCAAATCTTATTTGATTTTTGCCCTCAATTTTAAAACCAACTACACTCTTATTAATATTAGGAGGCAATACATCGATACCCATTCTTTCTGCCTCCAAAATATCACGAGTAATTTTTTCAGAAGACTCTAAATCTGTCTGCATAAGACCTGCTAGAAACACAATCGGATAATGAACCTTAAGATAAGCTGTTTGATAAGATATTAAAGCATATGAAGCAGCATGTGCTTTGTTAAAACCATAATCAGCAAATGGTTCTATATATGAATATAATTTATTGGCAATACTTTTACTATAACCTTCTTTAATACATCCTTTAATAAATTTCTCTTTTTCTGCTTTCATAACTTCTGGTTTCTTCTTACCAATAGCTCTACGAAGTATGTCGGCCTCACCTAGAGAGTAACCAGCCATCTCCACAGCTATTTTCAAGACCTGTTCTTGATAAATAGCTATACCATAAGTATTTTTTAGTATTGGCTTTAATTTTTCATGTAAATATGTAACTTTTTCTCTTCCAAATTTCCTATTTATATAATCAGGTATTAATTTGATTGGTCCAGGTCTATAAGCAGAAACTAAAAATACCAAATCTTCAAATTCCGTTGGTCTTAAATCCTTTAAATACTTTTTCATACCATCACTTTCAAATTGAAATACAGCAGTTGTCTTACCATCTTGAAATAATTTATATGTCTTCTTATCATTAAGTGAAATTTTGTCTATATCTAAATCTTCTCCTCTATAATGTTGTATTAAATTCAATGTGTTTTTTATTATTGTTAAATTTTTTAATCCAAGAAAATCAAACTTCATTAATCCCAAATCTTCTAATTCATATCCTTCATTTTGTGTTATTATCTTATCTCCTCCCCGTGCTTCTTTTTGAATAGGAACATAATCAATAATAGGCCTTGGTGTTACTAAATAACCACAAGCATGAGTTGAAACATGTCTAGCAATTCCTTCAATTATTTGTACTATTTTACTTAAATCTTTTAATTGTCTATTTGAATTAATTATTTCGCTAAATTCAGAATTGTTTTCTATCATATCCTTCATATGTGCTACCTTCCCAAATTTTACATCTACCATTTTTGATAATCTATCAGCTATATCTAGATCAATATCTAATACTCTTGCTACATCACGAATAGCTGCTCTAGTTTTCATTCTTCCAAAAGTACCGATAAAAGAGGTGTTTTCTTTTCCGTATATCTTAGACATATATTCGAATAATTCATCTCTTCTATCATCCTGAAAATCGATATCAAAATCTGGAGGTGACATTCTTTCAGGATTTAAAAATCTCTCAAAATATAATTCAAATTTAAAAGGATCTAAATTTGTTATCCTTAATGAATATGAAACAACACTACCCGCACCGCTGCCTCTACCAGGCCCTACAAGTATTCCATTATCCATAGCCCATGTTACATAATCCTGAACAACTAAAAAATAATCGTCGTACCCTTTTTTATGTATAAGATCTAATTCATAATCAATCCTTTTTTCAATTTCTTTTGTGATTTTTTTATATCTCTTCCTTGCACCTACATATGTTTTTTTCCTTAATACTTTCTGTGCATCTTGACCTTTTTTAAGTTTTTTATACTTAGGCTGTATTCTTTCAAATGTAATATCATATTCTTCAATCAGATTTGCCACTTTTTGTGTATTTTCAATAACTTCGGGAATGTCATTATAAAGCTTATTTATCTCTTCTGGACTTTTTATATAAAACTCTTCAGACCATGCCTTTCTTCTTGAATCATCATCCATCTTTCTCCCGTCGTTAATAGCCCAAAGCACTTCTTGTGCATACCAATCTTCCTTAGATAAATAATGGGAGTCACAAGTTGTAATTAACGGAAGATTATTTTCTCGTGCGAACTTAATTTGTTTTGGTATCAATTTCTCTGACTCTTTTACTCCGTTCCTTTGAATTTCAATATAAAAGTCATCTAAATATTTTCTTAAAAAATTTGCCCATTCTTTAGCTTTTCTATTCTTTTTGTTATATAAATGGTTATTTACTACTCCAGACAAACATGCACTTAAACCAATAATTCCTTTCCCATATTTTTTTATTAATTCCTTGTCAATTCTTGGTCTATAATAAAACCCCTCAATATTTGCTAAAGAAAGAATTTTTACAAGATTTTTATATCCTTCTTTATTTTTAGCAAGAAGAACCAAGTGATATCTTTTATCATCTACCTTTGGTACCTTATCGAATCTTGTTCTGTAAGCAACAAATGCCTCCACCCCTAAAATAGGCTTAATGTTGTTATTTCTACATTCTTTCCAGAATTCATATAATCCATAGGCAACTCCGTGATCAGTTAAAGCTACACTGTCCATTCCTAAATCCTTCACCTTCTCTACCAGATCAGGAATTTTTATTAAACCATCTAATAATGAATATTCGCTATGTACATGTAAATGTGTAAATTTCTGCATTGGCAGTTTCAAAACCCAGAAATACAAAGCCTTTATATCTTTAATAAAAATAAAAGATCTTATACTTCAATCGTAAATATAAATTAAATTGAATAACTTGATTCTCTGCTTATATAAATATAAATTAGAAATATTTTAATAACAAGTATATTTGTATAATTATTATTAACAAGGGAAGGGAATATACTAATCTAATCTTAACAGATAATATGGGAATTTTTATTAAATAGGAATTATATTATAAAATGAATAAAGATTATTTACCCACTTTTCTTTATTATGTGGACCATAAGGAGAATCATAAGATAATTTCTCAAAAGTATTATACCCTTTTAAATAATAATTTTGTGCAATCCAATCAGCTGCTCTCGGTATAGCTACCTCCCAGCTCGGGTATTTAACTAAAATCATCCCCCAGGCACTGTAGTTCGAACACACTCTTCCAAAACCTGATTCCACTCCAGCTATTGATAAATAAAACTTACAATAATGCATACCATATTTCTCGCATGAATCTAATATTAATTCTGAATAATCTGCCATTGGAGAACCCTGCCTAACTAAAAAATTATGTAAATCCTCAACTCTCTTCTGTTTCAAAATTCTCTCCTGCTCTTCACGTTGTTTTCTCTCTTCCTCTAACCTAACCAATTTTTCCTGATATCTCGTCTTTGCTACCTCAATTTCTTCATCTAAAGGTTCCTTTAAAGCAATACTAACATCATTCTGTGATTCTATTAAAATTTCAGAATTATTATATCTAGTATCCATTATCCCTAAAACTTTTATTTCAGAAGCGACTACTTCTTGAGTAACTTCAGTCTCCTTTATAGAATTAATTGCGATAACTAAAACAAAAGATATGGATAACAATCCTATAAATATTCTTATATAGGGAAAATACTTCTTTAATAGTTCTTTTTTTGAAAAAATCAGCTTTTTTATTTTAATCAAAATAAATATATCAAATAAGTTATTATCACCTGATATTTACTAATTTTATTTTCTTAATATTTAGAGCATCTTAACTCAAAAGTACCATATTATAACAACCTGATATTTCATAGTCAATCTGCCTATTTTACTTGTTTCTAATGACTTTATATGTTAACTTTAATAATAAAATATAAATGAATTTTATATGAAAAATATATTAATTACCGGAGGTGC
>Ga0180432_10000261_pt1 | contig 83572 bp, 80 predicted proteins | sample SS_ome_10_FD_132414 | JGI IMG/M metagenome (GOLD analysis project Ga0180432, IMG submission 132414) | Hypersaline lake sediment archaeal communities from the Salton Sea, California, USA - SS_1_MS_2 metaG | ecosystem: Environmental > Aquatic > Non-marine Saline and Alkaline > Hypersaline >... | reverse complement strand
GTGATGAAACATTTTCTTGGTCTTGTCTTGGGTATGGTCCTGGTATTTTCTTTCCAAGGGCATGCGGTTTATGCCGGAGAGTACAAGTTTGGCGTGGTGGATCTGGATAGATTCCAGGAGAAATCCAAGGGGTTCCAGAAGATCAAAGAGAGCTTGCAGCAGAAGGCCCAGCATTTACAGAAGAAGCTCGAGGACGAAAGGGCTGGGTTGCTCAAGTTAGAGGAGGAGTTCAGAAAGCGGAGCATGATGTTGAACCTTGATGCCAGAGAGGACAAGCAAAGAGACCTGGATAAGAAGCGGCGTCATTTCAAGTACCTCTACGATGAGTTCACCCAGGAGATGAAAGAAGCGGAGGTGGAATTGAAGCGCAAGGTGGGAAAAGAGCTGGAAAAGGTGGTTTCGGAAATCGGAAAGAAGCAGGGATACACCATGATCCTTGAGAAAAAGACGCTCGGACTTATTTACTCCGATGATGCTATCGATATCACCGACCAGGTGATTAGACTATACGACCAAAAGAAATGACAGGAGTTTTAACCCGTTGAAGGTCCCCCTCAGAGATATTGCCCGCCAAGTGGGCGGCAGGGTCGCAGGTGATGAGAACACCCCCATTAAGGGTGTCAATTCCCTGGAGCGTGCGCAAGCGGGGGAGCTTTCCTACTTCATTGGAGGCCCTTACAGGGAAGTCCTTGAAAGGACAAAGGCCTCTGCCGTGATAGTGGCGGCGGAAAGTGACCTTTTTCAGGGGGCTCAGGTGATAGCGCCGAATCCTGAACTGGCCTACGCCAAGGCGGCCTGGCTTTTCGCTCCTCCTGTGCCAAGGTTCCCCGGCGTGAGTGAGGCTGCACTGGTTCATAAGGAGAGCCTGGTTGGCAAGGATGTCTCTATCTATCCCATGGTCTATGTGGGTGAGGGGGCTTCTATCGGGGATGAGGTGATCTTGTTTCCCGGCGTCTTCATCGGGGACAGGGTCAAGATCGGAAAAAGGACGGTGATCCACCCCAATGTATCTATCCTGCATGACTGCATCATAGGAAACGATGTCATCATCCATGCAGGAACTGTCGTAGGCAGCGACGGTTTTGGTTTTGCGAGGGACGGTTCCAGGTCTGTGAAGATTCCCCAGACGGGCTTTGTCCAGATCGATGATGACGTGGAAATCGGGGCCAACAATTGCATTGATCGGGCTGCCCTAGGAAAGACCTGGATTAAGAGGGGAGTGAAGACGGATAACCTCGTTCAAGTAGGCCACAATGTGGTTATCGGAGAGGATACGGTTATTGTGGCCCAGGTAGGGATTTCCGGTAGTTCCTCGATCGGCCGGGAAGTCATCCTGGCCGGGCAGGTGGGTATCTCCGATCATCTGGAGGTGGGCGACAGGGTCATGGTGGGCGCCCAGTCCGGGGTCGCAAAATCCGTACCTCCAGGGGAGGTGGTCACCGGGACTCCGGCCATACCCCATCGGACCTGGCTGAGGGCTTCAGGTCTTTATGCCAGGCTGCCGAACATATATGAACGGCTCAAGGGCCTTGAAAAGAGGATAAAGACCATGGAGAGCCGTTTGCCGTGACCCGTTGGATCCGGTGCGGAGGGACAAAGACACAACAGAAAAGGAGTGGACCCTGTGATGGAACTTCCCCTTTATTATCAGGATATCATTAAATTGCTTCCTCACCGCTATCCCTTCCTGTTTGTTGACCGGATTACCGAGTTGGAGCCCGGGGAAAGGGTGGTGGGGATAAAAAACGTGACAGGTAATGAGCCCTTTTTTCAGGGACACTTTCCGGGTAACCCCATTATGCCTGGAGTGCTTATTATTGAGGCCATGGCCCAGGTGGGAGGCGTTCTGGCGCGCCTTTCGGTGTATAAAGAGGCGGAGCAGGCGGGTGGTGAGGCCATTTATTTCATGTCCCTTGATAAGGTGAAATTTCGGAGGCCCGTTGTCCCGGGAGACCAAATCAGGTTTGAGTTATACCCCTTGAGAAAGGGATCAAAGGTCTGGAAGATGGCGGGCAAGGCCTTTGTAGGGGAGGAACTGGCCGCCGAAGCAGAGCTTGTCGCGACCGTTGGTTAGTCTGCCGTGCGGCTTGATTCGGCCTCGAAAGGCCTGCAGGATGGAAGCGCACCGTTGAAATTCGGGTTCTTGTTGGGGACAGCGGAGAGGTCCATAGTATGAATCAGGAAAGGCAAATACACCCATCAGCCGTGGTAGGCCGCCACGCCCAAATCGGACCCGGGGTCCAAATCGGCCCTTACAGTGCCATAGGGGACCAGGTAAGCATTGGCAGCAACACCGTGATCGGTGCCCATGTGGTCATTGAGGGCCATACACAGATTGGAGAAGGAAACAGGATCTATCCTTTTTCATCCATAGGAACCGCCCCTCAGGACATGGGCTATAGGGGCGAGGATACTCGCCTTTTTATTGGGGATTATAACATCATCCGGGAATATACCACCATTAATCGGGCCACGACCAAAGAGGAATGGCAAACGGTCATAGGAAACCACAATTATTTTATGGCCTATGCCCATATCGCCCATGATTGCACCCTGGGTGACTGGGTGATCATGTCCAATGTTGCCACCCTCGGTGGACATATCAGTATCGGAGATCATGCGGTTTTGGGTGGACTCGTGGCCGTTCATCAATTTGTACGAATAGGGGCCTATGCCTTCCTGGGGGCCAAATCCGGAATAGACAGGGATGTCCCGCCTTTTTTGATCACCGCCGGACCAAGGGCCAAACTTTACGGCGTGAACAGAAGGGGGCTCCACCGCATGGGCTTTTCCAAAGAGGTAATTGACGGATTAAAAAAGGCCTATAGTATCATTTGGCGTAAAAACAGCCGCTTCAGTGAAGGGATCAGCCAGGTCAGAAGGGAGGTGCAGTCCTTTCCGGAACTCGAGATGCTCTTGGATTTTTTCCAGGGATCGAAGAGGGGCATCCTGAGATAAACGGTTTCCGGGACGGAGGCCGAATGACAGCGAGGGCCGGCTGGGATCCTATGTCTGAGAGAGATGAAACAATTGGTCTGATTGCCGGCGGCGGACAGTTTCCTTTGATGGTGGCCGAGGCTGCACGGGAAAAGAACGTAAGGGTCCTGGCCGTGGCGCACAGGGGCGAGACCGACGAGGCCCTGGCCCATATGGTGGATGAAATTGTATGGATCAAGCTGGGCCAACTGGGCCAATTGATCAAGGCATTATCAAGGGGAGGGGTCAAGAGGGCCCTCATGGCCGGCACCATAAGCAAAAAGCGCATGTTTGGAGATGTGAAGCCGGATCTCAAGGCCATTGCTCTTTTCACAAAACTGGCTGTTTTTCATGATGACGACATCCTTCGGGCTGTGGCGGGTGAATTGGCCAAGGCGGGCATAGAGATTGTGAGTTCCACGGCCTACTTGCCCGAGCTGCTGGCTGAATCCGGGTGCTTGACACGAAAAAAGCCCACCAAGGGGGAAAAAGAGGATATAAGATTCGGCTGGGAAATCGCCAAGGAGATAGGCCGGCTCGATATCGGCCAGTGTGTGGTGGTCAGACAAAAGACGGTCTTGGCCCTGGAGGCCATTGAGGGCACGGATGAGACCATCCTGCGCGGGGGGCGCTTGGCCAAGGAAAAGGCCGTGGTCGTGAAGGTGAGCAAGCCTCATCAGGATCTGAGATTTGACATCCCATCCGTGGGACTGCAGACCCTGGATGTCATGCGCCGGGTCAAGGCATCGGTCCTTGCCATAGAGGCGGGGAAAACCCTTATGTTCGACCGTGCTCAAATGATCCGTGTGGCCGACGATGCGGGTATCAGCATCGTCGGTTGGGCGTCTGCGGAGGAAGTGCAAGGGATGTAAGGGGACTCGGCCCTTTATTTTGGAAAGGCACCAATTTTGAGCGTACACCTGGGAGATTAGAGGAAGTGCAAGGGAAAAGACTTAGAGTGGGTGTTATCGGCGTAGGCCACCTTGGGGAGTACCATGTCCAGAAATACAAGACCATTCCAACCGTACAACTGGTGGGGATTGTAGATATCAACTCAGTGAGGGCCGAGGAAATATCGCGCCGCTACGAGGTAAGGTCTTTTCCCCGTCATCAGGATATAGTGGGTATGGTGGATGCGGTCAGTGTGGCCGTGCCCACGGAAGTCCATTTTCAGGTGGCCCGGGATGTCCTTTCCAGGGGCGTCCACATGCTTATCGAAAAGCCCATTACTTATAGACTTGAGGAAGCGGACGCCCTGTTAAACCTGGCCCAGAAGAATGGACTGGTGCTCCAGGTAGGTCTGGTTGAGCGTTTCAATCCCGCGGTGGTAAAGATGGAGTCTTTGTTGAACAGGCCCGTGTTTCTTGAGTCTCACCGTATGAACCTCTTCACTCAGAGGGGGCTGGATGTCGACGTGGTCCTTGATCTCATGATTCACGATCTGGATATCTTCCTCCACGCGGTTCAGGCGGAAGTGAAAGAGGTCCATGCTGTGGGTATGTCCGTGATTACTGACAAAACGGACATCGCCAATGTGAGGATCATTTTCGAAAACGGGGCGGTGGCCAATTTGACCGCGAGCAGGGTCTCCAACAAGATACTGAGAAAGATCCGGGTCTTTCAGGCGGATGCCTATCTATCGGTCAATTGCGTGAAAAGGCATCTGCATGTGATCCGGTTGGATACGAAAGGGCGGTATCCCGAAGAGGTCCCGCAACTGTCGGCAACCAAGATGGAATTCCCCGACCAAGACCCCCTGGCAGACGAGATCAGCTCTTTTGTGAATGCCGTCTCCAATGGATCCCAGCCTTTGGTAACCGGACAGGACGGTCGACGGGCCCTTGGAGTGGCCCTTGGAATTATTGAACAGATAGAGGGGGGTTGCAGGCATTTCCAGGCCATTTGTTGATTGCACGGATGAGAGATTCGTCCTGATGGTGGCCGGTGAGGCGTCCGCCGACCTGCATGGCTCAAACCTCGTAAAGGCCATAAAGGCCTTGGATCCCGGAATTGTGTTCTGGGGTATCGGAGGCGAGAGAATGGAGGAGGCAGGCGTCAAAATCCTCTTCTCTTCTTCAGATATGGCAGTGGTGGGCCTCACCGAGGTTTTGTCCAAGGTTCGAACCGTTTTCAGGGCCTCCAGGAGTCTCAAATCCATCCTCAAGACCAGGCATCCTGACTTACTCATCCTCCTCGATTATCCGGATTTCAACCTGCATATCGCCCGAATCGCAAATCGCTTCCGGGTCCCTGTCCTCTATTACATCAGCCCTCAGGTGTGGGCATGGAGACGGGGGAGGGTTAAGAAGATCGCCAGGCGGGTCGACCGGATGGCGGTCATTTTGCCCTTTGAAAAGGCCTTTTACGGGAGGGAAGGGGTCAATGTGGATTATGTGGGCCATCCTCTCCTGGACGTGATGCCCTCGGCCTTAGACGGGGATCGGGTCAGGGGTCAATGGGGGATTTCTCAAGGTGACGTCGTGTTGGGGCTTGTCCCGGGCAGCAGGAGGGAAGAGGTAGGCAACCTGCTCCCCGCTATGGTCAACTGCGCAGATATCCTGGCGCAGCAACTGCCCGGGCTCCGGTGCCTGTTGCCCCAAGCCCCTACAATTGATTCAGGGTTTCTCCATCCCTTCTTGCAAGACTGCTCCGTGGATATCCAGGTGGTTCGAGGGCGGATGCACGAGGTCCTGGCGGCAAGCGATGTGGCCCTGGTGACCTCGGGAACGGCGACACTCGAAGCGGCCATTGTGGGTGCCCCCATGGTGATCACCTATAGGATGTCCCCTTTTTCTTACTGGGTGGCCAAGAGGGTGGTCAAGGTTTCCCATATCGGGCTTGTCAATCTGGTGGCCGGAGAGGAAATTGTGCCGGAGCTTATTCAGGGGGAAGTGGAGCCCCGGAGGCTGGCTCAGGAGGCCTTGAGATTACTTCAGGATGGGGACACGAGAAGAAAGATGGTGGAAAAACTTGCAAAGATCAGGGGGGTCCTGGGCCGGGGAGGGGCCTCCCGGAAAACCGCTCGCATCGCCCTGGAAATGATGCAGGGTTGCAGGTCATAACTCGAAAGCACGGCGAGGGGCGTTTTTATGGCTAGAACGATTTTATTGGTGGATGATGAGACCAGTATTCTTCAGTCCGTGGAAGGGATCCTCTCAGATGAAGGGTTTGAGGTGGTCAATGCGGAGAGTGGGACAGAGGCCCTTGAAAAGATTGGTGAAGTCATTCCTGATCTGGTCCTCCTCGACATTTGGATGCCCGGAATGGACGGGATTGAGGTCCTGATGAAGATCAAGGAGTCCTATCCCAACCTTCAGGTGATCATGATGTCGGGCCATGGAAATATCGAAACCGCCGTCAAGGCCACCAAATTGGGGGCCTACGATTTTATTGAAAAGCCCCTTTCCTTGGAAAAACTTATTCTCGCGGTGAATAACGCCCTGGGCTATTATAAGCTTGAAGAGGAAATCAACCTCCTGAAGGAAAGGGACAAGAACAAGTATGAGATAACAGGACATAGTAAGGCCATAAGCCAGCTAAAGGAACAGATCAGGATTGTGGCCCCCACCAATGCATGGGTGCTCATCTCCGGTGAGAACGGAACCGGCAAGGAGCTGGTGGCCCATACGATCCACAGGCTCAGTCGCAGGGGCCAGACCCCTATGGTCGAGGTCAACTGTGCGGCCATCCCAGAGGAGCTCATTGAAAGTGAACTCTTTGGCCACGAAAAGGGGGCCTTTACCGGGGCCACCACCATGAGAAAGGGCAAATTCGACACAGCCCATGAGGGGACCATTTTTTTGGATGAAATCGGGGACATGAGCCTGAAAGCCCAGTCCAAGACTTTAAGGATCTTACAGGAGCAGAAGTTTGAGAGGGTGGGGGGGACGAGAACCATCGAGGTGGACGTGCGGGTCCTGGCCGCGACAAACAAGGATCTGGAGGCGGAGATAGAAAAAGGGACTTTCAGGGAAGATCTTTACTTCAGGCTCAATGTCATTCCCATGAGGGTCCCTCCCCTTAGAGAGCGGACGGAAGATATCCCTGAGCTGGTGGAGGAGTTTTTAAGGGAATTCTCTCTCAGCACCAATATGGAGCCGAAAAAGTTTTCTGAAGATGCCCTGGAACTTCTTAAAAGGTATGACTGGCCGGGCAATGTGCGGGAGCTCAAAAACCTGGTGGAACGGCTCCTGATCATGACCCCCGGAGACGTGATTCAAGCAAAGGATATTCCCAAGCCTTTTAACCGTTCCTTGGATGTCAAGGAGGACCTGGAATCCGCCCTTATGCTGGATTCTCTCAAGGAGGCAAAGATGGAATTTGAAAAGGCCTTTATCGAGGGAAAGCTTCAGCAGTTCAATGGAAACATCTCACAGACCGCGGAATCCATCGGCATTGAACGCAGTAATCTGCACAAGAAGATCAAGACCTACGGCCTGGACCGGCTGAGGAATCCACAATGACCCTTTTTATCTCGGCCCATAGGGCCTCTTTCCCGTTTCCCGACTTTGCCGAAAAGAGCAGGGGCCGGGAGGTACACCATTCGGAGATATGCCGGCCAATCGTGTTCAGCCGGTTTCGCGCCTGTTGCCGGGAAATCTTGTCGGCCTTGGTGGCCACCGGTATTGCAGGAATGCCATAATGATGGAGCCAGTGAAATAATTGCCTGTCTCCCGAAGCGGGCTCTCTTCTTATATCCAGTATGACCACAACGGCCTTAAGGGTGGATCGCCCGCGTAAATAGGCCTCCACCATGTCTTGCCATTTCTCTTTGACCTTTAGGGGCACCCTGGCGAAGCCGTAACCCGGCAAATCAACCAGATAGATGGATTGGTTTACACGGAAGAAATTAATGGACTGGGTCCTTCCGGGCCTCGAGCTTGTCCTGGCCAGGCCCTTTCGATTGACCAGGGTGTTTATAAGAGAGGATTTTCCAACATTTGATCTGCCGGCAAAGGCAATGTCGGGCCTGTCCGGAGGAGGATACTGGTGCTCTTTAAAGGCACTTATGACAAAGGAGGCGTCCATTCAGAGGCTGCTTAACAATCAGACTGTTCTTAGAGAATAAGGGGTGGTGGGGTCTTGGAGACCCTTTTTTGCGGCCGGCCTTAGGCGGCCGCTAAGGGCCTTATCTCTTGTCCAAAAAGGCGCCGAGCCTGCGTAATCCCTCCTGGATATTTTCAAGGGAATTGGCATAAGAGAACCTGAGATAGCCCTCTGCGTTGTCTCCGAAGTCAATACCCGGGCTCACGCCCACCCCGGCCTTTTCCAGGATTTCAAAGGCCAACTCATAGGAACTGCTTTGGATATGCCTGGCGTTCACGAGCATATAAAACGCTCCGGCTGGTTCCACGGTCAGGCCCAGGCCGAGTTCCCTCACCCTCTTGACCATGTATTGCCGTCGCTGGTTATAGATACTTCTCATGTATTCCACGTCCGCCTGGGCCTCTTTCAGCGCGGCCAGACCGGCCCACTGGGAAATACTCCCCGCTGAAATGAAGAAATTTTGCTGCACTTTTTGCAGGGGCCGGATGAAATCAGGAGGGGCGATGATATAGCCCAGGCGCCATCCGGTCATGGCGTAGGCCTTGGAAAAACCGTTTAATACAAAGGCGTTTTCTGTAAATTCCAGTATGGAATGCTCCTCGGCACCATATACCAGGCCGTGATAGATTTCGTCTGAAATGACCGGCAGACCCAGCCGGGCTATGTTTTCCATGCGTTCCCGGGAGAGCAGATTCCCGGTGGGATTGGAAGGGGAATTAATGAGCAAGGCCTTGGTCCTGGTGCCGATTTTTTCCCGGAGTTGGTCGGGCCTGAGCTGGAATCCGTCCTCTTCATAGACCTCAGCGAAAACAGGCTCAGCGCCCAGGAACCGGGCAAAATTGGGGTAACAGGGGTAGTGGGGATCGGACATGAGGATCTCATCTCCCGCCTCCAGGAGGGACGAGAAGATCATAAACAGGGCCGGAGATGTCCCTGATGTGACCACCACCTGTGACGGCTCCACATGAACGCCGTATTTGTCCTGGTAATGTTGGCAAATGGTTTCCCTGAGTTCCAGGATCCCCAGGCTGTGCGTATAATGGGTTTCAGCCCTCTTAAGGGCGTCTATACCGGCCTTGCATATACACTCGGGGGTCGGGAAATCCGGCTCGCCGATTTCCAGGTGGATGATGTGGCGGCCTTGTCTTTCCAATTCGTGGGCCCGTTCCAGGACATCCATCACGATAAAGGAAGGAATTTCCCGGGCCCTCGTGCTGACCGCAGCCATAGAACTCTCTCTTCCCTTAAGGTTCCGGCCTTTCAACTCATATCACCTTATTGAGGGGATATTCTATGATCCCCTCCGCCCCTGCCTCAATGAGCTCGGGGATCAAATCCCTGACCACCTTTTTGTCCACGACCGTTTCGATGGAGACCCACTTGGAATTGTGAAGCCCAGCCACGGTGGGCGCATTCAGGCTCGGCAGGATACTGATGACCTGTTCAATATTGGCGGAGGGCACATTCATTTTAAGGCCGACCATGTTTTCGGCCTTCAGGGCCCCTTTCAGGAGCAGCAGGATCTGGTCTACCTTCGAACGTTTCCAGGGATCCGTGAGCGCCTCTCGATTGGCGATCAACTGGGTGTTGGTTTTCATGAGTTCGTGGATGCTTTTGAGACCGTGGGCCCGAATGGTGCTTCCTGTTTCCGTGACTTCCACGATGGCATCCGCCAGCCCGGAAACCACCTTTGCCTCTGTGGCCCCCCAGGAGAATTCCACCTCTACATCAATGTCCCTTTCCCTGAAGAACCGCCTGGTGAAGTTCACCAGTTCCGTGGCTATCTTCTTGCCCCTCAGGTCCTCGAGGGTCTTGATTCGGGAATCGGAGGGCACGGCCACAACCCACCTGGCCGGGTTCTGGCTTACTTTGGAATAGACCAGGTCGTCCACCACCTCCACATCGGATTCGTTTTCCTCAGTCCAGTCCCTGCCGGTGAGCCCGGCGTCCAGGGTGCCCTTTTCCACATACCACGACATCTCCTGGGCGCGGCAGAGGGCGCACTCCATGGTGTCATCATCGATTTCAGGGAAGTAACTGCGGCCGTTGACATTGATCTTCCACCCGGATTTCTCAAAGAGGCGAATGGTTGCTTCTTGGAGGCTCCCTTTGGGTATGCCGAACTTGAGCTTTTTCATTTCCCGTACACCTTTTCAGGATCGAAAAGTTTTTTACCCACAATGGTCACTTGGCCGTTGGAGGCCACTTTTTTATGAAAGCAGGAGTCATAACCGAGATGGCAGGCTGCCCCCCCCACCTGTTCCACCTTCAAAAGGAGGGTGTCATTATCACAGTCAGCATAGATTTCCTTGACCCGCTGCACATTTCCCGAGGTCCCGCCCTTGTGCCAGAGCTCCTGCCGTGACCGGCTCCAGTAGTGGGCCTCCCCTGTTTCAAGGGTCTTATGCCAGGAGAGTTCGTTCATATAAGCCAGCATCAAAACCTTCCCAGACTCATATTCCTGGACAATGGCGGGTAACAAGCCGTTACCTTTGGAGAAATCAAGCATAATCATGTGGGTCTATCCTTTCAAAAAATAAATCTTATTATATAACACAATTCTCCGAGATTTCCCAGCGCTTCCTTATATCAATCCAAGGGGTGTCGATGCACCCCTTCCCTGACAAGGCCCTGGCGGGAACCGCTCAATTGGCCGCATGCGGCCTCAATATCCGCACCTTTACTTTTTCGAATAATGGCCGTGAAGTGCCGATGGAGGAGGATTTCTTGGAATCGAAAGATCCTCTCCGCGGTTGGGGGTGAGAATTCCCCCCCTGGAGAGGGGTTCAGGGGGATGAGGTTGATCTTGGCCTTTTGGTGTGACAAAAGACGGGCCAGTTTCAGTGCATCTTGATCCCGGTCATTGACGTCGCCAATAAGGACGTATTCAAAGGTGACCCTGCGTCTGTTCGGCAATGGGAAGACCCTGCAGGCCTCAAGGAGCTCTTTTAATGGGTATTTACGGTTAACCGGCATGAGAAAATCTCGGATAGGATCGTCAGGGGCATTCAGGGACACGGCCAGGTTAACGGTGACATCCTTGCCCATCCTCATCATTTCTGGAACAAGCCCGCACGTGGAAAGGGTGACCTTACGATGGGAGAAGTTCAGGCCCTCCTGGCCCGTTATGTTCTTTAAGGCCTTTATGACCGCCTCATAATTGGCAAGGGGCTCACCCATTCCCATGAAGACGATATTGGTCAGGGCTTCAGGGTTGTCCAGGGAACGCTTGACTTCGATCACCTGGTCGACAATCTCCGAAGGCGCCAAATTCCTTTTAAATCCCTGCTTCGCGGTGAGACAAAAGCGGCAGCCCATGGCACATCCCGCCTGTGAAGAGATGCACAGGGTCAGGTGGTCCCGTTCGGGAATGAGTACCGATTCAATCATGGGCCCGTCGTGTAACTGGAAAAGGAATTTTCGTGTCCCGTCCTCTGAGTGGAGCACCTCGATTTGATGTAAGCTCTTGATTCGTGCCTTTTTTTCGAGAACGGTCCGTAGCGGCTTTGGCAGATTGGTCATTTCTTCAAAGGAGGCGGCCAGCTTTTTAAAGACCCAGTGCCTTATCTGTCGCCCCCTGTAAGGTTCAAGCCCCAGGTCTTCGGCCCAGTGCTCTGTTTGCCCCATATCCAGACCCGAAAGGTTAATCTTCATTTCGGCCTCTGCCCTTTGAAAGAGCCGCTGGATTGGGGCACATGGTGCGCAGCTTGGCCAGTTCCCAGACGTAGTCATAGAGGTGGAGCCCCTTACTGGAGGCGATCATTTCACCGTCCTCCACGCCGATGCCGGATGCCATATATTCCTTCAAAAGCTGAATGGCTCCCAGGTTGGCGGGAAAGCCGTTCCACAGATCCCAGGATCGGAAATAGATCATAAAATGGAGCCGGCCATCCTGTATCCGGGTGTCAATGCCCCTGAGGCACGGAGGATCCCGGAGGTAGATGGCACGAGGATCACCTACGGTCATATAGGCCTGGTTGGTCCCGAATCCGTCCTCTCTGTAAATGCGAATTACCTCACCGATTTGTGCTTCAAGGTATTGACCATAGGTATAGTCCTCACCGGGCTTTTTGGCCTCGGTCATGAGGTAGGGAAGGTATTCATCCAAATACCCATCAATGACGGGATTGGGGATGCCCAGGGAGGGAGGAATATCTGGCAAAAGAGGGCGAACACCCGGGTATTTGATGTGGATGGTCACATAATCAAATTCGAGCCGCCTCTGCCCTTCATAACTCCCCCGGTCTATCACGTACTCCCTTCCGGTCTCAAGAAGCCTGTAGATGCATTGAAACCATGCATCAGGCAGATCCCGTGCTTCAATAAATTCTAGGTCCATGGATCCTTCTCTCCTTAGGGCGCCTCCTCGCCGGTCAATACAAAAGGTAAAGCCATGCGCCTCATAGGGCGATTTTTTCCAGAAGATCGGCGATATATTCTCCTTTATTCAGATCTGAGAGCCATTCCTCGGGAAGGCTTCCCATGCCCAGATACGCCCCCAGCACCATGCCCACCGCCATTCCCCTGGCCGCGCTGTCTCCTCCTGCCATGACAGACTGGACCAGGGCCTCTCTCAGGTCCCTTTCATACTTGGCGATGAGGTGAACCACGCCGGGAAGGGCATCAGGGGTGTGGCAGGTCTGGCCGAACCGGGCAATGGCGGCCACGCTTTCCCCTTCCTTTGACTGGAGTCCTTTTTCTACCCAGCCCATGAGGGGCGTATTTGGGTAGTCCTGTTGTGAGATCTCCTCCAGGGCCTTGACGGGGGAGGCTCCATCCAAGACGCGGTAAAGGACCCCGGCAAAGAACTCCGCACTATCCACGGTCAGGGGATCCCCGTGGGTCATACGGGTCTGGGCCTTGGCCGCCTCCACCATGGTGTCGGGCTCCTTGTAAAATCGATACACAAGGGGGAAGGCCCTGGCTGCCCCGGCCAGATCGTTTGAAGGAGATCCCGCCTCCTTTGCCCCTTTCCCCGAGGCATAGCTGGAGAGGGTTAGACGGGTCGCCTCGTCCATATACCCCGTATAGCCGTCGAACAGGGCCCGCCACCGGCTGGAGAAATCCTCCAGATCAAAAGTCCCTTTTTCCGCAATGGATTCCAAGAGGACCAGGGCCTGGTCCCCGTAATGGGTGAAATCCCCTTTTTCTTTGGTGGCATGGAATGATCCCGACCCTGGCTTTAAGAGGCGATCCACCCTTCCGAAGCGTTTTCTGATCTGTTCAGTATCATATATCCAGTGTGCACCCAGGGCCAGGGAGTCCGCCACAAAAGCGGCAAAAACCATGGCTTTTCCGTGATCGCTCATAGGATCCTCCTCAAGGCGGTTTTATGGTCATGTTCAGGCATCCCGGTAGGCGCCCTTCTTCCTCGCTTAAGTTAACAAGGGCCCTTTAAAGGGTCAACGAATAAAGGAAAGGGCGTCCATCACCTTCCTGTCCACCCGTGAGAAGGGGAGGGTTTCCAGGTCGGCTTCCACCGCCCAGGTCCAGGCCTGGCATGTGAGGGGCCGGGGATCACCGCCGACCAGCTTGCAACGGAAGGCGTGGAGGGTTATTTTGAAATGTGTGTAGGTGTGGCTCACGGAAATCAAGGGGTCTTTCACCCTTACCTTAATGCCGATTTCCGCCATGACCGTTTTTCGAAGGGCCTGGGCCAGGTCCTCCTTTTTCTCCAGAAGCCCTCCCGGAAATTTCCAAAGCCCTCCAAGAAGCCCTTGCCCGGGCCTCTGGACGATCAATAGCCTTCCTTGGGGGTCGGAAATCAGGGCGGCGGTTCCCTCCTTATAGGAGAGGGGCCCCCGCCTTTTACGCAGGGGCAAACGCTCTTCCATTTTTTGCCGCCTGGCCATACAAAGCTTCTCTAAGGGACAATCTTCGCATGCCGGACTGCGGGGAGTACAGATAAGGGCGCCCAGGTCCATCAAGGCCTGATTAAAGCGGCCCGGGTGGTGACCTGGGACAAGCTTCGCGACCCGTGTATGAATCTTCCCAAGGGTTTCCGTCTTATCCACGGCCTCCCGAATGAGGTAGAGGCGACTCACTATCCTGCGTACGTTTCCGTCCACAGCGGGTATTCTCTGGCCATAGGCAATACTCAAGATGGCTGCGGCCGTGTATGGACCAACCCCCGGCAGGTTCAAGAGCTCTTTCCGGGTATCCGGAATTCGCCCTCCCAGGTGGCGGACGATTTTCCGGGCCGCTTCGTGGAGGTAACGGGCCCTTGAATAATACCCCAAATTCTCCCAGGCCTTTAATACTTCCTGGAGGGGGGCCCGGGCCAGGCCCTGTATGTTGGGGAATTTCTGCAGGAAATAGTGGTAGTAGGGGATCACCGTAGCCACCTGGGTCTGTTGTAACATGATCTCGGAGACCCAGATAAAATAGGGGTTCCGTGTTTCCCGCCAGGGAAGGCGGCGTCCATGCCTTGCATACCAGGCCAGAATGTTATCTCTTATATGATTTGGTTGAGCCATAGAGGAGAGAGACCTTTTTGGAAGGACACTGTAGTCCCTGGTGTTCCAAGGGTCAATGGCAAAGGTGGCAGGCGCCTCACGCGGAAGGAATGGCAAAAAAACCTGGACAAATGCCTTAACAGGCCCTAGATCATCTAAGGGCTCAGGTTGAAACAGGATGTGGACGCTATATACCCAGGAAAGGGGAAAAAATGGCACACAAAGGAACCGTGAAGGGCATGAAAAGGGTTTTTATTTATTCCTGGGTCCTGCTGGTTCTGGGCTGTTCCGTCGCCTTTGGGGCGGGACCCAGGGGATTGGAGCATGTGGTGATCCTCCACACCAATGATACCCACGGTCATCCCGTGAAGTTTTCTTTCCGTTCAATCGCTGCGGTGGGCGGTCTGGCCGCCCGGTCCACCCTGGTTGATAGGATTCGAAAGAAAGAGGGAAAGGTCCTGCTCCTGGATGCAGGGGATATTAACACAGGAAAGGCCGTCTCCAACCTTTTCCATGCAAAACCGGATATTCTGGGTTTTAACTGCCTCCGCTATGACGCCATGACCTTGGGAAATCATGAGTTCGACCATCCCCTGCATGTCTTGCGGGAGCAAATGGCCCTGGCCTCTTTTCCGTTCCTTTCGGCCAATGTGAAAACCGCGGCGGGAAAAAGCCTGGCAAACCCTTATATAATCAAGGACATGGGACATCTCAAGGTGGCCATACTGGGGCTTACCACAAAGGAGACGGAGGTCACCGGGAACCCCCAAAACATCCGGGGACTGGTCTTTGAGGACGAAGTGAAAACGGCGGAAAGGTGGGTCCCACGCCTGAGAAAGAAGGCGGATCTTCTCATCGCCCTGGTCCATTTGGGTATATACGGCTCTAGCGAAAAAGGATCCAAGAGACTGGCCGCGGAGGTAGAGGGCATTGACCTTATTGTGGACGGCCATACCCACACCAGGCTCGAGTCCCCTATCGTAGTGAAACATGCCTCTTCTGATCACCGGACCATCATTGTGCAGGCCTGGAAGTGGGGCCTTGTTTTGGGAAGGGTGGACCTCTGGATACAAAACAAGCGGGTCGTTGATTTCAGGTATGAGCTCATTCCCATAAACCTCAAGGGGGCTGAAGAAAGCAAGGCCATAAAAGAAGACCCCCAGGTGCTGCGCCTCATGGAGCCGTATGTGGAAAAGGCGGAAGCGGCCTTGTCCCGGCGGGTGGGCTATGCGGAAAAGACCTTTGCAATGGAGGGGATGAGGCGGCGTGAGACCGCCCTCGGGGACCTGGTGGCTGACTCCATGCTCTGGTCCACTCGGGACCAGGGCACCGTTTTCGCCCTCCAAAACGGTGGCGGCATCAGGGACGTTCTCCCCCGGGGCCCGATCACCATGAAGGAGGTCTATGATGTCCTGCCCTTTGATAACACCGTGGTGGTCCTTACCCTCAAAGGGTCTCAGGTTCAGGCCCTTTTTGACTATATGGGCAGTCTTGAAGCGGGTGCGGGCGCCTTTCCGCAGGTGTCAGAGGGAGTGAGCCTCACCCTCGACAAGGGCCGGGGGAAATGTCGGAATGTCCGTTTAAAGGGGCAACCCATTGATCCCCGAAAGGAGTATAAGATGGCCACCAATTCCTACTTGGCCCAAGGAGGAGACGGATACCATATACTGGATAGAGCCTTGGAAAAATATGACACGGCCATGTTTCAGCGGGATGTGTTGATCAAGTATATAAGGTTCCTTTCGGGCAGGTTGCAACCCAAGACCGAAGGCCGTATTGCCGGGGTGAATTGATCATCGCACCTTCAAGACTATTGACCTTAAGGGTGGAGCCATAGTAATACAGGCGCGGAAGTCAACATGCTCAGGGGCTTGGCCTTATTCAACCGTACCCCGGAGCCGGGCATGGAGGGCAAGTCAGTTTCACTGAGGGGGGGAGATGAAAGCTGAGAGCGGGCATTTCTTAGACAAGTTTTTCAATCCGGAAAGTGTGGCTATAGTGGGTGCTTCGGGCGATCCCTCAAGGCTTAATTACAACCTGGTGGCCAATTTGGTGAACCTGGGATTTCAAGGCCGCATCTATCCGGTTCACCCCAAGGAGAAAGAAATACTGGGTTTGAAGGTTTACCCGACCATCACGGCTATCGATGAGGTCCCGGACATTGCCGTCATCGGGGTTTCAAACAAGGCGACAGGGTCTGTTTTAAAGGATTGTGTGGACAAGGGAATCAAACGGGTCACCGTGATAGCCGGAGGATTTTCAGAGACGGGTAATGAAGGGAAAGGGGCCCAGGAGGAGATGGCCCGGTTCATCACAGAGAGCGGGGCCAGGGCCGTGGGTCCAAATGCCCTGAGCCCCATCGACGTGCCTTCCCGTTTTTGCATCAGCTTTCATCCCCTTCCGGAAATCAAGAGAGGCACCCTCTCGCTTATATTCCAATCGGGACTCTACGAGCCCAGGTTCGACTGGCTCCTCTCTGATTTCAATCTCAAATTCAACAAGCTCATCGATCTTGGCAATAAGATGGACATCCATGAGGGGGATGCCCTTGGTTATCTGGTGGATGATCCCGGAACCCGGGTCATCGGCATCCATACAGAGAGTATCCGGGACGGCAGGGAATTCTTGGGACTCCTGAGGAGGGCTTCAGAACAGAAAAAGCGTGTTGTGGTCCTCAAATCGGGCCGTACCCAGGTTGGCGCAAGGGCTGCCGCCTCCCATACCGGATCCCTGGTTCAGGGTAACGACCTCATTCTTGATGCCGCCCTCAGGCAATGCGGGGCCATCCGGGCCTACGACATCGACGAATTCTTTGATCTTGTCCGGGCCTTGGAGGTCTTCGGGTCCCTCTCTCTTAGAGACAACAGGATCTTTCTCGCCTCATTACCCGGGGGCGAAGCGGTAGTCATCACGGACCTTTGCGAGCAGAGGGGCCTCAGACTCGCCCAGGTAGAAGAGGCAACACGGGAGAAATTGAAACGGATTCGGATACCCTGGAAAGTTTCCCCCAATCCGTGGGACTTGGGGGTATCCCTTCAATTCAATGATCCTTTCCATCTGTATCGGGTTATTGTGGACTCTGTGGCCCAGGACCCGAACGTTTCCGCCTTGTTAATGCAGTTGCCCCCGAGGGCCAATCTCCTTCCCAGGGAATTCTTTGAGGCCTTTCTGCCCGCTTTGGAGGCTCACAAACCCGTGGTCTTGTGGTTTCCGGGTATAGAGCCGGGAAGATATGAGATTCTTGAGTGGGCGGAGGACAAAGGTATTCTAATCTTCCCCTCTCCAGAAAAGGCCGTGCGGGCGCTCCTGGCCCTCTATCGCCTGAGCTGTCAGGGCTGAAAGGGCAGATGACTCAGGCCCGGGATACTCTGTCCTTGGACCTTTTGGCTGTCATGGAGTCTATGGTGATCTTCCATATTCTGGCCTTGGATACAATGGCTTCTTTAAACGTCCAGTTTTTCCCCGAATAGTGCTGCATGATCTGGTTTAAGGCGTGGTTTTTCTCGGCAGGCTCGATTAATTCGCAAATAGTGCCGAATCCGATAACTGTCTCGTAGGAAAAAGACCATTTGCAGGGGTCATCCCAATCCTCCAGGATGTGTACATTGCCCTCAAATTCAAAACAGACCCGGTTGTTGGCCTCAAAATAGCAGATCTTTTCTCCCTCCCGGCCGGTATGCAGGTAAAGGGCCTTTCCATCGTAACCGAAACAGAGGGGAATCAGGTAAGGTCTGTTGTCCCGGGCCATGGCCAGCCGGCAAAGGGGAGATCCCTGGATGATGTCGTTAATTTCCTGAAGGGAGGTTGTTTCCCTGTCTTTTTTTTGCATTTCCCGTCCTCGTGCATGAGGGCCCACCAGGGTTGACATGTACGGCTGAGAGAAGTCGCCCTGAAAACCTGAATCCCAGTCCCTTTAAGAGGCTGTTCGGGTGATCCTTATAGAGACATCCTGTGGCAGGGCAAGGCCTGCCTCTACCTCCACGGCCTTGATGATGCCCGAGGGCACGGGACAGGAAGGATGGGGGCAGTATTTCCTGGCCAGCCGCAAAGTGAGCGGGCCTTTTCCCCGATAAGTGATCTCCTCCATGGGATCCACCACGCGCAGTTCCTGGGCCAGCTCTTGAATGGCAGGACAATCACTCTCAATAGACAGGGAACACCTTCTTTTCTCACAGAGAACTGTAACTTCCGTACTAAATCCGCATGTTCCGGATTGGATGACCGCTTTTGACATACCTGTTCCTTTTTCAATTTATGTTTCCTCAAGGGGCACGGTGGCGTTCAGGTTGGGCCTTATTCGGATTTTTTCCTGTCCTTGAGTAAGGCCTCCAGTCCGGCGAAGGGGCGATATGTGGCGGGGGGAGTCTGGCCGCCTCCCGGTTCAGACCCTTTCTGCCATTGCGAGTCCAGGTACCGTGAGTGCTCGTTGTCGTGACAGTAAATGCACAGGAGTTCCCAGTTGCTCCCGTCCGGGGGGTTATTATCGTGGTTGTGGTCTTTATGATGAACCGTAAGCTCCCGAAGCCTCTTGCCTGAGAATTCCCGTCCACACCGGGCGCAGACCCATGGGAGAATCTTAAGGGCCTGTTCCCGATAGGTCCGCTCCCGCAATTCCTGCTCGCGCCGGATCCTGGCGATGGTATCCTCAGGGACTTGCGGGCTTTTTTGTCTTCTCTTGCTGGGCATATCAAGACCTTCCTAACATCCTACGTGTTACAGCTTTTGAAATGGGTCGCTTAAAAAGCAATGCCGGAAGGGCTATTTCTTGGGGCTTCTGCGCTTATCCCGAATATAGATGCTCCTGGAGTGACCGTCCCGTTGAACCCTTTCGTCCATTTCAAAAAGTTTGGTCGCCGCAGCGAGTTCTCCGAGCTTGCTGAACCCGTAATTGCGGGGATCGAACTCCGGGGCCTGCTTGGCAATATTGCTGCCCACGGCTCCCAGTTGGGCCCATCCGCTTTCATCGGAGGCCGCTTCCAGGGCACTTCTGAGGAGGGCGACCAGTTTGGCATCCCTCTTGAGTTCATTGGCCGTTTTGGGTTTGCTGGTCGCCCCCACATCCTCCTGGAACCTGAGGACCTCGGTGAAGATGAATTTGTCACAGGCGGAGACAAAGGCCTTGGGGGTCTTCTTTTCTCCAAAACCGTACACAAGCAGGCCTTCTTCTCGAATCCGTGAGGCAAGACGGGTGAAATCGCTGTCACTGGATACCAGGCAGAAACCGTCAAAACGTTTTGTGTAGAGCAAGTCCATGGCGTCTATGATCATGGCACTGTCTGTGGCGTTTTTGCCCACCGTATAACGAAATTGTTGCACCGGGTGGATGGAGTGTTCAAGGAGAAAAGGTTTCCATCCGCTCAGGCTCGGTGTGGTCCAGTCCCCATAGATCCGCTTGACGCTTGCAACGCCATACTTCGCCACCTCCGAGAGAAGCCCGTCTGTGATTGAGGGCTGTGCGTTGTCCGCATCAATAAGCACAGCAAGCCTGTTTTGATAAGGTTCATTTGCATTCATACCAGACGCCCTCCCAAGAAATAATGACATTGTCATTACATCAAACATCAAAGTCAAGGCATGAAATTCACCCCTGATCCACCATCAAGATGTCATCTGCCATTCGACAAGCTCATGGCCCTGAGAAAACCGAAGGGCCGTTCGGCAGGCTCCATGGCCTTCGGTCGCTTCTCTCGTTCGACCTGGAGGCTCTCGACAGGCTTGCGGCGTATTGTTTATACGCCTCACTCGGCGCTCCTCCCGCATACAACAGCGGGATCTGCGATGCGGCGCCTTGCATCTAACACCTTGCTGGTGCCCAGGGAGCGCCCAAAATGATTTATTATCATGATCTGTCGAGAATTTTGACGGTGGATTTTGGTTCGCGGGTCTCCGGCCCCGTGACTAACCAACGCTGTAAGTTTGAACCGGATGGACTTTACCCTTCACTCGGGTCAAAGACATTTTCTTGATAACAGCGCCTTGCAACTCGGAATCGTTGAGACGGATAAGCTTGAACCGGGTCATGTTACGTCCCTCAGGAAATCGACGGCCTGTTCCTTTTCTTCCATGGAGAAGGCTTTCATATCGATATTCTTAAACAGCTTGTCTTCAAGGACGATGATCCTTTTCATCCATTCCTTGTGGGTTACCACCGCTATCCGGCTGAAATGGGAGAGGCCGAACTCCATAAGAAACTTCAGCTTTTCAAGGATCGCGTCAAATTCAACGCCGCCAAGACTCTGGATCTCTTGGTAGATAAGGATCTTCTCATACCTGGCGATTTTCTCTTCTAAGGCGGAAAAAACCCGATTTACCTCAGCCTCTGTGATCTTTCCCCCCAGACGATAGGCCACGGCCTTCTCAATGCCGATATCCAGGATTTCCAACATGGTATTTGCCTCTCTTGATAAGTTTGCTGGCAGCCCGGAAAAAGGGTCAACGGTAAAACGGTTATAATGGCTCAAGGTCAACCCCGTTATTGCAAACGCATTGCGCTCCTAGACACATAACTGAAGTAAGAACAGGAACTTATGCCATTTTACATCCAGGGCCTGCATATCACTATTTGTGACTTCCAAATTTAAAGCGCTGAAAGTGGCATTTGAAGCCATAGAAGGCAAAATGCAGAATTCCTAAGCGCCTTTTATGGAACAACGGGGTCAAGGGTTCGATCAGGAATGCTCTTTTTTATCCGTATTTCCCGTAAAAGGCCACCACCACCTCCCAGAGCTCCGACGGCAGAAGGTCCTGGACCTTGGCTTGAATCTCTGTGGGAACGCCCCCATAGAACGCCTCGGCGATTCCGCCGGTGATGCAGGCCAGGGTATCACTGTCGCCACCGAGGGAGACGGCGTTTCGAACCGCATCTTCATAGGAATCGGAGTCCAGGAAGGCAATGAGGGCCTCGGGTACCGTGCCTTGGCATGAGACGTCAAAGGTGTAACCAGGTCGGATATCATTGACAGTGCGTTCCAGGTCGTAGCCGAATTGTTCCTGGATGCGCTTTCTCAGGTCTTCCCTGCCCGTGCTTGTTCGGGCAAGAAAGATGGTTAGAGCGGTGGCTTGGGCACCCTTGACTCCCTCGGGATGGTTATGGGTTATCTCGGCGCTCCTTTGGGCCTGCCGGAGCACCTCCGCCTCATTCGGGAAAGCAAAGCCTACAGGACTGACACGCATGGCGGAGCCGTTTCCCCAACTGTTATAGGGCCTGGGAGCGTCAGAAAAAAGCCAGTGGATAAAAGTCCCGCCATAGTTCGCACCGGGGTACCGGCGTCCAATCTGGCGAATGGACTCCATATAGGACTGTCCGGATAGGAGCGCACGGGCCACGGCCACGGTGAGAACGGTGTCGTCCGTGAAAGTGCACCGCGGGTGGAAGAGGGGAAAGTCTTTTGTCTTGATCGGATGGATCTCGTAAACCGATCCGATGATGTCACCGGCAATGGCTCCCAGCATGGTTTTCGCCTTCCTCTTCTATGTGTTCCCCACCTCTTTTCCCTCATTCACCCTTGTTTTTTCATGGTTAGTTTATGAATTTTCCATATCAAAATCCAGCATATAATCATATTGTGCAGCAAAGCGCTGTTTTTGAGCCGGTTGAGGCGTTGACCCATGGATAACCGGCCCACAAGAGCCTCCAGGGCGCGGTGACTGGCAAAGATAACGGGTAGGGCCCTGGTCGAGTGATCTGACGGTAGACATCGTCTTTTGCCCCCTCTATATATTATGCCTGGGATCACTCTTTCATAGAGGAGGTCGTCATGGGGCCCAAAACGGTTATCACCGGATGCCGTACAACCAAGATCTATTGCCGGCTGGGCTGCCCCCCGGGCAGGCGGACAAGGCCGGAGAACAGGGTCTACTTTGGCTCGCGGAACGAGGCCAGGGTAAGGGGGTACAGACCGTGCAAGGTCTGCAGGCCCGATGAATCATTCAGGACGCGCGAGGTCCTCTTTTTCACGCGATATCAAAGTCCCCTTGGCCCCTATATCCTCGCCACCTCAGAAAAGGGGGTCTTCTGTATCAAGACCGAGGATCGGGCTCCGAGGTTTCTGGCCCGCTGGGAGGACGAGGGCCTTGAATTTAAAGGGGATGCTAAAAAGAATCTTGAAGTGGTCCGGCAACTGGATGGGTATTTCAAGGGAGAACGCCGTGGGTTTGTCCTGCCCCTGGATCTCAGGGGAACCCCGTTTCAGCTTCAGGTCTGGGATCTTTTACTCCACATCCCCTGGGGAGAGGCCCGGACCTACGGCCAGACGGCCAAGGCCTCGGGGCGGTCCAAAGCGGCCAGGGCCGTAGGTCGTGCAGTAGGCGCCAACCCTGTGGCCATTGTGGTCCCCTGCCACAGGATTATTGGATCGGACGGCACCTTGACAGGCTATGGAGGCGGCCTGGACAGGAAAAAGGCCCTCCTGGAACTTGAAGGGATTAAAGATGTTTATTCTTTCCCTAAAAGGGTGTCAACCTCCTTGCGAATGAGTTGATAGACCTTTTCCTCCAATTCCTGAGGAGGAAGCACTTTTTGCTTTTTGATGCCAAGTTCAGACGTGAGTTCCAGGTAACGGTCCACCGTCATTCCCTCTCTTTCCATCAACCTGGATCCGCACCGTACACTACAGGCATCGACCAGAAGATGTTTTTCCGATTTCTTGATTTCCTTGAGCTTTGCCGGGACGATGATGGCGGGGAGGCAGCCGATCTTCACCTCACCCTGGTTTTCTTCCCATACGCGGATCAAGGCCTTGGACGCGGCAACACCGGTTGCACACCCCCCGTAACAGGTAAAAAGGAGCTGTTTGTAAGGCATAAGTTCAGTCTCCAGGGGCTTGCTCATGGAATACTCGATTGGGGGGTAATGGATCCGGTTTTGCCCGGGGTGTAATCACAATGCCAATTTAGGCATTATGCTGTGACGTGTCTGGGAGGTAAGGCTCTTTTCTTTCTCATTTTTCTTATCTTTTTTCTTATTGTAAATAAAATGATTTTATAAAGGCGGTTAAAGGTCAACATGCGATGCAGGATGAGCTTCTTAAGGTCTCGCATGATCACCGGCAAGGTGAAGAAGGAGGCGTTCACATCCCGCCGTAACTGTTGAAGCTCATCCAGGGTCAGAATGTTGGAATAGACCTTCCCGGAACTTTCTTCAATATGGTAATCCTCAAAATCTTTTAACATTGTTTTCAACGGAGAATATTTGGTGGCCCGCAAAATGGACAACCCCAGTGTATCTACGCCGAGCTCATGGGCAAATGGGACGATCTCCATGATTTCATCCCTGGTCTCCCCGATATTTCCGATGATAAAGTAGCAGTGGTATATGAAATTAAAATGCCGCAACACAGCAAAATATTCCCGCACTTTTTTCGTGTTAAATCCCTTTTTCATGGAGGCGAGAGTCTTGTCCTGTGCGGATTCAATGCCCATAAGGAAGGCCATGAAACCGGCTTGATACATCTTTTTGAGGACATTAGGCCTTTTGGCGATTTCAAGGCGGGCATTGATGGCAAATTTCTTGTTGATTTTGTGCTGAATGATCAGGTCACACAATCTTTCCACCCAATCCATGTCAGCTGTAAAAATATCATCGGCAAACCCAATCACATCGGCTTCTATGGTCTGAATCTCTGCAAGGACCGATTCCGGCGTTCTTACAGACCACTTTCTTTTTTCCCCCAATGGGTTGAATTTAAAATCACAGAATTTGCAGTTATAGGGGCAGCCTCTAGATCCCATCATGAGGTCTATCTGAACGTCCGACGTAAACCCTTCAACTGAGACCATGTATTTGTAACGGCGCAGCTTTCTGTTCGGGAAAAAATCAGTGGGCGTGGGCTCCAGCAGTCTGTTCCGGTTATGAACGATTTTGCCGTTTTCCCGAAAAGAAAGCCCCGCAATCTCAGGGGAAATGCCTTTCCGAATAAATTCCCTCACAAGCCCTTCACCGTCACCCCGGGCAATGGCATCGATTCTCGGGATCTCCTCCATAAGCTCATTCACATATTCGGTGGCATGCCTTCCACCGACCAAAACCGTCACGCCCTCTGGAATGCTGTTGATGGTATTCCTTACAAACTCCTTTTCAACATCCCAGTTATAGCTGATAAGTACCAGGTGTGTATCCTGATCAATAAAGGTTGAAAGGGGCTTCCTTTCATAACGCAAATCGATGACCGTAACCCTGTCTACCGCATCTTCTATGGCAGAGGCGATATACTCTAGGCCGATGGGAGGCAGGAACCCCACCGTTTTCAATTCATATTTATAGGGGTAAACACAGAGCGCATTTTTGTACCGCATAGGTCCTCGATTCTTGCTCATGAGAAAAAAACCATATCCGCATACCTCCGGGATGATCTGTATCCCCCGGGTATAGGGCGACGCCGCCTTCAGGTCGGGATTGAGTTGGGTTGTACCCATGTAGAATGGTCCCGGCAGCAAATCGAAGTTTTTCAATGCCGGCCATTCCGGATCGCCCATGGAGATGACTCACCACGTCGGTGGTCATCCACTCGTAGGCCCCGTGCTTGCACCTTCGTGGACGGTTCAGGTCTTTCGATCACAGTGCACGGGTTTCTTCACGGCCTGGGGTTGTGGCTTCCTGGCGGGTCCTTCCTGAGCTTATCGTAGATTGTTTTGAAAAAGTACGTCTTGAGTTATGTTCCTGACACCGAACCTTAACGGATTTTTGTATAACTTGCACCATATCTTTTCTGAATATGGCATTTTCACAGAAGCTCATTTTCAAGATATGCTGCATATTCATACTCTTAAATGAACCCCGTAGTTGCAAACGCACTGAGCTCCTAGACATATAAATGCGCTCATAACAGGAACTTACGCCATTTTTCATTCGGGGTCTGGATGTCACTATTGGTGAATTCCAAATTTAAAGCGCCAGAAGTGGCATCTTAAGCCATAGAAGGCAAAATGCAGAATCTTTAAGCGCCTTTTATGCAACAACGGGGTGAATTAATAATAGCTCAGTTAAATCAATCTGTAAATCTTTCTTTTTTAGGCCGAAGGGGTGCATGGCGATTAACGCTAAGATCGGTTACGCTTCACAAACGCGGGGTTTCTTGACAGGGTCCACGGGGCTGGGCTATTTTGTGATGGTCTTTTGTCAAGAGTATTGGTGATGACCCCGGAGAAAGTAAAGAGAGGAGAAGGGCATGGAACCATTAACAGGACGCAAGCGCATTTCCGCAGCCTTTAAGCGGACCTTTACGGACCAGGAAGTGCAACTCGATCGTATACCCGCCTATCCCATCGCAGGCCAGGTTAATGCCCAACTTGTGGGTGCCAGTATCCGGGAGTTTCTTCTTGAACCTCGGACCTTTATCAAGGCCCAGGTCGCCTCTTACGAGCGGTTCAGGCCCGATATCATTGTCATGCAGGGCGATCTCCTCATGGAGGCCGAGGCCATGGGTAATGTACTCCGCTTCCCCGAGGACAGTATGTGCGTGTCCACCAAGGTCGCCCTGGAGGACAAGGGCAAACTGACAAGCCTCAAACCACCCGATCCTTACAAGGACGGCCGTTTTCCCGCTTACCTGGAAATCATCTCCGAGACCAGGAAGATCATTGCCGACTCCATTGTGTCTGCGGTTCTGGCCGGGCCCTGGACCATCGCCATCGGGCTCAGGGGGGCCACAGATCTGATCAAGGATACCATCAAGGACCCTGATTACGTGCATGAACTCATGGAGTTCTGCACTCCCATTGCCATCAATGCGGGAGAGGCGGTCGTGCCTCTCAAGGCGGGTTTAAGTTATTCCGAGGCCCCGGCCTCGTGCAGTCTTATTTCACCCAAGCTCTACCGGACCTTTATCCGCCCTCATCACCAGAGGATTGTAGACCATTTCAAGGCCAAAAAGGTGGGGGTGGGGTTTCATATCTGTGGTTTTATCGACCCGATCCTGGAAGATGTGGTCAACCTGGGCATTACCAACCTGAGTATTGATGCCCCCACCAGCCTGAGCAAGGCCGTAGAGGTGACCCGGGGCCGGGCCGTACTCATCGGCAATGTGAACACCAATCTCTTTTTCTCCGGCACTCGAGACCAAATGGCCCAGGCCATGCAAAACTGTATGGACATCGCCTCCAAGGGGACCGGCTATATCCTGGCCTCCGGATGTGAGGTGCCCGGGGTAGCCGAACCCGAGAGTATGGAGTGGTTCATGGCCCTGGCCCAGGAGTTGGGTGGATCCAATTGACGTCTTCGTTTTTTATATAGAGCCATGGCTATCAAGGGAGTCCTTTTTGATTTCGACGGCACCTTGACCCGGCCCGGAGCCATTGATTTCCCGGCCATTAAGGAGGAGCTGGGTTGTCCCCGGAATCATTCGATCCTCGAATACCTGGAAACCCTGGATCCGGAGAGTCGGGCCCGGGGCATGGCCATCCTGGTGGAGCGGGAGGACCGGGCCTCGGCCCTGAGTCGGCCCAACAGGGGGGCCGAGGCCTGTTTGAGGGCCCTGAGGGAACGGGGAATACCGGTGGGCATCCTGACCCGGAACAGCCTCAACTCGGTCATGCGGGCCTTGGAGAATTTCGACGGGGTTAAGGCCGCTCATTTTGCCGCCATAATCACCCGGGAGTCCTCCCTGCCCAAGCCACACCCGCACGGGGTGTATCAGGCAGCGGGGAAGATGGGAATAGGACCCCATGAACTCCTGGTAGCCGGCGATTTCCGTTTTGATGTCATGGCGGGCAAGGCGGCCGGATCCCGGACCGCCTTGTTGCTCAACGGAGGTGTTTCTCCCATGGACCCCCACGACCCGGAGCCGGATTATACCCTCCACAGTCTGGAGGCTCTCCTGGACCTCCTTTGAGTCGCCGGGAGATGCGCGAAAGGAGGCGCATTTTGAGTTGCCGGGATTTGATTGAGGGGGGCCTTAAGCGGATCTGGGCCTGTCCGTGGGGGCGAAGGTGACGGTTACCACACACCGGCCGTGGCCCGTTATGAGACTCTCCTTGATCTCGTGGAGGGGCTTGAGGTGGAGGGCCTTCATGACGCCGTTTCTGAGCCCCTGGCACCCGCATATGTACCCTGCCAGCATACCCGCCTTTTTGAGGGAATCATAGGCATGACAACGGGTCCCGGTCCACACGGCTGTGTCCCCTTGGATCTCGATGGGATCGTGAATGTAGAGATCGTCAAAAAAGACATTCTTCCAGATCACCCTGAAGATATTCATGAGGTCTTCAATGGAGTTGGGCCGCTGAATCACCTTCTTCCTGAGGAGTGTATTGGTGATCATCCGGAAGCTCTTTTCATTGACCTCCAGGTTTATCCGGCCGGCCTCCTGGGGACCGAGTCGCCTGACCAGGGCGGCATGCCAAAAGGAGTCGTGAATCCACCACAGTCTCTTTAGGCTGTCCCTTTCTTTGAATTCAGCCAGGGTTGTCGATGTCTTCTCCGGTACCTTCATTCTGATCAGGGGGGTTCCGGCCGGCGGATAGGGAGGGACCTATTCGGCCTTGACCAGGAGGACCTGGCCCGGAAAGATGGTGCTCCGGGGAGTGAGGTTATTAAGCCTGAGCAATTCGGACAGGCTCATCTGGGTCTTGAGGGCAATGGTATAAGGAGAGTCACCCTTGTGCACCACATAAGGCCTGGTGCTGACAGATCCAACAAAAGACTTGGGCCGGGGGATGGAGAGGACCTGACCGATGCTCAATCGGGTGGTATTGAGATGGCTGGCTGACTGGATGGCCTTGGTGGTGGTCCCGAATCGCCTGGCGATCTTCCAGAGGGAGTCCCCTTTCCTGACCACGTATTCCGTCAGCTTTTCCTCCTCGGACGGGGGACCGGACCCCTGGGCCTCGGCCTTTTTCAGGGCGGCGTAAGTGGTTCCCACGGGTACCTTGAGCTTCCATCCCGCCCGGATAAAGTGGCTGCTCTTAAGCCCGTTTAAGGCCATGATGGCCCGCACGCCGCTGTGATACTTCTCGGCAATAGTAGAGAGGGTTTCCCCCTTTCTTACGGTATGGATTTCACAAGTAGTAGAGGTGGAGGACCCCTTTGTTTCAGAAATACGAGCCCGCCTGGTGGGGATCTTAAGGGTCGAGCCCGCCCGGATGAAGCGGCTGCTCCGAAGGCCGTTCAGGGCCATAATGGCCCGGATGCTCGCATGATAACGTCGGGCGATTACGGACAGGGTTTCCCCCCTCCGGACCTTATGCCTTAAATAGCTCGGCACAGGGGGCTGCCACACAGGGATTTCACCCAGCTTGGCCAGGAGTACGGGAGCTTTTCCTTTGGGCACCCTAAGGGCGTAAGGCCTGCCGGGTGTGGAATTAAGCCTCAGTGCCGGGTTGAGGTCGCGCAACAGGCTGTAAGAAATTTCCAGGCATTTGGCAATGGTTTTGAGGTGCACCTGCTTGTCCACAGGGACCTTCTCCGTCTCAATGGGGTCGTCTACCGGGGGGAGGGTGAAACCGTAAGTCTCGGGTGCGTTTAAGATATGCAATACCGCCAGAAACTTGGGCACATAAAAGGCGGTTTCCCGGGGAAGCTTTTCGTAGAGATCCCAGAAGTGATCCAGATAGTTGATTTTTTGGGTGCGGATGCACCGGAGCACGGTGCCCTCGCCGCAGTTATAGGCGGCCAGGACCGTAGCCCAATCCCCAAAGATCTGGTGGAGTTCTTTCAGGTAGGCAATGGCTGCGTAAGTGGCCTTTTCAGGATCCATCCTCTCATCCACCCAACGGTCCCGCTTGAGACCGAATTTATACCCCGTAGACGCGATGAACTGCCACAGGCCCAAGGCCCGGGCCCGAGACAGAGCCCTGACCTTGAATCCACTCTCAATGAGGGGCAGCCAGGAAAGTTCCGTGGGTAGGCCCGCCTCCTGCAGGGCCTTGACAATGGCAGGCCGGTAATGTCCGGAGCGGCGGTAGGCATTGAGGAAAAATTTCTTTTCCTTGGTTCTCAGGAGGTTCAGGGCCCGCTCCACATGGCCATTCATCACAAGGGGGATGGCCTTGTGATTGCCGTTCACCACTGTGAACCGGGAAGAGTAGACCTCGATAATACGCTTTGAGATGGTAAAGCGGAGGTCTTCCCTCTGCTGGAGGATCTCGGGATCCTGTCCGGGGTCCACCTTTAATATGAGCGAATAGGCCTGATCCAGGGCGTCAATGGCATTTTCCAAGTCACCCCGCTCCCAGAAATCATTGGAAGCCTGGCAGAACTCCAGGGCCGAGTCCAACATCTCCTGGTCCGAACCCCTTGAATAGCCCTTTTCACGGGGGGAGAAGTCCTTCTTTTGGGGTGGTGGAGCGGGTTTTTGCTTTGCCTCTTGCCGGGGCAGGGAAGCCACTTTGTGGGGGTCGGAGAGGGGATCGGCTTCAGGCTCGGAGGCGGTCACGGTTTTCCGATCAGGAGGGGATTCATTAGCGGGGATCACGTAAGAGGATTGGGTGAGACACCCCCCGAAAAAGAGTAGAAGAATGAAGAAGAGTAAAGGCTTGATTAAAAGGGGTAGAGGATACTTTTGCTCATTTTCCATGGGCTTCGCCACAAAACGCTCACAGGATGAAGGTTAACCCGAACGGTTGTATTACGCCCGGCTTTGACCGCTACCGGATGACGCTAAAATTACGGGAGTATAAAAAATGCCTTTCCAATGGTCAAGGGGAGAATCTTTAGAGGATGAAAAAAACTCGGAGCAAACCCGGATCATCTATGCCTACGGTCTTTCCCGGAGCGCTCCGGGCGGATCGCTTTAATAAGTTCCAAGAGCCTTTTTTCCTGGTTGAGACTCGGATCCTCTGAAACGCGTTCCACCAGTTGGTTGAGGATGCGTCCCACCTCGTACCCGGGGCTGATGTCCAGGGTCTCCATGACCTGGCGGCCCGTAATGGCCAGATCCCGAGGTCCCAGGACCAGGGGTTCGGCCATGCAGGCCCCGACCCGCTGCTCCAATTCGTCCAGGGGACCCGGCCGCTCTCGCGGAAGGCCGTGGGCGTCCAGGTCTGCATGGCGAAAGCGGAGGAGGTCCAGCACATTCTCGGGTCCCACCCTCCGGATAAAGCGCCTGACCGCTCCATCCGACCATTGGGTATTGTAGCCGATCATGTGGTGGCGGATCAGGTTGGTCACTTTTTGGATCATGGCCTTGCTGAACCGGAGCCGGTCCAGGATTTGCCCGGCCAGGTCCGCACTGGCCTGCTCATGGCGGTAAAACCGCCACTCTCCGTCTCTCCTGGATCTCACCCGAGGTTTGGCAATATCATGGAGCAGGGCCGTTAGCCGCATCAGAGGGGTCGGCTCCACCCTGTCCAGGGTTTCCATCACATGCCTGAACACGGTGTAACGGTGAAAGGCGTTCTGACGTATGCGATAGCCTTCCAATAATTCCGGGAGGAAACCCTTGAGGAGCCCTGTTCGTACCAAGAGATGAAAGCCCCTGGAAGGTTTTTCAACCAAAAGGATTTTTACGAGTTCATCCCTAATCCGTTCGGCCGCAACCCTGCCGAGAAGAAAGGCCATGGCCGTGACGTGAGTGAGGGTGGGCTCTTCAATGGAGAATCCCAACTCCACGGCCAGCCTTACCGACCGGAGGAGCCGCAAAGGGTCCTCCTGAATCCGAGCCCCGGGATCTCCCACAGCCTTGATCTTTTTGCACCTCAAATCCCGGTGACCTCCAAAGGGATCTATAAGGCGGTCAGGGAAGGGATCATAGGCCATGGCATTGACGGTAAAATCGCGGCGGGCCAGATCATCTTCCAGGGAGGTTGCCCCTTTCCGAAAGGGGGTTACATGATAGGAAACCCCAGCATTTACCAGGGTGACGGTCTCGTGCTTGAGGGAGAAAGTGTTGATATCTTGGAACAGGGCTCTTATGGCATGGGCCCGGGCCGAAGTAGCCACATCCCAGTCGGTGACGGGCCTTTTAAGACAGGCGTCTCTGACCGCCCCGCCCACAATAAAGGCCTGGTGGCCGGCCCGGCTCAGCCTTTGAAGGATCTTCAGGACAAAGGAGGGGATATTTTTTGGGGACATAGGTTGATGAAATAACCCGTATTTGGCGAAATTTCAACAAGGTTCTTGGAAATACCCTTCTAGTATTATTTGCGTTTTATGGTATATTAAATTTAATTATTGGACAGGGACAGGGTCGAATTTCAACGGTCCCTATTCGGGACCGGGTAGGGGAGGCCACTATGGAAAGTGATGTTATCTTTGATATCCGAGACCTCCATGTGTGGGTAAGTGACAGGGAGATCTTGAGGGGACTTAATCTACAAATCAAACAGGGTGAGGTCCATGCCATCTTCGGACCTAACGGGTCGGGCAAGACCACTTTCCTCAACGCCATGATGGGGTTTACAGGCTATCGGGTGGAGGGGGAAATTCTTTTTCATGGCCGTGACATCAGCCGCCTTCCGGTGGATGAGCGGGCCCGGCTCGGGATCGGGCTCTCCTTTCAGCGGCCCCCGGCCATCGCCGGAGTCAAGCTCAGAAGTCTCATCGAAACCTCTTCCAAGAAGGACGGAGACCTCCTGGATAAGTATGCAGAAAGGCTTAATCTTACGGGTTTTTTGGACCGGGATGTGAACGTGGGCTTCTCCGGGGGTGAAATCAAGCGGGCGGAACTCCTGCAACTCATCCTCCAGGACCCGGATATCATCTTCCTGGATGAGCCCGAGTCGGGGGTTGACCTGGAAAATATCGCCCTTATCGGTGAATTCACCAACGAGCTCCTGGGAAGGAGTCCCCATCCCAACGGTGAGAGGACCATAAAGGATTTGTATCGGGAAAAACGCAAATCAGGCCTGGTGATCACCCATACGGGACACATCCTGGATTACATCGACGTGGATGTCGGTCATGTGCTTATGGAGGGCCGGATAGGGTGTGACGGTAATCCCCGCGAGATGCTCGGGACCATCAGGGATTACGGCTTTAACGAATGTTACCGTTGTTTCTTAAGGGAGGAAGAAGATGTCCGATCATAACAGTAACTCCAGGGGCGAGCTGGATTTAAGCGTCTATCGAGAAGAGGCACCCGAACACGCCGAGTTGGAAGACCTGTCCCGGATTCCGGCCGATGAACAGAGGCTGCTCCGTATGACCGGGGTGGATCCCGAGGGCAAGGAACGGTCCGGCAGTTTTTTCCAGAAAGACCATTCAGTGGTCCACTGCCGCAGCCAGTTTGACGGGGCCGAGATCCTTTCAGCGAGCGTGGCCCGGGACAAGTATGAAGGCCTCACCGAATATTGGGGAAAGGCTGTACCCGTGGGAAAGGACGTGTACACCAAACGTGCCGAGGAGCATCAAGAACACGGTTATTTCATCCGGTCCTTGCCGGGGGCCAAGGTGCACTACCCTTTGCAGGCCTGCCTCTATCTCACCGAGGACAAGCTTGCCCAGGACGTACACAATATCATTATTGCCGAGGAAGGCTCCACTCTCAACGTGATCACGGGATGCGCCACATCCCCGCAAGTACGCTCCGGCCTCCATGTGGGGGTCTCGGAATTCTACGTCAAGAAGGGCGCCACCCTGTCCTTTACCATGATCCACAACTGGGCCGAGGACATGGCTGTAAGGCCCCGGACCGGCATCGTGGTGGAAGAAGGGGGGACCTTTATCTCCAATTACATCTGCCTTATGCCGGCCAAGGATCTCCAGATGTATCCTACGGCGACCCTGGTCGGAGAGGGGGCCGTTGCCACCTTCAACTCCGTGCTTCTGGCAAGTCCCGGCTCTTACATGGACGTGGGAGCCCGGGTGATTCTCAAGGAGAAGGGGTGCCGGGCCGAGATCATCTCCCGTACGGTCTCCACCGGAGGATCCATCATCGCCCGGGGGGATCTGGTGGGTGAGAAGCCCGGCATCCGCGCCCACCTGGAATGCAAAGGGCTTTTGCTCTCAGATGAGGGTTTTATCCACGCTATACCCGAACTGAAGGGCAAGGCGGCGAACCTGGAAATGTCCCATGAAGCGGCGGTGGGAAAAATCGCCCGGGAAAAGGTGGAGTTTTTGATGGCCAGGGGGCTCTCAGAGGATGAAGCCACTTCCCTCATCATCAAAGGCTTTCTGTCTCTGGATATTGTCGGTCTACCTGAAGAACTTAAGGCCGAGTTGGATCGTATGATCCAGGAGACCGACGCCGAGGCCATGTAGTCAAGCCCGGAAACGGATCAGGACTTGGCATAGCTGTGAAGGCCGGCCAGGTAGTTGACCCCGAAGTAGGTAAAGAGAACGCAAGAAAAACCGATAATGCACAAAATGGCAATCCGTTTTCCCCGCCACCCCCTTACCATACGAGAGTGAAGTACGGATGCGTAGATCAGCCAGGTGATCAGGGACCAGGTCTCCTTGGGGTCCCAGCTCCAGTAACTGCCCCAGGCGGAGTGGGCCCAGACCGATCCGGTAATGATGCCCAGGGTGAGCATGAGAAAACCGATGGCCACCATCTGGTAGTTGAGGTCATCCAGGATACCGGGGCCTGGAATGAGTCTTAAAAAGAGATTGCCCTTATTCCCCCGGTCCAGCCGTTTAATCAAATACATTAAGCTCAGACCGAAGGAAAGTCCGAAGGCGGCATAGCCAAAAAAACAGGTGATCACATGGCTGACGAGCCAGTTGCTTTTAAGGGCCGGAATCAGGGGCTGGATCACCTCATTCACGCCGGGTGAAAAGGAGGCATAGGCCATGGCCAGAAAGGCCAGGGGCATGGCAAAGGCCCCGAGGGTCCTGTTTTTGGTACGCCATTCCAAAATGAGATAGAGAAGGACAATGGTCCAGGCAAAGAAGATAAGGGACTCGTAAAGGTTGGAAAAAGGGGCGTGCCCTACGCCCAACTGGTAGGATTCCACCCATCTCAGGGCGATAGCAAAGGTCTGGGCCAAGAGCCCCACCAGGGTCACAAAGGTGGCCAACCGGCCGAAGATTTCCTTGCCCATCACCATCATAAGGAGGTAAAGGGTAAACCCTCCAAAATACACAAAGGTGATATAACTCAGAATAATGGAATTCAGCATGGGTTTATGCCTTTTCTTGAACGGCTTCTATAAGATCCTTGGTCAGGTGTTCCAGTTCCCTTTGAAGCCCTACCGGATTTTTACTGGCGCTGCCCGCCACGCTGACCTGGGTCCCCCGGGCTTCCCGGGATATCCGAACCCAGATCCTCTTGTGGGAGGTAAAGAAGGTGGCGAAAAAGCCCGCCACCATAACAAAACACCCCACCCATACCAGGGACACCCCCGGATCCTTGTTTACTTGGAGACCCGTATAATATACGCTTTCCATGTTATCCAGGAAAATGGTGTAGGGGCTGAATGCGGCGGGGTTCAATTTGGGGAAACGCTCCATGATGCCCGGAAAGCGGGCCCGGATCTGCTCTTCTTTCTGAAAGACCCAGAACCGGGTCTCCCCACCCTGGTTTGAGGTTATAGACACCAAAACCGCCGGGCCCATACGCATGAAATCCGCCTTGATATCAACCACCTTCAGTCTTCCCTCTCCCCCGGGAAGGGCAACCGCCTCTTGAGGATCGAGGTCCTTCACCATCCTTTTTTGGTGATCCCCTTTCCGGGATATGGCCAAGCGAACCCGTCTTCCCGGGACCTGTCCGTAGGTGGATTGATAGAAGGTAACCCCTTGGAACCGGGCCGGATGGTTGACCCGGACGCTCTTCTGAGCCACGGCCTTTCCTTGCCTCAAAAAAGTCAGCTCCGAGCGGTATTCCTTGGGCATACCGTTCTCGTAAAACTGGACTTCGAAGTCATTACAACGGACCTCAAAGCCCAACTTGTGGGGCTTCATCCCCTTTCTGAGGGTGACCGTATCTACGGTGACCCCTTCAGGGATATTTACAAAGGCTTCAAATCCGAAAAGGGACCCTACCAGCCCCCCCGTAAGGATGATGAGTACGCTCACATGGATGAGGTATACACCGAAGTGTGAGTACCGGCCCTTTTCTCCATAGAACCACGTGGTGTCTCCCCCGTCCTTTTGCTGGGTCCTCTTATACCTGGCCCGCAAGAGGCGGACTACAGGGGGCACCACTTCCTCGAAGGGGGCCGGGGCGGTAAAGACCTGATCCTCCGAGAGGTCTTCAAGTGGCCTTTTTCGATCCGCCCTGGGTACGGCCTTAAAGCGTCGCCAGGTACCCGGGAAGCGGTTGAGGGAACAAATGATCAAATTCAGGGCAAAGCAGGCCAGGAGCACCCTGAACCAGATGGAATGGTACATGTCAAAGAGGTCAAAGAATTGTAAGACCTTGAACACTTCAGGACTGAGAGACCTTGAAAATTCCATCGCACCCTGGCCCCGTTGGGGGATGAGGGTACCCAAGATGGACGCTGCGGCCAGCATGATCAATAGAACGATGGTCAGCCTCACGGAGCTGAAAAAACGCCATAAGAAATGGGGCCTTTTTGAGGTTTCCGAGGGAGTCATCACAGATGCCCGTGTCTTTGCCTTTCAAAATTAGAATAATTTTGGCCGTCGGCCATGGCGTGGGTTCCCCACGTTGAGTGGCCCTCATAACATGGATGAGGGGAAACTTCAATTTTAAACGCTTTCCAAAATGTTTGACCGCGCCCTTCGGAATATGTAATAAAACCGATAAAACAAGCAAGGTGCCAAACAGGATATTCTGATGCTTGATCTCAAATTTGTAAGGGCCAACCTGGGCCGGGTTGAAGAGATGCTCGTCAACCGGGGCTATGACCTGGATCTTTCCCGGTTCGATGACCTGGACCGGGAAAGACGCCGTATCCTGACCTCCCTGGAAGACCTCCGCCACCGGAGGAATCGGGTGAGTGACGAGATTGCGGCCATGAAGAAACGAGGTGAGGATCCGGCTTCCCTGCTCCGTGAAATGAAGGAGGTCTCTTCCAGGATAAAAGACATGGAAAAGGATCTTCCTCCTTTGGTGGAGGAACTGGATCAGTTGCTCATGGTGATTCCCAACATGCCCGATGCGTCCGTGGTCAAGGGGGAAGATGAGGCGGACAACCCGGTCATCCGAACCTGGGGGGAGATCCCTGAAATGGCTTTTGAGCCCTTGCCCCACTGGGAGATTGGGGAACACCTCCAAATCCTGGATTTTGCCAGGGCAGCCAAACTGGCCGGCGCGCGGTTCGCCCTGTACCGCGGGCTTGGAGCCAGGCTGGAGAGAAGCCTTATCAATTTTATGCTTGATATCCATACCCGGGAACACGGCTATATGGAGGTCTTGCCTCCTTTTGTGGTCAATTCCGCCTCCATGACCGGTACGGGCCAGCTTCCCAAATTTAAGGAAGACCTTTTCAAGATAGAGGATTGGGATCTCTATCTGATTCCCACTGCCGAGGTCCCGGTCACCAATATCCACCGGGAGGAGATCCTATTCGAAGAGCAGCTGACCCTCTCCTATGTGGCTTACACGCCCTGTTTTCGTTCGGAGGCCGGATCCCACGGCAAGGATACCCGGGGGCTCATCCGCCAGCACCAGTTCAATAAAGTGGAACTGGTCAAGTTTACCCGGCCCGAGGATTCCCATGAAGAGCTGGAAAGGCTGACGGGGCATGCAGAGGAGATTTTAAGGCGCCTCGAGATTCCCTATCGGGTGGTCTCCCTGTGCACGGGGGACCTGGGTTTCTCCGCCGCCAAGACCTACGACCTGGAGGCGTGGCTGCCGGGTCAGAATCTCTATAGAGAGATTTCGTCTTGCAGCAATTTTACTGATTTCCAGGCCAGGAGGGCGGGCATCCGATACAAGAGAAAGGGGGAGAAGGGAACACAGCTTGTACATACCCTGAACGGGTCCGGGCTGGCCATAGGGCGCACGGTGGTGGCCCTTTTGGAGAACCATCAGCAGCCCGACGGGAGCGTAATCATCCCCCAGGCGTTGCGACCCTATATGGGGGGAATTGATTCCATTCATTCGAATTCACCATGACCAATAGGGGACCTGATTCTTTGGGATGGCGGGAATATCAGAAAAAGCTCCAGAGCCGGGAAAGGAGAATACGCCTCCTTAAGAGATTCCCCCTCTTGGCCCTTTGCTCGGGATGCGCTTTTTTGATTATGGTCTGTGTGCTTTGGGCCGCCTTTTCGGTCCCCGGGCATCGGAGCAGGCCGGAGGAAAAGCCCCGGGAACAGGTGCAGGAGAAGGAAACTCTTGAGCGGAGCCTGGGCCAGCAGTCCCTTTTGGTGGCCCTTAGGAACCTGGACCTTGACGCTTCTCCCGACAAGGCCCATTATGACCTGTCCGCGGATGGGGTCCGTTTTCGTTTGTATACGACCCTTGATACCGGCCTCCAGGACTATACCCTGCGTCTCCTCCAACGCTCCAAGACCCTGAAGGCTGCGGTGGTGGTTCTCAATCCCGTAGACGGTCGTATCCTGGCTATGGCGGACTATGCAAAGGATGGAAAGGGGCAGCCCCTTTGCAGGAAAGCCGATTTCCCTGCGGCCAGTCTTTTTAAGATCGTATCTGCTGCGGCAGCCCTGGAGTCGGCCGGGTTTACACCCGAAAAAACGGTCGCCTATCAGGGCCGAAAATATACCCTGTATAAAGAGCAGCTCAAGGAAAAAACCGGCAGATACGCGTCCAGACTCAGTTTCAGAAAGGCCTTTGCCTCCTCTATCAATCCGGTATTTGGACGGCTGGGCATTTATCACCTGGGCCAGGAGGTGATGAACGAATATGCGAGCCGGTTTCTTTTCAACCAGGCCTTTCCCTTTGATCTGCCGGTTTCCAAGAGTACCATCCAGGTTCCGGATGATGACTTTGGTCTGGCCGAGATTGCATCCGGGTTCAACAAGAGAACCCTCATTTCTCCCCTTCATGCGGCCCTGATGGCTTCGGCCGTGGCCAACGGCGGGATGATTATGACACCCTGGATGGTGGAGCGCATCTTAAACGGCTCCGGGGAGGTCCTTTACAGGGGCCGGCCGGGCCCCCTGGTGCGGACCATCAGCAGGGAGACGGCCCAGGCCTTGAAGATCCTTATGGGCGACACTGTGCGGTATGGGACCTGCCGGAAGGCCTTTCGACGGCTGCGCCGCAAAAGGGCCTTTAAGGATGTAGAGCTGGGCGCCAAGACAGGAACCATTAACGATGAGCTGGACCGGTTTAAGTACGACTGGATCACGGCCTATGCCCTGCCTCCTGAGAAGGACCGGGGGATATGTATTGCGGTTCTGGGGGTTCACGGGGAAAAGCTGGGGATTCGGTCCAAAGACTTGGCCCGGTATATTATGAATAAATACTTTAACTGAACATGATATCTATTTGTTTTAAAAAATATTGTAACACCTTAGGTGTTTCCAGTGCTTTTGATCCCTTTCATAGAGCTGAATGATACAAAATATTAATATATTTGTTTTATAGAAGAGAAGGCGCCGGTCTTTTTTCGCCGTGCCTTTTGGGTGGGGAAAGACGATAAGAGGCTCCGACTCAGGGAGAAACATCGTGTGCGGCATTGTGTGTTATGTGGGAGAGAGGCAGGCCAGGCCTATCCTGTTGGAGGGCCTGAAGCAGCTTGAATATCGCGGCTATGACTCTTCGGGTTTGGCCGTTCATAATGGGAAAGATGTCCTTTGTCACCGGGCCGTAGGAAAAATCGCCCAATTGGAGTCAAGACTGGAAGGTGTAGAAATCCTGGGAGCTATGGGTATCGCCCATACCAGATGGGCCACCCACGGGGAGCCCACGGAGGAGAATGCCCACCCCCAAATGGACGAAGAGGGGAACGTCTTTGTAATCCATAACGGCATCATCGAGAATTATCACCTTTTGAAGAAGCGCCTCGAAAAGGACGGGGTCTCCTTTAGGTCCGAGACAGACACGGAGGTCTTGGCCCATCTCATTGCCAGGCATTTTGACGGCTCCCTGAGCGAGGCGGTCAGAAAGAGCATGTCACAGGTGGAAGGCACCTTTGGCATGGCCGTCATCCATAGCCGCGTCCCAGGCGAGATCGTGGTAGCCCGCAGAGGGAGTCCCCTGATTATAGGTATCAGCGACCACGGTTATTTCGCCGGTTCGGATGTGGCGGCCATGGTCAGGTACACAAACAAGGTGGTCCATCTCCAGGACAATGAGCTGGCTTCCCTCAAAAGGGACGCCTTTACCATGTCCACGGCCCAGGCAAAGGAGGTGCGGAGAAGCACGGAAACCGTGGAATGGCGGGCGGACGACGTGGGCCTCAACGGGTTCCCTCACTTTATGCTCAAAGAGATCTATGAGCAGCCCGAGACCGTCAAAAACGCCATGAGGGGGAGGCTTGAGCCTGGGGAGGGGGTTCCCAAGCTGGGAGGGCTGGCACCGGTCTGGGAAAGGCTCAAAAGGTGTCGACATCTGGTGATCGTGGCCTGCGGTACCTCCTATTATGCAGGGTCTGTGGGGAGCTATGTGTTTGAAAAGCTGACGGAGATCGAAGTCAATGCCGTGTTGGCCTCGGAGTTTCGGTACAGAAAACTCAATTTTCCCCCGGATACCTTTATTGTGGCCCTGAGCCAGTCAGGGGAGACCGCAGATACCCTGGGGGCCATTCGGGAGGCCAAGAGAAAAGGGGCCGGTCTCCTGGGCATTGTAAATGTGGTGGGCAGCTCCATTGCCAGACAGACCGAGGCGGGGATATACAACCATGCAGGCCCGGAGATCGGGGTGGCCTCTACCAAGGTTTTTACCTCCCAGTTGACTATCCTTACCCTTATGGCCTTGCTCCTGGGGCGGCATCAGAACCTTTCTCTCACCGACGGTGTGGAAGCGATACGTGCCCTTCAGGCCCTCCCCGATCAGGTGAGAGATATCCTGGGTCAGGCCAGCCACATCGAGGCCGTTGCGGAGCGGTACTGCCGATGCAACAATTGGCTGTTCCTGGGAAGGAAATTCAACTATCCGGTGGCCATGGAAGGGGCCCTGAAACTCAAAGAGGTTTCCTATATCCACGCCGAAGGCTACCCCGCAGGGGAGATGAAGCACGGCCCCATCGCCCTCATCCATCCCGACATGCCCACAGTGGCCCTGGCACCCAGGGATGAGTTGTATGACAAGATGATCAGCAACATCCTGGAAATCAAGAGCCGCAAAGGTCCGGTCATTGCCATCGCCACCCAGGGGGACCAGGAGATTAAGGAGATGGTAGACCATGTGATAGAAATACCGGCCACCCTTAATTTTCTGGTCCCTATCCTTTCGGTGATTCCATGCCAGCTCCTGGCCTATTACTGCGCCGGATTTCTGAACAGGGACATTGATAAACCCAGAAACCTGGCCAAAAGCGTCACCGTGGAGTAGGGATGCATGGAAGAAGGGAGTGGGTCTTCCGGGGAACCAGGGTCCTGGCCAGGATGATGCTCTCCCTTTTTTTTCGCCGGGAGGTAAGGGGGCTGGAGAATCTGCCTCAAAAACAGGCCTTCATTCTCCTGCCCAAACACCAGCGCTGGGAGGACATCCCCCTTCTGGCACTGGCCACGCCCAGGCCCCTCTATTATGTGGCCAAATATGAGCTCTTCCTTAACCCCGTATCCGACTGGTTTTTACACTCCCTTGGAGGGATACCCCTAAACCGCGATCGACCCTTGGAGAGCCGGCGTTCCCTCAACATTATGATCCAGGTGTTAAATGAGGGAGAGGGCCTGGTGGTGTTTCCGGAAGGCACCTACTACAGAAACCGGATGGGGCCGGGAAGGCCGGGGTTGGTCAGGCTGATCCTCTCCCGCCTCTCTCTGCCTTTCGTCCCTGTGGGGATTCGTTATGCAGGGCAAGAGGGCCGGGAAAGGGTCTCCATTCGCTTTGGACGGCCACCTGCTCGGCCACCCGGGGCCCGGGATAAAAAAGGAAGGGTTTTTTGAAGAGATCATGAAGGATATTGCCTGTCTCTCCAGGTTTTAAGGCCTGGCAGGGACCGTGGTGACACCAGGGAGGAGAAGGGTTCTTATGACAGACATTGAAAAGATCTTTGAACGGATAGAAGGCTACAGGGAGGAAGTCATTGAACTCCAGGGCTCTCTTTCGGAACGAGTGGCCTTGGGGCCGGAAAACGGCGGTACCGGAGAACATGAAAAGGCCCGTTTTGTGAAGGGCCTGTTCCAGGAAACAGATCCAGCGGTCCTGGAAGAAATCAACGCACCGGATGAACGGGCCATGGACGGATACCGGCCCAACGTGATTGCCCGGTGGGAGGGAGGGGAACCGGACCATACCGTGTGGGTTTTAAGCCACCTGGATGTGGTGCCTCCGGGGGATCTCTCCCTGTGGGAGGGAGATCCCTACAAAGTTCGAGTGGAGGGGGAGCGGATTATAGGCCGGGGGGTGGAAGACAACCAGCACGGACTGGTCAGCTCTTTTTTGGCCTTAAAGGGGATCCTCGACTCCGGCATGAGGCCTAAGAGAACGGTCGGTCTGGCGGTGGTGGCAGATGAGGAAACAGGCAGTCGCTATGGGCTGGACTACCTGCTGAAGAACCGCCGGGATCTTTTCCAGGAAGATGATCTTATCATTGTGCCCGACTGGGGAACCGAAGATGGGTCCACGATCGAAGTGGCTGAGAAATCCATGCTCTGGATCAGGTTTACGGTCCTGGGTCGACAGTGTCATGCGAGCACCCCGGACAGGGGGAATAACAGCCTCTTTGGGGCCGCCAGCCTTATTGTGGCCCTCCAGGAACTCAAAGATCGATTCGACTTTGTGGATACCCTCTATACCACCCCTCGATCCACTTTTGAGCCCACCAAGATAGAGGCCAATGTACCCAATGTGAACACCATTCCAGGGAAAGACGTCTTCTATGTGGATTGCCGGATCCTGCCCCGGTACAGGGTGGAAGAGGTCCTTGAGGCGGCCAAGGCCCTGGCCCAAGATCTGGGCGGGAGGCTCGGCCTTGAGGTGGAGGTGGAGATCTTTCACCGCCAGGACGCCACAAGTCCCACACCCCCTGATGCCGCCGTGGTCGAGGCCCTTGCCGGGGCCATAAAGCGGGTCACGGGTAGAGAGGCCAGGGCGGTGGGTATTGGAGGGGGGACGGTGGCCGCCTTTTTTCGGCAGGCCGGGCTCCCGGCCGCGGTGTGGTCCACCCTTACAGATACGGCCCATCAGCCCAACGAGTACTGCCTTCTGCCCCATGTGCTGACGGATGCCAAGATCTTTGCCTCTCTGTATATGGGCGAGTAGGCGCTTGGATCAGCCCCCGGCCCCCCTGATCCCCGGCCTTGCCTTTTCGCGGACGTCCAGATCCGTGACAGGGGCCACCCGATAGGTGGAGCCTTGCCGGGTGATATCCGTGTTGTCCATTGCGGAGAAGAGATAACCGATGGTCTTGCCCGTTTCGTCCACAATAAGAGAAAGCTGGGGACCCTGGGCATCCCTGCCCCAGTACCTGTACCGGGTCATCATGTTTTGTATCATTTTATCCAGGGATTCCTGACTGGAGACCGGATGCCATCCCTTTCCCGTGAGGGTGATATTGTCGCCTTTAAGGTCAAAGAGGAGCGCGGCAGGGGCATCCGCCTTTCCGGAGTAATCGGCTTGAAGCCCATCATAACGGCTGTCTATAAAGGCAGGCACTTCCTGTTGCGGGACGGGGCTTGTCTTGACCCGGGCAAACCGGCACCCCGGCGCTGGGCCCAGGGCGAGGCACAGAAAAAGGACCAGCCCCGGGAGAAGAGGGGACAAGGGAGTTATCTTATTCATGGAAAGACCTCCTCAAGGGGATAAAGCCTTCACCCTTTCCCGTGTTTTCCAGGTCAGGATCCAGTAATGATAGCATTGAAACTTGGAACCTTTCAACGGGAAATGAAGGGGGTCTTTTTGATGACCGAGGGGACCTCAAAGCATCCCTGTATGGCGCGGATGGCGGGTTGCATCATGTTGGCGGGTACGGCACCGGTGATGGAATGAATGGAGCAGCAAAGCCCCAGCAATTCCACCCGGTCCTGATCAAAGGCGGTGAGGAGGTCCCGGGCAATGCCGTAGCGGTCCCCAAAGTGGGGGCCGTTCATGGAAAAGACCCCCACGGGGTACATATCCGAGCTGGCCCCATGGGGGAGGCGGGATTCGATGATCCCAGGGTAGTTTTGTCCCTTCAGGCCCGGGAGAGAGAAGAGGAGCCTCACCTTTTCCCCTCCTTCCGAGAGACTTGCAACCAGGAAGTTTAAGGAGAGGTCCATCCGGGCGAAGTCCTGGAAGACGGCACCCAGCCTGCCCAGGTCACTGCTCTCTGAGGTCACCGCCAGGAGCTGCTGCTCGTCCTGCCACTCCAAGGCATAGACCTTGGGCCGTTTCTCCTGGTATGAGGCCACCACCTCCTTATAGAGCGCTTCCTTGCCTTTTTGAGCCAGTTTCCAATCCGAGGGGGTCCGGTAGGCACTGAAATTAAAAGGGCCGAAAAGGGAGGCGGCGGCCCGCTCTGCAGCCTCTTCTCCTAAGACCATAGAAACGGCCGAGGAAGAACTGGCCAGGGCCATGGGTCTCACCTCCTGCCTTCCCAGTGCCCCCAAGAGCGCTCCCATCACATGGGGATTGCTGCGGTGGGGGAAGAGGGAGAGGATGACGGCCCGTCTGAAGTCCGGACCCTCTCCTCCCAAAAAATGGGCGGTACGCTGCGCCACGGCGTCACCGTTTTGGGCATCCACAACCACATTCATTGTCCCCCGGGAAAAACCCCTGCCCAAGGTGAGGTAGGCGAGGTTGATCCCACCTTCTGCAAGGAGGCGGCAGAAGCTTGCAGCGAATCCAGGGGTTTCGGGGGTCGCGACAATAGATGTCCAGACCACCTCTTTGAGAATCTTGAATCCACCGAGTTTGGTCGGGGTTGTCATGGAGAGCCCGGCTCCGGCGTCCCGTCTGATGGCAGGAGATCACAAGAGGGCCGTGACCACCTCCCACAAGCCCTCGGTATCAATGGGTTTGGCAATATAGTCATCCGCTTCCGTAGACATGCCGTCGGCATGGGTGTAAGTGGTGGTAGGCACCGCCTCTCCCACCGCCGTAAGGAGTACAATGGGGATATCCTGAGTTTCGGGGTTTGCCTTGAGCTCGCTGCAGAGGACGTAGCCGTCCTTTCTGGGCATCATGACATCCAAGATGATGAGATCCGGTCGGCGTTCCTTGATGGACTCTTCGCCTTCAACGCCGTCATAGGCACGGCCCACCTCACATCCCTTGCTTTCCAGCATCATGGCCACCGTTTCCACCAGATCAGGATCATCATCCACCACTAAGATGTATTTTTTGGCCATAACGATACCTCCTCAAAAATGGTTTACTGCCATTTATCAGCGACCCCCCTATAGGGTATTCGGGTCCGGTCTCGGGTAAAGACCGCCCTGTTCCACAATATAGGGGACCTTTTCCTCCCACTCAATGGCCATTACATGGAAGCCTTTCACGCCTTCCACTTCCTTGAGGCGTTGAATGGTCTCTATGCAGATCTGAATACCTTCGTCAGGCTGTTTTTCCTTGGCCACGCCGCTCATGCGCTTCACCACGTCATCGGGGACGTCCATGCCGGGAACACGTTTCTGCATGTATTTGGCCATTCCCGCGGATTTCAATGGGGTGACCCCCGCCAGGATATAGGCCTTTTCGGTCAACCCGCGCTCCTGGGCCAGCCTCATCCATTCCTCAAACTTGTCCAGGTTATAGATGCACTGCGTCTGAATAAATTCGACACCGGCGGCGATCTTCTTGGCCAGACGGGGGACCCGGATTTCAAAAGGATCCGCAAAGGGATTGGCCGCGGCACCTACAAACATCCGGGGAGGTCGCTTGATATCATCGCCGCCCAGGAACTTGCCCTCGTCCCGCATGAGCCTGACGGTCTGAATAAGCTGTATCGAATCCAGATCAAAGACGTTTTGACCCTGAGGACAATCACCGAATTGCTGATGATCTCCCGAGAGGCAGAGAATATTGTAGATCTCAAAAGAGGCGGCTCCCAGGATGTCACTCTGGAGAGCGATGCGGTTGCGGTCCCTCACCACCATTTGCAAGGTGGCCTCAATACCCATGAGCTTGAGGTGGATGCAGGCCGCCAGGCTGCAAAGGCGGGTCACCGATGTCTGGTTGTCGGTAATGTTGATGGCATCCACATGATCCCTGAGCATCTCGGCCTTCTTGGTAATGGCCTCGGGATCACCCCCCCTGGGCGGCCCGCATTCAGAGGTGACGGCAAGGTGACCTGATGCCAAAATCTTTTCCAACTTGCTGGGCGTCTTTGTCTTCACAGTGCTGCTCATTGTCTCACGTCCTCCCTGACCACTTTTCTGGGTCCTCCGGCCCGCTCCGTAGACCAGTCTTTGATAGGGATGATGCATTCATAATCATCAAGCCTGCCGAGTTCTTTGAGGCGGTCAATGATGAGTTGCCAGGCACAGTCGAGGTCCTTGCTGATTTCACATTTCCCCTTGGTGGATCCTCCGCAGGGCCCGTTCAGGAGCCGCTTGGCACACCGGGATATGGGGCAGATCCCCGCGGTTTTGCCCAGGATGCACTGTCCGCAACCCTGGCAGCGCTCGCTCCAGACCCCCCTCTCTTCGGTGACCCCCATGAAGCATGTGTTGACCCCCGGAAACACAGGGGTGGAAAAGTACGTTTCCGCCAGAAACTGGACCCCCACTCCGCAGGCCAGGGAGACTACGGCCTCGTACTGATCAATCCTGTCGCGGAGTTCTTCCAGGTATTCATGGTCACACTGGCGTTCCAGCGTCACCTCGTCGATCTGGACCTGCTTGCCTTGATTCATGAAATACATGCGTAAGGCCGAGGCCAGAACACCCACCTCCTTTTTCCCACCGGCTTCGCACACTGTGACACACTCGTTGCAGCCGGCGACGAGGATCTTTTCAAAGTCCTTGACTTCCTCAATGATTTCCTCTATCGGCTTTTTCTCTGCAACAATCATCTCCCGTGACCTCTCCTTCCTGTGGGGTTCACTGCACGAAGACCCTCCTGGAAGCAGCCTTAGGCCGCCATCCGGGCTTTGGCCTTCTTAAGGGGGTTAGGGCCCAGGGCCTTGATCTGTTCGGTCATTTCCACGGCCACCTCGGCAAACCGGGGACCTTCACCGGAGGAGAGGTTGTACATCTGCACCCGCTCGCCTCCGATGCCCACCGCATCCAGGATCTTTCGGGCCTGTTCCACCCGCTTGCGGGCCCTGAGATTGCCGTTTTCGAAACGACAGTCTCCTTCAAGGCACCCCACCACATAAACCCCGTCGGCCCCTTTTTCAAAGGCGTGAAGCATGTGCAAAAGATCCACCTTTCCGGTGCAAGGCACCCGTACAATCCTGATGGTATTGGGATACTGGAGTCGCATGGAACCTGCCAGGTCCGCGGCTGTATACCCTCAAAAATTACAACAGAATGCCACAATAACGGGTGTGAACTCCTCCATCACAGGACCCCTTCCAGCAAAGCATCCACTTTGCTTATGATTTGTTCATCTTCATACCAGTTCAATTCTATGGCCTTGGCAGGACACTCCGCCGCGCAGATCCCGCATCCATGACATAAGGCCTCATCAATTTCACTGACCCCGTCCTCGTTGATGTGCGGCACGCCGTAAGGGCAGGCCCTGACACAGACGAGACAGGCCGCACACCTGTCTTGGTCCACCTTGGCCGTGACCGCGGAAAGGGTCATTTCATCCTGGGCGAGAAAGGTGACGGCCCGGCATGCGGCCGCAAAGGCCTGGGAAATGCTCTCGGAGATGAGTTTAGGGCTGTGGGCCGTGCCGCACACAAAGATGCCCTCATTGGCCAGGTCCACAGGTCTCAGTTTGACGTGGGCCTCGATGAAAAAGCCCTCTCGGCTCCGGGGGAGTTTCAAAATGGAGGCCAGTTCGTGGGTATCTTCCGGGACCATACCCGTACTCAGCACGAGACGGTCGGCCATGACCGAGAGATCGCGGTCAAGAATTGGGTCCCTGAAGGTGACCTTGATCCCCTCGTCCAGGGCCTCCACCTGGGGTGCATTATCCTGGGAGAAACGGGAAAAGATGATGCCCCGTTTTCTGGCCTCGGCGTAATAGTCCTCCAGCAGACCGTACATGCGCATATCCCGGTACAGGATAAAGACCGTTGCATCGGGGTTGAGTTCCTTGATATGAAGGGCGTTTTTCACGGCACTCTGGCAACAAACGCGAGAGCAGTAGGGGTTTTCTTCATTCCTCGATCCCACGCATTGGATCATGACCACCTGATTGAGGTCGGAGGCCCCTTTCAGTTCCAGGCGTTTGCCCAGAGCGATCTGCGTCATGACCCGGTGATCCTGGCCGTAGAGGTATTCCTTGGGGGTATACGGCCTGGCTCCCGTGGCCAGGATCACGGCGCCGTGCTCAATCTTTCGTTCATACATGCCGGGGCCCACCAGGACTTCCGTGGTGAAGTTGCCCTTGAATCCGGTAAAGCCCACCACCAGGGATTCGGTGAGTATTTGGATTTTTTCGTGTTCAGTGACCCGTTCCACCAGGCTGAGGAGGTATTTTTGAATATCGGCCCCCTCAATGGTGGCGGTGAGTTCCCTTGCCAGACCTCCGAGCTGGGCCTCCTTCTCTACGATAACCACCTCAAAACCCTGTTCCGCCAATCCCAGGGCGGCATTCATGCCCGCTACACCACCGCCCAGGACCAGTGCCCGTTTGTTAATGGAGATTTTTCGTTCCGTGAGCGGTTTTAACAGGCTGGCCCTGGCCACGGCCATACGGACCAGGTCTTTGGCCTTTTTGGTGGCCGCTTCCGGATCGTTTCCATGGACCCAGGAGTCCTGGTCCCGGATATTGGCCATCTCAAAGAGATACTTGTTGAGGCCGCAGGCCTGAAGGGTTTCTTGAAACAGGGGTTCGTGGGTCCTGGGAGAGCAGGAGGCGACCACCACGCGGTTGAGGCGGTTTTCTTGGATCACATCCTTGATCCTGTCCTGGGTGTCTTGGGAGCAGGTAAAGAGATTTTCATCGGCCAGGGCCACGTAGGGCAGGGTGGCGGCGTAACGGGTGACGGCCGGCACGTCAACCACCCCGCCGATATTGATCCCGCAGTTGCACACAAATACCCCGATTCGCGGTTCTTCCTGGGAGACCTCCATTTCCGGAGGAAGCTCGATGGTCTTGATATCCGTACCTCTGACTTCGGCGAGGGTCATTTCCGCGGCGCAGGCGGCTGCGCTGGCCTCGGTGACTGAACTGGGGATGTCTTTAGGAGACTGCAGCACACCGCTCACGAAAACCCCGGGCCGGGATGTGGCAACGGGTTCAAAAGGAGGGGTGACCGCGAAGCGGTAGGAATTCAACGCCACCCCCAGCCGCTCGGCCAGGGTCGCAGTGGACTCGGGTATCTCCAGGCCCACGGAGAGGACCACCATGTTGAAGACCTCCCGTTTCATCTCCCCGCTCTCGTGCACGTAGTTGATGAAAAGGTCGCCCGTGTCCCGGTCCTCATCAATGGTGTGGACCCTGGACTTTATAAACCGGATACCCTGTTCTTTCCGTGCCCGGTTGTAGTAGTCTTCATAGTCTTTACCAAAGGTCCTCATGTCCATATTGAATATGGCACAATCAAGATCGCTATGGGCGTGCTCCTTGGCGATCATGGCCTCCTTGATGGCGTACATGCAGCACACGGAGGAACAGTAGCCGTTACCGCAGAGGTTTACGTCCCGGGAACCCACGCACTGGATCCAGGCGATTTTTTCCGGGGCCTCTCTGTCCTGGGGTCTCATGAGGTGTCCCCTGTATGGGCCGGAAGCGCTCAGGATCCTCTCAAACTCCTCGCTGGTCACCACATTGGGATATTTGCCGTAGCCGAATACATCCAGACCCGAGGGATCAAAGCCCCGGCTGCCGGGCGAAAGGATGACAGCGCCCACGGTAAGGGTATCCCGCACCTCCTTGTCTCCGTATTCGACCGCCTTGGCGATGCACATCATCTCACAGAGTCCGCACCCGATACAGGTGTCCGGGTCAATGGAGAAGGCCAGGGGCACGGCCTGGGGATAGTCGATATAGGTGGCCTTTCTCTGATCAAGGCCCAGGTTATACTGATTGATGGCGGCCACCGGGCAGCGCTTTGCACACTCCCCACAGGCCGTACACTTCTCCATATCAATGTAACGGGGGCGACGGAGAAGGGTCACCTCGAAATTGCCGGGTTCACCCTCAATGCCTTCCACGTCAGTGTTGGGGACGATGTTGATATTCAGATGCCGGCCGACCTCGACCAGTTTCGGCGAAATAATTCACATGGCGCAGTCATTGGTGGGGAAGGTCTTGTCCAAACGGGCCATCATGCCGCCGATGCTCGAAGAGCTTTCCACCAAGTGCACATAATAGCCGGAGTTGGCAAGGTCCAGTGCGGCCTGCATGCCTGCAATACCCGCACCCACCACCATGACCGTTCCGCTCTTGGTTCCTGGTCTTGTTTCCATTTCTACCCCTTTATGACGCTTCAAATACGGGCACACGGTCCTGGTGCCCCTTAAACACGACCCGGGCCGCCTTTTCCATCTCGGAGAGGAGTTGAGAGACCCGGATAAGTTCCAGACCGGTCTGTTGACCGATATCCCGCACAGAGCTGCATCCCTGTCTCAAGGCCAGGGTGATCAGGTTCTGTTGGTACTCGGATTCCAGAACACCGGTCAGAATGGCTTCAAATCGGTCTGCATCCCATTTGCGGCCATACACATCTCCCTGGGTGGTGAGGGACACCTCCTTGCCCACCAGCCACCTCAGGGTTTCGCTTTCCAACGTCATCTCAGCCGCTTCCAAAGGGAGCTTATAGGCCTCAGGATCAAAGGGGCCCTGCTCTCTTATAGAATCCGTCACTTCCTTGATGATCTCCGCGTAGCGCTGACCTTCCGCCGAAGAGCACCAGGCCAGGTGAAGCCGATCCCTTCCGGGGCCCGCCAGGGCGAGAAGCCTTTGGGTGAGGCGGATCTTTTTTTCAGCTTGAACATTACCGTCCAGGTAATGGCAGTCGCCCATATGTCACCCGGAGACGAGAATGCCGTCCCATCCCTGTTTCAGGGCCTTGACCAGAAACAGGGGGTCGACCCTGGCGGAACACATGACCCTGATGGGGCGTACGTTGGGGGGATACTGAAATCGGGATACCCCGGCCAGGTCCGCGGCCGCATAGGCGCACCAGTTACAAAGGAATGCGAGTATCTTGGGTTCAAATTCGTCCATGGTTTTACCTTCCCGCTTCTTACTTCAGGCCGGACAGGGCCGCCTCAATCTGTCGGTCCCTGAAGTGAAGCATGTCAATGGCCCTCTGAGGGCAGGATGCCGCGCACAGGCCACATCCCTTACATGAGGCGGGGATGTTTTTTGCCCGATACCCCACGCCCTCAACCTCTTCCATAACAAGCCCTCCGAAGCGGCAGACCTCGGCGCAAAGGCCGCATCCGATGCATTTTTCCCTGTCCACTTGAGAGACAAGGGGGGAAACCTTGATGGAGGGCTTGGAGAGAACCACCGCGGCTCTGCTGGCGGCGGCCATGGCCTGGGCCACGCTCTCATCCACGGGTTTTGGGTACTGGGCCATGCCGCAGAGGAAAAGCCCGTCATTGGCAAAGTCAACGGGCCTCAGCTTGGCGTGGGCCTCGATAAAAAAGCCGTCTTCATTCAAGGGAAGTTTGAAATGATGGGCCAGGTCCTCGTGCCCCTTGGGCTCAATGGCGGTGGCCAGGTTGATGAGGTCCGCCTTAATGAGCAGGTCTCTCTGGAGGATGGGATCAAACACGCTGATCTCGAGGCCTTCATCCGACTCCCGGACAAGCGGTTTCCTGTCAAGGTCGTAACGGAGAAAGATCACCCCCCTTTCCCTGGCTTCCCGGTAAAGGGCCTCCCTTTCACCGTAAGTCCGGATGTCCCGGTACAGGATGTAGACCTCCCTTGAGGGATTATCCTTTTTGAGTTCAATGGCCTGCTTGATGGAGGCGGTGCAGCAGAGCCTGGAGCAATAAGGCCTGTTTTGGTCCCGGGATCCCACGCAGAGGATAAAGGCGACGCTCAGGGCCTGGCGGAGTCTTTCCTGGTCCTGTTCCAGTTCATGCCACCGGGTGACTCGGGGACTCTTGCCGTAGAGATATTCCTCTGTGGAGGAGGCCTGGGCCCCTGTGGCTATGATGGTGACGCCGTGCTTGATGGTCTTTGCTTGGCCCGCTGCGAGGACTTCCGTCTCAAAGTTACCCACAAAACCGGCGGATCCCGTGACCTCGGCATTGAGCAACACCTCCAGGCGGGGATGATCTTCCACCCTTTTTACCCGTTGGGAGAGGTATGGGGCCATTTCCTCGCCCTTCCAGGTTTCGGCGATCTCCCGGGCCATGCCCCCCAAGGTGTTGGACCTTTCCACGATGGTGGCGGCGAAGCCCTGATCCGCCAGGTGCAGGGCGGCGGTCATGCCTGAAAGTCCTCCCCCTATGATGAGAGTGTGGCGGTCAATGTCGACGGTCAGGTCCGGGATGGGCTCGAGTAGGGAGGCCTTTGCCACCGCCATTCTGGTCAGGTCCTTGGCCTTTTCCGTGGCCTGCTCCCGGTCATTGGAGTGGACCCATGTGCACTGGTTCCGGATGTTGGCCATTTCAAAAAGATTTTCGTTGAGACCAGCGTTGCGCAAGGTTTCCTGAAAAAGGGCCTCGTGGGTGGCGGGGGTGCAGGCCGCTACCACGATCCGGTTCAGGTTTTGTTCTCTGATCACCTCAACAAGTTTATCCTGGGTATCCTGGCTGCAGGTGAAGAGGTTCTCCTCCACGTAGACCACGTTGGGGAGGGTCTCCGCATAGCGTGCAATGGCCGGGACGTCGGCAAAACCGCCGATGTTGGTGCCACAATTGCAGACAAATACCCCCACCCGGGGTTCTTCCTGGGCCACCTCCCGTTCCTGGGGAAAGGTTTTCTCCTTAATGAGTTCTCCCCGGGCCTCGGCCAGGGCGGTGGCCGATGCGCATGCGGCGGCGCTGGCCTCGGTCACGGATTGGGGAATGTCCTTGCACCCCGCCAAGACCCCGGCGGCGTAAACCCCGGGCAAGGACGTTGACACGGGAGAGAAGTCGTCCGTGGCCACAAAGCGGTCTTTGGTGATGTCCAAGCCCATGTCTCGGGCCATGTTCACGGCCGAGGGCTCGGGTTCCATGCCGACGGAGAGGACCACCAGGTCAAATTCCTCTTCCTTCATGTTCCCTGATTCCTCAACGTAACCGATACGCAGGGTCCCGCTTTCATCCACCTGGTCCACGGTGTGGACCCTGGTCCGGACAAAACGTATGCCTTCCGCCTTGGCCCGTTCATAGTAGCGCTCAAAGTCCTTGCCATGGGTCCGCACGTCCATGTGAAAGACGGTTCCGGAAAAGCCCTCTCCCACATGCTCCTTGGATATGAGGGCTTCCTTGATGGCATACATACAGCAAACGGCCGAGCAGTAAGGGTTGTCGCACTGGTTGGTCTCCCGGGAGCCCACACACTGGAGCCACGCGATCCGCTTGGCCTCCTTTTGGTCCGAGAGTCGGACCACATGCCCGGCATAAGGGCCGCCGGCCGAAAGAATGCGCTCATATTCCATGCTGGTGATCACGTTGGGCAGGGCCGTATACCCATAAGTGTCAAAAAGGGAGGGATCAAAGGGACGAAACCCTCCGGTGAGTATGATGGAGCCCACATCGATCTCAAGGATCTCTTCCTGGTCATCCAGATTGATGGCCCCTGCAGGGCAGAATTTCTCGCAGGCCCTGCACTTGCCCTTCTTAAAATAGATGCATCGGTCCGGGTCCAGGGTGTATTTGAGGGGTACGGCCTGGGCGTAGGGCAAGTAGGCCGCCTTCCGGGTGGTCAGCCCCTCATTGTATTCATCATCCGTCTTGGCGGGGCACTTTTCGGCGCAGATGCCGCAGGCGATACACTTATCCACGTCCACGTACCGGGGGGATTTCTTGACGGTGACCTTGAAGTGCCCCTTGCTCCCCTCCACCCCGGTGACTTCCGAAAGAGTGAGGAGTTCAATGTTCATGTGCCGGCCGACCTCGACCAGTTTGGGCGAGAGGATTCACATGGCACAATCATTGGTGGGGAAGGTCTTGTCCAGCTGGGCCATGACCCCGCCGATGGCGGGCGTCTTTTCCACAAGATACACATAGTAGCCCGAGTCGGCCAGATCCAGGGCCGATTGAAGCCCCGTAATCCCGCCGCCTACAACCAGGGCCGAACCTAGCAGATCCGGAGAGTGTCCCTTGTCCATATGTCTCGTCCCTTCTATAATTTTGCCGTATCAAGGATCTGGGGGAGCTTGTCCTCCCAGCCCACGGTGGAGAGCATGACCCCGGCCATGCCTATGTCTTTTAATTGGGTGACCAGTTCCGCCGCAATCTGGATACACTTTTTCAGCTTGTCAGGCGCCTTTTGGATTTGCCTGATGGTATCGGCGGGGATGGAGATGTGCCGGATGTTCCGATCAATGTACCGGGCCATGCCGGCGGATTTCAAAAGGAGGACCGTGGGAATAAGGGCGACCCGGCTTGTGTCCACCCTTTTGGCAAAGCTCTGGAACTGGTGAAGATCAAAGACCGGCGGGGTGATCACATACCGGATCCCCCCTTTAATCATCTTGTCCATGTTCTCGAGCTCGATATCCAAGGCCCCGCCCAGGGCGCCCGCATTGATGCTGGCCCCCAAGAAAAAGGCCGGGGCGCCCCTCAGTTCAACCCCGGCCATGTCTTTGCCTCTTGAAAGGCCCCCAATGACCTCGATGAGGCTAATGAGGTCAACATCGTTCACCGGCCGTGCCTGGGGATGGTCCCCGTAACGGATATCCTCGCCCGGTACAACCATAAGGTTTGATATGCCCAGGGCGGCTGCGGCCAGGATGTCGGCCTGAAGGGCCAGCCGGTTACGGTCGCGGCAGCAGATCTGCATCAGGCTCTCAAAACCGTGCTCCTTTAAAAAGGCACATCCCCCCAGAGAGCTGGCCTTCATCACGGCGTTGGCCATTTCCGGGACCAGCAAGGCATCCAGGCGTCCCTTGACCTGATTGGCGTTCCGCAAGAACTCGGAGAAGTCGGCCCCCTTGGGCGGTTCGAATTCTCCCAGGATCACAAATTCACCGGATTTGACCTTGTCCTGTAACGGCATAGTGGGCTCCTCCAGGCTAGTGGAATGACTTATTAAGCGCGTTCGAGATGGCCATCTCAAGCTCCTGAGTACCAAAGGACTTGATGTGATAATAGAAAATCCGTTCCTGCCGCACCTTGGCCTCAAACTCCGGGGTGTTGGTTTCCGCTGAGATGATAATGGGGAGCTCCGGCTCCATCCCTTTTATGATCGAAATGAAGCCGCAGTCCTCTTGCAGGAGGTCTGCATCCAGGACCAGCACATGGACCCGCTGGGTTTGAAGGGTGAGAAGGGTTTCTTTTAAGGTCCTGACCTGGATAGTAGTAAACTCCCTTGTGGTCAAAAAAGGGCCGAGTTGGGAGGCGATATTCTCCATTGGCTCAGCAATAAGAACGGTCTTTTCATCGTTCATAGCACCCTGGATTTCTCTCTCGTAAGACAGTAGGGGTTGTCCTGTCCTTTTCCTGGGTGTTAAGGAAAAGATCCCAATGGCCTGAGTAAGGAGCAAGGTTCATGCCTGAGCCCCTCGGTCCGGGTCTAACCGCCCGATTTTGTATCGGCAAAGGCCTGGAGCGCCTTGTGCCCCACGGGAATAAACCCTTCAATTTGCGTGGAAAAAAAGCAATCCTCCGGATTGGGGCATCGGGTGGGATCCGAGAAGGGCAGGGGTCTGGCGGCCATGATAAAGGCCTGGAAGAAATTGGGTCGGATGGGGTATTTTGTAACAAAAAGGCGGGATTTGCCTCATAAGTCTCTGGAAACAGGGAAAATTGGTCAAAAGGGTAAAAAAGTAACAAATGATACGAAATATCCCGTTAATTTCTTTAATAGAGGCCGTATTTTTTGATCTTCATGCCTAAGGTCTTGCGGTTGATCCCCAGGATGTCGGCGCTCTTTTTCTTTTTTCCCTTAGTGCGGCGAAGCACAAAGCGGATATATTTTTTCTCCAATTCTTCCAGGGTGAGGGGATCCTCGGAAAACATCTGAAATTCCCCCTGCCTTTGGGAAATAAAGGCCGGCAGGTCCGTGGGCCTGATCTTATCTGTGTCCTCCAGGATAAGGATGCGCTCTATGGTGTGCTCAAGCTCCCTGACATTGCCCGGCCAGTTATACTCCTGGAGGATTTCCATGGCCTCGTCCGAGACCTCGGGCACAGACCTTTTGATCCGGTTGCAACACTTCTCGAGGAAATGATGGAAGAGCAGGGGGATGTCTTCCTTTCTTTTCCGGAGCGGGGGGAGATCGATGGGTACCACGCTCAACCGGTAATAGAGGTCCTCTCTGAATTCGCCTGAACGCACCGAGTCTTCCAGATTCTTGTTGGAGGCCGATATGATACGGATATCCAGCTTGATCTTTTTTTGATCGCCCACTTTCATGAATTCTCGCTCTTGAACCACCCTCAAGAGCTTGGCCTGTATTTTCAGACTCAAGTTGGCGATTTCATCAAAAAAGAAGGTCCCGTGGTTGGCCAGTTCAAAAAGGCCATGTTTGGTTTGAAGGGCCCCGGTAAAAGATCCTTTCACATGGCCGAAGAGCTCACTCTCAAGGAGGGTCTCCACCAGAGATGAACAATCTACAGCCACGAACTCCCTGGCATTTCGAAGGCTTTTGGCATGAATGGCCCGGGCCACCAGTTCCTTGCCCGTGCCGCTTTCACCGGTGATGAGAACGGTACTGTCTGTAGGGGCCACTTTCAGGATCTTGTCAAAGATCTTTTTCATGGGGCGGCCCTGGCCGATGATGAGATCCTTATTGGAATCGATCTTGAGGCCTTTTCGGCCTACAGAGGCATTCCGGGCTTCTCCCGCCCTTGGGCCTACCTTTTTCAGCGCGGCCTCCAGGTCATCCAGGCGGAAAGGCTTGACCAGGTAGTCCAAGGCCCCCAGTTTGACGCACTGCACCGCGGAATCGATGGTGGGGTATCCTGTGATCATGATCACGTCGGTCTGGGGGTATCGGGCCCGGATCATTTTGAGGACCTCGATCCCGTCAATGTCGGACATACGGATATCCAGCAGGACCAGTTGAAAGTCCTGGCCCTCCAAGAGGTCAAGGGCCTCCTTGCCGCTGGCAGCCAGGGTGGTGGTCATGCCCCTTTGATTGAGGGCCCGGCTGATACCGGTTCGCACCACCGATTCGTCGTCCACCACCAGAACCTGCTCTATTTCTCTTGCCTTGGCCATGGTGTGTCTCAGATGATCATGGGGAGGAGAATCCTAAAGGTGGTTCCCTGATCCACCTTGCTGTCCACCTCAATGGTTCCCTGGTGGGCTTCCACTATGCCCTTGACTATGGCCAGCCCCAGTCCCGTCCCCATGACCTGGCGGGTCTTGGGATGCTTGACCCGGTAGAATTTATCAAAAATCTTACCCATTTCCTCCTCAGGGATTCCAATACCCGTGTCTGTGACCTTGATCTCCATGTACTCGCCCCGGCCCTGGGCCGAGATGGTCACCTGGCCTCCCTCAGGGGAGTAGTTGATGGCGTTGGTAATGAGGTTGTTGAATATCTCTTCAATGTTTTTGGGGTCGGCCTGCACGGGTTTGAGGTCTTGGCAGGAGGACTTGAGGGTGACCCCCTGTTCCCGGGCCCTGGGCTCCATGAGAGACACGGTCTCCTCTATGATGGGGCCGATGTCCGTGGGTACCTGGTGCTGCACATATTGTCCCGCCTCGATCTTGGCCACGTCCAGGAGATCGTTGATGAGATCGAGGAGGGCATCGATCTTTTTGGTGCTCCTGGCCACGAAGTCCTTCTGTTTATCTTCAAGGTCACCGGCCAGGCCTTCGAGAAGCACGCTGTTTAGCTGCCTCATGGAGACGAGGGGACTCCGGAGCTCATGGGCCACCATGTTCACAAAGTCGGATTTCATCTGATCCAGTTGTTTAAAGGGGGTGATATCCTCAAGCACGGTCACCGTCCCCGATACGGACCTGTTGGGTCCAAGAACCGGTGCCGAGATGGCCCTGAGCACATTTTTCCCCGCCTGGATCTCCTGGGCAACGGACTCATCCTCTGGGGACTCTCCGCTCTGGATCTGCTTCAGGGTGGTGATCAGATTCTCGTCGTTGACGATGCGTGAAATGGGGGTCGGCTCCTGGGTGAGGTTGCTTATTTCCATGAGTCGGGCCAGGGCCGGGTTATGGAGCACCACTTCCAGATTGCGGTTGGTAACCATGACACCGTTGGCCATCCGGTTAACGACCGTCTTGAGACGGCTTTTTTCGAGGCTGAGATCATAGAGATTTCGAACATTTTCCTCTTCGAACTGTCTTGCTTTCTGCTCAAGGCGCCTTTTCTCCGCCGCCCTCTTCACGGTGAGAAGAAACTGGTCTATCTGAAAGGGCTTGGTGATGAAATCATAGGCCCCGTTCTTCATGCATTCCACGGCCGTATCCACGGTCCCGTGGCCCGTGATGATGATGACAGGAATATGGGGGTATTTTTCCCGGGTGATTTGGAGGACCTCCTCCCCACCCATAACAGGCATCTTAAGGTCGAGGAGGATGATATCCAGGTTTTGCTCGGCCAGGAGTTCCAGGGCTTCCTGGCCGTTTTGCGCAATGACGATGGTGTATCCCCTGCTGCCCAGCACGCGCTCACACCCGTCCCTTACAACCTTTTCATCGTCTACAACCAGAATACGTATCGTCTCGTCCATCACTCATCCAATCCGATAAAAACAGGTTCTTGTTCAGAGGACTCCGCCGATTCACGGGGCAATTGAATCACAAAAGTGGTCCCCCCTGAAGGAGGGCACTCAAATCGGAGACTGCCGCCATGGAGGTTGATAATGTTTTGGGAGATGCTCAAACCCAGCCCTGTGCCTTTGCCCACCGGTTTGGTGGTGTAAAAGATGTCAAAGATCTTATCCCTCAAGGCCAGGGGAACGCCGGGTCCCGTATCGGAAACGCTGATAATGAACCGGGACTTTTCCCGGTCATAACGCGCGTCCAAATGCAGTTGCCCTTCTCCTTCCATGGCATCCGAGGCATTGATGAAGAGGTTGGTGAAGACCTGTTGCAATTGCCCCATGTCCCCGACCATATGGGGCATGTGGGGCTCAATGTTCTTTGTCACCTCTATATTCTGAAATGCGGCCTGGTGGATAAGGAGGTTCAGGCATTTATCAATCAATTCCTCCAGGCTGAAGGAAGTGGCCTTGCCGATGGATTGGCGACTGAATTCCAGGAGTTCGGAGACAATCTTTTTGCACCGGAGCGTCTGATGGATGATTTCATCTACATCTTCAATATCTTCACTTTTTTCCTTGAGGTTTTCCTTTAAAAGTTCCGCATAGATGAGGACCCCGGAGAGGGGGTTGTTGATTTCATGGGCCACCCCTGCCGCCATCCTTCCCACAGACGCGATTTTTTCCGACTGGACAAGCTGGAGGTGGGCCTCTTCCAGCTCTTTGCGCATCTGGAGGACCTCACGCATATCCGTAAACACACCCACGCTGCCCACCTCCTGTCCGTCAATGGTAATCAAGGAGGCGGAAAGGGTGACCGGTATCTCCTCTCCGGTTTTGGTGGTAATGGACATGCTGGTGGGATTGAGTTTCCCCTCCGGCCCATGCTGGTCGCTCCGCATCTTTCTCATGTTTTCTTTGGCCACGTCAATATTGTAAAAACTGCTCAGGTGGCCGTGTTCCATGATCTCCTGGGCCGTATATCCGGTAAGCCGTTCCATGCCTTCATTGAAGATGAGCACATTACCCTTGGTGTCCACCACCACAATCCCGTCCACCGTGCTCTGGATGACATTCTGGAGAAATATACTGGATTTCTGGGCCTCCCGCTGAAACTTGATCCTCTGGGTGACATCCCGCGACGTCTCCAGGAGTTGAAGGATGTGGCCCTCTTCATCATAAATGGGGGAAACGGTGATGACATCAAAGCGTTCCTCCCCGTCCTTGCCGTTGACCTCGTGAATGGTGCTGATGACCTGTCCGTGCTTCCGGACTTCGTCCAGGTAACAGGCCATTCCCAGTTCCCCGCAAGGCCTGTCTAAACCGTATCTTATCTCGTAGCAACGTTTGTTGAGGACATCCTCGTAACGCAGTCCCCGCTCTTTGAGGAAGGTGCGGTTCACCATGTTGATGGTTTTGTCGGGGTTCACCACCATGAGCCGGTAGGGCAGGGAGTCCAGGATGATCTGGGTGTGTTCCCTGGTCTTTTTGTGGTAGAGGAGGAGGCTCTTGAGCTCGCTTTCCGCCGCCTCTTTCAGGAGGGGGACCCAGAGGAGCCTTGCAGCGCGGTGGTCGATGAGGGAAACACCCGGGGGCTTGGTCCGAAGGAGGTCTTCCATGACTTCCAAAGAGCCGGTGAGTTCCAAGATCAGGTTCAACCGCTCAATACGGTAGAGCTCATGATAGTCGGTGGTGGTATAGATATTGTGTTCTTTGGCATACAGGAAACCCGGGGCATGGGGGTTGGTGCTGGCCACAGCCACAATACTCATATTAAGGCTCTCCAGGCGTCCTTGGCGGCTGTTCCTGAGAAGATCGTGACAGGCCCTGCCTCCTCCCACCACGGCCACATATAAGGGGGTAAAGGCCTGCTTCTCCTTGGAAAAGGGAGACGAGGCCTTTGAGGCAGTGAACAGGACGGGTTCCTTGGATTTCATCGGGATGGCACCTCCCCCTGGAGACTAGCCCTTGTCGAGTCGGGCCGCCACCTTTTTTTCCATATCCATGATAATGACCTTCAGGGCCGAACTTTCTTTGACGGGACCGGAGTTATTCCAGCCCTTTTGAAGAGCTTCCCTTTTCTTACTCCTGAATTGCTCAAGACTCGAAGCCATGGCTTCCCAGGCAAATAGTTTCTGGAGGACGTGGCGCTCCGGCGCTGTCAAATCCCTGTCTGTATCGAATGACTGACCTTTGCCTGTCCTGATAATCATGGGTTTACTGCATGTCTCGGCCTTCTTTGACAGAAGATGATTGCAGGTGAGCCGGCCTGGAAATACACCGGGTTTGGGTCATGTTTTTAGGTATGGCAGATTATTTTAGGGACAATCAGGTGGAAAATTCAAGAAAAAAACCCGGGACCGGCGGATGACTCGGCCGACCCGGGCTTGGAAAGGAGCATTAATGGGGAGGATTAGACCCGGGGTCTGGGAAGCATGCCCGCCCTTTCGGCAATCTCAGGCACCTTGTGCTCCCATTCGATGGCCATGAGATGGACCCCGGCAACGCCTTCCATTTCCTTGAATTCCTCAATCTGTTCTATGGCGAACTTGATGCCTTCTTCTGCGACCTTCCCTTTGCCGGCCCCTTGAAGGCGTTTGATAAGAGAATCAGGGACATCCATGCCCGGCACCGATTTGGCCATATACCGGGCCATGCCGACGCTCTTCATAGGGGTCACACCGGCCAGGATGTAGCATTTCTCGTGGAGACCCATGTCCACGGCCTGTTTCATGAATTCCCTGAATTTTTCCATGTTATAGATGCATTGGGTCTGAATAAAGTCCGCCCCAGCATCAATTTTTTTCTTCAATCGATAGACCCGGAAGTCAAAGGGCTCTGCAAAGGGGTTTGAGGCGGCCCCGATAAAGAGCTTGGGCAGGCCCTCGATGTCCTGACCGTTGAGAAACTTGCCTTCGTCCCGCATGGTCTTTACGGTGTGAATCAACTGCATGGAGTCGATATCAAAGACATTCTTGGCCTCAGGATGGTTGCCGAATTTCTGATGATCTCCGGACAGGCAGAGCATGTTCCGGATGCCGTGGGCATAGATCCCGAGAATGTCGCTTTGAATGGCCAGCCGGTTCCTGTCCCGGCACACCATCTGAAAATTGGGCTCCAGGCCCTCTTGGAGCAGGATAAGGGATGCGGCCCAGCTGGACATGCGGACCACTGCGGTCTGGTTGTCGGTGACGTTCACCGCATCCACGGATCCCTTGAGGTGGCCGGCTTTCTCGCGCACGTGGGCCGCGTCTGCACCCTGGGGAGGTCCGCATTCACCGGTAAAAGCGAAGTGGCCGGCCTTGAGTATCTTTTCCAGATTGCTTCCTGATTTATATTCGCTCATCTCACCAGTTCCTCCCTGACCAGTTTCCTTGGTCCACCGTCACGAGCCGTGGTCCAGCTCTTGGGCGGCTTGAATTCAATGAGTTCTTCCAGGCGGCCCTGATCCATCATTTTTCTTACGATGATATCCCAGATACAATCCACATCTTTTGATATTTCGCATTTCCCATGATCAGAGCCCCCGCAAGGCCCGTTAAGAAGGCTCTTTGAGCAGCGTGCAATCGGGCAGATTCCCCCGAAATAATGGATCACACACTGCCCGCAACCAGCGCATCTCTCCGACCAGACGCCGTGCTCAACAGCGCCCCCCATAAAACGGGTGTTTACCCCGGGAAAGACCCTCGCTGAGGGGTAGCGCTCTGAGAGGAATTGGGGGCCCACACCACAGGCCAGGGAGATAAGGGCGTCGTAGTTGTCAACCATTTCTTTGATTTCCGCGACGTATTCCGGGTCACATTGACGCTCGAGGGTGTGGCCTTCCACCTGGATGGCCCGTCCCGCCTTTTTGGCCGCGATTTTCAAGGTGGAAGCCAGGATGGCCACCTCTTTTGCACCCCCCACATTACAAACGGTCACGCAGCCTTTACACCCCAGGATCAGGATTTTGTTAAAATCCTTCACCATTTCAAGCAGTTCCTTGATCGGCTTTGGTTCTGCAACAATCATTACTCATACCTCGTCGTATGTCTTTAAGATTTTAGGCGGCCAGGAGAGGGCCCAATCCCTTGAGGGTATTGGTCATTTCATGAGCAACTTCTACGAACTCATAGCCCTTACCGGCGGAGAGATGGTACACCTTTATCCTTTCGGGCTCCACGTCCAGGTCTTGAAGGATCTTCTTGACGTGTTCCACCCGCTTGCCCACCTTGGTAATGCCGCTCACATACTTACAACTGTCCTCCTGGCATCCGGCCACATATACGCCGTCCGCCCCCTCTTCAAAGGGTTTGAGCAGATGGAGGACCTCAATACGGCCGGTGCAAGGGACCTGGATCAGTTTGATGTTTTTGGGCAGGCCCTTTTTCATCCCCTCCGCCACCTGGGCCGCGGAAGAGGCACAGTTTGAACAATAAAACGCAACAATTTGAGGCTCAAAATCTGTCATATCCATTATCTCCTTACCCTGTTTTAGGATGTAGCCAAAAGCACGGCAGGCGCCTGGGCCAGCATGTCATCGCTGCATGTGGCCATGACAATGGCCTTTCCCGGACATTCGGCCACACACATGCCGCAGCCCTGGCAAAGGCCGGGATCAATGTAGGCCGCTCCCCGCTCCGGGTCAATAAGGGGGACGTCAAAAGGACATGTCCTCACACAGGTGCAGCATACGGCGCACTTATCAGGCATCACCTCCGCCACAAGACCGCCCACCTGGACTGTATCTCGGGCAAGGATTTCAAGGGCCCGGGCCGAGGCGGCTTTGGCCTGGGTGATACTTTCACCCGTGTCCTTGGGGTACACGGCCAGGCCCGCCATAAAGACGCCCTTGGTGGTGGAGTCCACAGGGCCCAGCTTTTCCGGGGTCTCGGCAAGGAAGCCGTCGCTGTCCATGTTCACCCTGAAGATGCGGGCCAAATCCTCGTTTCCTTTCCCCATGATGGCGGTTTGCAGCGAGATGAAGTCGGCCTCGATACTCAGAATTTTGTCCAGGATTGGGTCGTGGACTTTTACCTTCAACCGATCTTTGCCGGAGGCCTCCACCACCGGCTTGCTGTCCAGATCGTATCGGATAAAGACGATACCCTTTTCCCGGGCCTCCCGGTAAACATTCTCCCTTTCCCCAAAGGTGCGCATCTCCCGGTAAAGGATATAAATGCTCATGTCCGGGTTCTCGGTCTTGAGATCAACCGCGGTGCGCACCGCAAAAGAGCAGCACAGGTTACTGCAGTGGGGGCAGGAAGGCTCCCGGGAACCTACACACTGGACGAAGACCCCGCAGCTGGCCTTCTGGAGCGCGGAAGGATCCTCGATCATTTTGGCGCTTATTTCGGACCACAGGTTGACCCCGTCGTGTTGGCCGTAGAGGTATTCTGAGGGTTTCAATGGCTCCCCTCCGGGGGCCAGAACGGTCACGCCGTGAGCAATATCCTTGTCTTTGCCTTCATGGTGAACCGTGGTCAGGAAATTGCCGGCAAAACCCTTGTTTTCTTTGACATTGGCCTCGGTCAATACGGTGATGTTCTTGTTTTTCTCCACCGCGGAGATGAGCCCTTTGAGATATCCCTGGACGTCATAACCCTGCCAGGTCGCCCTCACATGACGGCCGTGGCCCCCGAGGGCCTTTTCTTTCTCCACCAGGGTGACCGGATAACCCTCGCCGGCAATGGCCAGGGCGCTCTCTAGACCGGAGACCCCGCCGCCGACGACCAGGGCCCTCTTTTTTACGGAAACTTCCTGGATGGTGGGCGGGCTCATGAAGGCGGCCCGGGCCACGCCCATGCGGATCCTGTCACGAACCTGGGTGGAAGCCGTACCGGGGTCCAGGACCCGTAGATCAATCAATTCATAAAGATAAGGATTCAGGCCCGTCCGGGCGAGGGCTTCTTGGAGTAGGCTTCTGTGAATACCGGGGGTGCAACTGGAAAAGACCAGCCTGTTGGCACCGGTCTCCTTTAATTGTCCGGAGACGGCGCTTGCCAGATCGCCTTCCACCGCTGAAACGCCGGCCACAGAAGGCAGGGTCTTGCCGTATTTTTCTATTTCCTTGCCGATCTCAGCGGGCATGCCGGGGCAGAGGTGGTAGGCGAGTAAGACCTTGGGCTCCTGGTCTTGGCCCCCTTCGGGCTCAGGATAAGACGGGGGTGGGGAGAAGGATTGGGCCTCCAGAACGCACGAGACCTCAGAGACGGCCGCGGCGGCCTGGGTGATGGACTGGCCGATATCAAAGGGACCGGCCACTCCGCCACACACAAAGATGCCCGGCTTATCCGTGGAGACCGGTTTAAAGGGGGTTGTACCCACAAAGGTGTCCCCCGTGAGGGTCAGGCCCATTTTCTCGGCAAGCTTGATCGCCTCTTTAGAAGGCCTGAGGCCCACGGAAAGGACAATCATATCAAAGACCTTTTGGTGAAGTTCACCCTTTTCATCGGTAAATTTGATAGCCAGGTCATCGCTATCCGGGACGGGATCGACCGTGTGAACCCGGCTCCGGATCAGATCCACACCCCGTTCCAGGGCCTGATTGAGGTAGTCCTCAAATCCCTTGCCGTGCGTTCGCATGTCCATGTAAAAAATGGCGGTTTCCGTGTCTTCACTGACTTCCTTGGTGTTGACCGCCTCTTTGAGGGCATGCATACAACACACCGAGGAACAGTAAGGCGCGTCACACTGGTTAATATCCCTTGAGCCCACACACTGAAGCCAAGCAATGCTTTCGGGCTTTTTTCCGTCAGAGGGCCTTTTCAGGACGCCGGCCTCGGGGCCGAGGGGCTTCTGGCGCTGCTCGTATTCCACGCTGGTAATCACGTTGGGGAAACGGCCATAGGCATAGTCTTCGTACTTGGATGGGTCAAAGGTTTCTATGCCTGCCGCCAGTATCACGGCACCCACTTTGACATCCTTTTCCTTGTTCCCGGTCCGCAGGGTGACGTTAAATTGGCCCAGTTCCCCGGAAATGTCTTGCACCTGGGTGTCCAGCATCACCGCAATATTGGGGTTTTGCTCACAGGCCGCGATCCTGGGATCCAATTTACAGCATGAACAGAGGGGGTAAATCCGGTGAAGGCTGGGCATCATGCCTCCCAGAGAAGCTGCGCGCTCCACAAGGTAGATGCCATAGTGTGCGTCAGCAAGGGAAAGGGCGGCCTGGATTCCCGCGATGCCACCGCCGATAACCATTACAAAACCTTTAGGCTTATTTTGACCCATAACGTCTGTCTCCTGGTAAGCGTTGGATTTTCTGAAGCGTTAAGTGCGGCTGGTGAGAAGGGCTGCAACAGGGGGCGTCAAAATCTCAAAAAGCCCTCTCAGAGAACCGTTTTGTGAAATTTGTTACATGCCATAATGACCTCTGGGGTGTCAAGGAAAATATGAGCCGTCCTTCATTCAAGAAAAGACAATGAACCCCGTACAGTTCATCGTGCCTGATTTCCTGCTAATTTCGGTTGAGTCTTTCACGGTCCCATGGTAGAGTAAAAACCATTGAAGATTCTCATAAACGGCCAAGGAGATGGGGAAAATGCCCATTTACGAATACCAGTGTACCCGGTGCAGGAACCAGTTTCAACACCTCATTCTCAAAAGCGGCGAAGAGGAAAGGCTTTCTTGTCCCGCATGCGGGGAAACCGATCTCAAGAAACTTATCTCTCGAGTCGTTTATCACGTCTCGGGAAGCGAGCGACTTGCCAATTACGATCCCAAGGTGCGTCAGTCAGACAACTTTTACAAGGACAGCCGCAATATCGGGCTCCATGCCGAGAAACAGGCCGAGAAGATGGGTGTTGATCTCGGGGACGGCTTTAGAAACAAACTGGAGAAACTCAGGACGGATCCGGGAAGTGTCTTGAGAGACAGTGAATAGGGCCCTCACCTTGACCCCCGGCCCCTTGCGGACACCGGATGATGGCCCAAGACTTAAGGGTTCCAGCCTTCGGTGGGGATCTTACGCTTTGGGCTTTGGTTTTTGACCGTCATCCTGAACAAGGTTTTCATCCGGTGATTTTGTTTTACGGCCAAGCCCGAAAATGACAGGGAGTCCCATGGTTCGCGAGGTAAATGACGTGGTCCTCATTTATTATGAGGAACAACCCTCTGTTTTCGCCCGTATCGAGGGCATCGAGCCGGATATAAAAAGGGGCTGGTTTCAGGTGACCCTTTTACTCCTCACCTTACCCACCCAGGTGGTGACATGGATCCTCAGGGATGAATACATCGACGGGACCCCCTTCACCATGGGAGGGAAGGGCATTCGTCTGGAAGCGGTGGAAAGGGTTGACGTGGGCGCAGAAAGTCCGGTTGCTGACCAAGTTGAAGACAAGGACCGGGACAAGACGGGAAAAGTGATCCCCTTTAAGAAAAAATAGAGGAGTTTCAGCCTGATGGGGCCTTTCGAGCTGTTTGTGATCCGCCTGATGCTCTCGGTATTGTTCGCCTTTTTTGCCTGCCGGATTTTCTTCGGGAAGACCCCGCTGATCAAAGTCGCCGGACTGGCGGGTCTTATGCTTGGGTTGGCCTACCTTTTTGAGTACATGAGAAAGAGGAACAAGGGAGGGGACAATGGTGGCTGAAAAATTCGTGTACGCCTTTGAAGAGGGAGATGGAAGCGACAAAAAGCTTCTCGGGGGCAAAGGGGCGAATCTGTGCCAGATGACCAAGATCGGGCTGCCTGTGCCCCCCGGTTTTGTCATCACCACCGAGGCCTGCCTGGCCTACTTGAAAAAGAAAAAGGCCGGATTAGAACCGGCCCTGAACCAGGAGATCAGGTCGGCCATGTCCGAGCTGGAGAAAAAGACGGGAAAGGGGTTTGGAGATCCCAAGAACCCCCTACTCGTGTCAGTCAGGTCAGGGGCCGCTATGTCCATGCCGGGCATGATGGATACCATATTGAATCTTGGCCTCAATGATCAGACCGTAGAGGGTTTTATCAAGGTGTCCAATCAGGAGAGATTTGTCTACGACCTCTACCGGAGGTTGATCCAGCTCTTCGGGTCCGTGGCCTTGGGGGTCAGTGATGAGGCCTTTGGTCACATTTTTGAGGAGATAAAGAAGCAATATAAGGCAAAGCAGGATGTGGACCTTGGGGCAGAGGCCTTGATGGAGGCCTCACGCCGGTTTCTGGAGGTCATCGAAAAGAATACGGGCAGACCCTTTCCTCAGGATCCTTACGAACAGCTGGAATTGGCTGTGGAGGCCGTTTTCAAGTCCTGGATGGGCAAGCGGGCCGTGGATTACAGGAGGGAGTTTAATATCACCCCGGAAATGGCCAATGGCACGGCGGTGAATATCTGCACCATGGTCTTCGGAAACATGGGGGACGACAGCGCCACAGGCGTGGCCTTTACAAGAAACCCTGGAACCGGAGAGAACCGGCTATACGGTGAGTACATGATCAATGCCCAGGGAGAGGACGTGGTGGCCGGGATCAGGACCCCGAAACCGATCCGGGAGCTCAGAAGAGAGATGCCCGAGGTCTACCGGGAGCTTGAGAACTTGCGCCATACCCTGGAGGATTATTACCGGGAGGTCCAGGATTTTGAATTCACCGTGGAAAACAAGACCCTCTACTGTCTCCAGACCAGAAATGGAAAGATGAACGCCGCCGCCTTTATCAAGACCTCCATTGACATGGTCAATGAAGGCCTTATTTCCGAAGAAGAGGCCCTCTTGCGGGTTCAGCCCGATATGCTGGTCCAGCTCCTTCATCCCCGGCTGGATTCCGAGGCAAAGGTCAATGTCCTGGCCCAGGGGCTTCCGGCCTCCCCGGGGGCGGCCTCCGGGAAGATCGTCTTTGAAGCGGATCGGGCGGAGACCAAGGCAAAGCTGGGGGAAAAGGTCATCTTGGTCCGAGAGGAGACCAAACCGGATGATATCCACGGTTTCTTCGCCGCCCAGGGCATCCTCACCAGCCGGGGGGGAAAGACCTCCCATGCCGCTGTGGTGGCCCGGAGCATGGGAAAACCCTGCGTTTCAGGATGCGAGGCCATTGTCATCAACCATGCCTCCAGGGAGACGGTCATCTCCGGTGTCACCCTGAGGGAAGGGGATATGATCACCATAGACGGGAGTAACGGCAATGTGTACCAGGGGAGTGTCCCCACGATTGAGCCGGAGTTCGTAGAAGACCTCTTGGTGCTGCTGGAGTGGGCCGATGATATCGGGGATCTCAAGGTGATGGCCAACGCAGACACCCCGGAGTCTGTGACCAAGGCCAAGAAATACGGGGCCATGGGAATCGGTCTGTGCCGGACGGAGAGGATGTTCAATGAGCCGGAGAGGCTGCCCACTGTGCAGGAGATGATCCTGGCCGATACGGCCCAGGAAAGGAAGGCGGCCCTGGCCCGGCTGCTCCCCTTCCAGAAAGAGGATTTTAAGGAAATCTTCCGGATCATGGATGGATACCCGGTTACCATCCGCCTCTTGGACCCCCCCATACATGAATTCCTGCCTTCGGCGGAAGAGCTGGTTCAGGAGATTAATAATCTCAGGGAACTAAAAAAGACCGTCCAGGGGATGGCGGCCCTTCCCGATACCCTTAAGATGTTGGATCCCGGGCTGCATGAACGATACGCGGCCAATCTGGAAACCGTCACCCACGGCCTGGAGGAGCTTTGGAACAAGCACCTGACCGAGACCCTCATCCAGTCCAAGGAAGCGGTCCTCAAGAAGGTAAAGACCCTGGCGGAGACCAATCCCATGCTCGGCCATCGAGGGGTGAGATTGGGGATCACCTATCCCGAGATCTATGCCATGCAAATCACGGCGATCCTGGAAGCGGCCGCGGAACACATGGGGGAGGGCCGGAATATTGAGCCGGAAATCATGGTGCCTCAGGTATGCACCCTGGAGGAATTGAAGTGGGTCCACAAGTATGTGATCCAAATCCACAAAGACGTGGAAAAGGCATCGGGAATCAAGGTCCCTTACAAATTCGGCACCATGGTGGAGGTGGTCAGGGCCTGCATGAGGGCGGGACGCATTGCCGAGCTGGCCGAGTTTATCTCCTTTGGCACCAACGACCTTACCCAGGCGACCTTCTCTTTTTCCCGGGAGGATGCGGAAAACAAGTTCTTACCCCTCTACAAGGACCACGGCATCCTGCAGCATAATCCTTTTGAGATTCTGGATATTAAAGGGGTGGGGCGCCTGATGATGATCACCGTTGAATGGGCCAGGAAGACCCGGCCGGACATGAAGGTCGGGATTTGCGGGGAACAGGGAGGGCACCCCGATGCCATCCGCTTCTGCCATCACATCCAGATGAGCTATGTTTCCTGTTCTCCTCCCCGGGTTCCCATCGCCCGGCTGGCCGCGGCCCACGCCAAGCTCAAGGAGGGAGAATACACCATCGTGTGAGTCGAGCTCATCCCCGGAAGCGGGAAAGGTGGTAGATGCGTTTACCCATCCGGGAGAGCTTTTCCCGGGTATCGGCCTTGTCCTGGCCCTGAAGCACCTCTTCCTTGATAAAGGTGAGGGCGTTTTTAAAGCTGATCTGGCTGACGGCCTCTGCATGGTCGATGAGGCCCAGTTTGTGGAATAGGAGCCCGCGATCACGCATGTCCTTCAATAGGTCCGCCTTCTTTTTTTTCTTTTTTTCCTGACGCATAAAGGCCCGAAGGGCAATCCAGTAAGACTCAAGAAAGGTTTTGGCGAGGCCGGCCCACACGGGCAATTTCTCCAGGCCGAGCTGGGTGACCTGGTATTCACCGGGGCGGTCTTGAGTGATGAAGGCGGCGTCCAGAAAATAGCGAACCTCTTCCTCCATGGCTTTTGGGGTGTTCTTCCATTGAGGGAAGATAAATTCATGTTTAAAAAGCTTTTTCATAAACGCGTAGTCTGCGAGCAGGGCCTCTTGTGTCTTGGCCTCCCGGGTGTTCGTCAAAAAAGAGACTGCAATAAAGGCATGAAAGATGAAGTAGTGGATAATACTGTTTTTGTAATACTCAAGCTCCTGCTTTTTGTCCTCCTCCACATAGTAGAAGGGCTTTTCTTCATCCACATCTTCAACGGCGTTCATCACCTTCCAGTCCGTGAGGAGGGCGATGGTTTCCTCAATGCCCTGGACGGGGTCCGCAAGGGTGGTGGCGGTAGGCACCTGGAAGGTGTGGAGGAAATCCAGAAGGGTTTGCACCGTGGAGCCCAGTTCTGCCAGATGAAACCCGCGACGGTGTCTGGTCAGGATGGCCGAGGCTATGAGTGAGAGGGGCGTGACCAGCACGATTTTGTTGATGGCGCCCACCAGTTCAAAGGCCAGTTCCTCCGGACCGGCGTCCTGAGGCGTCTCGGTCCGGGAAAGGTATTGGCGCAAGGAGAGGGGCTCGCCAAAACGAATATAGACCTTTCCGTACTTGCGCTTGAGAAAACGCCTGGCCTGGAGCACCTGCTTGATATTCTCCTTTTCCTTGGTTCCCCCGCCTACCTCCTTGAGATAGGCCTTTTCTTCCAGTACCCGGTCATAGGTGATGGAAGCCGGCACAAAGGTAAGATCATGGGCATAGCCTTCCTCATAGGCCTGGAAGAGGATGGAGAGAAATCCGGTTTTGGGAAGGATCAGCTTGCCGCTCCTGCTTCGCCCTCCCTCGATAAAGAACTGAAGGGGGTGCCCTTCCTCAATGAGGGCCTTGATGTAGCTGGTGAGCACCTTGGTATACAGCCTGGCTCCCCCGAGGGTTCTCCGGATGAAAAAGGCACCGCACTTGCGAAAAATATGACCCATGGGCCAGAAGGCCAGGTTCTTGCCCGCCGCGATCCTGGGGATGTGCATGTGGTGCTCGTGGAGGACATAATTGAGTACCAGGTAGTCCACATGGCTCTTGTGGGAGGGGACATAGATAAGAGGACCTTTTCTGGCCCATTCCCTGGCCAGGGCCAGACCCCTTTTTTCCACATCAATCTCTTCGAAAACCCTCTTCCAGAACCAGGTGAGGAGCCTGTGCAAGAACTGCACATAGGCGCCGTTATAATCCGCTGCTATTTCATCGAAGTATTCGCTGGCCTTCCTACGGAATTGCTGGGCCTTGATCTTATTCTGTCCTGCCCCGTCTTTGATGAACCCGGATATCTTGGGGCCGGTGAGCACCTTCTCCTTGAATTGCTGTCTGGATTTCATGATCGGCCCCAGGATGACCCGCTTTTGCCCGTCGATACTCTCGATGAGCTGGTGCCGGACCTCCGCGGTCATGTCCTCCAGAGAGCGGGTTTCAGGTTGGCCTTCCAGGTAGGTTTTGAGGTCGATGGGCCTTCCGAAATCAATAAAGGCCCGGCGATTATACCTGAAAAAGAGGACGATTTTACGGATAATTCCAGGATTGTCCCGAAAGCCGAAAAAGATATCCAGCATGGTGGCGCGTTCTTTTTCGGGGGTCTTTTTGTAGAGGACGAGCTGGGGCACCAGGTAGATGGGCCGATCCATTTCACGTTGCGTCTGCAGAAGAAAATGGAGGGCGCTCTGCTCGGCGCCCATAAAGGATCGCCTGAATCCCTTGGGATCCACCAAGTAAAGGAGACAGGGGGTTCCATTTTCTACCGCCCTCTTGAAGTATTCGGTCTTGAAGGGGCTGGGGAGTTGCCGGTGCCTCAAAAAGTAGGAGAGGTGGAACCTGAGGATCTTGGCCACCTGGGAGAGGGGCAGAAACAGGGAAATGTTCACGTCAAAGGCGATCTTGGGGTAGGGAAGGCGTCCCCGGCGGAACCGATAATGATAAAGGAGATAGTCCAGATGCCCCCGATACTTGGTGGCGTAAATCACAGTGCCCTTTCGGTGCATCTCCCTGAGGGGCTCGGTCATGTTCTCGTCAAACTGGACCCGCTTAAAGAGCCTGTAAAGGACCCGGCCCAAAAAAAGACTGGGCTTCTGATCGAGAAAAGAGGGGTAAACATCATTTTTCTGCGGGTTCATTGCTCCACATCCCTTGGTTGAGGAGGCCTGGGCCGCCTTTGTGAAATTGGCCTTACGGTGATGCTAAGTCCCATGAATCCCTATCACAAAGCCCGCTCACGCCCCTGGGCTCTCAGGGGCGGGGAAAGGCCCCGGCTTTACCTTCAAGGGCCTTTTAATAGCCCCATTTCTGTCAAAAATCAATCCTCTCTACGGGGGGGACTCAAACTCCCCGGGAGTGCCTGAAATTGGTCGTTTCTCTGGAGAGTGCGGTGTTGACAAAAGAAGACGTATGTTTAAGAATGGAATAAACGCAATTGAGGGCCTTGGGATGAGCCCACGGCACCTTTCTAAGAAAAAAGGCACTCTTGAGGGACCCGAGGAGGGCATTATGTATAAACCCATGATCGTATCCGGGCTAACTGTGGATCCAATAACAAACAGCCCCATTGTGATTCTCAAGGAGATTGACGGGGAGGAAACCCTGCCTATCTGGATCGGCCTTTTAGAGGCGACCGCCATTGCCAGCGAATTGGAGGGGATTAAATTCTCCAGGCCCATGACCCATGATCTTTTCAGGGACCTCATGGAAATGGTGGATGTGAAGATCCAGAAAATCGAGGTCTGTGATCTCAAAAACAATACCTATTACGCCCTTATCCATTTCAGGCATGGGGGCAAAGACATGTCCATAGATGCCAGACCCAGTGACGCCCTCGCCCTTTCTCTCAGGGTGAAAGCACCTATCTTCGTCGCCGATGAGGTCATCAAAAACTCCAGCCAAATCGACCTGAAGGCCGAGGCGGAAGACAAGTCAGAGAAAGGAAAGCAGTGGCAGGACATCCTGGAAAACCTCAATCCTGAAGACTTCGGCAAATACAAGATGTAGGCCCTGTCGCACTCCTGAACCGGCGTTTTTTTCCTCGCCTCACTCATGGAATTTCAAGAAACTTACCCCCTGAAGTGTATCGTTTCCTTCTGTCTTTTCTCCGCGAAATAGATGGTGTATAAAGTCTCCGGGGAGCAAGGAATCCTTGCTTTTCTTCCTCGGGTGTGTCTTGGGAGCTTACGAAACGCTGTGGACAGGAAACAAAAAAACCGTCTCTTCAACTTGGCCGGGGTGGTCGTGATCGTGTTCTGGCTCATCCTGATGGGCCTGTTGGTAAAAAAGACCCATTTTCAGGGGAGCCCTGCAGAGCAGGGGGAACCAACCACCCGGACCTCGGCCATAGATTCTTCCCAGCGGGAATGGATGGAGATCTTTCTCAAGGGGAAAAAGGTGGGCTATTCAGTGAATCAGGTCAGTCCCGTGGGTGATGAGCATTATCTGATCCACGAAGAGATTTTTTTGAGACTCCACCTGATGGATCAGCTCAGCGGAATCCACGCTGTGACCCGGGCGGTGGTGGGGGCCGACTTTACCTTGAGGAACTTCAGGTTCACAATGCGCTCGGGCCTGGTCACTTTCAGGGTGTCGGGCAGGGTGGAGGGCAGGGACCTTTTACTTGACGTGGGAGAGGACCGGGCCCGGAGGACGGAAAGGATCCCTTTAAAGAGACCACCCGTGATTGCCTCGGGAATGGCCCAGTTTTTCAAGGGCCGGCCCATAGAGGTCGGGCAGTCCTTTGAGTTCCCCCTCTTTGACCCCTCTACCATGAGCCAGAAGCAGGTGGTGGTCAAGGTCGCGGCCAGAGAATCCGTTATCATCCACCGGATGGAATTCGATGCCTTCAGGCTGGAGGCGGAAATGTGGGGGCAGTCCTTGATCTTCTGGGTGGACGAAACGGGGACGGTCCTGAAGGAAAAGGGGTTTATGGGACTCACCCTGGTCAAGTCGAGTGCGGCCCGGGCTCCCCGGGACATCGAGGGCCGGGAAGGAGAGGACTTTTATGAACTGGCGGCCATACCTGTCAAGCAGAAACTGCGCCATCCGGACCGGTTGAGCTATTTAAAGGTCAAAATGGAGGGCCTGGATGACACCCCTTTTGACACGGCCGTCTTAAACCAAGGCCGCCAGCATTTTGAGGGAGAGACCCTGGTAATTACCCGGGAAAAGGTGCCCGAAAAGGCCTCCTACACTCTGCCTTATTCGGAGCCGCCGGAAAAACTGACGCCTTTTCTGCAGCCTGAATTCAATATCGAAAGCGATGACAAGGCCATGGCCGAGAGGGTCTCTGCCATTGCGGGTCAAGAGAAGAAACCGGCCATCGTGGCCAGGAGGCTCATGGCCTGGGTATACAAAGAGGTGGAAAAAAGGCCCGTCATCAGTGTGCCCAGCGCCAAAGAGGTCCTCAAGGTTAAACAGGGGGACTGCAATGAACACGCCGTCCTGCTTACGGCCCTGCTCAGGGCCAGCGGCATCCCGGCCCGGGTGTGTGTGGGGCTGGTGTATTCCAAGGGCAGGTTTTTTTACCATGCCTGGACCGAGTGCTTTCTGGGCGAATGGGTCTCTATGGACGGGACCCTTGATCAGATGCCGGCGGACGTAACCCATATTAAATTGGTTCAGGGAGGTCTTGACAGGCAGGTGGATATCATCGCCCTGATCGGTAAATTGAAGATGGAGATCCTGGATTTCGGGCCGTAGGTCACATCCCGGAATGGGGTGCCTTTCGTTTTCCTCCGTGGTGATGGAGTTTGGATATGATCCAATTAATCGGTCTTACCAAGTCATTCAAAGGTCTGGTGGCGGTTGACCATATCGATCTTGAAGTGAAAAAGGGAGCCCTTTTGGGGTTTTTGGGGCCTAACGGGGCGGGCAAGACCACCACCATAAAAATGATGGCCGGTGTATTGAAGCCCACGGAAGGACGGATCCTGATCAACGGCATGGACTTGGCCAGAGAGCCGGGCCGGGTCAAGCAATGTGTGGGCTTCATCCCGGACAGGCCTTTTGTCTATGAAAAGTTGGCCGGCATTGAGTTCCTCCATTTTGTCGCCGGCCTCTACCGCGTGGATGACGGTCCCATGTTGAGGGATCGAATAGGCGGGCTCCTGGAGACCTTTGAACTGACCCACTGGCAGGACGAATTAATAGAAAGTTATTCTCACGGCATGAAACAACGGCTGGTCATGTGTGCGGCCCTCCTTCATGAACCCAAGGTCTTGATCGTGGACGAACCCATGGTGGGCCTGGATCCCAAGGCCGCACGGCTGGTTAAGGACATATTCAGGGACCAGGCCCAAAAGGAGACCACGGTGTTTATGTCTACCCATTCCCTGGAAGTGGCTGAAGAGGTCTGTGACCAGATAGCCATTATACAGGCCGGCCGGATCATCGCCAAAGGAACCGCCGAGGCCCTCAGGGCCCAGGCCGGAGTGGACGGGAACCTGGAACACGTGTTTTTAAAACTCACCGAGGGCAAGGGGCCGGCCCATGAAAGACCTCTATCTTCTCACTAAGCCCAGAATCCTGGGGTTTAAAAACGGGCTGACCCGCTCAAGCAAGAGACAGCGGAGAAGGACCTATATGATGGGAGGACTGGGTCTGGGCTTCAGCGGGGGGTTGTTTGCCATCTCGGCCCGGGTGTTGATGCATTTTCAGTCTGTTGAATTTATAGGCGATCTCCTGGCCAAACAGATGCTCTCCATGATCCTCCTCACCTTTTTCTCCCTCCTCGTCTTCAGCCATATCGTCACGGCCTTGTCCAACCTCTACCTCTCAAAGGACCTGGAACTTTGCCACAGCTCTCCCACAAGCCTCGAGTCCCTGTTCGGATCCCGTGCGGTCTATACCTTTGTAGAAAGCTCATGGATGCTGATCTTTTTCGGGCTCCCCATCCTCTTGGCCTATGCCTATGTATATCGTCCGGGGCCGGTCTTCTATGTCACCTTCGTTCACATGAATCTGGCCCTGGCCGTCATGGCCGGAGGCGTGGGCATCCTGGTGACCATGATCCTGGTCTACATCTTTCCCGCCCAAAGAACCAGGGACATTGTCATGATCCTGTCCGTCTTCATGGTGGTGACCCTCTACTTTTTGTTCCGGTTCCTGAGACCCGAGAGGCTGGTCGATCCCGACGCCTTTTTCACCATCATGCAATATATGAACGCCTTGAAGGGCACCCAGTCCCCCTACCTTCCCACCCACTGGATTACCGAGACCCTCTGGACTTCCCTTACAGGTTCGGGGGCAGGGGGCTCGCTTTTCTATGCCGCCCTTACGTGGACCACCACCGCATCCGTGGTTTTCGTGAACGTGTGGGCGGCCCAAGGAGCCTATTTTGAAGGGTTTTCCAAGTCCCAGGAGGCCAAGAAGAGGCGGACCATGGGCAAGAGGCTCCTGGATTTTCTGGCGGATATTTTAAGGAGGCCTTTTGGACGGGATCTGGGGGCCGTCATCGCCAAGGATGTAAAGACCTTTTTCAGGGACAACACCCAGTGGTCTCAAATCCTCCTCTTAGGGGCCCTGGTGATCGTCTATGTCTACAACTTCAGCGTCCTCCCACTGGATAAGAGCCCCATCCGCCTCGATTTCCTCCAGAACGAACTGGCCTTCCTGAACATGGGCCTCGCAGGGTTTGTGCTCTCCGCGGTTTCGGCCCGCTTTGCCTTCACCGCAGTGAGTGGGGAAGGAGAGGCTTACTGGATCGTTCGTGCCTCTCCTATCGGGTTGCGGCGGTATTTATGGGGAAAATTCCTCTTCTTTCTCCTGCCCCTGCTGGTTCTCGGGGAGGTGTTGATTCTGGCCACCAACGCGCTCCTGGAGGTGACCCCCCTGATGATGGTCTTGTCTTCAGTGACCATGTTCTTTATGGCCTTCGGCATTGTGGCCCTGGGAATCGGTTTCGGGGCCTTGTACCCCAACTTCCGGTTTCAGAATATCGCCCAGGTCTCCACGGGCTTCGGCGGGGTTCTCTACATGATGGTGTGCGTCTTTTTCATCGCCCTCATTATTATTCTTGAAGCGGGCCCGGTCTATATCCTGTTTATGTCCGGGGTCCGGGGGACGGCCGTCACCCCGCTCCAGTGGCTTTTTATTGTCGCCTCCTTCTTGGCCGTTCTGGGTCTCCATGTGGCGGCCGTATTCAAGCCCATGCAGGTAGGGCTCAGGGCCTTGAGCACATACGAAGGATGAAGGCTGACCCCTACATAGACTATGCGGGAAACCTCCACGTCCACTCCGTGTATTCAGACGGGGCGGCCACGGTGGCGGAAATCGCCCGGGTTGCACACGGGGCGGGCCTTGATTTTGTCATCTTCAATGATCACGACTATATGGCGAAACGCCTCCCCGTGGAAGAAGAGGGGTTCCATGATGACCTCCTCGTCCTGGTGGGGCTGGAAATCGGGGAGCGCTTTCATCACTATCTGGCCTGTAATCTGAGGCAATGGGAGCCGGATGCCACCCTCAAGCCCCAGGAGGTGATTGACCGGGTCAGGAAACAGGGGGGGTTTGGGTTCCTGGCCCATCCCTTTGAAAAGGGGATGCCCTTCCTGGAGAGGTCGGTGGCCTACACCTGGAACGACCTGTCTGTAAAAGGATATACAGGCATCTGTATCTGGAATTTTTCCTCCCGATGGAAAGAAAGGGTCAAGACGCCCTTTCATGGATTTTTGTATCTCCTTTTCAAGACAGGATTGTTAAAAGGGCCGAGCGCAAAGACCCTTTGCTTCTGGGACCAGGCCTGCCAGGAGAGACGGGTGGCGGCCGTGGGCGGGTCTGACGCCCATGGGTCTTTTTTAAAGTGGGGGGCCATTCGATTTACGCCCCTTACCTACAACTACCTGCTCAACTCGATTAATGTCCATGTCCTCCTCAAGAAAAGGCCGCCCAGGGATCTGGCAACGGCCAAGGCAGTCGTTTACGAGGCCATGCGGGAGGGGAGGCTATACATCGCCCATGAGCATCTCGCCCCGGCCAGGGGGTTCAGGTTCCATTACCACTTGGATCAGGGAGGCCGGATTGAGATGGGTCAGGAAGAGAGTTTGGAGCCCGGCACCCTGGTCATACGCACCCCGGGACAGGGGGGCAAGATCAGGCTCTTAAAAGACGGGCAGGTGGTGGGCGAGTGGAAGGGCCGGGAGGCCCTTTACCGGGTGTCCCGGGCCGGGGTATACAGGGTGGAGGTGTACCGCCGGGTATTTCTTTTCGGCTGGCGGCCCTGGATCTTTTCAAATCCCATCTACCTGCGCTCATCCGGATAAACACGGCTTGACAACGCCACCCCGTAAAATATACTTACCCTGTTGCCTGGGTGGCGGAATAGGTAGACGCAAGGGACTTAAAATCCCTTGGGGCTGTGCCCCGTGCGGGTTCGATTCCCGCCCCAGGCACCAGAAATGTCAAGGTTCTTGAAATTCCCCGTTAAATTTTGTAATATCGCCCCGGAATTCTTCCAAAACCATTCCACAACATTTATGTTCCTGAGGACGCATCCCTCCCCATCCTGCGGCTTGAAACAGGGATGCACACGGCCGTGATCACCCGGATCGGTTTAGACCGGGCGGGTAAAATCGGGGTGCAGTTGTGTCAAGTCCGAAAAGCGGTAATTCAAGAGGAGAAAGATCCATGAAAAGGTGGCTTCCAGGATTCATGGTGTCGCTCGGGCTGGTCTTATGTATGGCCTGGACTGGGTCCGCCTCCACCCGGGGCATCAAGGTAAAGGCCCGGACATCGGACGGCGGGGAACGGGAGATCCGGCTTTACTCGGGCTGCCACGCCCTGGTCATCGGGTGCGGTGAATACCGGGATTCCCGCTTGGGCCGGCTCAAGGGAGCGGTGCGGGATGCAAAGGAGGTGGCTGGGGCCCTTAAAAAGCTGGGGTTTAAGGTCAAGCTGGTCTTGAACCCGGACAGCGAAGAATTGAGCAAGGCCTTTTATGGCCCGGTAGAAGGACCCGGGGAAGATCCGAATAACGCCCTTTTTGTCTTTTTCGCGGGTCACGGCCACACCGTCCCCTGTGCCGACGGAACCAGGCTCGGGTGCATTGTACCCGTAGACGCCCCTGATCCGGACAATGTGAAATGCGAAATCGAAATGGGGTCGGGCCACGGTAATTATCTAATCTCACGGGTAAAAGCGGGAAAATGACCCCCGGAAACGGGCCTATAATGAGCTTTTTGGTGGCAAAAAGTCAGTTATTGTACATGAGTCGGAGAAAATCGGCCGAGAGTTCGGCATTCAGAATTACAGTTCTGTTAGCTCGGTGATTGAAAGGACAAAACATAAGGGCCGCTGTGGATCGAAAACTGAGAAAAAGGATGGACAAATTGAAATTCGGCTTAACCATGAGTCAAAGGCAGACTTGACCCCATCCCATTACTACTGCCTAACGGATGAAGAGATCAAGATAGTAGAAGGGGAAACAGCGTGAGCGAGGACAAAAAAAACATCATCATTTACAACACCATTGACGGCAAAGCCTCTGTTTCCCTGTACGCCAAAGACGGCACGGTCTGGATGAACCAGAGCCAGATCGCCGAACTTTTTGACACCTCGGTGCCGAATATCAGTATGCACATCTCTAACATACTGAAAGAAGGGGAATTAGAGCCAAATTCAGTTGTTAAGGATTACTTAACAACTGCCGCCGACGGCAAACAATACAAGGTCACCTTTTACGCCCTGGACATGGTTCTGGCCATCGGCTTCCGGGTGCGGAGCAAGCGGGGAACCCAGTTTCGGATCTGGGCCAACCGCAACCTCAAGGAATACATGGTCAAGGGCTTTGTCATGGATGACGAGCGCCTGAAAAATCCCGACGGTCGCCCGGACTATTTTGACGAACTGCTGGAACGCATCCGGGATATCCGAGCCTCGGAAAAGCGCTTTTACCAGAAAATTCGGGATCTCTTTGCCTTGAGCAGCGATTATGACCCCACCGACAAAGCCACGCAGATGTTTTTTGCCGAAACACAGAACAAACTGCTCTATGCCGTTACCGGCAGAACAGCCGCCGAAATTATCGTATCCAGGGCGGATGCGTCAAAGGAAAATATGGCGCTCACCTCGTGGAAAGGCTCGATTGTCCGCAAACAGGATATTCTTATCGCCAAGAATTATCTCAGCAAAGATGAGATCGACACCCTGAACCGCTTGGTGGTCATCTTTCTGGAAACAGCCGAGTTACGCGCCAAAAACCGCCTGGATATTCCCATGTCCTTCTGGCAGGAAAATGTGCACCGCATTCTGGAATTAAACGATAAAAAGGTACTTACTGGTAAAGGCGCAATCTCCAATGCGGAAATGGAACAAAAGGTCAGAGAGATCTATGCCGAATTTGCTGCCCGCAGGAAGGCCTATGAAGCAGATCTGGCGGACAAACAAGATATTCAGGAAATTGAGGACACAATCAAGAAACATAAAAAATAATGGCACAAGAAACGGTATAACAACCGCATCAACTCGGACTGGCAATTCCGCTGCACTCTCCATTGCCAGCCGGTTATACGGACCGTTATACCGCTATTTCAAATGAAAGACATAAAAGAGTTACAAGAATCCTGCCGAAGGAGGGTGAAAGAGGATCTCGCTAGGAGGAAACCAATCAAGAAATAGTAAGTGGACGGAGAGCATAGCTGTTGGAAGTAAATCATTTGTTGAGACTACACTGAAAAAGCTTGGAATCAAGGGGAAAGATCGAAGGGTTGTTGGAAGTGAAGGAACCTATGAACTCCGCGAACGCCTGAGAGATGCTGGGCAAAGGCAGGGATGCCAAATGGCAATGCATTAAAGAAAAGTAGGGATACCATTTTAACGTCATCCGTGAAAATCGCCAGGACATGGTGGATAAGAGATATGAGGCAAAATAAGAATGAGGCCTGACCCCTTGCCTTGACACCCCATGGCCGGGAAGATAGTATCGGAACCATTGGGAGGAGCTGCTATGAAAGCCTTTATTACATGTCTCTTGTTTTTTTTGATGAGCCTGACCCCTCCGGTACTGGCAGGTCACATCACTGAGATCGAACTGAAGGACGGGGGCGTTATTGTAGGAGAGATCATTTCTCAAGCGGACGGGGTCTACAGGGTCCGGACCAAGAGTCTGGGGGTCGTGGAGGTGAAAGGATCCGCCATACGGGGCATCCGCCCTGCATCCGAAGGTGCTCCAGCCAAGGGTGTTTCTGGCAGAACGGGCGCATCTCCGCCCCCGGATATAGAGGAACTCCAGAGGTCTATCATGCAAAACAAAGAAGTGATGCCCCTGATCCTGTCCCTTCAAAACGATCCCGAGGTGCAGGCCCTCCTGAAGGACCCTGACATTCTGGCGGCCATACAATCAGGTGATGTTGCTGCGCTTATGGCGGACCCCAAGTTCATGAAGATCCTGAACCATGCCAAGATCAAAGAAATTCAGGAAAAGATCCTTTCCCAGAACCCCGGTCCAAAGTGATGAATGCCCGGGCACCTTATATCCTTGGCGGCCGCGGGAGAAAAACCCCAGCCCCCTGGTAACATTCTTGCCAACCATGCCCTGTTTTTACTTTGTGCCGGCTCGAAATCGGGAAGGCCGAGTATGTAGCAGGCCTCGTCGGGGGAGCCCTGGAACAGGACATTTCGCTGGCCTACGAGGCGGTGTGCAGGGAAATCTGCCTGGGTCTGATGGAGGAGGACCGGATGCAGTTTACAGCCATCGGCCAGTGGTGGTCCAGGAGCGATGAGATAGATCTGGTCGCTCTGGACGAGGAGACCCGGACGGCCTATTTTGGCGGGTGCAAATGGAGCAAGAAAAAGGTAGGGGTGAATGTGCATGACGATCTGAAAAGAAAATCCCATCAGGTTGACTGGCACAGGGATGGGCATACAGACCGGTTCATGTTGTTCAGCAAGAGCGGATTCACCGATGCCATAAGGACAAATTTCTGGCATGAGACATGGGGCCGCAACTGTCCATGATAGAGGATGCTGTCCGGATCGGGCCCCTGTGACGGCACCGGATCCAAGAGCATGGTTCTATTCCATTAATATGCTTGCCCTGGTCACCTCCCTGCTATGAGCGGCGCGAAAGGCTTCATTGATCTCCGAGAGTTTAAACGTGTCAGAGATCACTTTTTCATAGGGATACTTATGCAAGTTCTTTTTGAGATAAGTCAACAGCCTGGGGATCACCCAGGATTCGTACAAGGCTACCCCAATTATTTGCTTACCGCCCATAACAACACTTGCAGGCGCGATCTCGGTTTTTCTCCCCAGGTTGATATTCCCGATCCACACATAGGTGCCTCCGGCCCTCAGCATATTTATGCCTTCTCCAACCACCTCCGGGAGGCCAACCAATTCCAATAGGATATCAGCGCCTTGCCTTCCAACCAACGCTTTGACCTTGGAGATGCGATCCCGCGGTGATTCATATTGTTTAATGTCAATGGTAAAATCCGCCCCAAAGTCTTTTGCCAGTTTCAACCGCTCCTCTTCCTGGTCAATGGCGATAACCGTCCCTGCGCCCATCTCTTTTGCCAAGGCAGCGGCATTCAATCCCAAACCGCCCGCGCCTTGAATGACCACGGAATCGCCGAACTTGATATGCGCTTTATGCAAACCGAATGTCACCTGGCTCAGCGCACAGTTAAGGGGGGCAATGACTTGATCTGGAACCTCATCAGGAACCTTGAAAACGCTCATGCCGGGTTGCAAATAGAAGTATTCACCATAGGCGCCATTGAAATAACGCGGTCCCTGTGCGGGAAAGTAGCCGGAGATAAACAAATTCGTGCAAGCCAGTCCATTACCCTCCGCACATTGATAACATCTCCCGCACGGCCTGAAATATTGATAGGCCACCCTGTCACCCTCTTTGAGGGGTTCCCCCCTCGAATCGACATTGACCCCCGGCCCCATCTTGTACACGGTTCCTGTGGATTCATGTCCAAGTATCCATGGCCCTTTGCCGAATAGTCTTTGATCGCCGTGCCAGGTATGCACATCAGAACCGCATATATTCGCCATATGCACCTTTATGATTATGGCTCCCGGCTCCGGATCGGGTACGGTGAATTCCACTATTTCAAAAGGATCACCCGGTCTCGTGAATATTGCAGCCTTGCCCTTCATGGCTTCCTCCTTTCGCCTCTTGAGCGGTTACTCTGGCTTTTTACGGATTGACAGGCCTCCACCGATTGGTTGACGCGGTTATGCCCTGGAAAGCCCGGTCAGGGGCAGGATCTGTTATTCAATTTCCGGGTAGAGGGCATCGAGCTGGCCACCTCCATTTTCAGGGATCAGAGCCGCTACAACAACATGGAGAATACGGGGTCCACAACGCGCCATATCCCTTTTGGTTCCTCCTGCCGGATGAGGTTTTCCGCCTTGAGCCTTTCACGGGCAAACTGGACTGAACTGGCGGGGAGTCCACACCTGCCGGTGAATTTACCGGAAAGCATTTCCCCGGCCGGGAAGGCGGCCAGGGTGCGGATGGTAACACAACCCCTCTGAGCGGGCATTGACTGGGCCCGCAGGGCAAGGGCCGTCTTCCCATAACGACGGGAGAAAAGGACCAAATTCGTCTCGCTCTCAGCACAGGATTGGAGAAAGTCTATTTTC